>ERZ761602.3208-NODE-3208-length-23618-cov-4.019352_pt1 | contig 23618 bp, 21 predicted proteins | sample MGYA00512165_ERZ761602 | MGnify/ENA primary metagenome ERZ761602 (study PRJEB28899, sample SAMN02445085) | bioreactor sludge metagenome | biome: EBPR sludge; isolation source: Thorneside wastewater treatment plant | place: Australia: Brisbane, Thorneside...
CCCATGGGCAGGCCGCGCGCCAGCGCCTGGCCGTGCTCGCGGTAGGTAGCCACCACGGCATCGCGCGGCTCCAGCGCCGCCGCCACGCCCACGGCCACGGCCTCCTCGCCGTCGTAGAGGTGCAGGAAGCCGCGGATCTGCTGCGCCTGGTAGAGCTCAACGCATTTGGCCTCGAACTGGCGAATGCGCAGCATCTGCCGGTACAGCCCCTGCAAATGGGCGCGGTTCAGGTGCGGCTTGTCCATCACTTCCTCTCGTCGCTTTCCAGCGTGGACAGATCACCCTCGGGCAGTCCGAGTTCGCGCGCCTTCAGCAGGCGCCGCATGATCTTGCCGCTGCGCGTCTTGGGCAGATTGCTGCGGAATTCGATGGCCTTGGGCGCCACCGCCGCACCCAGGCGCTTGCGTGCATGCCCTAGCAATTCGCGGCGCAGCGCCTCGTCGGCAGCGAAGCCGTCCTTCAGTGCCACGAAGGCCTTGACGAGCTCGCCGGCCATAGCGTCGGGGATACCGATGACCGCCGCCTCGGCCACCGCTGGATGCTCGATCAAGACGCTCTCCACCTCGAAGGGGCCGATCAGATGACCGGAGGACTTGATGACATCGTCGGCGCGGCCGACGAACCAGTAGTAGCCCTCGGAATCGCGGCGTGCCAGGTCGCCGCTCAGGTACCAGCCGTCCACAAAGCACTTGCGGTAGCGCTCCTCCTCGTGCAGGTAGCCGCGCATCAGCGAGGGCCAGGGCGTCTTGAGCGCCAGCTCGCCTTCCAGCGCCGGGTCGTCGACGAACTCCAGCGCGCCGCTGGGGTCGCGGCGCACGATGGCCGCCTTGATGCCCGGCAGCGGCTTGCCCATCGAGCCGGGCTTGATGTCCATGGCGGCGAAGTTGGCGATCATGATGCCGCCGGTCTCGGTCTGCCACCAGTTGTCGTGGAAGGGCAGGCCGAAGACCTGCTGGCCCCACAGCACGGCCTCGGGGTTGAGCGGCTCGCCCACGCTGGCCAGGAAGCGCAGGGCAGACAGATCGCGCCCGCGCAGCGCCTCGGGGCCGAGCTTCATCATCATGCGGATGGCCGTGGGCGCCGTGTACCAGACGCTGACGCGCTCGCGCTCCAGCACCTCGTACCAGCTGGCGGCGTCGAATTCGGCCTCGACGATCACATTGGTGACGCCGCACACCAAGGGCGCGATCAGCCCATAGCTGGTGCCGGTGACCCAGCCGGGGTCGGCGGTGCACCAGAAGATGTCCTCATCGTGCAGATCCAGCGCGTAGTGGCCGGTGGCCCAATGTGCCAGCACCGCGCCATGCACATGCTGGGCGCCCTTGGGCCGGCCGGTGGTGCCGCTGGTGAAGTGCAGCAGGCTGGGCGTCTCAGCCGTGGTGGCCACGGTCTCGAAGCGCGGGGCGGCGCGATCCACACATTCGGCCCAGCGCTGCAGGCCGGGCCCTTCAGCCTCGCCCTCCCCCACCAGGATCACATGGCGCAGCCCCGGCAGGCGCGCGCGCAGCGCGGCCAGCTTGCGCTGGTAGAGCTCGGGCGTGGTAACGAGCACGCGCGCATCGCCCATCTCACAGCGCGTGGCAATCGGCTCGGGGCCGAAGGCCGAGAACAGCGGCGACACCACGCAGCCCGCCTTCAGCGCGCCCAGCAGGGCAATCGGTACCTCGGGCAGGCGGCCCATCAGCACGAACACTGCGTCGCCGGGCTGAACGCCCAGGGCGCGCAGGGCATTGGCAAAACGGCTGGTGGCGCTGGAAAGTTCGGCGTAGCTGAGCTCGCGCCGCGCGCCGCTCTTGCCAATCCAGCGCAGTGCACAGCGGCGCTCGCGCGGCGTGCCCAGGTGGCGCTCCACGGCCTCGTGGGCGATGTTCAGCCCGCCGCCGGGCAGGCCAGCCAGGGCGGCGCGCGCTTGCTCCCAGCGAAAGTCCGCGCAGGCGGCAGCGTGATCCTGCAGATGCGGCGCCGGCTGTTGGCCGGGGCGTTTGACGATGCGCGTCACCTCGGTCATCGCAAGACCTCCATCGGGTGCCTGGGCCGATCATGCGCGGCCCAGCCGGGCCGGCCTTGACGCCCGTCAAGCCGGCGCCACGCCCCAGATTTCAGGCCAGGCCGTGGCATCTGACCGCTCTGCGGGGCTTCACCCGGCCGCCCTGGGGTTTCGCGGGCTTGTGAGGCCCACAGGGCGCCGCCACACTCGGCAAGCCTATGTCAGCCCCCGAAACCCTGCCCCCACCCGCCTGTCCGGATTCCACGCCGGAAGAGCAGGCGCGCCTGCTGCAGACCCTGTGCGACCACTTCCCCGGTGGCGTCACGGTGATGGATCACGAGCTGCGCCTGCGCCTGTGGAACCGGCGCTTTCTGGAACTGATGGAACTGCCGCCCGAACTGTTCGGGCAGCCCATCAGCCTGCCCCAGCTGTGGCACTTCAACATCGCACGCGGCGAGTTCGGCCCGGTGCAGGATCCCGACGCCCTGGTGGCCGGCTTCGTTGAACGCGCCCTGCGCTTCGAGCCGCACGCTTTCACCCGCGTGCGCCCGAACGGCCGCGTGATCGAGATTCGGGGCGAACCGATTGCCCAGGGCGGTTTTGTGACCACCTGGGTGGATGTGACCGAGCACCACCGCCTGGAAACCGAGCTGCATCGGCACGACGCCCTGGTCACCCAGATCGTCAACCATCTGCCTCAGGGCATCAGCCTGTTCGACGAACAGCTGGTGCTGCAGCTGTGGAACCAGGCCTTCATCGAGGTGCTGGACTTTCCGCCCGAGGCGATCTTCCGCGGCGCCCGCTTTGAAGACCTGCTGGGCGTGATGGCGCGGCGCGGCGACTACGGCCCGGGCAACCCGGTCGAGCAGGTGGCCCAGCGTCTGGCGCTGGCGCGCCAGTTCCAGGCGCACCGCTTCGAGCGCACCCGGCCCAATGGCCGCACCCACCTGGTGGAAGGCCGGCCCATCGAGCTGGACGGCCGCCTGGCCGGGTTTGTCACCACCTACACCGACATCACCACCCAGAAGACCACCGAGCAGGCGCTGCGCCGCGCCAACGACCAGTTGGCCGCCGGCATGGCCGAGCGCAGCGCGGCGCTGGACACCGCGCAGTCGCATCTCTCGCAGGCGATTGACCAGCTGGCCCAGTCTGAAAAGCTGGCCGCACTGGGGCAGTTAGTGGCCGGGGTGTCGCACGAGCTCAACACCCCCATCGGCAACAGCGTGATGGCGGCCTCCACCTTCCTGGACCGCGTGGCCCAGTTCGAGGCCGAGGCGCGCAGCGGCCTGCGCCGCTCGGTGCTGGACGAGTTCCTCAGCTTTTCGCGCGAGGCCGCGCGCCTGGTGCAAGACAACCTGGCCCGCGCGGCTGAGTTGATCGACGCCTTCAAGCAGGTGGCGGTGGACCAGACCTCGATGCGCCGGCGCGAGTTCCTGCTCGACGAAACCGTGCGCAAGGTGTGCGCCACCATGGCCCACACCCTCAAGCGCGGCCAACACCGCTTTGAGCTTGAAATTCCGCAGGGCCTGACCCTCAACAGCCACCCCGGCGCGCTGGAGCAGATCCTCACCAATCTGATCAGCAACAGCCTGGTGCACGGCTTCGAAGGCCGCGCCTGCGGCTGCATCCGCATCGAGGCCCATGGCGACCGCCATGAGGTGGGCCTGAGCTACCAGGACGACGGCGTCGGCCTTTCGCCCGAAGCGGTGCGGCGCATCTTCGAGCCCTTCTTCACCACCAAGCTGGGCCAGGGCGGCACCGGCCTGGGCCTGCACATCAGCCACACCCTGGCCACCACGGTGCTGGGCGGCCAGATCAGCGCCCACAGCCAGCCGGGCCAGGGCGCCCGCTTCGAACTGCGCCTGCCGCGCATGGCGCCACTGCAGGGTGAGGGCGCAAGCCCGGCCCTGGAGTGACTTTGTTCGCGCCGCCCGCCCGGCCGCCCGGCCCGGGCGCCACCAGAATGTCCCCTTGCCCGGTGCCGGGCCTCACCCCTTTCTGAAGGCATGCCCGCCCTCGACCTGCCCACCCTGCTGCGCCGCCCATTGGGACAAGCCGCCGCCGACCCGCTGCGGCTGCTGCTGCGCTGGCTGCTGGTGGGGCTGGCCTACTTCGGTGCCGGTTACCTGGCCCTGGGCAACCCCTATCTGGGCCAGCATGTCGCGCTGATCTGGCCGCCCACCGGCATCGCCCTGGCCGCGCTGCTGCGCTGGGGGCCTTTGCAAGCGCTGGCCATCTTTGCGGCCTCGGCGGCGGTGAACGCCAGCGTCAACCCGCAGCCCGAGCTGGTGCTGGGCATCGCCCTGGGCAACACCCTGGGGCCGTGGATGGCGGCACGCAGCCTGCAGCGCCTGGGCATTCACGAACCACTGGCCTCGGCGCGCGACCTGCTGCTATTCCTGCTGGTGGGCTGCCTGGGCGGCTCGCTGATCAGCGCCGTCAACGGCGCCACCCAGCTGATGCTGCACCACCAGCTGGACGGCCACAGCGCGCTGGCCGCCGGCCTGGTGTGGTGGCTGGGCGATGCCCTGGGTGTGATGGTGATGGCGCCGGTGCTGCTGGCCTTTGCCGACCCCGCCAGCGCACGCGGGCCGCAGGCCGTTTCCACGCTGCGCAGCCTGCCGCTGGCTCTGGCCTGCGTGGGCGGAAGCGCGTTCCTGCTGCTGTCGCCACTGGCGCGCAACTGGCCGCACACCCTGCTGTTCGCACCCCTGCTGCTGCATGTCTGGCTGGCCTTGCGCGCCAGCCAGCGCCTGCTCTCGCTCAGCCTGTTCGCCACCGCCTGGCTGGCCGTGCTGGCCGCTGCGCAGGGCAGCCCCATGCTGGCTGGGGCCGACAACCCGGCCACCACGCTGCAGACCTGCTTGTTCATCATCGGCCTGTACATCACCAGCTGGTTTGTGAGCGTGCGCACGGCCGAAATGCGGCGCCAGGATCAACGCTGGCGTCTGGCCATCGAGCGCAGCCAGACCGGCACCTGGGGGCTGGAATGGGTCAACGGCCAGCCCCGCCTGGACGCGCAATGGCTGAGCGACGGCCTGCGCCCGCACTGGAGCGGCGCCGGCCTGCGCCAGCGCTGGCTGGAACAGATCCACCCCGACGACCGCGAACCCACCTGGGCCGCGCTGAAGGCCCATCTGCGCGGCGAGGCCGAAGGCTTCCGGGCCGAATTTCGGCTGAGCAATCCGGAAGGCGGCTGGACCTGGACCCTGGGGCAGGCGCGCTTGGTGGAGCGTGATGCCGAAGGCCGGCCGCTGCGCCTGCTGGGCACGCTGACCGACATCGGCCCGCTCAAGCGCGCCGAGGCCGAAGTGGTGCGCTTGCGCGACTTCTACGCCCAGGTGCTGCAGCATGTGCGCACAGGGGTCTGGGCCAGCGACGCCCAACACCGCATCGTCTACGCCAACGACAGCGCGCGCGAGATCAGCGGCCTGCGCCTGGAAGGCTTGCAGGTGCGCACTGGCCTGCACCCGGCCACCGCCCAGCACTTTCTGCCCCTGTACGAACAGGCCTGCCAGCAGGGCCGCGCCCTGCCCTTCGAGGGCCTGCCGGCGCGCACGCCCGATGGCCGCGAGCTGCTGCTGGCCGGTTGGATCACGCCGCTGCAGCGCGAGGGCCAGTTCGACGGCGCCATCTGCAGCTTCGAGGCCGTGCAGGACCGCCTGCACCAGGAAGCCGAGCAACGCCTGGCGGCCTCGGTGTTCCAGGTCAGCCACGAGGCCATCGTCATTGCCGCGCCCGAGGGCGGCATCCTGCGCGTCAATCCCGCTTTCGAGCACAGCACCGGGCTGCGCGAATCCGAACTGCTGGGCATGGCCCTGGAAGGCCTGGAAGAGGCACCCGAGGGTGAACGCCTGGACTGGCGCGGCCGCTGGGAGGCGGTGCAGCGCCAGGGCTACTGGAAGGGCGAAGTGTGGGTGCGCCGTCAGGCCAGCGCGCCCTACCCCGCCCGCATGACCCTGCTGGCCGTGCGCGGCGCCGACGGGCAGGTGCTGAATCTGGTGGCGCTGCTGGAAGACATCACTTTGGAACAGCAGGCTGCGGCGCAAATTCGCCGCCTGGCCTACTTTGACCCGCTGACCGAGCTGCCCAACCGCACCCAGTTGCAGGAGCGCGCCGAGGCCCTGCTGGCCGAAGCGCGGCGCGGCCGGGGCCAGTTTGGCCTGCTCTTCCTGGACCTGGATCATTTCAAGCACATCAACGACTCGCTCGGCCACGCCATGGGCGACCGCGTGCTGCAGGCCGTCGCCCAGCGCCTGCGCGGCTTGGTGCGGGCCGACGAGCTGGTGGGCCGCCTGGGCGGCGACGAGTTCCTGGTGCTGCTGCGCACCAACGATGCCGGCGCCCTGACCGCCCTGGTGCAACGCGTGCAGGCCGCGCTGGCTGAACGCCTGCAGCTGGACAACGCGCAGTTCACTCTCACCACCAGCATCGGCATCGCCCTGTTTCCTGCCGATGGCAGCAGCTACCCCGAGTTGCTCAAGGCCGCCGACACCGCGCTCTACCGCAGCAAGGAAGGCGGCCGCAATCAGATCAGCTTCTTCACCCCCGAAATGGACCAGGCGGTGCAGGAGCGCGCCCTGCTGGACCACGAAATGCGGCTGGGGCTGCCGGCCGGCCAGTTCGAGCTGCACTACCAACCGCTGATGCGCATGCCCGATGGCCAGATTCGCGGCGTAGAGGCATTGATGCGCTGGCGCCACCCGCATCTGGGCAGCGTCTCACCCGCCAAGTTCATCCCGGTGGCCGAGCAGACCGGCTTCATTGCCGCGCTGGGCGATTGGGGCCTGGAGCAGGCCATGCGGCAGGCCAAGGTCTGGGCCGATCAGGGCATTGAAGGCCTGCGCGTGGCAGTGAACGTCTCGGCCCGCCAATTGATGAAGCAAGCCCTGCACGAACGCGTGCGCGAGCTGCTGGCGCAGACCGGGCTGGACCCGAGCCTGCTGGAGCTGGAGCTGACCGAAAGCCTGCTGGCCGAGAACGTCGAGCAGGTCAACGCCAGCCTATCGGCCATCCACGCCCTGGGCGTGCGCCTGGCGGTGGACGACTTCGGCACCGGCTACTCCAGCCTGGCCTACCTGAAGCGCTTCCCGATCGGCAAGCTGAAGATCGACCAGAGCTTTGTGCGGGATCTCATCAGCGACCCCGATGACCGTGCGATAGCCGCCGCCGTCATCCAGATGGGCCACAGCCTGGGCCTGCGCGTCAATGCCGAGGGCGTGGAAAGCGAGGAGCAACTGGCCCAGCTGCGCGCCATGGGGGTGGACGAGGTGCAGGGCTATCTGGTGGGCCGGCCTCAGCCCGCCGAGGAGCTGACGCCGCGCCTGCTCAGCGCTTGCGCAGGCGCTTGAGTTCCTTCACCTGATTGCCGAGTTTCTGGCCGAGCCCTTCGGCCAGTTGCCGCAGCTCCTGCTTGCTGGGCGCCCGCTCGCGCAGGGCCTGCACACCCTGGCGCGCCAAGGCCCCGATTTCACTGGCGCCAATGCGGGCCGCCTGCCCCAGGCCCTGCCCGGCCTGATTCAACGCTGCCCCCAGGCTGCCAGCCGGCGCCGCCAGCAGCGTTTGCTCCACATGCGCCAGGGCCAGCTCCTGCATCTCGGTGGGCGTGGGGCCCAGCAGTTCGCGCTGGAAGCGCAGCAAGTCCCTGGCCATGGCCTCGGGCTGGCAGTCGGGGTTGCCGTGCAGCAGCTGCGCCAGAGCCTGGGCCAGGTCGCGGATCTGCACCTGCTGCAGCTGCGGCTCCAGCAGGGCCAGACCCTGCTCCACGAAGGCCGGCTCGTAGCCCCAGCCGTCCACCAGCCAGTTGCGCAAGCGCTGGCGGGTGTCGGCATGGGTGTCGGTGTTCAGCTGGCGGTCCAGCGCGGCCAGCTTCAGGCTCAGCGGCGCCACCAGGTCGAACAACATCAGGCCCAGCAGGTCCAGCGGGGTCTGGATGCAGTTGGGAATCACCGTGACGCGCTCGGCCTGCAGGCTGTTGAGCTGGCGGTGCAGGCCATACCAGGCGCCGCCGCTGGCCAGCGCGCCCAGCATCACCCAGCCAATCGGGCTGGCGCCCAGGCCGGCCGCCAACGCGCCCTTGGTGAGCACGGCACCGGTGCCGGCGGCACCGAGCACGTCCCACCACTGGCGCAGGGATTTGGTCGCGCGCAGCTCGGCATAGGCGTCCTCGCCAATCGCCAGCCGGGCCTTGAAGCGCAGCGGGTCACGGATCACCGTGGCCACGCCGGGGAGTACACGCAGTTGGTTCATTTCAAAAGATTGGCTTCCCAAGCGATGCCGCGCTCGCGCGCCAGCTCTTCCAGCAGCGGCAGCAGGGGCCCGAGCTTCTCGGCCACCGCCTCGCGCACCGTGTCCACCACCACCTGGGTGCTGCGGTCGATCTCGATGTGCAGCGCATCCCCCACCTGCTTGGCGCCGAAGGTCGTCATGCGCAGCGTCTCGGGGATCAGCCAGACCTCGAACCAGCCCGAGCCATCGGCCGCGCGCTGGCATTCGGCCACGGTCAGGCTGCAGCCATTGACGCCGATGTAGCCCTTGGCGAACACATAGCGCATCCAGGGTGCCGGCAGGGCGACGCGCAGCACATGGTTGTTCTCGGGCTGGCGCCGTTCGCTGATGTGGCCGCTGATGTCCACATGGCCGGAGAGCGGGTGGCCGCCCACCTCGGCGCCTTCCTTGGCGGCACGCTCGACGTTCAGCAGCGAACCGACTCCCAAGCTGCCCAGCGTCGTCAGGCTCAGGGTCTGGGCCATGACGTCGAAGCAGGCCTGATCAGGCGCCGGGCGCTCGGTCACGCTCAGGCACACACCGTCGCAGGCCACCGAGGCGCCGATGGCCAGTTCGGCGTCGAAGCCGGCCGGCAGCTGCAGGGTCAGCGTATGCAGGCCGGGCTTGGCTGCAATGGCCCGCACCGTGGCCACCCCTTGAACGATGCCAGTGAACATCAGCGCCCCCCGCCCGCCAGGGTCTCGAACTGCTCGGGTTTGAAGCCGACGCTCAGGCGGCCGTCGCCCCAGTCCACCACCGGGCGTTTGATCAGACTGGGCTGGGTGGCCATCAGGGCCAGCGCGCCGGCCTCGTCCACGGCCAGGGCCTGGCTGGCCTCGTCCAGCTTGCGCCAGGTGGTGCCGGAGCGGTTCAGCAGCTTTTCCCAGCCCAGCTGGGCCGCCCAGGCCTTGAGCTGGGGCACCGTAGGCGGGGTCTTCTTGAAATCGACGAACTCATGTGGCCGGCCGGCCTGGTCCAGCCAGGTGCGCGCCTTTTTGACCGTGTCGCAATTGGGAATACCGTAGAGCTGCATGGGGGAGCCGAGAGAATGAGGCGGTGATTCTCCGTCTGCACCCCCATTCCTTGCAGTTCCCCAACCCGCTTGAGGCCCTTGGAGCCGACAGCGACGCCCCGGGCCTGCTCGCCGTGGGCGGCGATTTGCGGCCCGAACGCCTGGTCGAGGCCTACCGCCACGGCATCTTTCCCTGGTTCGGGCCGGGCCAGCCCATTCTGTGGTGGTGTTTGTCGCCACGCATGGTGCTGAAGACGGTGGATTTCAAGCTTCACCCCTCGCTGCGCAAGACCCTGAGACGCTTCCTGCGCACGCCGGGCTGCGAGATCCGCGTCAACCACGCACCAGAGGCCGTGATCCGCGCCTGCGCCAGCAGCCCGCGCGAGGGCCAGAGCGGCACCTGGATCGTGCCGGAGATGCAGGTCGCCTATGCCGAACTGGCGCGCCGCGGCATCGTGCAGTCGGTCGAGACCTGGGTAGATGGCCAGCTCGTGGGCGGGCTCTACGGCCTGCGCCTGGGGCGGATGTTTTTTGGGGAGTCGATGTTCGCCCACCAGGCCGACGCCTCCAAGCTGGCCTTGTGCCACCTGGTGGCGCTGTGCCGGCGTGATGGCATCGCCTGGATCGACTGCCAGCAAAACACCCGCCACCTGGCCAGCCTGGGCGCCGCCGAAGTTCCGCTGGACGGCTTTCTGGCGCACCTGAGCGCGACCGTGGACCAGCCCGCGCTGCCGCCCTGGACCTATGATTCGACCGCCTGGACCCACCTGCTTGAGCGGCCGTGACGCAACTCAAAGACCTGCCCTTCACCCAGGTGCAGTTCTATGCCACTGCACCCTATGCCTGCAGCTATCTTGAAAACAAGATGGCCCGCTCGCAGGTGGCCACGCCCAGCCACCTGATCCACGCCGACGCCTACTCTCAGCTCGTCACCCAGGGCTTCCGGCGTTCCGGCCTGTTCACCTACCGCCCGCAATGCGAACAATGCCAGGCCTGCGTGCCGCTGCGCATTCCGGTGGCCAGCTTCCAGTCCAGCCGCAGCCAGCGCCGCGCCTGGAAGCAGCACCGCAAACTGCAGGCCCGGGTGATGCGCCTGGGCTACAGCGGCGAACACTACGAGCTCTACCTGCGCTACCAGGCCGCGCGCCACAGCGGCGGCGGCATGGACCACGACAGCGTCGACCAGTACTCGCAGTTCCTGCTGCAAAGCCGCGTCAACTCGCGCCTGATCGAGTTCCGCGAGCAGGGCGCGCTGAAGATGGTCTCCATCCTGGACATGCTGACCGACGGGCTCTCGGCCGTGTACACCTTCTACGAGCCTGAGCCCGATACCAGCTACGGCACCTACAACGTGCTCTGGCAGATCGAGCAGGCGCGCCAGCTCAAGCTGCCCTATCTGTACCTGGGCTACTGGATCGAGCAAAGCCCCAAGATGGCCTACAAGTCGCGCTTCCAGCCGCATGAAGTGCTGCGCGGCGGCAACTGGCAGCGCGGCTGAGACCCGCCCACAATCGAGGCCCCAGCTCCGCTCGGAGGTCTTCATGGCCAGCCAACCGATGTACCACGAGGGCATGCGCCAGTTGCAGGATCTTCGCGAGACGCGCGCCCTGGCAGACCGGCTGGAGCAGGTGACGGTGCGCAGCGCCTTCACTCCCGAAGACCGCGCCTTCATCGAAAGCTGCGCCATGGTCTTCGTCGCCAGCGCGGACGCGCAAGGCCAGCCGGATTGCTCCTACAAGGGCGGGCTGCCCGGCTTTGTGCGGGTACTGGACGAGCACACCCTGGCCCTGCCCGACTACGACGGCAATGGCATGTACCGAAGCTGGGGCAACGCCCTGGTAAACCCGCAGCTGGGTTTGCTGTTCCTGGACTTCGAGCGCGGCAAGCGCCTGCGCGTCAATGGCCGCGCCCAGGTCCGCGCCGACGACCCGCTGCGCTCCGAGTTCGCTGGCGCCGTGTTCATCATCCGCGTGGCGGTGGACCGCATCTTTCCCAATTGCCCGCGCCAGTTGCACAAGCTGCAGTGGCTGGAACCTTCGGCCTACGCCCCACGCCCCGGCTACGAGCCCCCGGTACCTGCTTGGAAGCACTTCGAAGTCTTCCGCGATGCCCTGCCGGCACGGGACCGCGAGGAGGGCTCTTCGGGCTGAGGGTGCCGCAGCGCCCGGCGCATCAGCAGTTGCCAAAGGCTTCGTTGCCGCGCGCGCCGCCAGCTTTCACAGTCGCAGCCAGTTCCTCACTGCCTGCCACACCATGAAAGCCACCCTGCTCCGCCGCCTGGCCCTGTTTGCCGCCACCGCCTTGCTCAGCGCCGCCGCCTGGGCCAAGGACCTGACGCTGCTCAACGTCAGCTACGACCCGACCCGCGAGCTCTACACCGAATTCAACAAGGCCTTCGCCGCCCACTACAAGGCCAAGACCGGCGACGTCGTCACCGTCAAGCAGAGCCACGGCGGCTCGGGCAAGCAGGCGCGCTCGGTCATCGACGGGCTGGACGCCGATGTCGTGACGCTGGCCCTGGCCTACGACGTGGATGAATTGGCCGCCAAGGCCAAGCTGATCCCGGCCGACTGGCAGCAGCGCCTCAAGCACAACAGCTCGCCCTACACCAGCACCTACATCTTCCTGGTGCGCAAGGGCAACCCCAAGGGCGTGAAGAACTGGGACGACCTGGTCAAGCCGGGTGTCTCGGTCATCACCGCCAACCCCAAGACCTCGGGCGGTGCGCGCTGGGGCTATCTGGCCGCCTACGGCTTTGCCTTGAAGCAGCCGGGCGGCAACGAGGCCAAGGCCAAGGACTTCGTGGCCAAGCTGTTCCAGAACGTGCCGGTGCTGGACAGCGGCGCGCGCGGCTCCACGGTGACCTTTGCCGAACGCGGCATCGGCGACGTGCTGCTGGCCTGGGAGAACGAGGCCCATCTGGCCTTGAAGGAGTTCGGCGCCGACAAGTTCGACATCGTCTACCCGCCGGTCAGCATCCTGGCCGAGCCGCCCGTGACCGTAGTGGACAAGAACGTGGACAAGAAGGGCACCCGCGCTGCGGCCCAGGCCTATCTGGAGTACCTGTACTCGCCGGAAGGCCAGGAGATTGCAGCCAAGAACTTCTACCGCCCGATCGACCCCAAGGTGGCGGCGGCCTACGCCAAGAACTTCCCCAAGGTCAATCTCTTCACCATCGACGAGGTGTTTGGCGGCTGGACCAAGGCCCAGGCTGCCCACTTCAATGACGGCGGTGTGTTTGACCAGATCTATACGAAGAAGTAATCCCTAGCTGGGGCGAAGAAGGGCGAGTCCACCGGGCTCGCCCTTCTTCATTTGTTTTTTGCATTTACAGCCCCGAATCGCTTCGTTCCCGCCGGCGTGGCCTCTCCCTAGAGTGCCGCCAACCCCTGCAGATTTGGAGTTCCCGTGTTCCCTACCCGCCGCAGCCTGCTCGCCGCCTTGACCCTCGCCCTGGCTCTGCCAGCACACGCGCAAAGCACCCTGCTCAACGTCAGCTACGACGTCAGCCGCGAGTTCTACAAGGACTTCAACACCGCCTTCGCGGCCGACTGGAAGCAGCGCACCGGCCAGAGCCTGACGCTGAACCAGAGCCATGGCGGCTCCAGCAAGCAGGCGCGCTCGGTGGTGGACGGCCTGGAGGCCGATGTCATCACCATGAACCAGCACAACGACATCGACCTGCTGGCCCAGCGCGGCGGCCTGGTGCCGGCCGATTGGGCCAAGCGCCTGCCGCACAACAGCTCGCCCACCACCTCGGTATCGGTGATCCTGGTGCGCAAGGGCAATCCCAAGAACATCCGCGAGTGGACCGACCTGGGCCGTGCCGGCCTGCAGGTCATCATTCCCAACCCCAAGACCAGCGGCAACGGCCGCTACACCTACCTGGCGGCCTGGGGCGCGGCGGTGAAGAACGGCGTCAGCCACGACGCCGCCAAGGCCCTGGTGACGCGCATCTTTGCCAATGTGCCCGTGCTGGATGGCGGCGGGCGCGGCGCCACCACCACCTTTGCGCAGCGCAATCTCGGCGACGCGCTGGTGACCTTCGAGAGCGAAGCCCCGCTGATCGTCAAGGAGTTTGGTGACCACTTCGAGGTGGTCTACCCGCGCCGCACCATCCTGGCCGAGAACCCGGTCAGCGTGGTGGACAAGGTGGTGGACCGCAAGGGCACCCGCAAGCCGGCCGAGGCCTATCTGCAGTACCTCTACAGCCCGGCGGGGCAGGAGCTTGCCGTCAAGCACAACCTGCGCCCGCGCGACCCCAAAGTGCTGGCGCGCCATGCCAAACGCTTCCCGGCGGTGGAGACCTTCCCCGTGGACGAGGTGTTCGGCAGCTGGAGCCAGGCGCAGAAGGAGCACTTCAACGACGGTGCGCTGTACGACCAGATCATCGCCAGCAGCAAGCGCTGAAGACCCGCCATGCTGCTCTCCCGCACCCTGCTCAAGCGGCACACCGTGCTGCCGGGCTTTGACCTGGCGCTGGGGCTGAGCATCCTCTACCTCAGCCTGATCGTGCTGGTGCCGCTCTCGGCGGCCTTCCTCAAGACCTTCACGCTCACCTGGCCGCAGTTCGTCGAGGCCGTCAGCACGCCGCGCGTGCTGGCCTCCTACCGGCTCACCTTCGGGGCCTCCTTCCTGGCGGCGCTGCTGAACGTGGTGTTCGGGCTGATCGTGGCCTGGGTGCTGGTGCGCTACCGCTTTCCGGGGAAGCGCCTGGTGGACGCGCTGGTGGACCTGCCCTTCGCCCTGCCCACCGCAGTGGCCGGCATTGCGCTCACCGCCATCTGGGCCCAAAACGGCAGTCTGGGGCAGTACCTGCCCTTCAAGGTCAGCTACACGCCGCTGGGGGTGTGGGTGGCGCTGGTCTTCATCGGCCTGCCCTTCGTGGTGCGCACGGTGCAGCCGGTGCTGGAGGACCTGAGCCGCGAGCTGGAAGAAGCCGCCGCCACCCTGGGCGCCAGCCGCTGGCAGACGGTGCGGCTGGTGGTGCTGCCCATCCTGATGCCGGCCCTGCTGACCGGCTTCGCCCTGGCCTTCGCCCGCGCACTGGGCGAGTACGGCTCCGTCATCTTCATCGCCGGCAACATGCCCATGATCAGCGAGATCACGCCTTTGCTCATCATCACCAAGCTGGAGCAGTACGACTACGCCGGCGCCACCGCCATCGCCGTGGTGATGCTGGTGGCCAGCTTCGCGATGCTGCTCACCATCAACCTGCTGCAAGCCTGGGCGCGCCGCCGCCAGGGAGGCGTGGCATGAGCACGAGCCATACCTTGCCGTCGCCCCCGGCCCAGCCAGCGCGGAATGCAGCCGCCACCGCCCCTGTGCACTTGCGCGAAGCCACCACCGAAGCTCCCTGGGTGCGCCGCACGCTCATCGGCCTGGCGCTGGGCTTCATGACCCTGTTCCTGTTCGTGCCCCTGGGCACGGTGTTCTTTGAGGCCTTCAAGAAGGGCTGGGACGTCTATGTGGCGGCCCTGGTCGACCCCGACGCGCTCTCGGCCATCAAGCTCACCCTGCTGGCCGCCGCCATCAGCGTGCCGCTGAACCTCGTGTTCGGCATCGCCGCGGCCTGGTCCATCGCCAAGTTCGAGTTCCGCGGCAAGAACATCCTGCTCACGCTCATCGACCTGCCCTTTTCGGTCAGCCCGGTGATCGCCGGCCTGATCTATGTGCTGGTGTTCGGCCTGCAGGGCTGGTTCGGCGGGTGGTTGCGCGACCACGACCTGAAGATCATCTTTGCGCTGCCCGGCATCGTGCTGGCGACCGTCTTCGTGACCTTCCCCTTTGTGGCGCGCGAGCTGATCCCGCTGATGCAGGCGCAAGGGATCGAGCAGGAAGAGGCGGCGCGCGTGCTCGGGGCCAGTGGCTGGCAGATCTTCCGTCGCGTCACCCTGCCGAACGTGAAGTGGGCGCTGCTGTACGGCGTCATCTTGTGCAACGCCCGCGCCATGGGTGAGTTCGGGGCGGTGTCGGTGGTCAGCGGCCACATCCGCGGCCAGACCAACACCATGCCCCTGCACATCGAGATTGTTTACAACGAGTACCAGTTCGCCGCCGCCTTTGCCGTGGCCTCGCTGCTGGCCGCGCTGGCCCTGGTGACGCTGGTGCTGAAGTACCTGGTGGAACAACGCGTGAAGAAGGAATTGAGGTCCGTCCATGAGCATTGAAGTCCGCAATCTGCAGAAGGCCTTCGGCAAGACCGTCGTCTGCGACCACCTCAACCTGGACATCCCATCTGGGGAGCTGGTGGCCCTGCTGGGGCCCTCGGGCTCGGGCAAGACGACGCTGCTGCGCATCCTGGCCGGCTTGGAAGTGCCAGACGCCGGCTCGGTGCATTTCCACGGCGAGGACACCACCAGTGCCGATGTGCGCGAGCGCAATGTGGGCTTCGTGTTCCAGCACTACGCGCTGTTCAACCACATGACGATCTTCGAGAACGTCGCCTTCGGTCTGCGCGTCAAGCCCAAGGACCAGCGGCCCAAGGAGGCCGAGATCAAGTCCAAGGTGATGCAGCTCCTGAAGCTGGTGCAGCTGGACTGGCTGGCCGAGCGCTACCCGCATCAGCTCAGCGGCGGGCAGCGCCAGCGCATCGCCCTGGCCCGCGCGCTGGCGGTGGAGCCCAAGGTGCTGTTGCTGGACGAACCCTTCGGCGCGCTGGACGCCAAGGTGCGCAAGGAGCTGCGCCGCTGGCTGCGCCGCCTGCATGACGAGGTGCATGTCACCTCGGTGTTCGTCACGCACGACCAGGAAGAAGCCATGGAGGTGGCCGACCGCATCGTCGTGATGAACGAGGGCCGCATCGAGCAGGTGGGCACGCCCGACGAGGTGTACGACCACCCGGCCTCGCCCTTCGTGCTGCAGTTCCTGGGCGATGTGAACCTCTTCCACGGCCGCAGCGTGCATGCGCCGGGGGGCGTGGCCGCGCCGGGCGACGTGGTCTACGTGCGCCCGCATGAGCTGGAGATCCTGGCCGAGCCGGCCGAGGGGGCATGGCCGGCCACGCTGTCGCAGACGCTCACCGTGGGCGCACAGACGCGCATCGAGTTCCAGCGTGATGGCGAGGGTGGCTATCTGGATGTGGAGCTGCCGCGCGCCGAGTTCAGCGCCTTGCGCGAGCGCCTGGCGCTGAGCCGGGGCAGCAAGGTGTGGCTGCGGGCACGGCGAATCACGCGCTTCGAGACGCGGGCCGATTGATCGCCAAGGCGTTCGCCGCAGAAACAGCAAGGGCCCGCATCGCGGGCCCTCTTTCATGGTCGGTCAGGGTTCGAAGGCTTCGCCCGGCGGGCTGTTCATGGCGCGTTGCACCAGCTCCTTGGTCAGGGTCGGCGCAAAGGTCTGGATGAACTCCAGCACAAAGCCGCGCAGGATGGCGCCGCGCTTGATGGCCACACGGGTGGTGTTGAGTGCGAACAGATGGCGGGCGTCCAGGGCCACCAGGTGGTCGTCGCGCGCCTCGTCAAAAGCGACCGAGGCCACGATGCCCACGCCGATGCCCAGGTCCACATAGGTCTTGATGACGTCGGCATCCATGGCGGAGAGCACGATGTCCACGTCCAGCCCGGCGCGCTCGAAGGCCTCGTCGATGTGACGACGCCCGGTGTAGCCCGGCTCGTAGGTGACGAGCGGGAATTCAGCCAGACGCTCCAGGCTCAGCGGCTCCCGGGATTCGGCCAGTACATGGTCACGCGGTACCACCACCACATGGCTCCAGCGGTAGCAGGGCAGGGTCACCAGGTCCGGGTACTCGGCGAGGGCTTCGGTGGCGATGCCGATGTCCGCTTCACCGCTGGCCACCAGCTCGGCAATCTGCCGCGGTGAGCCCTGCTGCAGGTGCAGCGAGACGCGCGGATGGCTGTCGCGGAAATCGCGCACCGCCGTGGGGAGCGCATAGCGAGCCTGGGTGTGGGTGGCGGCAACGGTCAGGGCGCCACTGTCGGAGTCGATGAAGTCAGCCGAGACGCGGCGCAGGTTCTCCGCCTCTTGAAGCAAGCGCTCGATGATGGGCAGAGCCAGTTCGCCCATGGCGGTCAGGCCCATGAAGCGCCGACCGGCACGCACGAAAAGCTCCGCGCCCAGTTCCTCCTCCAGCTCCATGATCTGGCGGCTGACCCCTGGCTGCGACGTATGCAGGGCTTCGGCGACCTGGGTCAGGTTGAAGCTTTGGCGCACCGTCTCGCGGACGGAGCGCAGTTGCTGGAAATTCATAGCGGCCACAGGGATGTTTGGGGCGTGAGTTTGCAGGCACGTCTGCATTCGCCAAACGAAGCAGTCCGCGTATGCACATGCGCAAATCGCATGATGCGTGTCAGGTCACGGGGCGTTCAATCCGCAGCCGACAGCTCTCTTGAATCGGGAGCTGAGTGCACAGACTTTGGGGGGACAGATCTCGAAGCAGGTTCTGATCGACCCACTGCCTGGGTCCGCAGGTCTTCAAGAGCTCACGTTGAGCTCGAACTGCTGCGGGAAGTGACGATCCGCACGACAGGCAACTAGCCGTGTCAGCTCACCCATGGCTTCTATGTGCAACGCTCGAACGAGCAAGGCCTGAGCTCTCATGAATACCTGCAGCCACTGCGCGATCTGCTGCTCGTCCTGCTCCAGGAAGTACGTGGCTACTGCGCGGTGATCTGGATACCTCGCCACCAGATCCTTCGCTTCGGACTTCATGAGGAGGCTGACCTCAGGATCTTCCGCAATGGCCTGGAGTGCCTCGCGTCCGAACTGTAGGGCTCGACGTCGCTCAAGTGGAGTGGTCACGGCGCCCCCTTGAACAGAGCCTTGGATTCAGGGTGCATGTTAGGAGGCGAGTCAGCGAGCGGCGCACGGTGTCGCCAGTTCGGCGAGACCTCGGCCATTTCGCGGCGCAACTTGCTTGTCCATGCCTACCTGCCTCAAGCTGCGGAGCATCGTGCCACTTCAACTCGCCGAACCTCCCCTTCTTCGACAGCGGTTTACCCGCCCTTGCAAAATTCGCAAGGTTTTCGCCGCGCAAGGCCAAGTTCAGCCAGGTAATGCCTGAGCGAAGGCCCGGTTTGCCATTGCTAGGCCACAAATGGCGCCAGTATTTGCGAAGTTTGCGGACAAGACATGGCCAACTTCCCATCTGGGGTCCGGCTCTGGGGCGCTGAAGAAGGCGCGCTACTTGACCCTCAGCCGCTCAAGCTCAGCCTCGCTGCCGTTGAAGCGGTTCAAGTCCACCGGCCCCGCCAGCCCGACCAACTGCCCTGCCTGGCTGTACTGCCAGAAGGTCCAGCGCACCCAGCCCTTGGGCAGTCGAGGGCTGTCCTTGGCGCTGTATTCGGCCACCCAGAGGAGATAGGCGCCAAAGCCGGACAGGTATTCGGCCGCAAAGGCCTCGCCGGAGTACAGGATGGGCCGGACCCCGTACTGGCGCTCCAGCATCTCAAGGAACTGCTGCAACTCAGTCGCCACGCTGCTGGCACTGGCGCGGCCGAGTTGCTCGATGTCCACCACAGGCGGCAGATCGCCTGGCAAAAGCTGTAGCTGCGCCGTGAAGTTGCGGAACTGCGCGGCGGGCGTGGCCAGCGCGTCGTAGAAGTGATAGCCGCCCACCAGCAGGCCTGCGGCGCGGGCTTGCCGCATGTTGCGGGCGTAGTCCGGGTCGGCCAGGGTTGCGCCCTGGGTCGTCTTGATGAACACGAAGCGCTTGCCGGCCGCCAGGGCGCCGGCAAGGTCGACATCAGCACCCTGGTAGTGCGACAGATCGATGCCTTCGACGCGCTGGACCGCCGCAGCAGGCGCCGGCGCCGAAGCGGCCATGAGCGGTTCGGCCGGAGCGGTCATGGGGGGCGCGTGGCGCTCACACGCACCCAGGAGCGCGAGCAGCAAAGCCAGGGACAGCAGTCGAGGCATGAAGGCGCTCCCCAGATGGGTGCTGCCCACGCAGGCAGGCCTGCATGGGCCAGAACGGCAGCCGCGCGGCTACTTCTCACTGCGGGTCTTGACGACTCGCCCGGCCGTGATGAGCGCCAGCGCAGGCAAGGCCTGCTGGTTGGTCGGGTTGTTGGCGTTGTAGTTGGCGTAGGCGGCGTTGACGTTGACCGTCAGCGAGGGCTGAAGCCCGTCCACCTGGCCCTGCGAGGGCTGGACGCCATGCTGATGCCCGTCGGCGTACTTGAGCTCGTCGGATTTGACGTTCTTGCTCACCGGGGCGGCGCAATAGTATTCAAGCCATACGTAGTACTTCATGAGAACTCCTCTTGGGTTCGTGGGTTGGCCCGGTCAGGAGACCGGTGGGAGATTGGCGAGGTCGATGCTGACCACGCCGAGCAGGATGGGCAGGGTGGATGGCGTCGGGCCCAGACTGACCGTGCTGCCGTTGCCACCGCTGCCCGCCGTAGATGCGGGGGCCGCGAAGCTGAGGGGGCCGACGCCGATGGCCGCACCCGGGCCTTGCGCCAAGGCGGCCTGCGCGCTGCCCGCCGCTTGGGCGTCGTCAAAGTGCAGGTTGACCGAGGGCTCGAAGCCCAGAATGACCTGGTAGATCCGCCGGGCCAGCACGCCGTCGTTGCCGAAGAAGCTGCCCTGGTCAGCCGCCCCGAGCTGGCCGGCGAACAGGCGCACGGCGGTGTCGCTGAACCAGCGGCCTGGGCCCAGCATGAAGGTTCCCAGGCCGGTGAAGGCCACTTCGATCGTGCAACTGCCTTCGACACTGGGCGCGTTGGCCAGCGCCGGTGCCGAAGCGCTGTGCGAGGGCTGCGGCGCCAAGACGCGGATGAAGGGCATCAAGGGCGCATGCGGCTTGGCCGCCACCGAGTTGGCGCGTAGCGGGGCCGCCGCACCGATGGAAAAGCGGATCACCCCCCCAGCGGTGGTGCGCCCGGCAATGCTGGACGCCTGCCACTCCTGGTACTTGGCGCGGAACCCGGAGTCCAATTCATAGGCCGGCAGGTACCGGATGGCGGCCGGGGTGGCGGGCGTCGCCGTCGAACCGGCCGGCGCCGGATCGCCGCTGCGGGTCGGCATGTTGTAGGCGCTCGGGGCGCTGCTGTTCGCCGCTTCCCAGTTCGCCTGGGTCTGGCTGAGCGCGGGCAGGTTCAGCCGCTTCAGGAAGAAGCCGAAGGCATCGCTCAGGCTGGCCAGCGGGGCGAAGACGGCAGACGCACCGGGCACCGTATCGGCCACCCGGAAGACTTCGGCATTGACCACCAGGGGATCGTTGTTGGCGAAGTCCGCCACCAAGGTGGTTTGGCCGAAGGCGAAGTTCTGACCGGCCGCCATGCCGGCCGGGAACAGCGAGGCCACCAGCGCGTCGGACCAACCGGCCCAGGCCGCCTCCAGTGCGCTTTCGTCTGCAGCCATGGCCACTCCGGTCGCTTGGGGTTGGGGATGCGCAGCACCGGGCTTCCCAGCCCGGCGCCGCCGTGAGTCCGCGCGGGCTCAGAGCTTGCTGCTGACCACGCCCAGCAAGACCGGCATGACCGACTTGATGGGGCCGATGGTGATGGACGAAGAGGCGTCGTCGTAGTGGATCTGGTCCTTGGAGGCGTTGGCGCCACCCGAGCCGCCGAAGCTGAAGGGGCCCACACCCACCGTCAAGGTGGCCTCGGTCTGCCAGGCGCTCTTGACCCGCTGGTAGTCCGCCGCCGCCATGGAGATCTTGATCGTCGGCTGGAAGCCCAGCACCACTTGCGAGGCGCGGCGGGCCATGGCGCCGTCGTCACCGAAGAAGTCGGGCGCACCGGGCTTGAGCTTTTCGCCGTAGGTCGTGATGAGCGAGCCGTTCTGGAACCAGGGGCCGGGGTTGATGGCGAAGGCCTTGACGCCGACAAAGGACACATCGACGCTGAAGGCCGAGGAGCTGGTGTCCAGCGACATGGCGCTGGCGCTGGATTCACTGGAGGCACTGGCCGACCAGAAGAAGGAGTTCCAGCTCGCCTTGGCCGAGGCGTTCCAGCCCGAGGCCTTGTAGTCGTAGTCGTCGCTGTGCGAGTCGAAGTGGAAGGTGGTGCCGGTGGTGTTGTTGACGCTGGCGGTCTGCCATTCCGCGTAGGTGGCGGCGTAGGCGGTGTCCAGCACGTACAGCGGCACGTAGGACGAGACGTTGGTGGCCGTGCTGCCGGTGTTGACGGGCGCTGCATTGCCGATCACGACGGCCGTGGATCCGGGCGGGATGTAGGTCGCCGACGTGATCTGCATGTTGTAGTTGTTCTGCTGGATCGGATCCTGCGCACCGCCGTTGATGCCGGTGATCTGGCGCGCCAGCTGCACCTGCTGGTAGCCCGGCCCGTAGAGCTGGTTGCTGAGCTGGTCGACCTTGGACTGCGCGCCGTCCAACTGGCTCTTGGCGGTGGCCAGCGAGGGGTAGTTGGTCAGCACCCAGGTGCTGAACGGGGCGATGCTGGCGCCCACCGAAGTGGCCGCCGTCTTCTGGGCCAGGTAGGCCGCCACCGCCGAGTTGTAGGTGTTGTTGTAGCCGGTCTGGATGGCGATGAGGCCGGGCGTGGCGCCGCCATCGCCATTGAGCGCGATGTTGAGCTGGGACTGCAGATTCGGATTGCTGTCGCCGCCCAGGTCGATCCAGCCCAGGAACTGCATGTAGGACGCCGCCAGCCCGCTGGGCGCCGGGCTGTAGTTCGGGCTGTTGGCCGGCACGATGTCGCCCAGGGAATAGATGCCGTAGTTGGTGACGCCGGCATCGGTGGCATTGAGGTTGATGGAGCGTGCCACCGAGGCGGCGGAGAACACGGTGTCCGCGCCCACGCCATTGGGGAACAGCTGCGCTTGCATGGACTGCATGAACTGCGCCCACAGGGCGCTTTGGTCGACGTTGGCCATCTTGAATCTCCGGTGATGTGGGTGAAGAAGCGGTGCGCCCGGTCCGCGCCGGTCTGCACCTGGTGGTTGCGGGTCTTGTTGCTGCTCTACCCTGGTTGCCCGCGCGGCCAGTGCTGCCTGGAAGGCCGGTCGACCTGCGGCCGGCGAGTGGCCGAAAGATAGGGAGCGCGGGGCGTGCCCGGTATCGGTTCAAAGCGGAGATGGGCTGGGTCGATTGCTGAGCGGCTGAGCAACTGAGCCTGGGGAGTCAGAGCGCTGGGTCAGCGAACTCAGGCCCTCTTGCAGGGCGTAGCGCGTCAGCTCGGCCATGCTGCGGATGTCGAGCTTGTGCATGATGTTTTCGCGGTGCGTGGCCACCGTCTTGGCGCTGATGAACAGCCGCTCCGCCGCCTGCTTGGTGGAAAACCCCTCGGACAGCAGCTGCGCCACCTCCCGTTCGCGGGCGCTCAGGGCGGCCGTGCGAACTGCGGCCGCGCCGCCCGGGCGGCTGCCCCTGCACGCCACCAGCAGCCCCACCAGGTCCGCACTCAGGTGCACGCGCCCGGCCGCCACCGTGCGCAGGGCCTGCAGCAGTTCGGCGCTGCAGGCGTCCTTGAGCAGGTAGCCGGAAGCGCCGGCTTCGATGGCCGACATCACGGTGCGGGTGTCGGCGTGCATGGACAGGCACAGCACCCGCACGCCGTCGTCGCTGGCCCGCACGCGCCGGGCGCACTCGATGCCGTTGAGGCCGGGCATCGACACGTCGGTCAGCAGCACGTCCGGCCGCAGGCGCTGCACCAGCGCCAGGGCCGTCAGTCCGTCCTCCGCCTGCCCCACCAGCTCGATATCGCTTGCGCAGCTCAGCAGCGCGCACAGGCCCTCGCGCACCAGGCCATGGTCTTCCGCCAACACGATCCGCATGGCCGGCCCCTCAGCGCGTGGCCGACCCGGGCAGCGCCCGGCCGTCCGCACACGCACTGCGGCGCCCGAAGCCCGCCGTCGCGCGGGGTGAAGTGAGGAAATGTTTCAGACTCAAGGCACTCTCCCAGGTAGCCGGCAACGCGCCGTTGGCGGCAAGGTAGGGAAGAGGCCTTGAGTCCGCCTTCCGGAAACCTTCCGGAAGGCGAATGGACGCCTACACGCCGGTGGAGTTCTTGATTTCGGGGTCTGCCGAAGCGATCAGACGACCCTCGGCGTCCGAGAACACCAGGATCACGCTGCGGTGGGTGCGCGCAAACACGGGCAGCACCAGCGTGTGGCCGCCGGGGTGCGGTTCGGCCAGGAACAGGCTGGGCATTTGCACATGGGCTTGGCGGGTTCTGGCCACGGCGGCAAACAGCGTGACGCCTTCGACCGCCTCCAGATCACCCAGGTCAAGGCCCAGTTGCCCCAGCGTGGTCTGCTGCAGGCAGACAAAGGCGGTGTCGTAGCCCTGCGCAAAACTGTCGAGCTTGGACGGATCGACCGGTTCGCCGTTCCAGTCGAAGTACAGGCAGGACTGGATGTCCGGCTCGCGCCGGCTGCGCACCGCCAGCACTTTGTAAGTGGACATTTTAAACGGCGGATTGGGTT
>ERZ761602.3209-NODE-3209-length-23611-cov-8.300136_pt1 | contig 23611 bp, 22 predicted proteins | sample MGYA00512165_ERZ761602 | MGnify/ENA primary metagenome ERZ761602 (study PRJEB28899, sample SAMN02445085) | bioreactor sludge metagenome | biome: EBPR sludge; isolation source: Thorneside wastewater treatment plant | place: Australia: Brisbane, Thorneside...
GGGTGAAGCAGGATGAAGCGTTCGAGAGCGACTTCGAGCGTGAAGCGAAGCGACTGGAAGGAGGTAGAGCGTGAACTTACCAAGCTTTCGGTCCGAGCAACGAACGATATCACCCCTTACTAGGAAGAATGTTCTCGACTTGTTCAGGGCTGGCGTCAGTTACCATGGCGATGTCAGCGAAATTGACTTTCTCGGAAGACTGTATGATTTGGAGCAGATGCCTTCACATGATTACAGATTCAAATCTGCGTCAGGAGACATCTTTCAGCACACCGTCAACAATGATGATTGGGAACCTAATTGGGTTTTTACGGACAGCCGATTTGGCTTGTCAGGAGGCTCAGATGAACTCCTGTTGGCGTTTCTTTCAGAGACCGTACATCCACTCGTGCGGCCCCATGAAGAAGCTGAAAAGCTAGTTGAGCAGTTTAACCGTCATCTGAGGATGGATGGTTGGCAAATCTTGCCGACGAGCGAGATGTCTGGCCGACCCATCTACGGTTTTCTGCCCTTCTCTTCCGAAGGCGCATTGATTTTTGGTCCAGCCCGTGACATCTCCCAACGGCTGAACTCAGCATATTTGGGACAGCAAGTAACCCGGCTACAAGCGTCCATCGTCTCAGACCCCGAGCTAGCGATAGGAACCGCAAAGGAATTTCTTGAATCAATCACGAAAACGCTCCTGAAGGCAAAAGGTCTGAGCTGGGCGACGTCAGATTCGTTTCCGCAATTAGTCAAGAAACTAGTAAAGGCACTTCCCGTCGTGCCGGACGGTCTTGAAAGATCGTCGGAAACTCAGGCGGCGATCACGGTTATTGTGAACAATATCGGATCGATCGTTGATAAGCTTGCCGAGATCAGAAATTGGCATGGCACAGGACACGGAAAGCCAACCGACACTGAATCCCTTCTGCTTCAGCACCAAGCTCGCTTCGCCGTCGGTATCTCGGTTCAAGTAGCTCACTTTTTGTTCGAGTGCTATTCCGCTGAGAATAAGCTAAGCCCAGTTGTTGTTGAAGCGAGCGCAGATGCTGACTTCGATCCGTTTGAGGACCTATGAGCGCAATCCTGTCACCTCAACGTTTGTCAGTTTGGCCGACAGTTTCGCTGGGGGATGTCTGTCTAGTCAATCCTGGGAAGCCCAGAGTGGACAGGCTTGCAAAAGACGCACCAGTTTCCTTTGTGCCCATGGCATCTGTGAACGAAGTGAGCGGATCAATTGTTGCCCCCGAGATTCGCGAGTACGCCAAGGTGCGCGGTTCTTACACTGCTTTCCAAGAAGGAGATGTCCTCTTCGCAAAGATCACTCCGTGCATGGAAAATGGAAAAGCCGCAATCGCGCGTGACCTTGTGAATGGTCTGGGATTTGGCTCTTCTGAGTTTCACGTCCTCAGGCCAACCGACAAAGTGCTACCGGAGTTCATCTACCAACTCATCCGCCAGAAGTCGTTCCGAGCTGAGGCTAGAGACAACATGACAGGGTCAGTCGGCCAAGCTCGTGTGCCCACCGAGTGGCTGAAGAACTTTGAGTTTGAGTTACCCCCTATTGAGACTCAGCAAGAGATCGTCGGAATAGTGTCTCAGCTACAGAAGCAGATGGAGTCAACCAGCGACCGCCTCGCCACGATCCCTGCGCTCCTCAAGAAGTTCCGCCAATCCGTCCTCGCCGCCGCCTGCTCCGGCCAACTCACCGCCGACTGGCGCGAGGACCACATGGCAGACGAGCCAGCAGAGCACTTACTGGAGCGAATTCGGCAACATCGAAAGGTCAAGCCACTTACTTCTGCTGCGGAAGCGGATGAAGACATTCCTCGTGACTGGGCGCTAACAAGAGTTGGGCAAGTATGCGCGGTTGCCACCGGAGCAACCCCGCTGCGCACCCGATCCGCTTACTTTGGCGGTGACATTCCGTGGATCACAAGTTCGGCGGCAAATGACGGAACGGTGACCCGTGCCACTCAGTTCATCACCGAGCTGGCCGTAAAGGAAACGAATGCGAAGGTTTTTCCGCCCGGCACACTGATTGTGGCAATGTACGGCGAAGGGCAGACCCGTGGCCGAGTAGCTGAGCTCGGAATCGCGACTGCAACAAATCAGGCGTTGGCAGCCCTCCTGTTCGACGATGTCAATGAAAACTGTAGAGCTTTCGTGAAGCTGCATTTCTTGAAGAACTACGGGGAGATGAGGAACCTCGCGGCAGGAGGCGTTCAGCCGAACCTCAGCCTGGGCCTCATACGCGACTCAGAACTTCTTCTTCCGCCTCTCGATGAACAAGCCGAAATCGTTCGCCGCGTCGAATCCCTCTTCGCCCTGGCCGACTCCATCGAATCCCGCCTCGCCGAAGTCACCGCCCAAGTCGAGCGCACCACCCAAGCAATCCTCGCTAAGGCACTTCGCGGCGAGCTAACTTCGGAGGTTGCCTCATGAAGAACTGGTGGACAGCTTGGCGGGCGACGCAAAAGGCAAAGTTGCTCACGACGCTCTTCCTCGGACTCGTGTTCGCCGTGGTCATGCCATTCGTAGCAAGAGCAGTGACGGGTCAAGCCGAACTGACCTTTCTCAGTCTGTCGATGAAGCCGACAGGCGACCTCTCGATGGTGCTCAGTCCATGGGCCGTAGCTGTGATCATTCTTTGGGTTCTGGCCGGGTACTTCATCCTTTGGCCCAGAGATACAAGGTGGGAGGCAAGTGAAGTCAACATTGAAGTCGCAAAGATTGGCAAAATCGTCATGAAGCCAAACCAGGAGGTCGCTGGTTTAGCTCACAGAGCATGGACTGAGATCGTGACTCGAAAGGCTGGAATAACGTTTGACGAAGAGCATGATGTCATCGAGGAGGTTTACGACTCATGGTATCAGCTATTCGGCGAAGTCCGGACTCTGATAAAATCAATCCCAGTGGATAAACTCAGAGCAAATGAAGACGCACAGAAGCTTGTAGCTCTTCTGCTGACTCTCCTGAATGATGTTCTTCGTCCTCATCTTACGGAGCATCAGGCCAAGTTCAGAACCTGGATCGGCAGGAACAAGGAGGCTCAGGGCGACGCAACGCCACAAGAGATACAACGCAAGTACCCTGGCTACTCAAAGTTAGTTGAAAACATGAAGCAGACAAGTGCTGATTGTCTCGACATTTCAAAAGCTCTCAAGATCATTTCACAAGGTAAAGAATAACATGGCAGTACGACACAAATGCTTCATCAGTTATCATCACGACGACCAGGCCGAGGTGAATGACTTCATCAGGACATTCGCGGATGAAAGGAACGTGTTCATTGCTCGCGCGGTCGGAGTGATGGCGCAGGACATCATCGACAGCGATGACAAGGACTACATCATGAGACGAATCCGCGAGGATCATCTAACGGACTCGACGGTCACCATCGTGCTCATCGGGAAATGTACGAAGCACCGAAAGTATGTGGACTGGGAGATTGCCTCGACTCTACGCAACGATCCAAACAACAAGCGTAGCGGGCTAATGGCAATCAACCTCCCTTCAATGGGAACGACTGGGAATCTTCCGGACCGTTTAGACGACAATCGTGTCTATAAGGATGGTGTTGAGTCTGGATACGCACGGTACTATTCCTATCCCACTCGAAAGGACACTCTAGCGAACTGGATACAGGATGCATTTGACGCTCGAACCACGCGCTCTCACCTGATTGACAATACGCGGGCACTGCGGAAGAACAACGGGGCTTGCTGACCTTCACTCCGAGAATTCAATCAATGCCTGGTGAGCGCATTGGCGCTCACCAGGCTGTACGCGTGCCGCGTCCTGTTATCTCGAAATATGATGCCTCACATGGCTGTATCAAGTAGCTTCTTCCGCCTCGACTCATTGCTTCAGTTTCAAAGTCTAGCCAGATGAATCGCTCGACAAAGGTGGAAGCTTCCCCTCAAGCAACTTTTCGGCGTCCTGTTCAATCGCCATAATGACCTTCTCGAACTCTGCAAAGTCTCGGAATTCGAGGAGGTCGGAGAGCTCGGGATTTCTTAGCGATTTCGAGAGAAAGGCGGCATCCTTCTTCATCTGCTCATCCTTGAGCACGGTGGCCGTGTCGGATGCAATCTTCACCATGGCGTCAACGGCCTTCCAGTGGTCCTCTGCATTCGAGAGCAATCGGATGTCCTGCATCCCAACCCGCTCGAATTCTTTGATCACGTCAAGTTGAGTGGCTTCGGACGTCATCAAGCTAGGCTCCATTTCGAGCCGTTGGAAGTATCGAGTCGTGAACGACGGTGACCACTGGCCAGAGAGCAGGCTTGCCATCTCCCGACCGGCGAGATCGGACTGGATCAGATACTCGGGAATGCGCAGGTTTGTCGTTGCCTTCTTCGCAAAGCGCTCTAAGGGACTCGTGCCAAACCACTCCAAACGCGGAGCGAGCTTGAAGACTAGATAGATGGGAGGTAACAGCATCAGGAGCCCGAGAACATCCAGGAAATCGAGGTGGCTCATCTGGGAGTTCACCGCGAATAGCCAACCTGCGATGTAGCCCACCAAGGGCGCGAAGACCGCCGAGAGTCCAATCTTCTCGTACGCCGAAGGGTGCACGGTGCAGAAGTAGTTGCCGTTCTGCTCCTTGATCTCAAAGGTTCCAGGGGCCCTGGTGAGCATCGTGGCCCGCACCGTCAAGAAGATGATTGCGAGAACGGCGGCTACTCCTGCAACAGCGAACAGGAGCAGATAGAACTGCCAAAGCACGATCAGGAAGAAGAGAAAGATGATGCCGAGAACCCACCACATGAGCTGCTCCGTTAGTCTTCCTCTCCAGGAGTGGGTGCGTTCTCACGCATGAACTCTTCGTAGCGAGCGTTGTTCTCGGCGATCTGCTTGCTGACACGGTTCCATCCCTCAGTGCATTCTGGGTTGGCGTGGGCTCGGAGCCTGCGCAATCGCTCCTTCCACTGAAGAGGTTCTCCACAGTAGCTACACTGGAAACGGTGAGTCATAAGCTCATGCAATTGATCCGTGTAGGTCTTCATGATCTTGGCTCGTTCTACGTCGAAAACCGAATCGGTAATGATGAGCATTCCCTGTGCAAGGCGAAGCGGCAAGAGGTCATCCTTTACCGTAGTTAGTCGCTCTCGGAGAAGGACGAGCTTTCTCTGTTGTTCTTCCTGGTCTTTTCTCTCATGTTCCATTTGCCTAGACAGCCTTTCTCGCTCTTCAGCTTCCTCGGCATTCCGATGCTGGACGATGAGTTCCTCGTATTCCCGAAGAGTAACTTGCCCTGAGCTGTTGCAGGTTGAGCAGTCCCAACTTTGTGTGCCTTTTCCCTCACAAATTTCACAAGTTACTTGGCAAGTGCCACGACAATACTTGCAGATATCGTCGTAAATATAGCCACGCTTGCAATACCCGCAGGGAATCTTGCCCCGATCACAATATGGGCAGGATTCAGTGCAGATGCCTGTTCCGCGGCAGTCAGGACAGTTTCGAAGCGCAATCACCCCTTCCGGCGTGACAGCCGTGATCGGAAAGCCACAATTCGGGCACATCGGCGCTAGCTCACTCACTTGATGAGAGCACTCGGGGCATGAAATCAGAGCCATTCTCGAAGTCCTGTTCGAGATTGTACAGGCTATTACGTCGGAACGTGTTCGTTCACCTCAGAATCGGGTTCCCGAGCGGGGTAGACCTGATCGTTGTTCCAGGCCGTGGAGAAACTCATTTAGTTGGGTGGCCGTGATTCGACGAGACCGACCAATCGATACTGATCCAAGCTGCCCGAGGTCGAGCAGTCTGTAGACGTGAGCGCGGCTGAGGGAAAGCAGCTCCGCTGCCTCCTCAACCGTGTATGCCAGCTTTTGATAGTTGGTCTCGCTCACGGGTTGATGGTGATAGAGCCGCAGAATTCGGGGAGAGAGTCAAGCCCAGATATTGAGCCGTAGCTCAACCGAGTTGCACAAACGGCGACCAAGATGACGTCTTGCTCTGGCTCGCCTAGGTTGGACAGCGAGATGAACCTTACCGATTCGAAGTTCTTGCTGGGGCGTCTGGTTGCAACGAGTAAAGCAGCCTCTCAGCTCTCCCCGGAAGATGTGGCCGTAGCGATCCGTCGCCACGCTTCGGGAGACTGGGGCGAGGTTTGCGAGGATGATCGAGCTTCTAATGAGGAGGCATTGGTCGAGGGTCTCAGGCTTATGTCGGTCTACATGAGTTCGAACGGCCTCACTTTCTGGATCATCACCGAATGGGATCGCTCCATCACCACTGTTCTCCTTCCCGAGGATTACTAGCTCCAGCGACCTCAGGCGAGGTCGCGTTTTTTGTGCAATGATTCTTGCCCTGCCTTGCTGAACCTTGCCTTAGCCATGCCATAATCACGTTCATCGGGCGATCAGCTCAGCGGAGGAGCCAATGTTTCAACCCTAAGGGGTCACAAAACAACATGAAGCCAAACTGGTGGAAGTGATCCTTGCCGAGCATCGAAGCTTCGTGTGAAACCCCAGGACAAGCTTTTGAAAGATTACCACCTCTACGAACTTGATCCTGGCACGTTCGAACTCATTGTATTGAAGGTGTCATCAACACTCCTTGGAATCGGAGTCACCGGGTTTTCGAGCGGCCCTGACGGTGGCCGTGACGGCAGATTTTCTGGGACTGCCATCGCGTATCCCAGCACGGTTACTCCGTGGAGCGGCACTTGGATAATTCAGGCCAAACACACCGAGAGCCCGATTTCAACATGCAGTGACCATAAATTTCTCGCTTCGTTTGAGACCGCCGAAGTACCAAGGATTCGTAGACTGGTTGCGGCTGGCGAGGCGGAAAATTACATTCTTTTCACAAATCGCAGAAAATCTGGCAACGCTCATGCCAAGCTCGAAACACTCCTTAGGGCTGCCCTGGGACATGAAAACGTGGGAATAGTCGGAGTCGAAGATATTTCGAGATATCTCGATTCACTGCCAGACATTGTGAAGCAGCACATTCCTTCAAGTCACCGAGGTCCTTTGTTGTTCTCACCACAGGAACTCGCTGCGTTGATCGTCGCGTTTGCAGATCAAGCCGCACCTTCCCTTACCAACACGGCAACCACAGATTTTACATATCTGCCACTCGCTTCAAAGAACTTGCTCAATAACGTTTCCGAAGAGCTCGCCGACTCGATCACTGACGATTCTGAACCCTATTTCGCGAAGATTGAGGAATTCCTTGCGAAACCTCAGAACGAGGCTCTGCGCCTCAGTTACCAGGCCCTTGCAAACGAACTCAAACAAAAACTCATTGCGGAAGAGGCGACCCAGTTAGGTTTTGCGACTGCACTTGCCGATATTTACGACGTCGTAACGACACGCCACCCCGATCTCTCGTACAATCGCCGACTCGTCACCGTCTTTCTTCACTACATGTACGCTACTTGCGACATCGGGAGAAAGAGATGATCTTAGCGGCCAAACACATTGACCTCAACACCTGCACTTTTAACGTGGCGGGGATCATCTTGGAGCGGTTGCTTACCGATCAAGCGGCAACTATTGATGACTTGATGGGTGTAGTCGAGCGTAATCTAGGACCAGATGCTCGATTCAATGTAGTGCCGGCACTGACTTTCCTGTACGCCGCAAGAATGATCAAATACGTTTCAGCGAGTGATGCTGTGTTGTTGGAGGAAGTGTCCGCCTGATGAGATTTGTGCACTTATATTCTAACAAGTCAGACGTCTTTGTCCCCATTGTTTTCAATCGCGGGCTCAATGTGATTGTTGGACGAATCACAAAACCCAAGGATTCAGGAAAAGATTCGCACAATCTCGGTAAGTCCTTGTTCGCAAAGCTCATCGACTTTTGCCTGCTAAAGGAGATCAATAAGCACCACTTCCTCAAGAAGCACCTTGATCGGTTCAAAGATTTTGAGTTTTACTTGGAAATTGAATTGAATTCAGGCAAGTTTCTGACTGTAAGGCGGCCAGTGACCGCTAACACAAAGATTGCTATGTGGCTTGCTGATTCTCCGCAAGGCAATCTGTCGGGTCTACCTCTCGATCAATGGCCAATCAAGCCTGCATCGATTACAGCTGCCAAGGAACAACTGAATAACTTGCTTGGCTTTGACTGCATCGATCATTACGATTATAGAAAAGGTGTCTCATACTTCTTGAGAAGTCAGGACGATTATCGGAATGTTTTTCAACTTGAAAAGTTCTCCGGTGGTCGTCATTCGGAGTGGAAGCCATTCATGGCGATGCTACTCGGCTACAGCGAGTCTATTGTCCGTAAAAAATATGAGGTCGATGATGCCATAGAAACTGAACAGGCATTTGCTGCGAGGTATGCTGCTCAATCTGGCACTCGGGCTGATTCTTTTGACAAGATTCGTGGACTGTTGAATATCAAGCGTCAGGAACTGTCTCAGCTAGAAGAAGCACTGTCTGCATTCGATATCCACAGGAGGGACTCAGGCCTTAATGAAGAGCTTGTAAGCGATCTGGAGCGTCGCACTTCAGAGATTAATGACCGTCTGTATTCGATTGATTATGAATTGTCGGAAATAGAGCATGCCCTTGAAAAGCGTCTTGCTTTTGATTTGGAGAAGCTAAAACGAGTTTTTGAAGAGGCCCGCTTAGTTCTTCCTACGACGATGCTTCGCCCATATGAGGAGCTGACAGCATTCCATAGGGCCATCACGGAGGACAGGAATAATCGCCTTAGCCAGCGGCGGGATGAGCTTTCTAAAGAGCGTGTGGGCCTCGAGTCCGATCTGCAAGGAATATCTACGCGGCGAACCGAAATCCTTTCCATTCTTCGGGAGGAGGACTGGTTCAAGCGTATGAACCACATTCAATCGGATGTGGCGAAAGCGAGCGGGGAAATTTCCCGGCTTGAAGCCCAGCTGGAGACGGTTAATCAGTTAGAGGAAGTGCGTAAGACAATTGAGTCGCTTGAGGAATCGAAGATCAAGCTGGTCGGGCAATTGAGGGACGAGATCGTGCAAAGCAATCCTACGTTTGAAGCGATCAGGAAGCGATATAACGAAATCTTTCGAGCAGTGTTTAGCGTTCCGGCGCTACTTTCAGTGAGCCTTAACGGTGAGGGCAACTTGGAGTTTGAGGCTACTCCGGTGCAAGATGATTCTCTTCTGCTTGCTACAAGTGAGGGTCAAGGGAATACATATAAAAAAGTCTTATGTGCTGCATTTGATCTCGCACTCCTGGAAACGTATCGAGTCCAAAGTTTCTACAGATTTGTATATCACGACGGCATTTTTGAGAGCCTTGACGACCGGAAGAAACTTAATCTACTGCGTCTTGTCAGGGAATCATGCAAGAGTTTTGACCTTCAATATATGATGAGCCTGATTGATTCCGATATTCCTCGTAGTCCCACTGGTCGCCGTGTGGAGTTCTTGGATAACGAGGTTATATTGGAACTCCATGACGACGGCGATGATGGCAGGTTGTTTAAGATGCCGAAGTTTTGATACAAGTCAGTAGGGCGTCTAGTGCTTTCCTGAGGAGGGTCTGTGAGAGACTGATTGGCCTTGTATAGTTCACCTCCGTCACTCCGTCAGCTGAGTGCCCGACGTGCTCCTTAAGGGTTGTTGGCGAAACCTCGGGACAGAGCTTCTCGATCCAGTTGATGTGCGTGAGACGACAATCGTGCGGGCTCATGTCGTCTGGCAATCCGGCTTCCTTTCGAATCCGTCGCCAGGTTGCGTATACAAGTGCCTTCATGCGTGGTTTGTTCTCGGTCGCTTGTGGCCACAGCAAGTCATCGTCACCTAGACCCGCGATCAGCGGCTCCAATAGCCGTTTGAGCGTCTCGCACATCACAGCCGTCCGAACCTTGTCTCCCTTTGGGAGACCAACGGATTGTGAGCTCTTTGCATCGAGCTTCACCGCCCGATCAACGAGGATCAGGCCCTCCTCTATCCGCAGTTGACCGCGTGTGAGTGCCATCTGCTCACCAAGCCGCAAGCCTGCGAGGAGGAACACCCCGAGCATGGCGCGTCGGGAATCATCCAGCTTTTTTGACGCTAGCGCTTTCCTCGCTTGTTCTGGAGATAAAGCAACCGCTTCTCGTCGTTCTGGAGTCGGCATGTCCAGACAGAACGGATTCGACCAAAAGTGAGGAACCCTTCTATATGGTGTGACCGCCTGGTTGAAAGCACGCACCAACCCCGCCTTGAGAGCAATGCGAGTGTGCTCGCCGACGCCGTCGTCTTTGAGCTTTTGATAGAACACCCGAACATCTAAGGGGTCAATCTTCGTGAGGGGAACACCTGCCCACCTGGGGGCAGCGTACTTCTTGTAACGAGAGACCCGGTCTCTCAACGTTTTGGGGTCGAGTGAGTCCTTCCAGTCATTCTCAGCAAGCCACATGAACCATTCACCGAACGTCATCGGCTGAACCTTGTGAATCGCGGCAACCTCGTCAGAACGCTTGAGAGAGCGTAGAAAGTCTTTGCCCTCACGCTGAGTCGGAAAGACCCGGGAGATGCGCTTCTTGACGCCTGTGGTGTCTTCCAGGACGTATTGGACGCGCCACTTCCCGGCGAGTTTGCCTGTGTTGATCGGTCGGCATGACCCTTCACCGTGATCTGCGCGTGTTGCCATGCACCAGATTCTACACGGGATTACTCTTCAGAGTTGAGAGACCTTTTGAGAGACCGAGGGGGTTGGTCTCTCATTTCCCTCTATCAGGTCTCTCAATTTTAAGTTCAAATGAGTGGCGGCCCCGGAGGGACTCGAACCCCCGACGCCCTCCTTAGGACGGAGGCGCTCTATCCACTGAGCTACGAGGCCGCTCGGGATGCCTGCAGTTTACCGGACCTCGGAACCCAATCCGGCGCCGGGTAGGTATATCCTACAGCGTGGGTGTTGCCTCGATGTGGACTGTGCTGCTTCTTTCCTCCCTCCTCTTGATCCCCGGAGCGCTCCTCGCCGCGCCGGATCAAGTCGGCCCTCGGCTCTCTGCCCCGCTCGGCCAGAGAGCGACCCTTGGGGTCGCCGTGAACACCAGCCTGCTCGCAGATGCGCAGTACATGGGGTTTATTCGGCATCACTTCCGCTCGGTTACGGCCGAAAACGCCATGAAGCCCGCCGTGATCCACCCCTCCCCGGACCGCTTTGAGTTTGCCGAAGCCGATCGGTTTGTGGAAGATGCTCGCAAGCACGGTCTCGAAGTCATCGGGCATACCTTGGTGTGGCATTCTCAAGGGGCAAACCATCTCTTTCAGAATGAAAAGGGTGAACCTTTAGCTCGCGAAGAAGCGCTGAAGCGCATGCGCAACTACATCCATAAGGTTGTTGGACGTTATAAGGGCAAGGTCAAGGGATGGGATGTTGTCAACGAGGCCATTTCGGATTCGGGAGGAATGCGGCAAACCCCTGCCCTTAAGGCGATCGGTGAAGACTACGTCATCAAGGCCTTTGAATACGCCGCCGAGGCCGATCCGGATGCGGAACTCTACTACAACGATTACAATATCGACTTAGACTATAAGCGAGAATCGGCACTCAAACTTGTGAAGGAGATCCGCGACGCGGGTGCAAGGATCGATGCGGTCGGAATCCAAGGCCACTATCTGCTTTCAACTTCGGTGGAGGAAGTTCGGCGCGGCATTGCTGCCTTTACAAAAGAAGGCTTTGAAATCGCCATTACCGAACTGGACGTGGACGTGCTTCCCCGATCTGGAAATGCAGGAGCCGACCTTTCTGCAGCCGAGCGAGAGGGTCTGAACCCCTTCGTCGAGGGACTTCCGAAGGCTCAACAAGAAGAGCTTGCCAAGAAGTATGTTGGGTTGTTCCGGGTCTTTATGGAAGAGCCTAAGGTGCGCCGAATCACCTTTTGGGGCGCTACGGATGGTCATTCGTGGCTCAATAACTTTCCGGTGAGAGGACGAACCAATCATGCGATGCTCTTCGACCGAGAATATCGGCCCAAGCCCGCCTTCGAGGCGGTCTATGGATACCTCCAGTCGCTTCCTCCGCTGCGAAGAGATCCCCTCTGGACCTCAAGCGGAGAGTTGATTCCCGTTCCGGTCGATCCGGAGCGGCCAGTTGTCTCGATCAAGGATCCGTCTGTTGTCTTTCATGATGGAAAGTGGCACGTTTTCGCTACAGTTGCCCGGCCCAAGGATGGTTGGCAAATGGTCTATCTCAACTTTAAGAACTGGGAAGAGGCGAAGGACGCAAAGCCGCGATTCATGGATGCCGAGAATCCAAAGCTCACTGGCTATCACTGCGCTCCCCAGGTGTTCTGGTTTGAGCCCCATAAACTTTGGTATCTGATCTTCCAATCGCAACAACCGCAATACAGCACGACGAAAGATCTTTCCGATCCCGCCTCTTGGTCCGAACCGAAGGATTTCTTCCCCGAGAAGCCAGCTTCCGCGCCTGAACTATGGATCGATTATTGGGTGATCTGCGACGATACCCACGCCTATCTCTTCTTCACCGGAGACGATGGAAAGCTCTATCGAAGTCGAACAAAGTTGAGCGAGTTTCCGAACGGCATGGATGAGCCAGTGGTCATCCTCGAAGAGAAGGATCGGTTCTTCTTGTTCGAGGCGAGTTGCCACTATCGGCTCAAGGAAACTGGGCACTACCTCACCATCATCGAGGCCATCGGTCCGGGGGGCATCCGCTACTATCGTGCATGGACTGCGCCCAAGCTTGACGCGGAGTGGACTCCGTTAGCCGATACCTGGGAGAAGCCGTTCATGGGTCCCAAGAATGTGGTGTTTGCTGAGGGCGAACCCTGGAGCGAAGACATCAGCCACGGCGAGTTCCTTCGGACCAATCCCGACCAAAGAATGTTGCTAGATCCTATGGATCTGAGGTTTCTGTATCAGGGGCGCCCAAAGAGCTCAGATGGTGCCGAATATTTGCTGTTGCCCTATCGCTTAGGCTTGCTGACCCATTGGGGGGATAGCCGGGTGGGTTGGCTACGAAAATGTAAGCGCGCGATGGCGAAGTGAAGTTGACCCGAGGGAGCCCCTCGGGTCAATCGACAATCCCAAGGTTAGCAGCAGTCGCAGTTCGGGCAGTTGGGCGGGCAGGGGCAGTTGCCGTTGGCGCAGCAAGGGCACTTGCATTCGCCGTCTTGGCAGGGGGGACAGGCGCACTTTCCGTTTGCGCAACACGGACAGGTTGTTTCGTTGGTCATTTCTTTCGGTCCTCACTTCGGTCGAGTTGCCCAGGGCCGAGCTGACAAACGCCGTGCACTCGCAGAGCAAGCCGCTCGGCGGTTCGGGTTCGGTCTCGGGCAATCCGGCGATCGGTCTCGAGCGACGCCTGGTTCAGGTGCATGATCGCCTCGACCAAGGGGCGAGCCTCCTCGGTCAGGGCATAGCTCACCATCTTGTGGCGTCGGGTCGTCTCGACGATTCCCGCTTGGCGAATCGTCTGCAGATGAGAGCTCAGCGTGCTCTGCCCCATCTCCAACGCGTCCACGAGTTCGCAGACACACAGGTCGGACTGCAGCAGGGCATAGAGGATCCGAACCCGGGTGGGGTCGGCCAAAGCCTTACCGATGAGCACAACGTCGTTCATCTCATATCATGATACCACGATATGACGAATTATGAAGAGCATTTTCCGAAATTGACGGGCTATTCCGGTAATCCAGCCAACTTCGGAAACAGGGAGACCGAGTTGGATGTCAGCTGTTCTTCTGCATTTCCTCCCCAAACCTCGCCGACCTTGGCCCCGATCAGCGGGATATGCCGCGGGTGGTTGCGCTCTCCTCGGAACGGATGCGGAGTGAGATAAGGAGCATCGGTCTCGATCACCACTCGGTCACGGGGGAGCCCGGATAGAACCTCGCGAAGGCCGTCCGCTCTTTTGTAGGTCACGGGGCCATCGACGCCGAAGTAGGCCCCCAACCCACTCGCCCGGCGAGCGTCGTCAGCCGTTCCGGCAAAGCAGTGTAAGACGAAGGGTGGTACCGTCGTCGCGCCCCCCGGCCCGGAGGCCACTCCCCAGGGTGGGACCCCGCCCGCTTCGCGGTCGCCCACCCTGCCGCCCCCGGTCGGCGCGACGGCACCCAGCCACCGCGCTTCCAATCGGTCCAGTAGGGCGGGGTAGGCCTCTCTGCAGTGGAATACTACCGGCAAGCCGAGCCCCTCGGCAATCTCCAGCTGAGCAAACAGGGCCACGTCTTGCTCTTCGGGAGTGGAGTAGTCCCAGTAGTAGTCCAGACCGATCTCACCCCAGCCGACGACCTTTGGGTGGGCGGCTAGGCCGACCAGATCCTGAACGAGGCCGGGGGAATACTTTCCCGCGTGGGTCGGATGCAGACCCACCGTCGCAAAGATTGCAGGGAACCGGTCGGCAAGGTCGACCGCCATCCGGCTCGTCTCCAGATCGATCCCGATCACGATCAGCCGCTCCACACCCGCCGCCGCTGCCTCGTCGATTGCGCGAGCAGGATCAGGAAAGGCTTCGGAATCATAGAGGTGGCAGTGGGTGTCGATCCAGGGCATCGCTTCCCCATTCTGGTCAATCGCGTGCCCCTCGGGTACAACCCAAGCGATGCTCGACCGCCAACTCCTCCGCGAAAATCCCGACTTTGTTCGGGCCGGAATCGCCAAAAAGAAGATTCAAGCCCCCCTCGATGAATGGCTCACCACCGACCAACAGTGGCGCTCGCTCAACACCGAGATGGAATCGCAAAAGGCCGAGCTCAACCGTATCAGCAAGAGCATCGGGGCGCTGATGGGCCAGGGCAAAAAGGACGAAGCCGAGGCCGCCAAAGCCGAGACCAAAGCCATCAAAGACAGGCTAGAAGCGATCGAGCCCCAGGTCAAGGACCTCGAGGCGGTGATGGCCGAGATGGAGTTCTCCCTCCCGAATCTCCCCCACGATTCCGTCCCCGAGGGCGTGACCGAGGAAGACAACCAGATCGTCCGCATCTGGGGCGAACCCGATGGCCCGCCCGAGGCCGTGCCGCACTGGGACGTGGCCGATGCCTGTGGACTTTTCGATCTCGCTCGCGGGAGCAAAATCGCTGGTAGCGGCTTTGTGGTCTACACCGGATGGGGCGCCCGGCTCCAGCGAGCCCTCATCAACTTCATGATCGAGCACCAGGTCGGACGAGGATATCAGGAGATTTATCCACCTTACCTGGTCAATTCCGCTTCGCTGTATGGGACCGGTCAGCTCCCCAAGTTTGGCGAAGATCTCTACAAGGCTAACGATGAAGACCTTTATCTGATCCCGACTGCCGAGGTTCCCGTCACCAATCTCTATCGCGATGAGATCCTAGATGCCAATCAGCTCACCATGAGCATGGCGGCTTGGAGCGGGTGTTTTCGCCGGGAAGCCGGGGCTGCGGGGAAGGATACGCGGGGTATCCAGCGAGTCCATCAATTCGACAAGGTCGAACTAGTGAAGTACACCAAACCGGAGGATAGCTACGATGAACTGGAGAAGCTCACCGGTGACGCCGAGAGCCTGCTGCAATCTCTGGGGCTCCACTATCGGGTGTCGCTGCTGTGTGGGCCCGAGATGAGCTTTAGCAACTCCAAGTGCTACGACCTAGAGATCTGGTCGCCTGGGATGCAGAAATACCTCGAGGTCAGTAGCTGTTCCAATTTTGAGGCTTTCCAGGCAAGGCGGGCCAATATCCGATTCCGTCGCGAGCAGGGGGCCAAGCCCGAGTTCGTGCATATCCTCAATGGGTCCGGAGTCGCCACGCCCCGGTTGTTCGCGGTCCTCATCGAAACCGGTTGGGTTCCTGGCCAGGGCATCCGAATCCCCGAGGCCCTGCGACCCTACGTCGGCACCGACCTCATCCCCGTGCTAGCCTGACCAAATCTTCGACCGTCCGGCTGATGCCGCCAGAGGGTCCCAAGAGCTCGACCAACTCGCGGAATCCGTCGAGTTGGAGGGCTCTGTCGGGCGTTTCGTCGAGGATCCTTCGGGTCTCGATTCCAACCCGCTCGGGGGTCGCATCCCACTGGATCAGCTCGGGCAACAGCGGACGATCGAGCAGAATATTGGGCAGAGAAATGTACTGAAACTTGGGTTTTCTCAGGCGGTACTCGAACTCCATCCACTTCGATCCGCGGTACATCACCACGCACGGGCACCCGCAGATCGCCGCCTCCAAGGTGGCGGTGCCGCTGCAGATGATACCGGCCTGTGCCCCCTGCAGCACTTCGGCCGTGCGGTCGGTGATGAATTCTGCCGCCCGGTCGGAGTGCCTCTCCCACAAGCCCTTGAGCCAATCCACCGGAAGCGATGGCGCCACCGCAAACCGGACCGGGAGATCGCGTCCCATCGCCTCAAGTGTTTCGGCAATTACTGGAACGTTATGCGTAGCTTCGTGAGTTCGGCTGCCTGGCAAAACAGCCAACCATTCTCGATTATGAGAATGGTTGACCTCGATCATTTCGACCAGCGGGTGACCGTACCATCTCGCATCGGCTCCGCCCGTCCGCAAGATCTCGGCGGACCAAGAGAATTGAGTCACGATGAGGTCGGTGATGCCAGGCAGGTCGGCTCCTTGCTTGTCCCGTCGCCAGCTCCCCGGAGGGGCAAAATAGAGCACCTTCCAACCGAGAGACTTGGCGAAAGCGGCCAACTTGACGTTGAGATATCCAAAGTCGATGGGGACAAAGACTCCCGGAGGGCCCTGCCGAAGTGCGGCGCGGATCCGCTTGGCGTCTCGCAGGACTCTTGGCGCAATGCGGAGGGATTCCAAGATCCCGATCGCGGCCCAACGCGAAGAGTCGACCAGCGGCCTCACACCGGCCTGGGCACATCGACGGCCTCCAACGGCTTGAATCTCGGCCCGGGGTTGGACCACCTTCAAGCCCCGAATGAGGGCGGCCGCATAAGCGTCGCCGGAGGCTTCCCCGGCGCAAAAGAGGAACCTCATGGCTGGTCGCCGCGACCGTTCTTGCCCTTATAGAGCCGTTCCAAAAAGAGGATCATCTCCTCCACCTCGGGGGTCGGGCGAACCTCTCGCCGGACGATCTCGATGGCGTGTCGAAGGCTGAGCTGAGATTTGAAAAGGAGCTTGCAAGCCTTGTGCAGAGCTGAACGCGCTTCCAAGGTGACCCCGATTCTCCTCAGTCCAACGGCGTTGATATCGTGCACTTTTTGCTCCATTCCTTCTACTAGAGTGTAAGGAGGAACATCTCGAACGATGCGGCTCATGCCCCCGACCATCGCGACCTTGCCGATCCGGACGAACTGGTGGACACCGGTCATCCCGCCAATCGTGACCAAGTTTTCGATCGTAACGTGGCCACTACAACCGACGTTGTTGGCGATCGTGACGTCGTCCCAGAGGGTGCAGTTGTGCCCGATGTGGACGAATGCCATCAGGTAGCAACGGTTGCCGATGACAGTCGTGCTTCCCTCGCCAGTAGCCCGGTGGACGGTGACGTACTCGCGGAAGACATTTTCGTCCCCAACACGTAGGTAAGTCGGTTCGCCCTTATACTTTCGGTCCTGCGGGGCGCCGCCGATGACGGCCCCAGGGGCGACCACGTTGTTCTTTCCCATGGTCGTGCCTCGCAAGACGCTTGCATGGGATTCGAGCTTGGTCCCCGCTCCGATCACGACCCCCGACTCGACGAGGCAGAAGGGGCCGATCTGAACATCGTCACCGAGTTCGGCCCCGGGTTCCACAACGGCGGAGGGGTGGACCTGGGTCAACTTACTTGTTGGCTCCTCGACTGAGTTTGAAGGTGAGTTCCATGCTTGCGGCAAGTTCTCCGTCGACCGTGGCGACGCCCTTGATCCGGCCGATACCGTTGCGGAACCAGAGCATCTCGATCTCGGTCTTCAGCTGGTCGCCGGGAACGACCGGGCGCTTGAACTTGACGTCGTCGATCGCGCCGATGATGGGTGTCAGGCCCTGATATTGGGGGTCGCTGAGCAGGATGACGGCCCCGGCCTGGGCCATCGCCTCGATGATCAGCACTCCGGGCATGATCGGAAAGCCGGGGTAGTGACCTTGGAAGAAGGCCTCGTTGAAGGTGACATTTTTGAGGCCCGTGACGCGCTCGCCAGGGATGACCTCGAGGATTCGGTCGACCAGCAGCATCGGGTAGCGATGCGGCAGGTACTCCATGATTTCGTTGATGTTCATGCGCTTGGGTTCGCGGAGAGTCTTCCCCGGATAGTACCCCTGGGGGCCAAATGCTCCTTTGGCACCCCGGCCCAAGGCCTGGCCCTGGCTTCGGCTCCGCCTCAGCCCTGCCCCGGGGTGCCAATCAGGATCAGTGCGCTTCCAGCGGTCCGTCGACCAAGAGCGGACGCTCGACAAACGCCCCCGACTCCACGAAGTCGCCGCATGTGCGCGCGCCCTCCACCGAATGGAACCGCACGGTCGAGCCGTCGAACGCCAGCCCCTCGCTGTACCATCGCACCACCGACGTCGTGGAACGGGGAACGTAGTGCCCGATCAGCGCTCTTCGCCACCGGTCCACCGTCGTGTTAGGCCCCGAACCGTGCACCAGCGAGCCGTTGAAAAACAGCACGTCCCCCGGTCGGAGGTAGGGGACCGTCGCCTCGTGCCCCGGTGGGATCGGCACTTCAATCGTGGTAAAGCTTCGGTCGGTGTCGGCCGCGACGGGGCAGATCAGGGGCGCATTCTGGGTCCCACTGACCAGCATCATGCCGCCATTGGCCTCGTCGCAATCATCGAGGGCCATCCAGGCCGCGACGCAGGTCGCGGGGCGAACGTCCAAATAGAACTGATCTTGGTGCAGCGCCTGACCCCGGGCTCCGGGCGGCTTAAAGTAGACCATGGTCTGCACTCCCACCGGCTCATCGCCCATCAGCTCGGCCAAGATCTCGCCGATCCGCGGGTCGAGAAGGTAGTCGCGGGAGACCGAGTCCCACTTGTGCGGGTGCACGATCCGCGGATACCGGCGCAGAGGGTCCGGATGGTGGGGGTCCATCTCGGCATCATCGCCCTGACAGGGGCCGGATTCGCGAGCGGCCATGAGGTGATCGCGGATCGCCAAGGCTTCTTCGGGCGGAAAAAGCCCCCGGGCCACGGCCCAGCCTTGGTCGCAAAATTCGGAGCGGATCGCGGTCATCCCCTTACATATACAGCAGTTTGGGCCCCGCGCCAAGGGTCGCGGATTGGTTATGCTGAAACTCCCTGCAAAAAATGGGAGCGCATGGCTGCTGGTGTGGCCCCCGGTCTTCAAAACCGTGCGAGACGCCGTCAGGGGTCTGGTGGGTTCGATTCCTACACGCTCCCGCCACGCTCTTGTCTCAAGTGGAAGAGCGATAGGGGCGCAATGGCGAGCAGCTAGATCCCGGGGCGCGGTGGGGTAGCGATGGCGAAGCATTAGTGGAGTATTGGCGGAGTTCCCGCCTCAAAATCTCTCCCATTGCTCCCCCACTGGCCTCCTACGCTCCCCGAGATCCCTTAATCTCTCCCAATGCTCCACCATCGCTCCGCTAGTGGCGCAATTGTGGATCGGTTGGGGTGCAGTAGGGGAGCAATGGGTCGGCAACTCACCCATCTGTCCTCCAGTTGTCTATTCCACACCATTCCCCACAATTCCGCGCTAACCCTTTCTGCGCCGCCGCGCCAGCGCGGCGAGCCCCAGCCCCAACGCGGCCAGGGTGCCGGGCTCTGGGACGGGGGCGTAGTAGTAGCCATCGCCTGTATAAAGGTAGCCAGTAACGGGATCCATGCTTGCATATCCGATACTTCCGCCTAGCTCAGCAGGAATTTGGTCGACGCAGTCATCCAGTCGGTACCACCTATCGCCAGAGGTGATGTGTGCTCGCACGTTTCCCGGGTCGTTGGCGGCAATCATCACTCGGCCGAAGTTGTCGATCTGAGCTTCGATGACGGAGGGCTTGTAGGGGTCGTCCTGGGCAAGCATGCGCACTTTGCCGTTCCGGTCCACGACCCGAGGTCGGGAAATGGCGTCGGTAATCAGCACGTCTCCTTGATCGTTCAGGTCGTGGGCAAAGCCAATGCCTAGGAACTTGGTGATGCCGTTCTGCACAGTATAGACCGCGTGGTCTCCCCCGATGGTGCCCTCGATGGGTAACTGGCTGGACATAAAGAGCAACATGTTTTCTTCGTTGGAGCCGATAAACTTGTTGTAGTTGAACCGGGCAAACTGAATTCTTTCACCCGTCACTGGGTTTGCGGCGGTGCCGATGGACGCGAAGCCTGAGAGTCCGGATCCCGGTAGGGGCGAGCCATTGCCTCCGACCCAGTCGCCGCCACCCGCATAGACCTGCGCTCCCCCCGTGGTGTAGCCCAGGTAGGTCGTCATCTCGACCAATTGGTTGTTATAGATAAAGCCACTTTTCGACTTGGTGTTAAAGCCGGTTCCCGTCTGCCAGTCCAACGCGTGTACCCGTCGTCCGACCGAATAGACCTGACTGCGCTTTACTCCGAAGCGAGTGTTGATATCGAAGGAAGTCCCTCCCGCGAGCAAGTAGGTCCCGTCGTTGCCGTTGGCAAACTGCCTTTGATAGGCCACATTGCCCGCCCTTGACGAGCCCGAGTTGGCACGCTGGAACTGCCAACCCGGAGCCTCCAGCCGCCCCATGAGCCTATATTGCGGTTTTTGTGCATAGCAGTGAACTGCCATGCACAGGATAATGATCGTAAGCCCTTGGAGTTTCATAGACTTCATGATACAACAAGGTTGGGAGAACCAACCTCGCAATTTTTGCGGGTTCGTCTCCCGGAGAACAAAATGAACCTACTGATGAAATGTCTTGTGGGGGGGTGCTGACTGTCGCATTCGGCATCAGCCCCGCTCAACTCAAGAGCTCGGACCTCAAGAACCACATTCTGGAGACCGACGTCATTGGCCCGAACGGCTTGCCTTTGCGGACTGCGCTGGAGGCCGACGACTACTTCGCCCGAGAGCGGAGCGATTTCGTCCCGGACCAAACGACCGTCGATCAACTGAAGATCAAAGGGGCCACGCTTACCAATGGGAAGCCGAAGACCCGGATCATCGCCGGAATCCCCGCCCCCCAGCTCTTTTGGGGCACGGTCAACGACGCCTTTTCGGACAAGAACCTACCAACCAATGACCCCTGGCACACCGCACTCGTCCAGAGCGAAGCGGCCAGCGGAAAGCAGATCTACTGGATCGACCTCGACCACTTCGCCACTCGACAACCCCTGACCGGGCTACCGAACCTCTACAACGGGGCCACGATCTGGGAACACCCCAAGAACTCGCTGTTTACGCAAGACTTAGTTGGATCAACTGATCCTGCAGCGATCCAACGAGGGCGGCAGAGTGTGTGGTTCTGGCGATTCCAACGAAACTTGGCGACCCCGCTAAACGATTTGAGCCAGTTTGACGCTGACAAGAATCCCCATCCCAACCTCGTCAACGCCTTCTCATTCGGCAACACCTCCATCTACAACCTCCCGACGATCACGATGAACGGCCTGCCGATGCGCATGGCCGAACTGGGAGATATCGCCCGAACCGGCGCCAACATGAGCGCTGCACCGATCCACAGTAGCTGGGCGCGGACAAGAACCTGGTTCCGACCCAATGGCACCCCTGGTGCGGCCTCGCAGACCAAGTTTGGTCTGAATGCTTCGGACCCGATGGGCACGGGCGAACTGATTCCCACCAGCCTGGTGAACTCACTCTCGTTCTTCCCCGACATGCTGGCGCAGGTCTTTGCTCGGAATGACTATCAACCGGTGACTACGTTTGTCTCTGAGCTTGATGGGGTCTACATCTACAACAATAACCAAGCGCTCGCACTGGGTTACAACATCACTCTGCAATCGAACCCTTGGGCGCCACTCAATGGCAACATGGCGGGAGAGGAAGTGACGAACATGGCTCAGCGCCAGCGCTATAAACTGCTTAACAGCCCACAGTTCCTCACCCAAGAGGGAACGTTCATCCTCCGCACCGCTGGACCCACCGAAGAATGGAACAAGATGATCTTCTTCATCCCTCATTCGCAAGAAGCGGGCGAGGAAACGGCCATCGCCGGGGAGAATACCGGGGCACCTATTGGGCCTCGGCTAGAGATCAGTTGCCCTCGATACCAGAGCGATACGGCAATCTTTGAGTCGCCGATCAGCATCGATGGTACTCCCGCCGGTACCGACGACTTCGACTCGGTAGAGGTCACGAACGTCATCTTCAGCAACGGCGTGGGCTCCGGGCTCCGGATTGAGGATCAGTCCAACGTGACGGTCAAGAACAATGTCTTCCGAAACTTTGGAAACACGAACTTGACGCTGATCAACGGGTCGAACTGGACGGTCGGAGGGGTTGATTCCCAGGCCCAAGGTGCCAACATGTCGAATGTTTTCCGAGGCGGATATAAGGGGATGGTCAACATCATGCCCTCGAAATGGTCAAACAGTAACAAGTCGCTCGACCGGACAGACTTTGACCAAGGGAAGGCTCATCCACTGCCGCAAGATCTGCCTCTGGACTTTGTCAATCTAACTGGATCGAATCTCCAGATTCGGTACAACACGTTTGAGGATACGGGAACGGTTTTCCCTGAGGTCGCGGCCCTGCAGAACAATGGTTATGGCGTGGGCAACCAGATCACCCATAATCATTTCAACCGTACCGCTGGTGCGGCTATCTTCTGGGGAGGTTTGAACAACACGATCTCTGATAATCACTTCACGGATTGTGTTCTTCACCAGTCGGACGCGGGTGCTGTGTACTTCTCACGCACTTGGTCTCAGATTGGTAACAAGATCAACAATAACTACTTCACCAACATTTATCAGCGAACCCGCTGGGCAGGAACCAAGCCGGCGCTGACTGACTATGTCAACGCCGTAATGCTTGACGACTGGAGTTTCGGCTTCATCGTCACCGCGAACACGATCACGGCCACGACCCCGGAGCCATGGCACTGGAAGAAAGGCGTCAAGCTAAATGGAGGAGCTTGGTGTGCCTTTAATCACGGTGGCATGACGAACTACGACCTCGCGGATCGGTATCAAGTTGCCGGAGAAACGTGGTCGACTTGGAGCGATAACGACGAGAAACAACTCTTCCGACATTACCGCGAGTTCGGAGCAGTCTTGCAGCGCTCTGGCGTCCTCGACACGAATGGCCAGTTCAATGGTGCTTGGACGACATTGTTCAATGAGATCGGCAATGCGGCAACTCTGGCTGGAGGCTCGGGAGCTTTCACCGGCCAGGAGATGCGACAGTGGTACGAGAACTTCTTCGCACAGGTCGGGGTCGCAAACTGGAGCAATAGCACGATGCCGTTCTCGATCGTCAGTGGGACGACCAACGGCAGCATGATTCTCCGCACGAACCCCACGACCAACAAAAAGGAGTACCTCACAATCAAGGTCGCTAGACAATAATCCCTGAAGTGCGGTCCGGAGCCGAGTCGGGACGCGACTCGGCCCCCGGGCCGGGCGGGGCAACGACTCCGAGCCTTCTCGCCGAACACCTTGCGCTTTCCCGTCTCTCCTGACGTTTAGGCTGAAGAAGCCCTGGAGTGGACCTCCGGGGCGCAAGCGGAGCTGGAGCTCCGCGCTCCATCCCGCCCCGAATCCCTAATTCCCAACCCGCCAGCAGGCGGCGAGGTGTCCGTCCGAGGTTGCGGTCAGCGCCGGAGCCTTGTCGCAGGCCTCATAGCGCACCGAGCAGCGCGGGGCGAAGGGGCACCCCACGATCGGCTCATCGA
>ERZ761602.3212-NODE-3212-length-23586-cov-8.197952_pt1 | contig 23586 bp, 18 predicted proteins | sample MGYA00512165_ERZ761602 | MGnify/ENA primary metagenome ERZ761602 (study PRJEB28899, sample SAMN02445085) | bioreactor sludge metagenome | biome: EBPR sludge; isolation source: Thorneside wastewater treatment plant | place: Australia: Brisbane, Thorneside...
GGGAGCCACAACACGACGCCATGGTGGACGCCAGCTTTCACCTGGCTATCGCCGATGCCTCCCACAACGTGGCGTTGATCCACGTCATGCGTGGCCTGTTCGATTTGCTGTTGGGCAACATCTGCCGCTCGCTGGAACGGCTTTATACCCGCGAAAGCAGCTACACGGTCATCCACGCCCAGCATCAGGCCATCCTGCAGGGGGTTTTGGAGCGCAACCCGAATGCCGCCCGGCAGGCCGCGCACGTTCACCTCACGTTCGTCGAGACGACCTTGCGCGATATCGACGAGGAAGCTACCCGGCAGGGACTCTCGCGGCGCCGCTTGCAAAGCCTGTCGAATCTGGAAGCCAACGCGTCGCCATAGCCGCCTGGGATTTCGCATACCCGACGCGGCGCATTCCATGCCGGATGGAACTCGAAACCGCGAGTTGGATCGACGCCGGCGTTGGCGTCGCTGGCGGTCCGCGTTGGACAGTCTGGCGTTTATCGCCGTGATCGCCGGACTGAGCTGGGTTGTCGTGGCGGGCGCCGGGGCACTGCATTACAACTGGCAGTGGTATCGGGTGCCGCAATATCTTTACCGGTTCGAGGATGGGGTGTTCCAACCGGGTCCGCTGCTGTGTGGCTTGGGGGTGACGCTGGAACTGACCGGCTGGAGTTTGCTATTGACCGTGGTGTTCGGGCTGACGGCGGCGCTGCTGCAACGCTCGGCCTCCTGGGTCGGGCGCGCGGCGGCGCGGGTCTACGTCGAGATCGTCCGTAACACCCCGATGCTGGTGCAGCTTTATCTGGTCTATTTCGTGTTGGCGCCGATTTTGGCGATGGACCGGTTCGCGGCGGCGGTGCTGGCGCTGGCGTTGTTCGAAGGCGCGTTCGCGGCGGAAATCTTCCGCGCCGGCATCGAGGCCATTCCGCGCGGGCAGTGGGAAGCGGCGGACGCGCTTGGCCTGTCGCGGTACGCGGTCTATCGTCGAGTGATCTTGCCGCAGGCCATTCGACTGGTGTTGCCGCCGCTGACCGGGTTGGCGGTATCGCTGATCAAGCATTCGGCGCTGGTCAGCGTGATTGCGGTGGCCGATCTGACCACCGAGGGCCGTAATCTCATCGCCGACACCTTCATGACCTTCGAATTGTGGTTCACGGTGGCGGCGTTGTACCTGGCCTTGACCACCAGCCTGTCGCTGCTGGTCGGTTGGCTGGAGCGCCGGTTGCCGGTGCGCGGCGGGGAGCAGGGTTGAGTGAGAGTGGTAAATCCCCTGGGTTTCGTTACCCTTTGAATGTGTATTTCGATGCCGAAGGGAGCGATCGTGAACACGCTGAGAATATTGCCGTTGCTGCTTTTGCCCCTGCTGGCGTGGGCCGATATGCTCTATAAGTCGGTGGGCCCGGATGGGACCGTCACCTACAGTGATAAGCCGCTCGCCGGCGGCCAGGTCGAAAAGACCTTGGAGTACACGCCCGGTCCCTCCAGCCCGTTGCCCGACTATGTCTTGCGTTACAAGGAAGAGTTGGAGCAGCAGGCGAAGCAGCGCGCCGCCGGCGCCCAGCCAACCGACGATACCCCGCAATTGTTCACCGCCTCCTGGTGTGGCTTTTGCCGCAAGGCCGAGGCCTATCTCGCCGGCAAGGGGATTTCCTATACGGAACACGACATCGAAACGCCGGATGGCATGGCGGCGCTGGTGCGCGCCGGCGGCGGTCGTGGAGTGCCCATCCTAGCTTGGCGAGGCAAGCGGGTTCAGGGGTTTTCCGAGACCAGTTACGACGCGTTCTTTCGGTGATCGAAGGGATTTCAAGCCCTATTTGTCCATATCTCCAACCAATTGATTCTGCTATTATTAAAAGCCCATGGAATCCCCTCCCCCCTTGTGGGGGAGGGCGAGGGAGGGGGTAGGGTTGAATCACAACTTCTTGAATTATGGCGGGCTGATCGGTCAACCCCCCCCCCCCAACCCTCCCCCACAAGGGGGGAGGGAGACTTGTGTGTAATCGACAGATTCCAAGCCGCGTGCGTTCTTCCAGGCCCCGATTGATTTGGCTGGACGCGCTGATTCTGGCCGTGATCCTCGGTCTGATCGGCTACGTGCTGCACCGGGCGCAAAGCCATTTTCATTACAACTGGGACTGGCGGCTGATTCCCGGCTATTTTGCCCGTTACGATGCCGAACGCGGCTGGGTGTTGAATTTGCTGGGACAGGGACTGCTGGCGACGATGCGGCTGGCGCTGTGGGGAAGTTTGCTGGCGGCGCTGATCGGCGGAACGATGGGCGTCTGCCGGTTGTCGCGCAGTCTGTTCCTGCGCCTGTTCAGTCGAGCCTATGTCGAGCTGATTCGCAACGCGCCGCCGCTGGTGTTCATTTTCATCTTCTATTTTTTCATCAGCGGCCAGGTGGCGCCGTTGTTGGAGGCGGAACGCTGGATCGCCGCCGCCCCGGAAACCTTGCGGGTACTGGCGTTCCTGTTCGGTCCGCCGGAGTTGTTGCCGAACTTCCTGTCCGGCCTGGTCTGTCTGGCGCTGTTCGAGGGCGCCTATGTCACCGAGATCGTCCGCGCCGGCATCGAGGCGGTTCCGCGAGGCCAGTGGGAGGCGGCCCGGGCGCTGGGTTTGCATTCCGGCCAGGTGATGAACGAGGTGGTGTTGCCGCAGGCGGCGCGGCGGATGATTCCGGCGCTGGCCGGGCAGTTCATCGCGCTGATCAAGGATTCCTCGCTGATTTCGCTGATTTCGATTCAGGAACTGACGTTCGCGGGAACGGAATTGGCGGTGTCGTCGGGGCGGGTGTTCGAGGTCTGGCTGACGGTGGCGGCGCTGTATTTCCTGTTGTGCTTCGGCTTGGCGCGGTGGTTCCGGCGGCTGGAGCGGCGGTTAGGTCGGCATCGGCATTGAACGGCCCGGAAAATCGAGTCGGCCGCCGCTTCGCGCCCAAGGCATGAACTTTCTCACTGAACGATGTGACTGGATGGGTCCCATGACCACGACACCCGAAAATCCCGCTGAATGGCTCAACGCCACCGCTGAATTGACCATCGCCGGCCAAAAAGTGCGGCTGGAGATACCGGTTCCGGCCAGGCCAGCCCGCCTGGCCGAACTGTTACCGTTGTTTCGCTCGATGACCGACGCTTTCGTCGCGGTTTCCGTGGAAAACGCTCGCGCCGAGGGTTTGGAAATCTCTTGCCAAAAAGGCTGTGGCGCCTGTTGCCGGCAACTGGTTCCGATTGCCGAAATCGAGGCGCGGCGCCTGCGGGAACTGGTCGAGGCCATGCCGGAACCGCGAAAGTCCACCATCCTGGCTCGGTTCGAGGACGCGCGCCAACGCCTGGCGCGGGTGGGCTTGCTGGAAAAATTGCGTCGACCGCGGCAATTTCGGGACGAGGACGTGATTCCGTTCGGCGTGGATTATTTCCAGCAGGGGATCGCCTGCCCGTTTTTGGAGGAGGAATCCTGTTCGATCTATGCGGAACGACCCCTGGCCTGCCGCGAGTATCTGGTGGTGACGCCGGCCGCGCACTGCGCCGCGCCCACGGTCGAGTCGGTGAGTTGCGTCAAACTGGTCCTGCGCACCGCCCGGACGATCCGGGGTTTGAACGCGGAACACAGCGCACATGGCGAGCCGTGGGTGGCGTTGATTCTGGCGCTGGAATGGGCGGAGGCGCACCCGGACGAATCGTCGCCGCAACCGGGGCCGGCATGGGTGCGGGAGGCGTTCGGCCGGCTGACCGGGCGCGCGGCGTCGGAGACCGGGCCTTGAACGCGGCCCGCGTTCCTCAGCCGCCCAGCAGCGCTGGCAGGATCGCCACCACCGGATCGTGATCGCTGGCCGGCTCCGGTTGGCCGGGTGCGGCGTCGCTGTTGAGATGCGGGATGCGCGCCGTCGCGCCCCGCCGCAGGGCCGGACTGACCAGAATGTGATCCAGCGCCTGCGGCTGGCCGCCATGGCGGCGGGTGTAGGCTTGCCCGCGCGGCAGATCCTCCAACAGATTATGGAACGACTCGCCCTTGAGCAGTTTCAGGGTCTTGGAACCGAGCGCATCGTTCAGGTCGCCCAGCAGCACGATAGCCGCCTGGGGATCGCAGGCCAGCAGGTCGGCGGCGAACTGGTGGACGATCTCGGCCTGGGCGTGACGCTGCTTCTTGGCGTAATCCCCCTCGCGGCGGGTAATCGAGCGCATGGACTTGAAATGGCAGACGATCACGAACAGACGTCGGCCCAGGATCTCGAATTCCGCCGCCAGCGCCTTGCGGCAAGGCGCCCAGTGGCGATGGTCGTCGCCGACGAAGGCGGGATGGGTAGGGGCAATGCGGCCGGGATTGAGCGTCAGGCGGGGCCGGCCGCCGTCGAGGCGGATGCCGGCGCTGTCCTCGGGCCTGGCGTCGCCCCGGTCCGGGAACAGCACGGTTGCCGGATTGAACAGCAACCCGACCCGAATGTGAGCGCCAGCCATGCCGCCGTCCCGGTGGGCCAGCGGCGCAATCTCCCGAAAGGCGTAGCGCGGACCCCCGGCGGCGGTGATGGCGGCGATCAGCGTCTGGTAGGCCGGATCGGCCGAAACCGGTCCTTCCACGCTCGCCGGACCTTCCCCCTTGACTTCCTGCACCGCCAGGATGTCCGGCCCGGCCAACTCCCGGGCGATGATCATGCCCAGTTGCCGCAGGCGCGCGGAGGCAACATCCGCGCCGAAGTTGCACAGATTGAAGGTGGCGATGGCCGGCATGGCGAGTCCCTGTTGTCGTTGGTGGTTTGTGATTCAAGATTAGCCGCGAATGCTTGAAATTGCCGAGTTTGGCACGGTTCGGCCGGTGGGACGGAGCGCCGCGTTCAACCGCCGTTGGCCTGGAAGCGCAAGCGCGCCCGGATCCGCGCGCCGCCCAGGACGCCCCGGCCAATTTCCAGTCGGCCGTAGTAGACCTCCTCGACCAGATCGCGGACCACCGCCAGGCCGATGCCTTGACCGGCGACCGTGGGATCGGCGCGCTGACCCCGGTTGAGTAGCAACGGGGCCTGGTCGGCGGGAATGCCCGGACCATCGTCCTCGACCTCCAGCATCAGTTCCACCCGTCCGTCGTGGTCGGCGGGATGAGCGCGCACCACCACCTGCCGACGACACCATTTGCAGGCGTTGTCGGCCAGGTTGCCGAGAATTTCCAGCAGGTCCCCCTCGTCGCCGTAGAACACCGTCGTGGCGGCGATTTCGGCGCGCAGTCGCGGGGCGCGGTCGGCGTAGACCTTGGCCAGCGAATCCAGGATCTTGCGGGCGATGGGCGCGACCGGCAGCGGGGCGCTGAGCGCGATGCGCCCCGAAGCGGCGGCTCGTTGCAGCTGATAGTCCACCGTGCGGTTCATCCGCTCCACCTGTTCGCCCAGGGTCCGGCGCAGCTCGCCGGGGTCGGCTTCGGTTTCCAGCGCGCCGCGCGCCACCGCCAGCGGTGTTTTCAGACTGTGGGCCAGGTCGCCCAGGGCGTTGCGATAGCGTTCGAGATGGGCCCGGCCCTGGCGCAGCAGGGCGTTCAGGTTCGTCGTCAGCGGCCGCAATTCCTCGGGATAGCCGCTGCTCAGTTCGTCCCGCCGACCGGCTTCGATGTCCTTGATTTCGGTGGCGACCCGGCGCAGGGGTTGCAGGCTCCAGCGCAGGATCAGACCCTGCGCCGCCAGCAGCATCCCGGTCGAGGCCAGTAGCCAGCCCGACAGCCCGCGCCGGAAGCTCCAGACCTGATCGTCGAAGTCCTGGCGGGTCTCGGCGACTCGAAAGGTGTAGAGTCGATATTGATTGCGAGCGACTTCCCAACTGACCGTGAAGGCCAGCACGAACAGCGGCGTCCCGTCGGAAGCTTCCAGCGGCGCGAACTGGGTGTCGCCGGGATTGCGCACCGCCGGGAAGAACGGCAGCGCCAGTCCGAGCAGGGAGGGCGAATGCCACACCAGATTGCCTTGGCTGTCCATCGCGTCGGCGTACAAGCCGGAATCCGGGGTGGAGAAGCGGGCCTCCGGCAAACTCTGCGGCAGGGTCAGGCGATTGAAGGCGTCCACGTTGACCGCGCCCAGCAGCATGTAGACCTGGGCTTGCAGGCGGTCCTCGACGGCGGCCAGGGCGCTGTCGCGGAATGCGCGATCCAGACTCAGGCCGGTCAAACCGAGAAAGGCGGCCAACACCACGCTGGCGGCGATCAGCAGGCGACCGCGCAGGGAATTCACGGTCTTAGCCGGCGGTCCGTTCCAGCCGAAAGCGATAGCCGCGCCCGCGCAGGGTCTCGATGGGATTGAGGGCGCGGTTCGGATCGAGCTTGCGGCGCAGCCGGCCCACCAGCACTTCCAGCACGTTGCTGTCGCGGTCCTCGTCTTCCTGGTAAAGATGCTCGGTCAGCTCGGTCTTGGAGATCACCGTACCGGCGTGCAGCATCAGGTATTCCAGCAACTTGTATTCGTAGGCAGTCAATTCCACCGTCTGACCGGACAGGGTGATCTGTTGCGCGCCGGTGTCCAGGGCGATGGGGCCGCAGCGGAGTACCGCCTGGGTCCAGCCGCCGGTGCGGCGGATCAGCGCCCGCAACCGCGCCAGTAGTTCTTCGGTGTAGAACGGTTTGACCAGGTAATCGTCGGCCCCGGCTTCCAATCCCTCGACCTTGTCCTGCCAGCGGCCGCGCGCGGTCAGGATCAGCACCGGGAACTTGCGTCCCGCCGCCCGCCAGCGCCGGATCACCTCGATGCCCGACAGATCGGGCAGGCCGAGATCCACGACCGCCGCGTCCAGTGGGTATTCCTGGCCGAGATACAGCCCGGTGCGGCCATCAGCGGCGCTGTCCACGGCGTAGCCCTGCTCGCGCAACTGGGCGGTCACCCGCTCCCTCAGGGCGGTTTCGTCCTCGATGATCAGAATGCGCATGGTTCGGCGTCCGTGTACGTTCGGGGAAAGGCAAAGTCAGTCGCGCACCGCGCCGCTGCGAGGGTCGAAATGCAGGCTGCGCACCCGGCCATCCGGTTGCAGGATGCGGACCCGGTAGCCGTTCTGGTCGTCCTGGCCGTTGGGGTTGCCGCCTTGCACGCCGAGTACCCGGCCGCCGGTGGCTTCGCGGGCGGCGCGGGCGGCCCGATCGGGATCGGCGAAGGGGCGGCCGGGCGGCGGACCCGGCCGGCCGGGCGGCGGTGGTGCGTAACCTTCGACCCGGTAGCCGGATTGCGCCTGCGCGCCGGCGGCGGCCAGCAGACCCGCCAGCGCCAGGAGCGCCAGACGGGACAATCGCCGTGACCTGTCGGACATGTCGGGAATTTCCGCATGAGGATGAATGTTGAATGAGCTTAAAGCTTATTGGGTTAAGAATGAATCGGGACTGAATCCTCGTGGGACGTCGCGCCGAGACGGGCGTGGGATGTTCAGTATGGATTCAGCCAGTGATTTCTAGTCTGAATTCGTAATTTCAGAGTGGCGGCGGCGTTGAGTCGTCGCGGACCAGTGACCAATCGGGAGCGGATTCGATGAAAACCAAGTGGTGGGCGGGGTTGATGGCGGCGTTGTTGTTGGGGCCGACCGTGGTCTGGGGGCAGCGTTACGGCGGTGATGTCGAAGTGGACGTGGTCAGCGACCGTGGCCGGACGTTGCCGCAGTATCCGGTGCGCGAGGAGCGGGGCGGGGTTTACAAGGCGTATCTGGAGGCGGTGCGGGGTCGGAATTATTCGATCCAGGTTCGCAACCGCACCAATCAGCGCGTTGGGGTGGTGATCGCGGTGGATGGCCGCAACATCATTTCCGGCGACCGCTCCGAGTTGCGGTCGGACGAGCGGATGTACGTGCTGGGTCCGTATCAGCAGGAGAGTTACGAGGGCTGGCGCACCGGCAAGAATCGGGTCAACCGGTTTTACTTTACCGAGGCTGGCGATTCCTATTCGGGCGCCTGGGGCGATTATTCGGCGATGGGCGTGATCGCGGTGGCGGCGTTCCGTGAAGTGGGACGGGTGCAACCGCAACCTTGGAGCCAGGAAGGTCCCGGTTATAGCGATCAGCGCGGGTTGCGGCGCGCGCCGTCCGCGGCGGAAGGGGCCGCGCCGCGCGCCGCGCCGGCGGAGCCGGGCACCGGCTATGGCGAACGGGAGTGGTCGCCGTCGCGGCGGGTGGAGTTCGATCCCGAGCAGCGGCCGTTCGTCCAGGTCTTTTTGAAGTACGCCTGGCGGGAAACCTTGTGCCGTCAGGGCGTGGCGGATTGCGACGGAGGTCGTCGGCCGCCGCGCAATCGGTTCTGGAACGAGGATGATCGCTATGCCCCGCCTCCGCCGCGCGAGGAGCGTGAGGAGTGGCGGTAGCGCCGTTCAGATAGGATGGTAGGGTACGCATCGCGTACCCTGAATTTTTCCCTGACCTTAATTTTTATGGGAGAAGGCCAGGGCGGCAAAGGCGATTTGGCGAGTGTATTGCCTTTATGATGGTTGGAGAGCATGATACGCTCAAGAGACGAGCGAATCGTTCGGATACAAGGCCCAGAGTGAACCGCCGCGCGGGCGTTGCCTGACAAAAATAGGCGTACTATGCTCCAAAGAGTGCTTCTTCATGGGTCAAAGTGGATCGAATTCTGGCAAAAGGCGGTTTGAAGAGGCGTCGTGGTGAGATGTCGGCGTGGAGAGTCTTCGCCAACGGCGGGCGCGGGATCGTCCCAGACCCACCGGCGCCCGGAGCCAGCGCATCCGCACGACTCCAGCTACAAGCTGTTGTTTTCGCATCCGGCGATGGTGGCGGATTTGTTGGCCGGTTTCGTCCGCGAGGAGTGGGTGGCGGAACTGGATTTCGCCACGCTGGAGAGGTATCCGGGTAGCTACGTCAGCGACGACCTGCGCCCACGGGCGGACGACGTGGTGTGGCGGGTGCGCTGGCGCGAGCGGTGGCTGTACGTCTACCTGCGGCTGGAGTTTCAGTCGGAGCCGGACCCGTTCATGGCGGTGCGGATGCTGGTCTATGTCGGGTTGCTGTATCAGGACCTGATCCGCGCCGGCCAACGGACCCCGGCCGGCCATCTGCCGCCGGTGCTGCCGCTGGTGCTGTACAACGGGCGGCCCCGCTGGACGGCGGCGACCGAACTGGCCGCGCTGATCGAGCCGCCGCCGGCGGGTCTGGAGCGCTACCAGCCCGGCTTGCGCTATCTACTGGTGGAGGAGAACCGCTACGGCGAGGCCGAGTTGGCGCCGTTGCGCAACTTGAGCGCGGCGTTGTTCCGGCTGGAGAACAGCCGGGGACCGGCGGAACTGGAACAGGTGGTGGCGACGCTGGTCGAATGGTTGCGGGCGCCGGAGCAGGCCAGTTTGCGGCGGGCGTTCGCGACCTGGTTGCGGCGGGTGCTGCTGCCGGCGCGGCTGCCGGGAGTACGATTGGAGGCGGTGCGTGAATTGAGCGAGGTGCGGGATATGTTGGCGGAACGGGTGTTGGAATGGACCGAGGAGTGGAAGCAACAGGGCTTGCAGCAGGGCTTGCAGCAGGGCGAGGCAGCTTTGTTGCGGCGACTACTGGAGCAAAAATTCGGACCGCTGGACGATGGGACGCGGACGCGGCTGGCGGAGGCGGACGCTGGAACTTTGCTGGTCTGGGGTGAACGGATCCTGGAGGCGGAGAGCTTGGCGGCGGTGTTCGGGGATTGAACGGTTTTGAATCCGCTTAGGCCATGTAATACACGCAACGAATGCGCCGGCATCCCCCTTCCGGGAATCGCGCCGTTCGGGCAGAGATCGTTTCAGATTTAATGTTTGGGAGAGGCCATCATGTATTTTAACGACCGGATTAAGAGCGCCCTGAACTATCCTATCCGTGGATTGATGGGCTTGCCTATCCGTGGATTGATGGGCTTGCGCGGCGCGGTTCTTTTGGCGCTGGCGATGGGTTTGGTGGTTGCGCCGGCATGGGCAAGAATAGGAGATACACCTAAGGCGTGGAGCGTTGTAGATGGCAAATGGATAACCTATTCCTATGGTGGCGTGGCTGTGCGTGACCCTATTAATCCTGGTGATCCGTCGGTAGGTGCGTCCCCGAACGATCCGGTTGATATTGCTTCGGGAGTTTGGAGTGGGGCAGGTAATACATATGATACCTGCAACCCCACGGTCACGAGCGGAGAATGCGGTTCGGCAGCCTCCGCGTTCTATTATTACGACAATAATAACACCACGAATACTAGCGCTGACGATACGCTGTTCCTGAGAATGCGCGTTCAGAAAGACCCCAGGGATTCGCAGGAAAAAGATTTTCAAAATTTTCATTGGAACTTTCTGATCAGTTACCTACCGGATACCCCTAATCCCGCTCCTCCAAACGGCCCAACCGAGTATAAGGAGTTTTGGCTGGATTTGGCTGGTGGATCCTCTTCAAATCTTTCCGGTGGCGTAAGCGCCTTGCGTGTTATCTATGAAAACAACAATAGCAATGCGTTGACCGCTACTGCCTTTGGCGCCAACGGTACAGGAATTGATGCATCAAATTGTCCTCGTTCCATCAGCGCGTCAAATGGGACGATAGTCGATTCGTTTATTGCCTGCACCTTGAGTGGCGTTTCGGGCGATTGCGGGGGCGCAGCCAATGTGGCGCGTTCTTTTACGCGGGTCGTGGCCGTGGGAGATGGCACGAATCAATATTACATTGATATCCAAGTGCCCGCCACGTCGTTGACGGATAATTGCGGTACCTATGTTGTTCCAACATCAACGTCCAGTACCGATACCCGTACTGCTGGAAATCAAGTGATTGGTGATAATACAACCGTTCAATACGCTTACTCCACCAGCAATTCAAATCAGGATCCCCTGCAAAAAGATTTTATTGGGTACGGTGGTTGTAGCAATGACAATGGCACTACCTGCAAGGTCACTTTCGGCGATCCTAAGACCACCCCCGTCACCCTCTCTTCCTTCCACGCTTCCCCGCAAGGCGCGGGTGTTCTGTTCGAGTGGTCCACCGTCACCGAAGTCGGCAATCTCGGCTTCAACCTTTACGCCGAAATGGATGGCGCGCGGACCAAGATCAACGCCGAGTTGATTCCCTCCCAAGTCGTCAACTCCCTGACGCGCCAGACCTACAGTTACACCGACGGACAAATGGTCGGCCAAGTCTTCTGGATCGAAGAGGTGGACATCAAGGGCAAGACCCAAAGTTATGGGCCGTTTGCCCTCGGCGAAAGTTACGGCGACGACAGCCTTCCCGCTCCGGTTCCTTGGAACGACATCCGCGCCCAGCACGCCCGCGCCCGCGCCCAGACGCAACAACGGCGCCTGACCGCCTGGAAGCATTACGACTATCCCCGGATCAACTTCCGCGTTACCCAGAAAGGCATCTACCGCGTCACCTACGAAGATTTGGCCGCCGCCGGTGTCACCCTGGCGGGCGTGCCGGAAAACAAGCTGGCCCTGGTCAACCGTGGCCAGCCGGCCCCGATCTACGTCAGCGCCAAGGGCACCTTCGGTCCGGGCGGTTGGATCGAGTTTTACGGCGAACCCTCCACCAGTCTGTACACCGATGTGAACGTCTACCAGCTACAGGTGGACGGCTCCAAGGCATTGCGGTTGGGCGACGACCCGAAACCGCCGCGCAAGAACGAAACGCCCGAAGCGTTCTACCTGGAAACCGCAACTTGGGACGAGAATCATGTGTACGCCTTTTACTCGCCCACCGCCGACCCTTGGTACAACACGCAACTGCGCGCCAGCAGCGGTCAGACGGCGGAAAAAACCTTCGCCCTGGCAGTGGACAACTACGTTGCCGGCGGAGGAGTGGCCACGCTCGGCCTGAATGTGTGGGGCGGCATCGACTACCGTCATCACCTCAACATCAGTCTGAACGGGGTACCGCTGGGCAGCGCCGCCTTCAAGGGCATCAAGGCTCATTCAGCACAAGTGGCTGTACCCACCGGTGTGTTGCTCCAGGGCAACAACCAGCTCACCTTGACGTTGCCGGGTGATGCAGGGGATCCGTGGGACATTGTGGACGTCGACCGCTACAGCTTGACCTATCCTCGTGCCTTCGTAGCCAAGAACGATCTGCTGCTGTTCGCCGCCACCGGCAAGCAGTTCCAGATCCGTGGTCTGAGCAGCCCCGACGTGGTCGTCCATCGGCAGGAAGGCAACGGCCAGTGGGTGCGGTTGCGCGAAGTCACCGTTTCGTCCAGCAGCCCGTACGCCGCCACGTTCTCGGGCACGGGTCAAACGGCCCGCTACGTGGTTGCCGGCGCCACGCGCAAGCCCGAAATCGAAGTGGCCTCCGCCGATCTCGCGCTGGCCATCGACCCGGCCCAACTGCTGATCGTCGCCCATTCCGACTTCATTCCGGGATTGCAAACTTTGGTCGCGCGCCGGCAGACCCAGTATCAGGTGAAATTGGCGGACGTGGACGCCGTGTACGACCAATTCGGCGACGGCACGGTGGACCCGACCGCCATCCAGCGCTACATCCGCCACGCCGTGGAGAAACTGGGAACTCAATACGTACTGCTGGTCGGTGGCGACAGTTACGACTACAAGAACTATCTGGGACTGGGCGGCATGAGCTTCATCCCGTCGCTCTACGCCGCGACCGACGATCTGGTGCGTTACGCGCCGGTCGATCCGCTTCTGGCCGATGTCAACGGCGACGGTGTGCCGGACGTGCCGATTGGCCGATTGCCCGTTCGCACCATGACGGAGTTGCAGACGTTGTTGACCAAGATCGGGCAATACGAAACCAAGAGCTATGCGAAAACCGCCGTGCTCGCCGCCGATAAGGGTTTCGGCGCCGACGCCGACACTTTTGCCGACGCCTTGCCCAGCGACTGGAGCGTGGAGCGGGCTTACCTCGATCAGATGACCGCCGTTCAGGCCAAGGAGTTGATCAAGACCCAAGTCAATCTGGGGACTGCGCTGCTCGGCTTCGTTGGCCACTCCGGCCCGACCCTCTGGACCTACCAGGGGCTGTTCAACACCACCGATGCCCGCAATCTCGCCAACGTGGGCCGGCCAACGTTGGTTTCGCAATGGGGCTGCTGGAACACTTACTACGTCGAGCCGCGTTACAACACGCTGGCGCAAAGCTTCCTGGTGGTCGGCCCGCAGGGCGCGGCGGCGGTGTTGGGAGCCACCACGCTCACCCAGGACAACGCTGAGCGAGCGCTGGGCACGGCTCTAACGCCCCTGTTGGCGCAGCCGGGCATGACCATCGGCGACGCGCTCCAGCGGGCCAAGCGCCAAGTCGCGGCCCAAAACCCAGCGGCGCGCGACGTCCTGTTAGGGTGGACGATCCTGGGCGATCCTACCCAGGTGGTGACGCCGTAATTCATCGCCGGCCTTGCGGCGAGCGACGAGCGGGCCGGTGGCGATACCGGCCCGTTTTTTTGGGAGTGACGCCAAAACCATGCCATGAGCGCCTTCGTAGTCGTCTTTAACCGCGACGGGAAGCCGGTCGAGACCGAGGTGATCGAGCGAATGCTCGACGCGACGCCGGAGTATGCCGTTCATGGCCAAAACCGTTGGATGGACGGCCAGGTGGGTTTGGGGCGCCAGCATTTCTGGGTTTTGCCGGAAGAGGTCGGTGAAGTTCAACCCTTGTGCGACCCGGACAGCGGCTGCGTCCTGGTCGCCGATGTCCGGCTGGACAATCGGGGCGAACTGACGCAGGCGCTGGGGCTGCGGGGTGATTCCGCGCGGCCATTGTCGGACAGTCGCCTGCTGTTCGCCGCCTATCGACATTGGGGCGCCGGCTGCGTCGATCACCTGCTGGGGGATTTCGCCTTCGCGGTCTGGGATCCGCGCTCGAAAATTCTGTTCGCGGCGCGAGATCCGATGGGCAGCCGGGGACTCAGTTATTTCATCAATGATTCGGTGGCGCTATTGGCTTCCAGCGTCGAGCAAGTGCTGGCGCACCCGACCGTCGTTCCGCGCGTCAACGAGGCCAAGGTCGCGGAATATTTGGTGGTCGAGTGGTCCAACCAGGAAGAAACATTTTTCCAGGATGTGTATGACCTGCCGCCGGGTCACTGGTTGACGGTTTCGCCCGGCCGGATCGAACGCCGGGACTATTGTGACCTGCTGCCGCGCGCGCCGATCCGCTATCGCGACCCTGCGGCCTACGCCGATCACTTTCGAGAGCTGGTGACCGAGGCGGTGCGTTGCCGGCTCCGGGCCACGGGCGGGATCGGCGTATCGCTCAGCGGCGGTCTCGATTCCACGATGCTCGCCGCCATCGCCGCCCGGCTGATCGGCGATCAGTCCGCCGCGCCCGCCCTGACCTGCTACTCGTATGCGTTCGAGCGGCAGGTCGAATGCGACGAACGGCGTTATATCGAACCACTGGTCGCTCAGCTTGGAATCAAAGCCAGGTATGTCTGGTGCGATGACCTGTGGACGTTGCGCGAGATCGACCACTGGCCGGTTCCTCGGGATTTCATTTTTTGGGATGCTTATGCCTGGCTCCCCCAGGCGGTGCGGGAAGCCGCCCACCAGGACGATTGCCGGGTGTTGCTGGGCGGCTATTACGGGGATTCGTTGCTGGCCGGGGAGTGGTCATGGGCGAGCGCGATGCTGGCCGATGGGCGGGTGGCCGGCTTGCTGGGCGAGCTTTGGCGGACGCGGCGCGAACTGGACTGGCGGGCGGAGGCGCTGAATGTGATTCGACCTTGGGCGCCCGCCTGGTTCCGGCGGGTCTGGCGCGGGATGAGAAACGGGCGCCGGGGCACGGCCTACCAGGGTCTTGCGTCGGCGTTGGCCCGGCGGGTGAATCTGGAGGCCCGCCGCGCCGGCTACGAACGCCAGGCCGCTGGCGTACCGCCTGCGATTCGGGGATTCTATCGTTCCCTGCGGACGAATCTCCCCGCGCAGGGAACCGCCAGCGTGCAGCGCCAATATAATCAGTTTGGGATGGAATTGTGGTCCCCTTACGCCGATCGCCGGTTGGTGGAATTCGTGCTGGCGATTCCCGCCGATCAGCTCGGCAAACCGGGGTCGGGGCGCAACCGGTGGCTTCAGCGGGAAGCCATGCGGGGGCTGGTGCCGGAAAGCGTTCGCTTGCGACCGCGTAAAACGACATTCTATCCTTTGATGCGGGAAGGACTGTTCGAGAAGGAATGCGCGACGGTGGCCGAGCTTTTGCAAAACCCGCGCATGGTCGCGTTGGGTTATGTGGACGGAGCGTGGTTCGTCAGACGCCCGCCGACCGCGGCGCTGTCTGACGGTGAGGTGCTTTTTCTGTGGCTGTGCCTGAGCCTTGAACTTTGGTTGCGGCGCCACGGTTTATCGAGAACTTGAATTTTTGAATAACCGAGATTTTTCGCGAGGCGGATGATGAAAACGAGCAGTGATCTTTCCAAACCGGCGCAAAACCAGGCCGGTGGTTGGGTTGAACAGGCCGAGGTGCAAGCCGTAACCGGGACTGGAAAAAAGTACAGTCCGCCGTTGCTGACCTGCTACGGGGAAGTACGCAGCTTGACTTTGGGCCCTAGCCCGGGAATAGGTGAAAGTAGTAATCCAATGACACTAAAAGCTTAAGAGGAATAGTGAGTAACCATCCCCCGGCAGAGCCGGGGGCTTTCGTTCATGAGCCGCTCAAAGCGGCTATTCGGGGTCGCTATCGCGGCCCCTTCCTGGGAACCACCTAAAGGTGGTGTATCAGTGACAGAAGCTGACCTAGCGGTTGAAAATGTCATCTCTGGTCACTGCTTCACTCAGCCTGTATTTCGTTGGTATTCCCTATTACGAGACATTCTTGATCTCTCTAACAGCAGATGACTTCGCCTAACCTATTGATAGCGTATTTCTACGAAACCCTGCTGTTGCTGAGAGGCTCTTCCTTATCACGACCATTGGCAACATACCACCAAGCAGTGGCCCTGTGGGAACACTCCCGGAACTGCCAAACGGCTACTGTCACCCCGGCAGAGCCGGGGGTTTACCCAATGTAATTAAAATATGGTTATTGGAGGAAGTGGCCACCCAGTCCGCGTGAGAATCTGGAACGGTCTCCAGCGATCCTGGTGTTAAAATGCCCCCATGGGCCAGAAAGACATCGTTTCCAAAACCATTCTCAAGCGCCTCCTGCTGGACATGGCAGTCTACCTGTTCCGGCTGGACCTGATCGACGCCGAACTGCTCGCCACCGAGGAACAGCGGATCGAGGACCGCCGCGCCGATCTGGTCGCCAGGGTCACGCCCGCCCAAGGCGACCCTTTCATCCTGCACCTGGAAATCCAGAACGCCAACGACGGTCAAATGTCGGTGCGGATGTTGCGCTACCTGACCGACATCCATCTGGCGCATCCGGGCTACCGGGTGCATCAATGCCTGGTCTACATCGGCGCCGAGCGATTGACCATGGCGTCCGGGTTGGACAGTCCGCAACTGCGCTACCACTATGACATGGTCGACATGCGGACCATCGACTATCGCACCCTGTACACCAGCGACCGGCCCGAAGCTCTGGTGCTGGCGATCCTGGGCGATTTCGGTGACGATGACCCGCGAACGGTGGTGGTGCGCCTGTTGGAGAAACTGCGTCGTTTGACCGACCCCGACGAAGGCCGACTGCGCGAATACCTGTCCATGCTGGAGATTCTGGCGGACAACCGCCATCTCAACATCCATTTTCAAGAGGTCTACGCCATGCTGCAAATCAACATCGAACGCCTGCCCAGCTACCAGAAGGGCATGGAAAAGGGCATGGAAAAGGGCATGGAAAAGGGCATGGAAAAGGGAATCGAACAGGGAATGGAGGAAGGCGCGCATCGCAAGGCGTTGGCAGTGGCCGAAACGCTCCTGGCGATGAACTTTTCACCGGAACAGGTCGCCGCCATTACCCAATTGCCCTTGGCGGAAATTCCAAGGAAAGAGCGGTGAGCGGATGGACCACCGGGGCAATCGCCGCGCACGCTAACAGCCTTTTCCCAAGGACCGTCCAGCCATGCCCCGCGCTTGGCGCAATTTCCCCGACTACTGGCGCCGGCTGCGCGAGGCGCTGCTTGATCCGCGCGTGGATGACCAGGCGCTGGAGGCGGCCCTGCGCGAGGCGCGGGCGCGACAACCGTTGCCGGTGGTATGGCTGATCGGCAAGACCCAGGCCGGCAAAACCTCGATCATCCGCGCCCTGACCGGCAGCGAAACCGCCGAGATCGGCAACGGCTTCCAGCCCTGCACCCGCACCGCCCGGCTCCACGACTTCCCGACCGAGGCTCCGGTGGTGCGCTTTCTCGACACGCGCGGCCTGGGCGAGGTGACCTACGACCCCAGCGACGACATCCGCTACTGCGAATCGCAGGCGCATCTGCTGCTGGGGGTGATGAAAGCGACCGATATTCGCCAGGACGCCGTGTTCGACGTGCTGCGCGCGGTGCGCCGCCGCCATCCCGAATGGCCGGTGCTGATCGCCCAGACCGGGCTGCACGAGGCGTATCCGCCCGGCGGCGAGCATCTTCTGCCCTATCCCTATGATCGTGAGCCGTGGCCGCCCCAGGTTCCCGTCGATCTGAGCCGCGCCCTGCGCGCGCAACGCGACCGGCTGGGGGCGCTGCCCGGTTCGGCCCCGGTGCGCTGGGTTCCCGTCGATCTGACCGTGCCGGAAGACGGCTACGGGCCGGTCGATTACGGCCTGGATGCGCTCTGGATCGCGATTGAAGCGATCTCGACCCTGGGCTTGCAAGCGATGCTGCGGGGCGACGCCGGGATTCGCGACGTCTACGACCGTGCCGCCCATCCCCATATCGTCGGTCATGCCCTGACCGCCGCCGGCGTGGGCGCGCTGCCGCTGGTGGACCTGGTCGGTGTGCCGGCGGTACAGGCTAACCTGCTGCGTGTGCTCGCCAAATTGTATAAGCAGGACTGGAACGTACCGATGGCGTCCGAATTTCTCAGCCTGCTTGGCGCGGGCATCGGCATCGGCTACGTGGCGCGAACGGCCGGTCGGGAGTTGATCAAGTTCGTGCCCTGGTTGGGACAGACGGTCGGCGCGGTCTGGGGCGCGACCGCCAGCGGCGCGACGACCTACGCCCTCGGTAAGGCCGCCGGCTACTACTTCGCCAGCCGGCGGCGACACCGCCTGGCGGATGCCGAGGCGCTGCGCCGGATTTACGCCGAGGCGCTGGCCAGCGGCGCGAACCTTTGCAAGAAACCGCCGGGGGAAAATCAGCCGTGAAAGCCCTTTTCAGTCGGCTGGACCGCCTGCGCGTGGCGGCGCTGCTGCTGTGGGTCCTGCCGGTTGTGGCGCTGTTGCCGCTCGGGCTGTTCTGGCTGTGGCGGGTGGAGGCTTTGCCCTGGTGGTTGCTGGCCCTGGTGCTGTGCAGCGGGGCCGGTTATGGCTTGCAACGCTGGCTGCGGCAACGCGACCGCCAATTACTGGCCGGCGCGATGACTGGTCCCGATCCGGGCTGGCCGCCGAAGGCGGAGGATGCCTGGGCTGTGGTCGAACGGTTGGCGGAGGAAGCGAAGCCGGAGGATTGGCCGCTGGACGAGGGCGGGCGGCTGTGGACGCTGGGCCGGAACACTCTGGACGCCGTCGCCCGCCACTATCACCCGAAACAGGAACGGCCGTTGCTGGAACTGACCGTGCCGCATACCTTGTTGATCATCGAGCGGGCCAGCCGCGACCTGCGCGCCACCGTTGCCGAGCATATCCCTTTCAGCCATCGATTGACGATTGGCGATCTGCTTCGCGCCTGGCGCTGGAAGGACACCGCCGAACAGTGGCTGAACCTCTATCGCGCCGGCCGACTGGTCGTCAATCCCGCTGATGCGCTGCTGAGCGAGGTTTGGGGCCATCTGCGCGGCCGGGCGTATGGCGCGGCCTGGACCGAACTGCACTGCTGGCTGTTGCGCGAGTACGTCCGCAAGGTCGGTTATTACGCCATCGCACTGTACAGCGGGCGGTTGACGCTGGCCGACGCCGAACCGACCGCCGTGCCAACGCCGGCATCTCGGCGCGACTTGGAACAGGCCGCCAAAATCGCCGTGCAGACCGGCGAGCCGTTGCGGATCGTGGTGCTGGGTCGGATCAACGCCGGCAAGTCGAGCCTGATCAACGCCCTGTTCGGCCGGCTGACCGCCGCGACCGACGTGCTGCCGGACACCACGACCGGATTGACGCCCTACCGGTTGGAGCGCGATGGATTGGAGGCGGCGCTGATTTTCGATACGCCGGGCTGCGATACCGAGTCGCTGGGCGACAAAGTCCTGAAAAAAGCAGTGCTGGACGCGGACTTGCTCCTGTGGGTCTGCGCCGCCCATCGCCCGGACCGGGGCCTGGAGCGTAAAACCCTGGATACGCTGCGCGACTGGCGGACCGAGCGGCTGGATCGTCGCCCGCCGCCGTTGCTGGTCGCGGTCAGCCACATCGACCAGTTGCGCCCGCCGCGCGAGTGGCGCCCGCCTTATGATCTGCGCGACCCACAAGGTGGGAAAGCGGCCAATATCCGCGCGGCGGTGGCAACCGTGGCCGGCGACCTGGCGGTTCCCGTCGCCGAGGTCATTCCGGTCTGTCTGGCCGAGGGGCGAACTTACAACGTGGACGTGCTGTGGGTGGCGATTCTGGAACACCAGGACGAGGCGAACAAGGTTCGGTTCCTGCGCTGTCTGGAGGAACGAAAGCGGGCGGAAAATTGGATGCTGCTGCGCCGGCAACTGGCGAGCGCCGGACGGTGGCTGCTGGAACTGCCAGGGCGGGCGGTGGGATGAAGCTTCGACCCGACGGCGGCGACCATGCCGCGCCTGATGCATAACCTGCTCCGCGTGGGGTTGGGTCTGGGCGTCGTCCTGACGCTGATTTTGCACGTCAACGGGTTCCATTCGCTGGCGCTGGTCGATCAGTTGGAACTGTTCGCTTACGATACCCGGTTGCGATTGACGATGCCCGGCGGGGTGGACCCGCGCATCGTCATCGTGGATATCGACGAAATCAGCTTGCAGCGGGAAGGACAGTGGCCCTGGTCGCGGCAACGGCTGGCGCGGCTGGTGGAAACCTTGTTCACCGACTATCGCATCCAGTTGCTGGCGTTCGACATCGTGTTCGCCGAGACCGAGCGCGATTCGGCGGCGGCCGTGCTGGAAACCCTGGCCCAGGGCGCGCTGCGCGAGGATGCCGCCTTTCAGCGGGAATGGACGCGGCTGCAACCGGCGCTGGCCGGCGACGCCCAGTTTGCCGCCAGTCTGCGGGATCGGCCGGTGGTGCTGGGCTATTACTTCACCCTGCCGGGGCAGCGGGGCCAGGGCCTCCGCCTCGGTCAACTCCCCGCCGCCGCCGCGCCGATTACCGATCTGGCGGACGCTCCCAACCCCTTTGCCGTCGCCACCGGCTACAGCGCCAGCTTGCCGTTATTGCAGGCCAGCGCCCAAAGCGGCGGCTTTTTCAACAGTCCGCTGGTGGATGCGGATGGCCGGTTTCGCCGACTGCCCCTGCTACTGAGTCATGACGACCGGCTTTACGAGCATTTCGCGCTGGCGGCGGTGCGGACCCTGCTGGGCGGACCGCCGTTGGAATTCGTGACCGGCGTCGGCTATCGCGATGTCCCCGGCGGTCGGCGGGTGGAGGCGGTGCGGATCGGCGGTGTCTTCGACGTTCCGGTGGACGCCCAGGGCGCGGTGTGGATCTCCTACCGGGGGCCACGCGGCAGTTTTCCCTATCTTTCCGCCAGCGCGGTGCTCCATCGGCAGGCGGATCCGGGGCAGTTGGACGGCGCCATCGTGCTGGTGGGGGCCACCGCCGCCGGCCTGAGCGATTTGCGGGCGACCCCGGTGCAAGATATCTATCCGGGCGTCGAGGTCAACGCCAATCTGGTGGCGGGGATTCTCGACCAAAGCCTCAAGTACCAACCGGTGTTCGTCCGGGGTCTGGAAAGCCTGCTATTGGCGCTGCTGGGCGGAGTGGGGATCGGGCTGGGGTTTTTGCCGCCGCTGCGCGCCCTGCTGGGCGCGGCGGCGCTGGCCGCCGTCACGGTGGGTCTGAATCTGTACGCCTGGCAACGATTGAACTGGGTGATTCCGCTGGCCCCGGCGCTGGTATTGCTCGCGCTGTTGTATCTGTTGCAAAGTAGCTATGGTTATTTCACCCAGACCCGCCGCGAACAGCGGCTGGCGCGGCTGTTCGGCCAGTACGTGCCGCGCGAACTGGTGACGGAGATGAGCCGGCGGCCGGGCGGCTACGCGCTGGGTGGGGAAAGCCGGGAAATGACGGTGCTGTTCAGCGACATTCAGGATTTCACCACGATTTCGGAAACGCTGGAGCCGCGCCAGTTGACCCGACTCATGCAGTTCATCCTGACGCCGTTGACCCGGGTGATCCACGAGCAGCGCGGCACGGTGGACAAGTACATCGGCGACGCCATCATGGCGTTCTGGGGGGCGCCGCTGGCCGATCCCGATCATGCCCGCCATGCGGTGCGCGCGGCGCTGGCGATGCGGGCGCGGCTGGAGGCATTGGCGCCAGAACTGGCCGCCCGCGGCTGGCCGGCTCTGCGAATCCGCATCGGCGTCAACAGTGGGTTGATGAGCGTCGGCAACATGGGTTCGGAATTTCGCATGGCCTACACCGTGCTGGGCGACGCGGTCAACCTGGCGGCGCGGCTGGAAAGCGCCGCCAAGCAATACCAGGTGTCCATCGTGCTGAGCGAAACCACCCGCGCCGCCGTTTCCGAGTTGGCCTGCCGGGAGCTGGATCGGGTACGGGTCAAGGGCCGCGCCCAGCCGGTGACTTTGTTCGAGCCGCTGGGACCGGTCGATGCGCTGACCGATGCGCTGCGGGAGGAACTGGCGCTGCACGAGCAGGCGCTGGTCGCCTATCGCGCCGGCGCTTGGGAGTTGGCCGCCGCCCGGTTCGAGGGGCTGCGAGTCCGACAACCGGAGCGGGCCTTGTATACACTGTATCTGGAACGGATCGCCGTGCTGCGCGCCCAGCCACCCGCCGCCTGGGACGGCGTTTTCACACTCGCTCAAAAATGACCATGCACTCCCCTTGTCCGTTGGCGAGGGTTATCTTGGAGGATGATTGTCATGTTGCGTTACGAAATCAGGTCGATCGTAGGGATCGTCGTCTGGCTGTTCGCCGTGGTGGGGTATGCGGCGCCCAAAGCCGAAGTGGCCGGCTACGTCACCCGGGTGCGGGGCGAGGTGGTCAGCGAAGCCACGACGGGCCGGCAAGCGCTGGCGTTGGGCCGAGTCCTGTATCTCGGCGACCGCATCGTGACCGGAGTTGATGCCCGGCTGGAGGCGCGGATGCGGGATGGCATGGTCATCACCTTGGGCGAGAAGACCGAGTTTGTGGTTCGGCAGGTCGCGGGCGTGACGCCGGACAAAAACAACTCGGTCTTCGAACTGGCCAAGGGTGTGTTCCGGTCCGTCACCGCCCAGACCGAGGAAAAATCGCAACCCAGGGAACCGTGTCGGGTGGAAACACCGGTGGCGACCATCGGCATTCGCGGTACCGAATTGTGGGGCGGTTTCAATCTGCTTGACGCCGGCCCGCGCACGCTGGACGTCGTGATGCTGGCGGGCAAGGGGGTGTATGTCGAGAGTGCGGCAACGGGGAAACGGGTGGAGTTGAAGCAGCCGGGGGAGGGTACGATGGTGAAGGGCACGGGTCAGGCGCCGACCTCTGTCAAGGCGTGGGGGGAGAAAAAACTCCAGGCGGCGCAACGCACGGTGGCGTGGTGACGACGCGGGCGGGCGCGGTCCCGGACGATGTTCAAGATGTGGCGTTGGCGGCGGTGTTCAGCAGTTGAGAGAGGCTGGCGCGATGCGTGATCGGTTGCCGCGACTGCGGCGGCATGGATTGATCTTCTGGCGGCTGTCGTGGGCCGAGCGCGGGTGGCTGGCGCAGGCGTGGCTGATGCTGCATGGCGTGGCCCTGGCGTTGCGCTGGGCGGGTTTTCAGCAGGTGTACGGTTGGCTGGAGCGCGGGTCGTTGGGAGCGAAAGTGACACTGGAGGATGAAGACCGGGTCTTGCTCCAGGCGCGCGCGATGGCTCGCTTGGTCGGAGGCGCGGCGGCGTGGAGTTTGGGTCGCCCCACTTGCCTGCATCGTTCCCTGACCCTGTGGTGGCTGCTTCGGCGGCGGGGCATCGTCAGCGAATTGCGAATCGGGGTCCGCCTGGGGCAGGGACGGCTTGAGGCTCATGCGTGGGTGGAGCGCCAGGGCACGGCGCTGAACGACCAGGCGGATATCGGCCGGGATTTCGCGCCTTTCGATACCGTCCACTGGGTTCCACCATGAGCGGCGGCGCGGGATTGTCCCAGCCGCACGACTCCAGCTACAAGCTGTTGTTTTCGCATCCGGCGATGGTGGCGGATTTGTTGGCCGGTTTCGTCCGCGAGGAGTGGGTGGCGGAACTGGATTTCGCCACGCTGGAGAGGTATCCGGGTAGCTACGTCAGCGACGACCTGCGCCCACGGGCGGACGACGTGGTGTGGCGGGTGCGCTGGCGCGAGCGGTGGCTGTACGTCTACCTGCGGCTGGAGTTTCAGTCGGAGCCGGACCCGTTCATGGCGGTGCGGATGCTGGTCTATGTCGGGTTGCTGTCTCAGGACCTGATCCGCGCCGGCCAACGAACCCCGGCCGGCCATCTGCCGCCGGTGCTGTACAACGGGCGGCCCCGCTGGACGGCGGCGACCGAACTGGCCGCGCTG
>ERZ761602.3213-NODE-3213-length-23580-cov-3.906525_pt1 | contig 23580 bp, 21 predicted proteins | sample MGYA00512165_ERZ761602 | MGnify/ENA primary metagenome ERZ761602 (study PRJEB28899, sample SAMN02445085) | bioreactor sludge metagenome | biome: EBPR sludge; isolation source: Thorneside wastewater treatment plant | place: Australia: Brisbane, Thorneside...
GCTGCCCGGCACCACAAGCGCCGCCACAAGCGGGAACGCCGCGGATGAAATATCCCCCGGCACCGTGATTCGCTGCGGCTTCAACTCCGCCTCGCCATGCACAGAGATGAGGCGCGTACCATCCGGCAGCGTTTCCACGGTCAAATCCGCGCCGAAACCGCGCAGCATCCGCTCCGAATGGTCGCGCGTCGGCACGCTTTCGATAACGCGCGTGATGCCCGGCGCGTTGAGGCCGGCGAGCAGCACCGCGGACTTCACCTGCGCCGACGCCACAGGCAGGCGATATTCGATCGGCAGCGCCGGAGAGGCACCCTCCACCGTCATCGGCAGGCGGTCACCGTTCCCGGAGAAGCGCGCACCCATCTGCGACAGCGGCGTGATGATCCGCTGCATCGGGCGCTTCGAAAGCGATGCATCGCCCACGAAGGTCGCGCGAATCGCATGGCTGGCCACAAGCCCGGCAAGAAGCCGCGTCGAGGTGCCGCTGTTGCCCATCTCCAGCACGCCCGCAGGCTGCAGCAGCCCGCCCACACCAACGCCGTGCACGCGCCAGCGCCCCCCGGCATCCCGCTCCGCGTGCGCGCCCATCGCCCGCATCGCAGCAGCCGTGGCGTGGACATCCTCGCCTTCGAGCAGACCATCGATCACGGTTTCACCGACTGCGAGTGCGCCAAGCATCAGCGCGCGGTGGGAGATCGACTTGTCCCCCGGCACACGCACACGGCCGGAAAGCGGCCCCTCGGCGACAAGCGAAAGCGGCATGGGTATGGCGGCAGACAACGGTCGGCCCCTTCATCCTTGAGGAAACGGCTATGGGAAGCTGCCGGTACGACACCAGCGGCCGCGCCCGGAGGCCCCCGGCGCGATTAGGTTTTGACAGCGCCGCACGCGCATGGCAAGGCACCGCCCGCGAATCCGCCCCGGCGGCGCCCTTTTGTGCGCTTGGGTAGCGGCTACACGACAGACAGCTGTACGAAATACGAACGTCCGGAGACATATCTTGGTGAAGCCCGAATGGGGAACGAAGCGCACCTGCCCGAAATGCGGCACCCGCTTTTACGATCTTGGCGCCGATGACCCCGTCACCTGCATCGAATGCGGAACGGCCTGGGCGCCCGAGCCGATCCTGAAGTCCAAGCAGCCGCTGCCCTTCGAGGTGGTGAAGAAGGAAGCCGCCACCGAAAGCGACGACGGCGCTCTCGACGAAGACGATCTCGACGTGGACGTCGACGACGACGACGTGAACCCGGACGACGAGAACGACCTCGGCGGCGACGACGACCTCGGCGAAGTCGCGATGACCAAGGAATCGGGCGAAGACGTCTGATTTTTTGAAAGGGAGCCGCACAAGGCGCTTGCGCACCGTGCGGCTTCTGAACTAAATGCCCGCCGCCCGGGACCAGACCGGGCCGCAAGCAAGACGTGTGGGGCCGTAGCTCAGCTGGGAGAGCGCTACAATGGCATTGTAGAGGTCAGGGGTTCGATCCCCCTCGGCTCCACCAAGCTACACAGCTGACGGCTTGAAGTGGACCACCTCAAGCGAGATAGCGTCTCTCACTTTATTGATCGGAATTAAACCTTCCGAGCTACGATGAATACTGAGCTTGGCGCGACCTTCTGAAGGGTGCTGCGCGGACGATAGTGCATATTCCAGCGCAATGCCCGGCACAGAAGCCAGTCCAACAAGACAAAAGCCGTGCTGTTAAAGGGCTTGACCCCGAGCTTTGCGCCTCCGCGGGCCACCAGGGGGCAATCGAAATAGACAATTGACTCCGGCTTGAAACCGGCACGCTTGACCGCCTGGAGTAGCGGCCGCGGCGGGAGCCCCCTCTCCCGCGTCGTCATGTTCGGGCGGGGGAAACGCCAATCGCCCATCATTGTGACCGGCTCGCGAACAATCAGATAGCCTCCACTTGCCGTCGTCCGCCCCATCTCGCTGATGATATGGGAGACGTTCGGAATATGGTGAAGGCATCCGATCGCGATGGAGAGGTCAAAGAACCCGTCATGAAACGTGTTCAAGCTTCCGTTAGCGTTCGGAGCGCGGTAGTAGGCCGGTTTCCCTCCGATGATCGGACGCCACCATTTTTCTTCGGGTTCGACACAGAAGAAGCGCCCGACCTGATGGGCCAGGGGCTCCACGTCCTTGCCATCAGCAACACCTATCGCGAGACAGTTCTCAAATTTCCTGTGCTTCACACGGCGAAAGGCATGTATCCAATTGAGGGCATCGTACTGGGTTGTGTCCACGCCCTCATAGCACGCATAGGAGGCACTCTTCTCGTCCTCGAACCAGCGGTCGATGGAGGTGGGCACGAAGTCATCGCCAAAGATGTGATCGCCCGACATGAGCCTGGTGAACACAGCGTCTGGAATGAGCGAGAGATCCGCCGGTAAAGATTCTCCGTTCAGCCAGCCATCAGCATTCCCCACCGCCCCCTCCGCATCCGTGAGCTTGTGCATCGTAAAGTTCGTCCTGTTGTTTTTGAAGCCCGATGATTGCATTATCGTACTCGTCCGGCAACGAACGGGGGCGGCAATTGCACGTACGTGCATTGCAACAAGAGCTGTTGATGGCGCCCTAAATCTGCAAGCGGCGTACGTGTGCCGGAAAGTGTCGCTTGCGCCAGATACCTTTGAGGTCGACAATAAGGCCGCTATCGCTCAACAACTTGACAACGGCTGCGATTTGAATTCCCGATACGAAGCATGTGCCACCGCAGCGACAACCGCGTCGCAACGGTGCGAAAACGCATTTTCATCAAGCGACAACCCGTATTCACGATTTGCTTCAGCCATCTGCGAGAGGATCATGCACTGTCACATCATGTCCTATCCACTCGAGGCGGCGGATGATATCGGCGACCTTCGAATTCCTGAGATCAGGCACGTCCTCCTTGAAAGTAACACCCAGCACGAGAATCTTGCCGACGCGGCCCAGCCGCGTATGTAACTCATCGGCAATGTAAAGGCCCATGGTGTCGTTCACAGTGCGTCCCGCCAGAATCCGTGCCCGAGTTGCTGCGCCAGCTAGCTGAGGTAATAAGGGTCGACGCTGATGCAGTGGCAGCCGACAAGGCCCAGCTGAAACTTGAAAAAATTCCATTTTGCGGCGGCCGCCTCCAACACGTCGCGGATTGAGAGGTCGAGCTTGCCGAATATCTGGGTAATCTCGTTCATAAAAGCAATGTTGATATCGCGCTGGGCATTTTCGATCACTTTGGCGGTCTCTGCCGCCTTGATCGATGCTGCGCAGAATATTCCACCGATGGTCACGTTTCCCTAAAGCTGCGCAAACTGTCCAGTGATCATGGCGTTTTCGCCGGCAACGACCTTGGTAATGCGGTCGACTGCATGCTCACGATCGTCGGGGTTGGCGCGCTCGGGAGAATAGCCAAAGAAAAAGTCTCTCCCGCGCTTTAGGCCCGAAATGCGTTCGATCTCGAGACCACAGATATCTTCGGTAACGCCCGGATAAACCGTCGATTCATAGACAATGATCACCCCTTGGCCCTGGCCAAGGATCGATGCGATTGCGCGGGTTGCAGCCAGCACCGGTCCCAGATCCGGTTCATTCGCGACATCGACCGGCGTCGGCACGGTAACGATATAGATGTTCGCGCCGCGACAGTCCTCAATACGGGTAGTACAACGCAGGCTGGTGTCACGCAGCACTTTAGGTTCGACTTCGCGTGTGCGGTCATGTCCGCGCCGAAATTCCCTAACCCGCCCCGCCAAGATGTCGAAGCCCATCGTATTGTACGAACACGCCAGAGCGACCGCCAGTGGCAAACCGACATAGCCGAGCCAATGACGGCAATTCTCACGCCCGCAGTTTTCCGCATATTTGTGGTCGCCATGTCGGCAGATCAACCAGGATGGCTCAGAGTGGCCTGCAGCTCACGCGGCGGTGGGGGCAGAGTCGGGAACAATCGCCAGGCGAGAGTGGATCGAGGATGGATCACAACCCAGACGGTCGCCAGGATTATCGCGAAATAGTTGGAAAACCTGTTGTTTTCGACATACCAGCGCTCAACCGCACCTTTATACGGCGCGACGACATGGTGATAATATTCCAGGGCATCATGCTGGCCATGGAGCATGTTTTCCTCGTCGCGGAAGATGACGGAACCAATACCTGATAGACCCGGGCGGACGCGCAGAACTACGGCCTGCGTCTCAGGCGCATAGGCGCTGAAGGTCTGCTTCGTCAGGGGTCGCGGGCCGACGAGGCTCATGTCGCCGAGCAGGATGTTGAACAACTGCGGCAGTTCGTTGATCTTGGTCTTGCGCAAGAATTTTCCAACGGGGAGGATTCGGGTATCCCCCTTCACCGTCACAGTTCCGGTAGCGATATTGGGACTGTTTTTCAGCATCGTTGCAAACTTGAAAAGATTGAACGGCCTGCCACCCTTGCCGATGCGCTCCTGAAGAAAGAAAATCTCACCCTCGCCCGTAAACCGTAGCAGCAGGGCAATCGGTACGAGCAGCGGTGACAGGAAGATCACCGCAAGCCCCGCGAATAAGATGTCGAAGCAGCGTTGCATGGTCACATTCTCTGGTCGAGATACTTACCGGTTTCCTTGTGGGCAAAATCCGGGAGCAGGGTGAAGAACAGGTCGACCAGATCATCTTTGTTCCAGGATGTCTCCGCGCGGAGCCGGCTGAGCCCTTCCTGAAAATGGTCGAGCATCTTCTGATCGAAGGATGCGGAGTTGCGAATCACGCCTACCGAATTGAAGCGCATCATGTCGAGGTCTTCCTTATCCGTGAAGAACTCCTCGAAATCCTTCTCGCCCGTCGTATCGCTGGCAAAGAAATAACAGGGCCAGTATTTTCGTTCAATCAGATCAGCTGCCCGACTGCGCGCCTCTTCCTCGCTCGTACATTCGAATGGCTCATAGCCAAGCGCGCGCAGGTAACGGACAGCAATATCCGAGAAAGTGATGAGGTGGAGTTTCTCACTGAGCTTCGGAAAGAAAATATCGCGATTCTCTCCCATCAGGCAGGACATCAAGCACAGCTCGCCCGCTTCCTGGGGTGTGACGAAATAGCGACGTACATCGTTCGGGGCCGAGATCGGCTGGCGTTTGGCAAAGCGCTGGCTGAACCCCTGCAGCAGCGAGCCGTCCGAGAAAGCGACATTGGCGAAGCGCGCCATTGAAATCGGCTGCATCAGACTCTCCCGCATCAGGAACATCTCCATGATGCGTTTGCTCGCACCCATCATATTGACGGGATTCGCGGCCTTGTCGGTCGATACGCAGAAATATCTCCGTGCACAGCCTTGATGGGCCAGCCGCAGGGTCTTGAGGGTGTTGAAAATATTGACCTGGACCATACGCATCAACGTGAAGGGATCCTTCTCGCTGCGCACATGCTTGAGTGCCGAGAGGTTCAGCACATAATCATAGCCGCCCTCCGCCACCATGAGAGCCTCGAACTCGCGCTCACCACAGTCAATGGCGAAGGTACGGAAGTCCCCCTCTATATAGCCCAGGGTGCTGCGCAGATCACGCACCAACTCGACCATATTGTTCTCGCTAATGTCGACGACATGCAGCGCTTTCGGGTTGCGCTTGAATATCTCGCGCGCCACCGCCTGCCCAATCGAACCGGCTCCGCCGATCACCAGGAAACGTGCGTTGCGGACAATTTCCGCCATCACATCGCCGTATGTGGACAGATCGGTTTCGAATAGCGTCTGATTACGACCGATCAGAGAAAGAAGATTCACGCTCGCCCTCGTTTCAACGCGATTGCACAGATTGTCTTGTATGCCACTGGCGCGCCGCATCCCGCACCGCCATCTCTGCCGCCGCCGGAGGATGCCAATGCAGCAGATTGCGCGCCTTGGCAGTATCGATCTGGAGCGGCGACAGCAACCGGTCGAGCAAGGCACGTTTTCGCAGAAGCCCCGACATCCAGAGCAAAAGCGGCGGCTGGACATTAACGAGACGAGGTGTGCGCCCCAAACCGTCTGCGATAAGTCGCAGCATCTTCACAGTTGACAAGTCATGCCCGTCGGCGACCAGGAAAGTCTGGTCGGCCGCCCGGGGATGTGTGATCGTCATGGAAATGAAGTCGACGAGGTTGTCGCACGCAACGAAGCTTCGCGGCGCGTCGGCTGACCCGAGCGGCAGCGGCAGGCCGCTCGCCACCAGCGCCAGCAGCCGGCCGAAATTGCCGGGCGCATCCGGGCCGTAGACGAGAGGCGGACGGATGATCACCAGTTCCATGCCGGTACCGCTCGACAGCCATCTCAGCCTCGTTTCCGCCTCCAGCTTGCTACGGGCATAATCCTCGATCGGTTGCGGCACATCCTCCTCTGTAAAGGGCCGGATGGTGCGGTTGCCGTTGACACCGATGGAGCTCAGGAAGACGAAGCGCCGGACACCGGCTGCGGCAGCTTGGCCGGCGAGCGCGAACGACGCCTCGACGTTCGTCTCGCGAAAGGCCGCCATCGGGTCCGGATTTCGATCGTCGAACTTGTGCGCTCGCGCCGCGCAGTGCACCACATAGTCGACCCCGCTCAGCAGATCGCGCCAGTCGGTCGCACCGTCGATCGTGCCAACGCCATGAACGGGAACCGCCTCATCGATCGTACCGGCACGGCGACCGACCGCACGCACGTCGAAGCCAGCAGCCAGAAGACGCCGCGTAAGCGCCCGGCCGACAAAGCCGGCCGCCCCGGTGACCAGGACCCGGCTCATGCGACGAGACCGAACCGTTCTATCATCCGATCAAGCAATCGGTCGCTGGCATGTTCGCGGATGAAATCGGCCTCGATCGCCCTGCGGTTACGGAGCGACAGATACCGGTCGGCGCCATCGCGCGCGGCGTCGCGGATTGCCTGCACGAGCGCATCGGGATCGTCCGGATTGATGACAACGTTATTGTCAAAGCGCGCGAGCATCTTTCGCGCCTCGCCACCGCCGCCATAGACCACATATTTGCCCGTCGACAAATACTCATATAGCTTGGATGGCATTGCGCCTTCGAAATTCGCCGACAACTGCGCATACAGGATATGGGTCCGGTTGTAGATCGACCGGACCTCATCCCAGGCGATGCGGCCTGTCATATGGACGTTGCTGAGACCCATACTCTTCTTCAGCATTGAGACTTCGGCCAGCGCAGTGCCGCCGCCGACAATGTTAAAGCGAATCCCCGGCAGCATCTGTGCGGCCCGGAGCAGAGTCGACAGATTCTGCGCCACGCCGACATTGCCGATGTAACTGACCTCAAGCGCATTCGCGTGCCGGATACCGTTCGGAGCAAGCAGGTCGAACTGTGACTGTGCGATACCGTTGGGCACCAGAACAATCTTCGAAGGCGCGATCCGCAGCTTGTCCGCAAGATAGGCACGCTCGCGTTCGTTGGTGCAGCTGATGAGGTCGAAGCTGCCGAACTGCCCGTAAGCCAGGCGTCGGAACAACAGCTTGGCGGCGCGCTGCAGGGGCTGAGAGTCTGGAAGATACTCCCAGGTCAAATCACGCACGTCGAGCAGTTTGCGCACGCGAGAGAGCAGTCCAGCACGAAACAGCAGAAACATCGAAGGGATGGTGACGAGGACAATATCCTCCGGCGCGGCGTGGACTGATTGCAGGATGGTTTTCGCCGCGCGCCACTCCTCAATTGCGCGGCGGACGAAATTGCGCTGCGGCGTTGCAACCGCACCAAGGCGGTCGTGCCGGAAGCCTGGCCGGTCCCCGTCGAGCGTTGTCGTTCCGCTGCTGACCAGGCGCACGCGAAAACCGCGCACCGCAGCCCGGTCGATAAGAGGCATCAGCCGGTTGCGCACGACCGGCTCATCCATTGGGTAGCTGGTAACGATAATGAGGTTGCGGGTCAGCATGACACGATCATCAGGGAATATCCGGAAAACGCCAGCGGAGGCAAGCGTCCGACTGGCCATCGACTAGGGCGATTGCGATGCAGTGAGTTGGCACGAGATGGCCGAAGCCACGCGCATATTGCGCATCCTCCAGCCGCGCCGCGCCCTTCGCAATGCTGAAATGCAGCTGCCGACCGTCAGCGATCGTGAGCCTGAAGCCGTCTGGTTTCCGTGGGGCCACCATGACTTCTGGATAGAGAATATAGCGCGCAACGGCCGGGACGCCACCGTCCACGCGATCCCTAACCCTCAGTTCCGATCCGTCCAGACGCCAGCGCCTGCGATGCACCGGCCTGCCAGCCAGGCGGCGATAGCCATCGTGGCTGCAATCCACCTCGATCGCCTCGGCCTCTGCATCAATTTCGAGATCGAAGGGATAAGCCCGGCGCGCGACCCGAAAACCGCCCCAGACTTCAGAGGAGTTTTGCCCTGCCACCTCTACGGTGCTGTGCGCGCTGGTGCCACGCTCGTATTCGCGCCGCGGGCCGTCACCATAGCAGGACGTCCCGCTGTTTACGATGACGCGGTGACCGAAGAGGGACAATTCGAAGGACAGGCAGTCTGCGTGGCCGTGGCCAGGCAAATAGTCAGGCCCAATCGGCGCGACGTCGAGCAGCAGCGCAGCATCGGCTCTGTCCACGCGGATGTAGCCGCTTTGCTCATAGTGACGAACGACAGGCTGCGCAGCCGTCACCGTCGGCGCAAGCGCGCAGGAGGCGATGCCGAGACGCGCTGCATATGCCTGAAGGTCGGCGAGACACGGTGCGATACGAGGCGCAGCATCATTGAAATGGCCGATTTCACCATCGGGGTGCGACATGGCGTCCAGCCAGCCGAGCATACGGTGGACCACCTCGCACCAGCGTTCGACCATTTGGGCAGGGATCCGTCCGTCCGACCGCCGCGCCGCATTGATCAGATCCAGAAGGTCTTCGAGAAAAATGGCGTGATACATGGGGCTGAGTTCGAAATTGCCCCCGTCTGCCAGAAGTTGATCGGATAGCTGCTGGTCGAGAATATTGAGGCCAGTGCGCAGCCACACCTCAGCCTCCCTGCCACGAAAGCCAAGGCCTGCGAAGACCAGCGCCTTGGCGTTGGCGAAAAGGTGGTTGCCGAGAAGATGCCATTCTAGCCGCCTCAACAACCAGCGCGCTTGGACGGCAAGGCTGTCTAGGCATGATTGCGGCAACGTATGGCCAGACCAACGCCATTTCAACCAGTTCACGATGCGCAGCGAAGTGGGATAGGGTGACCAGCCGATACCCTGCGTGGGTGGATTGGCGTGCACCCAGTCAGTAAGCAACGCCAGATGCCAAGCCGTACGCGCCTCAGCGCCTTCGGCGTTGAGGTCGTCAAAATAGTGCAGATTGTAGCGCCAGAGGGCGTCCCGATCCGATGCATCCCAGCCGATCTCCCGCAACGCGCCATGTCGACCGAGGAAGCAGAACAGGTCGGTATCCAGCAGGCTCGGATGGCGGCGTGCAGGCACGACCCACGGACCCGATGCAGCGTCCAGAGGTGGTGCGGAACGTGCGAGACGGTTGACCGGGACCGGCAGCAGGCGCCTCAGGCGGCCGTAGAACTGGATGGGACGCAGATACCGCAGGGTGTGCCAATAGAGACTGACACGCACGATGAGGCTCAACGAACGCCCCCGGCAATTTCGATAGAAAGGCGACTGACCTCGAAGATTTCGTCAATGGCGATCGGCGGGTGGCCTCCTTTGGCAACCGCGTCGACGAAGGCCTGCGCGCAGGCCGATTGACCCTTGTCCGCCACAAACGCATCGTTTTAGCGCGTGGCCAGCCATACGCCGTCAACGTACGGAAGTTATCGAGTTGCAGGATGCGGCCGCCGGCGAAAACTTCAAGGCGCTCTTTCGAAACCGCCTTGTTGCCATTGGCGAGATAATGGACCGTGCCGATCGATCCATCAGCGAACTCCAATTGAATGCTGGCGGTGTCAGCAAGCGGCGACTGCATCACCGAGCGGCTCCACCCGATAACCGTCGTACCGGCCAGGTAGCGGAGCATGTCTATGAAGTGACATGCCTCCCCTACAAGGCGGCCACCGCCCGCTGTCTGATCCTGCGTCCAGTGGTCAGCCGGAATTGCTCCAGCGTTCACTGTCATCACGAAGGCGCGCGGCTCGCTGATCGCGGCGAGCATCGACTTCATCCGCTGAACATGCGGCGCGAAACGCCGGTTGAAACCGACCATCAAGCAGGGCGCCCGCCCGGCATCAGCCGCAGCACCATAATCGGCCTCGATTGCGGCCAACTCGGCTAGAGTCAGGCACAGCGGCTTCTCGACGAAGACATGCTTGCCCGCGACCAGCGCCTTGCGCACAAAATGGGCGTGGCTATCGTGCTGCGTCGTGATGACGACAGCATCGGTGCCGGGGTCGGCAAAGACACGATCACTGTCCGTGGTCGTCTCGGCGAAACCGAACTTCCGGCCAGCGTGGAGCCCGGTGACGCCGCCACTCGATGCTATTGAGCGTAGGTGGGCTCCGGTCTTTCTGAATGCCGGCAGCAGGATTGCGGAAGTGTAACTGCCCGCCCCGATGACGCTGATCGACGGCGTGGTGCCGGTCGGCATCACATGGGCTAACGACACCGTCCGCGCAGCCGCATCGACTCGAATGCCTGGATAGTTGAGCACGATCCCGAGCGACGGTTCGGAGCCGCCGATGAGATCATAGGCCTTATCCGCCTCGGCGATGTCGAAGTGGTGGGAGATCAGCGGCCGAACGTCGATCCGCCTGTCCGCCATCATGTCGAGCACAGCCTCGAAATTACGCTGTTCGGTCCAGCGTACGAAACCGACGGGATAATCCTGACCCTTTTCCTCGTAGTTGGGATCGTAACGACCTGGCCCGTAGGATGCCGACACCTGGAAGGTCAGTTCCTTCTTGAAAAAGTCGTCGCGTGACAGTTCCAGCCCGGTGACGCCGACCAACACGATACGACCGCGCTTGCGGCACATGGACGCCGCCTGGTGCATCGGCTCACTGCTCGAAGTCGCGGCAGTGACGATGACGGCATCGACGCCGCGCTGCCGCGAATATTGCCAAGCGGTCGTCACCGGATCCTGGCCGGCGGCGAGGTTCACCACCTCCGCACCGAATTCGCGTGCGAGTGCCAGTTTGCGCTCATCAAAATCGAGGCCCAGCACACGGCAACCGTTGGCGCGCAGCAGTTGCACGGTGATCAGCCCGACCAATCCGAGACCGGTGACGACGACCGTCTCGCCGAGCGTCGGTTGCGCCAGCCGGACACCCTGGAGCGCGATCGCGCCGAGCACGGTGAATGCCGCCTCATCATCGCTGACGCCTTCCGGCACGCGGGCACACAGGTTGACGGGTACACTCACGACCTCGGCATGCTTGCCATTGCTGATGACCCGGTCACCGGGTTCGAAACCGGTCAGGGACGCACCGACTTCGACAACCCGGCCGACGTTGCAATAGCCGAGCGGCAGCGGCTGATCGAGCTTGCTGAGCACAGCATCGATCGTCGGCAGCACACCGTCGGTACGGATTTTGTCGAATACCATCCGGACCTTGTCCGGCTGTTGGCGGGCTTTCTGGAGCCAATTGCCCTTGCCGAACTCGACCAGCATCCGCTCTGTGCCAGCCGATACCAGAGTTTTGCTGGTTTCGATCAGTAGATGGCCCGGCTTGACGCGCGGCACCGGCACCTCGGCAATCTCGGTGGTTCCGTCGTTCAGACTTTGCAATACCTGTTTCATGGCATGGCCTTAACGTTATCGAAGAGCGCGTGCTTTTCTGCGCGGTTCGGATAGGTGATTAGGACCGCCCGGTATTTGCCCTTGAAAACGAACAGGCTGCCGGCGGCTGCACCAATAATGTGATACTGCGCGATCAGGTCGCGAATGTCATCGAGGGAACCCGCACCGCCGAGCACCGTCAACGGCAGGCTTGTCGCGTTCCGAACCTGACGGACAAGATCCTTGTCATAGCCTTTCATTTCGCCGTCGCGATCAACATTGTTGAGCACAATCTCGCCGGCCCCAAACTGCTCGATCCGGCGGACAAATTCGACTGGGTCGAGGCCGGTTCGTTTGGTGGAGTTGTGGGTGACAATCTCTGGCCGCCGCAGCAGGCCAGCTCTCTTGACGTCGATCACCACCACAACGCTCTGGCTCCCGACACGCTGGGCCGCCTCTCGCACGAGTTCCAAATTTTCGACAGCGGCTGCGCTGAGCGCAACCTTCTCGACGCCGAGCGCTATGATGCGTTCGATCTGCCTGATAGTCTTGACGCCGCCGCCGTAGCACAGCGGCATCCGACATTCATTGGCGAGATTGGCGATGAGCTGATAGTTCGGCTCGCGGTCGTGGCGGCTCGCGTCGATATCGACCACCATCAGCTCATCGACTTCCTTCTCGTTCAGGATGCGAACCGCATTGATCGGGTCACCAACATACTTGGGGTCGGCGAAACGAGTGGTTTTCACCAATCCGCCATCGTGGATTAGCAAACAGGGAATGATGCGGGCCCGCAGCATGATCAAAGCTCAACGAAATTCTGTAGCAGGCGAATACCCCAACCGTGACTCTTCTCAGGATGAAATTGCGTACCGTAGACATTGCCTGAGCCGACCGCCGCTGTAAACTCGACGCCATAGTTAGCGACCGCGAGGATGTTGGCGGGATTAGCCGGCTGCATGAAATAGCTGTGCAGGAAGTAAAATTGCGAATCTCCGAGCTGCTGAAACAGCGGATTTTCGCCAATCAGACGCACATGGTTCCATCCCATGTGCGGCAACTGCGTCTGCTGCCGAAGCTTGGCAACATCAAACCGCTGCACCTCCGCATCTATCCACCCGAGCCCGTCCAGTTCGCCCTCCTCACTGCGCCGCGCCATCATCTGCATCCCGACACAAACGCCGAGTACGTCCACCCTGCGGTCGCGCACCTGGAAGTCGAGCGTATCACGCAGACCCGAGCGGTTGAGCCGTTCCATCGCCCAGTCGAATGCGCCAACACCGGGCAGGATGATTTTGCTCGCTCTCAGTAAATCATCGGGCCTATCGACAATCGCGACCGGGATGCTGAGCTGCCGATAGATATTCGCGAAGGCGCGAATATTCCCCAGCCCGTAGTCAACAAGCGCGATCATCGCTTGCCGCCAACCTCCAGCCCCAGCACGCGCATCACGCGCGCGCCCAGATCGTAGATCTGACGCTGGTTCTTGTAATCGCGATAGCTTTTGAGCGGCAGCACTATATAGCTTTCCAGTTCGCCGATTCCGATGCCAAGCTTGTTCGCTACAAATTCGACTTCTTGCCCGATGGTTTGCTGGTCGTAGGGCAGCTTCTCCAGCTCTACCAACGCCTCCTCGCGCGTCATTTGCCCGGTCAGGATCAGGCTGGAGAACTGCACGCGGCGAACGTCATAACCGAAGCGCTTAGGTAGCCAGTAGCTTTCGTAGAATTTGGTGAAGCGTGATTCGAAATGCTTCTGCGGGTATGGCTGCCAGCCGAACCGCTCGATAAGCAGCGCCTTCGCATCCTCCTTGATGTAGGGCACATGGTTGAGTGGCTTCAGCACCTTGATACCTTTGACATAAGGTAGCCACAACTTGTGCCAGAGAATCGATGTCGTCGGATAAGTCTTGAGCGGCCTCGCGCCAAATTTGGCGTGGATGTCGCGCAACTGGCGCGAGTCCGACTGATAGTACATCCACTCGACTGGGTTACGGACGCATTCGGTCGAAAGATTCGCGCCGGTCAGGATATACTTGACCTTATGTTGCGTCGCGAACTTGTACATGGTCGCGAAGAAGGCATGATCCTGCGGTGCGTCGATATGCGAGACGCCAGAGCGGAAGAAGGCGAGTTGGAGATCCTTCATCTCCTCCCAGTTGATGACCTCCGTGAACAGGTCGAGCCCGAGCCCATCGACAAGACGTTCGATATTGTTGACCGCGACCTGCGAGTTCCAGCCAGCATCGACGTGGAACACCAGTGGCCGCAACCCAAGCTCCGCCTTGGCGATATAGGTGAGATAGGAGCTGTCGATTCCGCCGCTCATGCCGATTATGCAGTCGAAATCCTTGCCCTTACCGGCCGCGCGGACGGCGTTCACCATCTGGTCGAGTTCCTGCCGGCCGCGCGCATCGGTGCGCCAATTGGGCAGGGTATGACTATAATAATTGTTGCAATGGTCGCAAACACCCTTGTCGTCGAACCGGATTATCCGATCGCTGGTGTCCATCACGCAGGAAGTGCAGATTTGATAGGCTCTTGTCATGACTGCTCTGCAAGTGTCTCGTCGATGAGGGCAAGGTAAGCGTCGAAAGCTTGGTTCCAGTTCATCATCCCTTCGAGCAAGCGTCGACCATCCGCAACTCTTTTCGCGCACTCCTCGGGATGGGTGATGGCGAAGCCAATCTTGTCTAGTATGTCGCCAACATCCAGCGGATCGAAGTAGAAAGCTGCATCCTTGCAGACGTCCAACGCAAACTCGTAATGGCTGGTGAAGATCGGCTTGCCGTGGAACATCGCCTCGACATAGGTGCCCGAGAAGGACTCGAGCAGCGTCGGCAGCAGCAGCGCGTCGGTCTGGCGATAGAGACTTGGCACGCGTGCCATCGGTACCGGACCGACGTTGACGACGATATCGCTGAGCTTGCGTTCCGCGATCATAGCGAGCAGTTCGCGTGCGCCCTGCCCCTGGCCGGCATCAATGGTGATGATAATCTTCAGGTCGAGCTGTCGCTCTCGAATCAGCTCGGCGAGCGGGATGAATATCTCCAAATTCTTGTGCGAGTAATAATGACTGAGGCACAGCAGCTTGAAGCCGCCGCCGAGCGCGAAGTCGTATGACTCGCCGGCCGAGAGATTGTCGAGCGAGACGGCATTGGGGACAACTGGCATCCGGTCGATCCGGTATAGCGACATCAGCCGGTCGCGAATAGCCGGCCCCTGCGCGATCATTACGTCAATGTACCGAAGGTAAGACCGAAAGAAATGGAGCTTCATTCGCCGCTTGACGCTGTCCGCGAAGTTCCCGCGCTCCCAGGCCGGTGACTGCGGGTAGGCGGCATGCGGCCAGTCGAACAGAAAAATCTGTGTCGTCCGCGTTCTGATGGGTATGTCAGCGAGGTTGAAGACCAGATCGCAGCAGTGTCGGCGGATCACGCGCGGTAGCACCGTGCTCGCCGCCAGCGGAAGCAGCATGGTCTTACTCAGCATTGGCATCGAAAGCAGCCGGACATTTGCCGAGGCGAAAGCCGCATAGCTCTTCTTATCGGGCACTGTGACGCTGAAACGATGTTTAGATCCCCTGGCGTTCAGAACCGACAGGAAGTTGGTCAGGATGCTCCTGCCGCCGCCCGACTTGGCGCTGATGCCGTTGATCAGGACATGCGCCACGGTCAGCCTGCCATACAGGAGAGCGCAGCGTGGAAACCGCCGACCATGCCCTGAATCGAAGCATTGTCGACATAATGGGCATAGGCGTTTCGCCCCAATTCGCGCGCATAGTCCGAATCCTCGACCAAACGGAGCATCTCCGCTTCGAGTGAGCGTTGGTCGTCGTCGCAAAAAATGCCATTGTATCTGCTGATGATGTTATGCTTCTCGCCACCGGAGATGGCGTCGGTCTTGGTTATAAAGGGCACGCCGAAGGCCATGCTCTGGAGCACAGCCAGCCCGGCCTGGCCGAACGAAACCGACGCGATGGCGCGGGCATAATATCCCTCCAGCTGCTTTGGATCCTCGATCTTGCCGGTCAGGATGACGCTGCCAGCAAGGTCGAGTTCGGCGATCAGCACTTCAAGCATATCCCGGTCCCGACCTTCGCCGATCAGATACAGCTTGAAATCACGGCCGCTCTTGTCAAGCACCGTTCGAAAGGCGCGCACCGCAACATCGTTCCGCTTTCGTGGATCGAGTGTCCCGACATTAATGAAGCAGTCCTTTGGAGCCGTGTCGGCGAAGGACTGATGATTGTCGACATGAAATGTATTGTTCGCGACGAAGAGCCTATCGGGCGCGAGGCCGCGGGCCTGGAATTCATCCCGGATGGCATGATTGTAGAAGACGACCGGATTGTCGCGACGTACGAGCCATGTCTTCACCGCCAGCGCCAGAGCGCTGCCTCCCTTGTCGAGTCCCCACCAAACCCACTTCAGCCGCCGCTCGAACCGGAACATCGCAACAAAGGACATCAAGTTGCGTAGGTCCGCCGAAGCGATTACGGTGGTCGGTGCGAGACGCATGATGACATCGTTCAGGCCGATCTGAAGATTGAACGGCCCAAACCGCCGCTGCGGCACGGTCAATTCCTTGAAGCGCTCGCCATCGGTCCCGACTGGCTTTCCAGAATGAAGAACGATGACCTCGTCGATATCGCAGAGCGCATTGAAGAAGGCCCGGCGATAGTGTGGAAGTTGGTTCTGAACCACCAGAATCATAAATACACCAGAAGTTTAGGTGATGTCTGTGTCAGGCCTGTGTGGCCCGAGCGAACGTAAATTCCTCGTTGGTCTCGGCATTGCGCCAGACGCAGGAGAAGCCGAGCGCATCCAACGCCTTGACGGCCTGACGCAGGCGGTCCGCACCGAAATGCGGCCAACGGTGATGAAATTCAATGCACAGTATGTCGATCTCCCTAGCACAGTGGCGGAAGTCCGCCGAGTCGAGCAAGTCAAATTCAGCGCCTTCGATGTCCATCTTGACGATCAGTGTATCCCGCTTGGGAAGTCGGCTGATGGCAGTACTGAGACTGCTCAGCTCAACCTCGATCTCGCCGCCTTTGAGATGGCCTTCTGCGGTAAGCGACCCACTGACATGATTTCGGTTCGACGGCAGATAGAAGATCGCCTTTCCATCTTCGGGTGCGAGACCGTGATTGACGAAGTCAATCGCGGGATTGTCCCGGGAGTGTGCATAGTGCGCGGCCTTCGGCGTCGGATCGAGCGCCACGACATGCGCATTATAGTGACGAATCAAATCCTCCGAGAACGACAGGTCCTCACCGACGCCGGCATCGATCACGCCGACCCTGCCGTTAACCCGGTCCATAGGTACCTTCCATCCGCCATAGGAAGGATTACCACACCAGCCTAGCTTGCCGTACGCTCTGACCGACACCCACACGTCGCGGCCCGCCATTATGCGGGCGAACACGCGAGCCGATCGTGCGAGAGAAAGCAGGCTGTTCATCATAGGCTTCCTAACTTTCGAAGCTGAATTCACGAGCAGGCCGGAGCAGGCAAATCGCTGCCAGCTTCTTCGATAAAGAGTTCATTCCAGATGTGAACCTGGTAAAGGCGGAATAGCAGCCGTTCATATTTGCTTCGAAGCAACTGATCCGACCTTACGAAGTCGCCCATCCGGCGGCTGAAGATCGGCCAGTCAAGGATCGGCGAGTCTCTCAGGTCAGTGATCATCGAAGCTTTGGTGGACGGCAGAATACCTGACGAGAAGCCGAGCTTCTCCCGCTCCAGTACGTCCCGATAGCAGTTATAGGCCGGTGACTTACGGAGCGCATACTTGTCAATAGCGTCGTGAAGTTTCAGCTTTTCGTCGTGCTGAAAGGCGAACTCGACCAAGCGGTGATCCATGAACGGCGAGCGATTTTCAACGCTGCTCCGCATAGCGACGATGTCGCCGTAATAGAGTAGGTTCTCCAGACCGAGATCGTGCTGCGATATCAGGTATCGGTTGAGGAGGTTGGAATTACGTCCCACATGGTCCTCGACATCAAGCCAGCGCGTAAACCTCGATCCGTGATAAGCCCTAAACAGCCGTTCATAGCCATATACCAAGCGCATCAGCTTCTTGAGCGGCGACGGTAGTACATTTCGCAAAAACAGGATGATCGCGGAGGCAAAACCGAAACGCAACTGGTCGCGGAAGCAGAGATAGGCCTGCCGGAACTTGCCACGAGCGAGGTACCAGGGAATGATGAGCATGAAATAACTTTTGTAGCCGGCTAGCAACTCGTCTGCACCCTGACCATCGAGTGCCACACGCACGCCGTTTCGCGCGACCGACTCGTAGAGATAGTCGACCGAAACGATCGCCGGTGAGGAATGGCCACGCCCGAGGTGGCGCACGAGCGCCTTGAGGCGGCTCTTGTAGTCAGATGGCACCTGCTCCTGAATGCTGACATGCAAGTCAAGATCAAGCCGGTCGGCAACCGTTTCCGCGAAGCCTCTCTCGTCATAGTGGTCGCCCGAGGAAAAGGTGAAGGCAGGAACTCCCTTGGTCTCGCCGCTATGTTCCCGCGCATAATGTGCAACGAGCGTGCTGTCGACGCCGCCCGACAGCAGCAAGCCGAACGGAACGTCCGAGCGCAGCCGCAATCGCACGGCATCGCTCAGCAATTCGGAAAATGTCTCCACAGTGTCATTATCGGTCGGTGTAATCTCCCCGTCTGGATAATGCCAGTAGGCCTTGCTTTCCCATGCTCCCGACGCCGATATCTTCAGATAATGAGCCTTCGGAAACTCCTGAATCGTTTCCAGGAAAGTTCGTCGGCCGCCTTCGTAAGTTCCTTCCTTGAGGAACATCTGTATGAGACCATAGTCAATCCGCTTGTCGACAAGCCCGGCCAGTTGCTGAAACTCGCTCGCGAACAAAACGTCTGATCCGTTACGGCTCAAAAACAAGGGCTTCTGCCCGAAACGGTCCCGCGAAACGGTCAACTCGCGTTTGGCCGTATCGTATATTGCAAGCGACCACATGCCGTTTAGTCGGACAAAACAGTCGACGCCCCATTGTGCGTAGGCCTGGATCACCACTTCAGTATCGGATTCGGTACGGAAGCTGCGCCCGAGTTGTTGTAACTCGGCTCGCAACTCTTCGTAGTTGAAGATCTCGCCGTTATAGGTCATCAAAAAATGCTCGAACCTGAATGGCTGATTTGAGGCGACATCGAGATCAATGATCGATAGCCGACTATGTCCCAGGAAACAGAAATCATCCCGGAAATGATCGATATTATCCGGCCCGCGATGCCTCGCCGTCGCAATCGCCCTTTCGAACATCTCGTCCCGCCCATGCGTCAAGCCTGCATGATTAAAGGCGATGAAAATCCCGCACATTTTACTCTGCCATATCTCGATGTCGCCGTCTGTCAGTCGATCAGACAGGCAGCCAAGTTGGTGTCGATCGCATCGGCCGAATGATCAATGCCCAGCCGGTGAAGATTGCCCCGCATGCGTGCGACGTCAGCGGCACAATATGCGCGCGCAAAATGTTCTGGCCAGTCTGGATCGTCGAAATCGACCAGATAGCCCAGCGGACCATAATAGACATTATAGGATGTCATCGGTTCCATCGCCCGCGCAATATAAGGAATGCCGAGCGCGAAACTGTCACATAAGTTACCCGACAGCTTGCCCTCGAAATCCCGGGTATGGCTGAGGAACAGCAATGTGCTGTCACGAGCCGACTGAAGGTAGCTTTCGTGACTTTGCCAGCCGTCGACGGCCTGGACATTGGAAAGCTCTGCGATATCGGGCAGTTGCGCGATCAGCAGAGCCCGATCGACATTGTAGAGCCGGTATAGAAACTGTCTTTCACGGTCGGCCCTAATAAGGCGGAGCAATGGATCGATCGGCTTTTCGCGCTTCTCCGGCCCGAAATAAGCAATAATAGGCTGGTCTGTACCGACGTCCATAGACGACGGATATTGCGGCATCATCATGTGATGCTTCTTGATCACCGCCTTTGCCCCGGCCCGCTTATCGAGATCGGCAACAAGCCGACGTTCAAAAGCAGTGTGAAGAACCAGCCGCTCGAGGCTGCTATCGATCAGGCGTAAAAAAAATTTCAAGAACGTTCGATGCCGCGCGATCCGACCACTTGAGAAATTGTTGGTGGCAATGAGGACCAATCGTGGGGCACGCAGCAGATTCCTCGCAAGGAACATGATGACATCGACCTCCGAAAAGCCCAGAAAGATAACCCGGTCGCCGCGATCTAGGTGCGGTTCGCCATTTTCGAGCGCATGAACTCTACCACGGCCAGCGGGGAAGACGCTCAGGATACGCTCTGCTGAATAGCGCGATGTATACAACCGAAAGTCGACCCCTTTCCGATTCAAGAAGTGGAAATAATACTCATCATCGAGCAGGAAATGCCCACTCAACGCATTGACTGCAAACCGTGAGATCAGGACAAGCTTGGGCATGGGCTGAACGCAGTGTCTACCGGCGCAGTATCATGGCCAAAGAAGACTCCGTCTCGCTCCCCACGACGGTCTCGAAGCCGAAGCTGCGATAAAGCCGGATCGCCACTGCATTGTCATTGTCGACGCGCAGCGTAATAACTGGGGCCCGAAGTATCGCAGCCGCTTTCAGCAGTTCGAACATCATGATCCTGCTCCAGCCCTTGCCGGTCTCGCCATCCGCCAGCGCGATACCGAGCCAGACATCGTTTCCGTCCGGGTCGAGGTGCCCATAACCGACGATACGGCCCTCGACCTCCAGCAGCAGGGTCGTCAGATGGGACTGGATGACGACCACACTACGCTTGTCAAAATAGCGGAAACCCTTCCGACCCTCGGCCAGCTTGTTGTAAAATGCTTGGACTAAGGCCTCGCCCTCAGCCAGATCCCGCGCATCCTGCAAGCGGTAGACTGTTGCCGGTTTGCGATGTTGTTCGATCAGAGCACACAGCGTGGTGCAGACCTGCCCAATTTCCTCCATCCCGAGCGTTAGCGCACAAGGCAGCACGATGATTGTCTTGTGCAGACGGTCCGCGACATCGCTGTGGATAAGGCTCGAGTCATCGTTATAAGGCAGTGACGAAGCGGGATAGAATCCGGGGCGCGCCTCAATCCCGGCCTCCTTGAGCAGGCGCAGCAGATCATCACGGTCGATGGTAAGCCCGTCGAACCAGATGCTGACAGCCACCGCCCACAGATAGTCGTCGCTCTCCGGATGCGAGGCCTGAAGTTCTATCGCCCAATGCCCTGTCAGCAGACGGCGATAGGCCTCGGCATTCTCCCGCTGCTTGCGCAGTATCCCGTCGCGCCCCTCCAACTGGGCGTATGCAATCGCCGCGAGCAGGTTAGACAGCCGGTAGTTGTTGCCAGCAATCTCGTGCAAATATTGCACCTTCTGCCTGTCGAGACCGTGACTGCGCATCAGTCGTGCCGGTGCAACCCTTTCTGGATCGTTGACCAGAATTGCACCGCCCTCACCGCAGGAAATCGTCTTGGTGGCATGCATGCTGAATGTTGCGACATCGCCATACTGGCCGACGTAACGGCCACCATGTTGCGTAAACCACGCCTCGGCACAATCCTCAATGACCCAGACCCCCTGCTCCCGCGCCCAGGCGGAAATCTCTCGGATCGGCGCTGCAGCGCCATAGTTGTGGACAACGACAACTCCAACCGTACGGGAGGTCTGCGCCGCCTGCAGCGTCTGGACTGTTTGGTTCCAATGCAGCGGGTCAACATCGCAGAACACGGGCACAGCGCCGAGCTGACGCAGCACGTTTCCGGCGGCCTGAAAGCAAAAGGCGGGCACGATAACATGATCACCGGAATGTACATCAAGCGCCTGAAAAGCGAGCTGTAGAGCTGACGTGCCATTGCTCACGGCAAGCGCCGTTGAGCCCGGGAAAAGGCCTTCGAGTTCCTTTTCCAGTTTCTCGACATAGGCGCCGCCAGATACCCAGCCTGACCGAAAGGCATCGATCAGATAATCCAGCTCGTGACCGACCACCTTGAACCCGGACCAGTTGATCATGAAACTCTCCATCGCAGCGCGCCATAGGCCAACATGCCGCCCACTGCTGCCTGAACAAATTGTGCAACGACGATGACCCTGATGAATAACGAAAGCGGGCTCGAGGCCGACAGGCTGAACATGATCAGCAGCATCATGAAGGAAACGGCAACGTTGACGAAAAGATTGTGCCTTATGAGATCAAGCGAAAGAAGCGTCAAATCAGCCAGACGGACAAGACTGATGGACACAAACAATGGGCTGATTTCACGCAGGACCTGACCGGCAAGCGCATATTCCGGACCGTAGATCATATGGATCAGCTGTGGCGCAAGCGCGAAAATCAGCGCGGCACCCATTGCCATAGGTAGCGTGGCAAAGATCAGGTAGCGGCCGACAAGATCGTAGCCGCTCTCCTTGTTGTTTTGACGCATCGCTGCGATGAGGAGAGGGCGGAATGCACGATCGACCTGGCTCTGAAAGATCGATGCCAGAGTGATGAATTGAAACGCTAGCGACACGGCCGCGAAGACCTCGAGGCCCTGCTTTCCCTGAATGATGATGCGGCTGAGGTGTCCATAGCCGAGCTGCGCCAGGGCAATGGTCAGCAAGGGCCAGTAGCTGGCAACATAGAACAGGATTTCACGCGCTGGTGCAGGCTTCAGCCGCAGGAGGAAACGGCGATAGACAGCAGCCTGCACCAGAAGCGATGCAAACGAGACGGCTGCGTAGCACACATATACCACGTCACCGAATGTGAAGAAGGATAGCAGTATCGCATTGCAAAGCAGCAACAAGAACTTCTCTGCACAAATGATTGCCGCGAAGCTGAGATTCGACCGTTGGTATTCAAAAAGAACGCCAAAATTAAAGGCAGGTAGCAGGAGCAGGAATGTTTGCCACGGCATGTCGATCAGCTCGGCGAGTCTCGCGATGCCCAGCACGCAGCCCAAGATCACGAATACCGACAGCCTGACGGTGAAGATAGTGTCAAAGGCAGCCTGCGGATTCCCTTTCCTTGTCGTCAAATGCGTAAAGGCGGCATCGGAGGCGCAGTCGATCAGGGTCGTCATGATCGCAGCCCAAGCGAGGCAGAGCGCATAGGTGCCGAAATTGATGCTACCTCCGTCACGCGCCAACAAAATGGTCAGGGCATAGCTGCTGATCGTACCCAGAGCACTGATCGCGGTTGACCCGCCAAGACTTTTAACGAGCGACATGCCGCGATCAGACCGCCTGCTCGCGGGGAAAGAAGCGCACGATCATCGATGTCAGAACCAGTCCCGATGTAGCGAACGTTGTGTTGAGCAACAAGACGCCGAACAGCACACCTGTCCAAGGGCGTCCTCGCCACATTTCCCTAACGGAAAGGGCATAGATAAGATAGGCGACCGGCAGCAAACCGAAGCGAATCCCGTAATCGATCCAGAAATCATGAAGATTGAAATAGATTGAGGTTCGAATTTCCTCGGTGCTGAACGCTGTCTGTTCATAGGTCAGGAAGCCCAGAAGCCCCTGCATATCGACTATCCCGGAACCGAGCCCGCTCCCGAAGATCAATTCCAAAGGATGGCGCGAGAAGAAAAGCTGGTGCTCCGCGAAGCGGACGCGATCCAGGGCCATGAACATCTGCATGATCTCGGACGAGTCAAAATTCTCGAACATGACTGCGATGAACGACAGGGCTTTCACTCGTACCAGAGGCTCGCTTTTCAGGAGCGCAACAACGTCGACATTGGCGAGCAGTACGAATACGGCCGCCACGGCGAGATAGACCTTCCACTTCCCTGCGCGGATCGAGTTGACGACCAGCGCTGCCAACACGAGGGCAATTACGGATAACGTGATCATACGGCTGCCATACAGGGAGATCAGGAGCAGCGTGATGACCGTCAGCATCAACTGCACCATGCGAGAATGGCGGCACATGACAGCGTAGAGTGCCGGGAACACGGCGAATGCCT
>ERZ761602.3214-NODE-3214-length-23575-cov-9.559524_pt1 | contig 23575 bp, 13 predicted proteins | sample MGYA00512165_ERZ761602 | MGnify/ENA primary metagenome ERZ761602 (study PRJEB28899, sample SAMN02445085) | bioreactor sludge metagenome | biome: EBPR sludge; isolation source: Thorneside wastewater treatment plant | place: Australia: Brisbane, Thorneside...
ATGAGTTCGTCGAGGCCCTCAGAACGCACTACCAAACCGAAAAATTGAAGGCTGAGGCTACCGGATAGATCAAAGTGGCACCCACAAGGCTATATCTGATAAGACACGGGCAATCTGCCGGCAATGCCGAAGGGCGTTTCGGCGGACATGGCCCGACACCGCTTTCCGATCTCGGCCGGCGGCAGGCGGAGGCGACGGCTCGTCACCTGGCCGAAGAGGGCATCTCGGCGATCTATTCGAGCGATCTTCACCGTGCGGTCGAGACCGCGTCCGAACTCGCAAAGTTGACCGGGGTTGAGGTGAACAAGACCAAGGCCTTTCGCGAACGGCACGTCGGCGTGCTTGAGGGCCTGACGTTTGACGAGTCACGAGAGAATCACCCACGCGATTATTACGCTCTGGTCAACCGCGAGGTCCACCACGTGATTACCAAAGGCGAAAGCTATTCCCAGCTCCTCGACCGCACCAAAAAGAAACTCTGGGACATCATCCGCCGCCACGAAGGTGAACGCGTCGCCATCTTTTCGCATACCGGTGCGATCTGCTTTATCACGCTCCACCTGATGGGTGCTATCAACCGCCGGACACAACGAACGCCCTGGATCGTCACCTCAAATTGCGGCATCAACCGCTTTGAGATCCGCCCGCGGCGGAACATCCGCGTCCTCGCCATCAACGACACCCGCCACCTCCTCGACATCACCGGCAACGACTCCTTCGCCGCCCGCTAGTGCCGCGTTCGTTGACTCGGACATCAAAAGAACTCACAATTGAACAATTCCATTCTTTGAGGTTTTGCTATGAGATCAAGTAGTTTTTTTGCCGCGATGCTGTTCATCGCATTTTTCTGCGTTCCCGGAGCCTTGGCTCAGGGCGACGTCCGCTCAGTCACGGGCCTTCCGATCCCGATCGGCCAGCCGGTCATCTGGGGACAGATCGAGGTCAAGGGGCTCAAACCCGGCGAGCGAAGACCTATCGTCAACGTCCTGCTGATGGTTGACGGGGCCGAGCGGTCGCGGACGCAGATAAACGACGACGGCTATTATTATTTCCTTCAGGCTCCGCGAGACGGGCTGTTCCTTGTCGTCAGCATTGGCGGCGGCGAGATCGGACGGCAACCCGTTTCCGTCGGCGGCGGCCCCCGATACGATATGACGATCAACTTGGGAGATATCGGACGCCCCGATGCTGCCCCGGGCGTCATTTCGGTCAAAGATGCGTACACCGGCCGAAGCGAGGCGAACAGCAAGCTCTTTGATCAGGCAGGCGCCGCTGCCAAGGCCAAAAAGACCGGCGATGCGATCAAGCTCTTTAACCAGGTGGTCGCAGCAGACCCAAAGGACTTCGTTGCCTGGACCGAACTTGGTACCCTCCATTTCGGTAACAACAAATTGAACGATGCCGAAAAGGCATACTCAAAGGCACTTGAACTCAAGCCCGATTTTGCCATTGCACTGGTAAATCTCGGCAAGGTACAGTTCGCCCAGAACAAGAATGACGAAGCGATCGCCACGCTCCTCAAGGCCGTCGCGGCCGAGCCGAACTCGCCAGAGGCAAATCATTTTCTTGGTGAGGCGTATCTGAAGGCGAGAAAAGGCTCGCTCGCAGTCGGTTACCTCAACAAGGCCATCGAACTTGCCCCGGTCGAAAAGGCCGAGGTTCACCTTCGCCTCGCGGCCCTTTACAATGCGGCGGGAATGAAGGACCGTGCCGTTGCCGAATACAAGGCCTTTCTCGGAAAGGTCGCGGAGCACCCGGAGCGGGCACGCATCGAGCAGTACATAAAAGACAATTCGTAAGCCTAGCGTGGGCGAAATAAAAAGAGCCGGCCCGAAAGCCGGCTCTTTTCTTTTGCTTACGTCTCCGAATTAGAATTCGAAGCGGAAAGCAAACTGCATAACACGGGGCGAACCCTGTGTTCCGGTGTAGTTACCCCATGACGGGCCCGGAGCACCGATGAGATCCGGATCGAGTCCGAAGGTGGTGTCAGCGTTGCCGGTAAACCTTGCGGAATTGGTAACGTTGAAGACATCCCAACGGATCTTGATCTTGTGGTTCTCGTTCCACGGCATATCGAACGACTTCTGCAAGCCTGCATCCAGAACTACGTAGTTCGGGTAGCGGGTGATGTTTCTGTCGCCTGATTCGCCGGGGCCCGGGCTGCGGAATCCGCGGTAGGTCGCCAAGCGGTTCGAGAACGCGTTCGGACGGTCGTTGTTCTGACCACCGAGCCGAGTCGGCGTCGGTGAGATCTGCCTGAGCTGGACGACCGCACTGCGGACGTTCCAGTTCGTCGGCCAACCGGCCACGTCAACGAAGAAGCCATTCGGATAGCCGGTGTTCCAACGATAGATCGTTGAAAGCTGCCAGCCGCCGAGGATGGCATCGACCACTTTGTTCATTCCGCTGAAGAACGTCCGGTTACGGCCGATCGGGATATCCCAAATGGCGTTGACGTTCACAATGTGCCTGAGGTCAAAGTCCGAGACGGAGTAATTATCCTTCGGGCGAAGCGCATTCAGGATGAATGCTCCACCGAAAACGCCGCTCGTTTGCAGGCCGGAAGTGTCGTCCATCGACCGGGACATCGTGTAGTTGAGGTCCCAGGTCAAGCCTTTGAACCGCTGACGAACCGAAAGCGTTCCACCATGATAGTTGGAGTTCGCGATCGTTCCGTATGCGGAAAGTGCACCGTACTGCCGGTTGTAGTACAGTTTCGGCCCGACGAAGCGGTCGAAAATGTCCTGCAGATAGGTCCAGTCGTTTCCGCTGTCGTAGCAGCCATTAAGCGGCGGACCGGCACAACCCGGTGTGACCGCCGTCACGGCCATGAAGCCGTAAGCGGCACGCGTGTTCGAAAGACCGGCTCCAAAAAGGACAGCATCGATCGAACCCGCAGCATACATGTTCTCAAAGAACGGCTGGTTCGGAACGCTGTTGACCGGAGTACGATTTCGGCGGTGCCATTCAAGAATGCCTGCCGCTTCGTTGTAGGTCTGCCCCGAAACAGGGTCACGGATGTCGTTCGGCTGCATTACGTCGCGCGATGCGAGAAGGTCCTTCGCGATGCGGCCAACGTATGAAGCCTCAGCATAGATGCCCCAACCGAACCTGCGGCCGTAGCTCACGTTCCACTGATAGTGGATCGGCGACTTCAGGTTATCGTCGAGCGAACCCTCGATACGACGCTGGTCGTCGAGCGGCTGCTGGAGCGGGAACGAAATGCTCGCGGGGATCGTGATTCCCGGGAGCGTACGGATCGCCATCGAAGAGCCGGTGTAAAGCGGTGCCGGGTTCGTGGTGATGTTGTAGGTGTTGGCCGAGATCGTCTGGTTCGAGGCGAATCCGAGGCGGTTGTTCGCGTCAAAGTTGACCGCGAGAGCCTGGCCGAAGTAGTCGTTCATGATGGAGAAACCACCGCGGACGACCGATTCGTCATTCGTACCGAAGATCTTTGAAAGCCATCCGGACTCGAACTTCGGTGTCCACGCGAATGAAACACGCGGCTGCCAGTTGTCCCAGTCCATCGAATAGAAGCCTTCAGCACCATTGGCCGGACCGGCGAGCACGATCTGCAGAGGTTCAGTGTAGTTCTGTCCCTGAGCTGCTGCCGCGACGCGACGGTCGAGGTATTCCTGAAGGGTGATGTTCGGCTTTGCCTGGTACCCTTCGGTCTCATACACCGGAGTGCTGAGGCCGTAGCGGAGGCCGAGGTTGAGCGTGAAGTTCGGACGGATCTTCCACGAATCCTGTACGTAGAAGTCGTACTCTTCGGCCGCCCAGTTGCGAACAACCGGTTCACCACCGGCAAGCGGCTGTCCGTCGATGCCAAAGTTAAAGTTGGCGCCGTACTGCGAGAGCCGGCCGATAAGCCCGGCAAGGGCACGCTGAACGGCAAGGCTGAACTGCGGATCGACCTGGAAATCCGGTCCGAGGTTATTGACCGCCTGCGTCAACTGCGTACCTGCTCCGAGATAGAACGACGAGTTCGCAACGCCGTTATCGAAGGCAAGGCCGAAGTCCGTCCGCTTGTTGCGGATGATACGGAAGTTAATGCCGAACTGCAGCGAGTGGTCGCCGATGGTCCAGTTCACGTCGTTTGTGAAATTCTGGGTCGGCTGAACACGGTTGAAGCTGCGGGCAAAGTTGGCCGGCGTGAAAACATCACGGAACGTAATGGTGTTCTCGTTCGAGTCCCCCTGGTTGCTGAAGGCGTTACGCGTCAAACCGTAGGTAAAGCGGTTGACAATGTTGCTCTTGATCAGCCAGGTGTACGAAGCGGCAACCCCGAGCGGATGGCTCCAGGTGTCCGGGGTCGGAGTGTCCGGGAAGGCAGACGCATTTGAGAAAATGTCCTGCTGATAGTTTCCGCGAACCGAGACCGTGTGCTTATCGTCCCTGGTGATCTTCCAGTCGATCTTTGCCGTATGGGTATTGAGTTCGACCGGGAGCGGAGCGTTGAAGCGGTAGCCGCCCGTATTGAATCCGTCTCCAAGGCCGGTGTCGTTTGCCGGATAGCGAGCCGCTGCGCTTTGGAACACTGCGATCGCCGCCGGGTTCATATCAACAACCGGGCCCGGAGCTGAGCCGCCCGGAACGACAAGGCCGTTAAGCTGTGCAAGCGAAAGGGTCACGACCTGGCCGTTGGTATTGCGATACCGAAGCTGTCCCTGGCCCATGCTGGCAAGCGGAACGAGACGCAGAACCGAAACGCCCTTTGCCTCACGCATTCCTTCGTAGTTATAGAAGAAAAATAGTCTGTCCTTGACGATCGGGCCGCCGAGCGAACCGCCGAAAAGGTTGCGGATAAGTTTCGGCCTTTCAACGCCCGCGAGGTTGTTGAAATAGCTGTTCGCCGTCGTCACCGTGTTGCGGTGATATTCGAACAGGTTTCCGCTGAATTTGTTCGAACCGCTCTTGGTGACAAGTGCGATCTGGGCACCCGACGAGCGTCCGCGGCTGGCATCGGGGTTCGATGTCGTAACGCGGAACTCTTCGATCGAGTCCGGAGTAACGCGGAGCACCGGCGTAAAGGCCGGGCCGTTCTGCTGGTCGTTTACGTCAACGCCGTCAAGCGTGATGTTCGCCTGGTCGCTGCGTCCGCCGGAAACCGAACCGTCCGGAGTAACTGCGGCCTGAAGGCTGAGCAGGTTACCGACGTTGCGACCCTCGAGCGGAAGCTGAACGATCTGCTCGGAAACGAAGTTGTTTCCAAGACTTGCGTCCTGCGTGTTGATACTAAGGGTTTCAAGGCCTCCGGTATCGACCGTAACGGTGACATCGACCCCGCCGACTTCCAACGTGATCGGAAGCTGCGCGGTCCTGTCAACCTGAGCCTGAAACTCGGAAGTCACCGCCCGCTTGAATCCCTGAGCCTCGACCTCAATGCGGTACGGGCCCGGAGTAACAAGCGAGAACGAATAGTTTCCTTGTGAGTTTGTGACTGCGGTTCTACGGGTGTTTTGAGCCACGCTTACAAGCGTGACCGTAGCTCCGGGGACGACCTCGTTCTGCTCATTGAAAATGGTACCGGTCACCGAAGAGGTGCCGGCCTGAGCAAAACCTTGGACGCCCAACAAAGCTACAAAAACGAAGCTCAAAACAGCCATTGAAAGCCCGCTTTTGAACGTCACTTTGTTGTTCATAGGTTCCTCCTAGCTAGTAAATTGAAAAGGACTGTCCAATCTTCGGAACAAGTCAGGAGCTTTTGTTTTCGGATTGGAAGGCAATTCGACATCTTTATTTACGCACGAACCGTGCCATCCGGGCTTAACTGCTTAGGCCATGGAAATTTCGCCGAAATATCCAGCTTACCCATTTATTTACAATGAGTTAGCAGGCTCGGGCCGATATCAGCTTGTGCGTTTGGTCGATAGCGAACTGGAGAGATTTAATCAGAAATTCGATTTTTATTCAAATTTTCGGAATTTTTATTTCTCGGAAAGCCGAGCGGCGATCGCTTTCGCTGCCGTGGCTCCCATTCCCGCGGCGGTCGAAATGGTCGGTGAGATAGGGTTAGCGACGTCGCCGCAGGCGTAGATCATCGGGATGCTCGTCTGCGAATTGACATCCACCTGAACATAGCTCGAGACATCGAGTTCGGCGAGCCCGCGGAGAAGTTCTGAGTTCGGCTTAAATCCGATCCGGACAAGAAGAAGATCCGCGTCAATGGAATCTCCGGCTCCGCCCGGGCCGGCAACATCAACGCCCTCGAAGCGCTCCTCGCCGCGGATCGCGGTCAAAAAAGATTCTGTTCTTAGCTCGACGTTTCCGGCCGCCTTCGCCTTCGCTAAAAACTCCGGCCGTGCCCTGAATTCGCGGCTACGATGGATGACGGTCACCCGCTCGGCATGCTCGCCGAGTATCAATGCATTCTCGATCGCCGCATCACCGCCGCCGACGATGATGACGTGCTTGCCCTTAGCTTCCTCACGCTGCCCGGCACCCGAGCGAAGGATCCCCTTGCCCACCAGGTCATCTTCGCCCCGAAGACCGAGCTTCCTTCGGCTGACACCCGTCGCAAGGATCACTGCCGAAGGCCGGAACTCAGCGCCCGTTTCGGTCCGAACTGCGAGCGGTTCGGCCCCGATCGACTCGACCCGCGTTCCCAGCAAACGACGGAATGCGAATTGCTCTTGCCATCTCAGAAGGCTCGCGGCGAACTCGCGTCCGTTAGCGGCCTCAAGCCCGGCATAGTTCACGATCGGGTTGTTGATCGAATGAAGCTGCCCGCCGGGCGTATCGCCTTCTTCGATCAGAACGGCCGAAAGCCCAAGGTCGGCGCACCAGGCCCCGGCCGAAAGGCCTGCCGGCCCGCCGCCAATTACGACCACATCCGGGTTCGTTTCCATATTTCTCTCCGGTCTTTGCAGTGGCTCTGCACGATCCGTCTTGCCGCTTTCTGTCATTGGCTCGTTGACAGATTTTGTCACTTCAGCCGCATTCGGAGCTTCGGGTGGCAAGGCTCTCTTGCTCCCCAAAGCCCTTTGTGAACTTGATTTTAGGCTCGCAGAGCCGCGAATCCAAGTCCGACTGACCTGCTTTTCGGCTGGCACTGTAATTGCTGTTGAATCTCCTTCGCCAGTGGGTTTACCAACTCCGGTACCCGGCCTCCCAAGACCGCACCGCTCGTTATTCCGCTTCAAATTTGGCACTAGAGGCTTATGATCTTAGAACAAGAATCCGCAGTCGCTTCAAACTCCGTTACTGAAGAATCGCCTTTCGTTAGTTCGCCGGGCGACCTGTTTTCCGAGTCCGAGGATTACCTACGCCAAGGCATTCGGAACGCGCAGGCCGGCAATCGGAACGATGCCCGCGTCGCACTTCTCCGCTCGGTCGAACTCAATCCCGGCTCCGAGAATGCTTGGCTCTGGCTCGCTTCGATAAGCGAATACCCCGAGGAACTTCTGGGCTTTCTTAACCACGTCCTTGAGATCAACCCGGCAAACCAGCGCGCCCTCGAATGGCGCTCGGCGACTAACGCCTTGCTTGCAAAGACGTTTCTTCAGCGTGGGCACGAAGCGGTCGAACAAGGAATGACTGAGCAGGCCTCGGATATGTTCTCCAAGGCCCTGGAGCACGACCAGAACTGTGCTCCGGCATGGCTCAACCTGGCAAACCTTGCCGACTCCAACGAAGGCAAGCTCCTTTATCTTGAGAAAGCTCTGGCTATCGATCCCGATAACGTTGAGGCCCGTGCCGCTTTTGCCGATGTCCGGAAGTCGATGACGTCCGGTTATCTTGAAGAAGCGAAAGCTGCCGCCGTCGCCGGCCGCGTCGCCGATGCCAATGAGCTTCTCGACGCCGTTCTCGAGGAAATGCCCGATTCCGAAGATGCGTGGATGCTCCGCTCGCACTTTGCCGCCGGTTTCGAGGACAAGATCGCCGCGTTCCAACGCGTGCTTGAGATCAATCCGGAGAACGTCGCCGCCCGTGTGGGGCTCGAATCGCTGCGTTCCTTGCTTCCGAGTGCTCCCGTTGCCGAACCCGTCGTCAGCGAACCGGTCTTGGAGGTCGAAGCTCTGGCAGAAGAGGCAGTTCGCGAAGAAGAGCCCGAGATGTCCGTCTCGCTCCAGAGCGGCCTTCTCGAAGCTCCGGTGATAGAGGACAAGAGCCCGACCGAAGATCTGGAAATGCCCGAAGGCGTCGCCGAGGCATTCGAAGCCGCCAGCGAAGTACCCGCCGAGTCGGTGGCCGAAGAGCCGGTCGCCGAATTCAACGAATCCGCAGACGAAGTTGCAGGACAGCAGTCCTATTTCGAGCAGCCGGCCGAAGAACTATCCGCACCCGGAGATTATTTCGAACAACCGGCCGAAGATTTACCCGCACCGGAGGCCTATTTCGAAGAACAGGCCGAACCTTTCGTCCCGGTCGAAGAACCCGTTACCGAAGAAGTTCCCTATTACGAGGCACTTCAGGAAACCGTAGCGGAGGAAGTGATCGAACAGCCGGAGGCTTTGTTCGAACCGCAGCCGACGGAAGAATATATCGAGCAGCCGCCGATGGCGTCCGAGCTTTCGTTCGTCGAGGCCGCCGATGATGAGTCGATCGACGAGGTTCGCTACGACGCTCCCATCGCTCCGCCCGCCGACGATCACGTTTTCGAGCCGCAGGCCGAGGAGCCGAATCCATTCGCAACGCGGATCGATCCAAATGCGTCGTTCGACCCCTTCTCGACCATCGCGGCAATGCCGCATGAAGTTTTTGACGCAGCACGCGGCTTCATCGCCCCGGAACCGGTCGCCGAAGTAGCTCAGCCGGAAGAAACCGAAACATCGGCTCAGCCGTTTCTCGATGTTGCATCTGATCCGATGCCTGACTTCGGCTCGATGACGATGTTCACCTCCGCCGCTGACCCGTTCTCGGCGGTCGCACCAAGCTTTGGCGATGAGATCCCCCGGCCCGAAACCTCGCCGGCCGAGCATCAAGCCGCTTCAACCGTTGAAGATCGCTCGCAGAACGGCCACCAGCATGTCGAGACCCATCGCCCGTGCCCGTTCTGTTCGACCGAGAACGACGTCTTCTCCGTCGTTTGCGGAAACTGCTTTGCGGTGCTTTCGCTCTCCGATATCGAGATGCTCCTCGCTAACCAGAGTGCCGAGCAATGGGTCATCCGCCAGACGCTCAACGCACTGGAAGGCGAGCGAAGCCAGCGGCCTCTCAACGAGGTCGAGCTCACCAATCTCGGCATCGGTTACATCAATCTCCGCGAGTTTGATAAGGGCTACTTCTATCTGGTCGAGGCCGCACAGGCCAATCCTGATAACGTTGTCCTCTCGAGCCACGTCAATTCGCTCCACATCCGCATCGAAGAGATCAAACAGAAGCTCGGCAACGATGGTGCAAAGGTCAGCGGCAAGACGATCCTCGTCGTTGACGACAGCCCGACCATCCGCAAGCTGATCAGCGGCAAGCTCGAAAAGAGCGGCCACGAGGTCTTCTGTGCGTCCGATGGCGTCGAGGCTCTCGAGATGCTCAAGGCACTCGAACCGGACCTCATTCTTCTTGATATCACGATGCCGCGGATGGACGGCTACCAGGTCTGCAAAACGATCAAGAGTGCCCCGGAAACCAAGGACATCCCGGTCGTTATGATCTCCGGAAAGGACGGATTCTTTGATAAGGTCCGCGGCCGGATGGCCGGTACCTCGGGCTATATCACGAAACCCTTCGGCCCCGAGACGCTGATGAAGGTGGTCGAAGGCTACCTTGCCGGCGAGGCCCAGGCCGCTGAAATGGAAGAGTATGCACAATGACCCTCGAAACCGTTCCAATTTCCCCCGAACGGCATGAGGTAGCGTCACATTCTGTAAGCGACCCAACAAAGCCGGCGGCCAGTTCCCTTTCAAGGTTCCTTTCGTTCGTCATCGGCAACGGCAGATACTGCGTGCCGGCTGATGCCGTGGTCGAGGTCTCTCATCCGCTCGACCTGGCCCGGCTGCCAAAGTCGCCCGCAGATGTGCTCGGCGTTGCCTCGTTCACCGGCGAAATAGCTCTCGTCGTCGATCTTCGTTCCTTGCTCAGCGAATCGCGTCCCGGCCCCGAAAGCAAACCGAAGATGCTTCGGCTCGCGGCCGTTGGTGAAGAAACCAACATCGCCTTTCCGGTCGATTCCGTCGGCGAGGTCTTTTCGGCCGATGCGGAGTCGTTCGTACCGGCAGGCGGCGGCAAGCTCGTCGCCGGCACTTCCTCCGCCGGCTCGCCTCAGGCCGTCTCGCTGCTCCTGCCGAACGCCATCCGCTCGATCGCCGACCCGCATTCCGCCTCGTTATCTTGAAAAATGAACCGCCCGACCTCAGAATCCGCCGCCCCGAGTCTCCGCAACCGCATTTGGCTTGCGGTTTGCATTCTTGCGGCGCTCAATGCGGTCGTCGGGTTGATCGGATTCGCCGCAGCGACCTACATTTTTTCTTCGTTCGAGATACCGTTCATCGCTGCGATCGTCGTCGGAGCCGCCGTCACCGCGGCTTACGGCAGATGGCTCGCCGATGACGCGATCCAGCCGGTCGAAAAGACCCTTCTCGCCTCAAAGAGCCTCGAACGCAACCCGAACGGCGACATTCCCGGTGCGACCGGTACCGCCGAAACTGACGAGATCCTCGCCAGCATCAAACGCAACGGCCGCCAGCTTCGCAACCTGATCAAGCTGATGGAGGACGTCGCAAGCGGCAACACCAACGCGGCCCTCGAACCTTTCGAATATTCCGACCGCGTCACCGCCTCGGCACAGAAACTCATTGCGAAGGTGACCGGCTCGGTCGATGCCGGCGGTGAGCTTGACGAACTTCGCACCGCGATTCAGAGGCTCTCAAAGGACCTCTCGCCCGCGGTCAGCGGCTCGCCCGTGCCCGAGGTCGCCGCCTCCGGCCCGCTTGCCGAGGTCGCCCGCCCGGTCAATGCTCTCCGCCTGCAGCTTGAAGAAAGCCGCCGCGAACTCGCCGGTGCCATCGCCGCTTCTGAGACCCTCGCCGCCCAGCTCGCTGAGAGGACTTCAACTGCCCGCGGCCGCTCCGCCGCCGGCAAGGGCGTCCTCGATGAAAGCATCGCCCGGCTCCGCTCGCCGCTTACGCCGCGTCCCGAGCTAGATGAATCGCTGACAATGCTCCGGGCAATGTCGGGCGACCCGAAGATTCTCGAACTTGGCCGTAACTCGACCAGCGGCCTCAAGGCGGGAGTCGATGGCCTCGGACTCCACGTCGGCGAGTTGCACCGGACGATCCGCGAACTTCGCGAGAATTCGCTTTCGATCCAGAACCTCGCCCGCCAGAGTGACGAATTTGCCCGCAAGCTGAAGCTGATCGCTCTCAACGCCAGCGTCGGCGGCGGCAAGGCCAATTCCCAGTCGGTCGCCGATGAGCTGATCGAAATGGCGGAAAAGATCGGCCGTTTCTCTATCGAAAGCGGCAACGCCCTTCGCGTCCATGCCGAACGGATCACCGAGAGCGATTCCCTCCTCCAGCGGATCGAGACCGGTGCCGCCTCGCTCGGTGAGGAAGCCCGCGAGTTCTCCGAGGTCGCCGCCTCCGTCGCTCCGCTTCTGTCCGTCACCGCAAGGCTTCCCGAAATAATTACGTCGCTCGTCGCTGAACGCTCGGCCGAACGCAGTGATCTGCTCAAGCGGCTGACCGCCCTTCATTTCGAGCTCGCCGGGCTCGTCGGCGAACTCGATTCGGTCGATTCGAGCATCCGCGAAAGCCGGTCGGCGATACTCAGGTCGCGACAGCAGATCGCCGAAAAGTCCCCTGCACCGGCTCCGATCCCTGCGGAACCGCCCGCTGCTGAACCTGAGATCGAACCCGACGAATACAACGGCCCGCACCGCGAAAGCCTTCCTTCGACCGATTTTGAGGACTCGCTCTCACCGGCCGATATGCTCGAGATACCGCAGGAAAACGCCCTCGTCCAATGAACTCATCATTCGGAAAATTGATCGTCAGGTCGCTCGCCTTCATCGGCGGCGGCCTCTTGCTGCTTGGTATCGTGCTCGTCATGCTTGCCAAGGCCGGAGCGATCGCCGATGGCCCGGTCGTCCTAATGTCGCTAATTCTCGGCTCGGCGATCACCATCGCGGCCCTCGTTATGCTGACGATGCAGGACCGCGAGAACGCACGCCGCTTTGCCTCGGCTGCCGCGGCGGCTGCGGACATCGCCGAAGGCCGGCATGCCGGCTTTGAAGCCGACGACGAACTTAAGACCTCGCTCCGCTCGATCGGGAACTACCTTTCTCAGAACGCCAAGGCCCTCGAGGCCCTTGCCCGCGACGGCCGCTTGGGCGGCTTCTCGCCCGCCGGCCAGGACGACCGGTTTGGCAACGCCATCGCCGCCCTCGCGACGCGATTCTCAGCAAACGACCAGAACGACGAAGCGTTCGCTCAGCTTGAGCGTGCCCTGCTCCGCCTTTCCGCCGACCTTTCCGGCGTCGCTTCCGGCGACCTCTCGCTCCGTTCCGAAACGCGGCTTGAGGCGATGGAGGAAGTGACGGCCGCGTTCAATCTCCTGACCGGTAACCTTTCCGCGACCGTCGGCCGGCTCCGCAAAGCATCCGACACGGCAGTCTCTGTTTCCGGCTCGATCACCGAGGCCGCCGAACACGTTTCCCGCGGCAGCAACGCCCAGGCGTCGCAGTCCGCACGCACCCGTACGGCCCTCGAATCGCTCGCCGCCGAGATGCGCCGCATCGCCGCCGCTGCCGAACGCTCGGCCGGCATTGCGACGACCGTCTTCGGCAATTCACGCTCGGGTGCCGCCTCGGCAAGTAACAACATTGCCGCCACCGAGGCCATCCGCAAGCAGGTTCAGGAAACGGCCAAGCGCGTCAAACGGCTCGGCGAACGCTCGCAGGAGATCGGCCAGATTGTCTCGCAGATAGACGACCTCAGCGACCGCACCAGCGTCCTCGCCCTCAACGCTTCGCTCCAGAGCGGCCAGAACGCGATGCCCACTTCCGTCGGCGGGGGCATTTCGACCGTCGCCGAAGAGATCGAACGGCTTGCCGACCGCTCAACGCGGCTCACCCAACAGATCGCCTCGATGACACAGGCCATCAACCTCGAGACCAAGGAACTCGTCACTTCGATGGAGGAGACCGTTCGCCAGGTCTCGCTCGGCTCAGTCTCTGCCGAACGCTCGGCCCGCTCGCTCTTCGACATCGAAAAGAGCACGCAGGAGCTCACCTCGCTTCTTTCCGAACTCCTCACGGCAACCCGCGGGCAGGCCGCGAACGCCGAATCCGCCGCCGCCTCGATGAAAGAGATCTCCGAGGTCGCCGACCTTGTCCGGATGAGTTCGGCTCAGTTCTCCGATCAGCTCGACCACCTCGCCCGCTCGGTCTCGGACGTGCAGCTCGCCGTTTCTCCTTTCAAGCTTCCCGCGCCTGAGGTCCGCCGAGAGGCACCGCAACCCGCTCAGGACAACCGCTTTGTGAACTAAGATGAACGACCGCGAGATACAAATATTTCTTGATGAGGCCGAGATCATTCTCCACGGCATTCGCGGCGGCATCCTCCTTTTCGCTCAGTCTCCGGCAGACGTCTCTGCCCTCGATGTGCCTTTACGCCGCATCAATGAACTTCGGCACCGCTCCGAGCCGCTCGGCCGCCGCGAAGTTGCCGACGCTTGTGCGAAGGTGAGCGGCACCCTGACCAGCCTCATCGAAGCGAGCCGCAATGGCCGCGATATCCAGGGAGACCTCCGCGGAGCTCTCGACGCAGTCGCCGATGTCGAACTCGCTTTTGCCGCGATCAGGCTTGCGGCCGATGGCCCCGAGCCCGATTTCGATTTTTTGGTCGATACGACCTTCAACCCCAAGTCGCCCGCCGCGGCAACTGTGCAACCGCCTAGCGGGGCTCCTTCGGTCGAGGACGATTTTTCGCAGTTTGAGATCGACGCCGAGCTTCTTGAGGTCTTTGCCGAAGAGGCCGCCGATCTGCTCGCGAACATTTCCGGAAGCCTCGACGAGCTAAAGGCGAACCCGGACAACAAGGACGCTCTCTGGGAGATCCGGCGCAACGCCCATACATTCAAGGGCTCGGCAGGGATCGTCGGGCTTAAGCAGCTCAGCGAGTTCGCTCACCGCATCGAGGACCTGCTTGATAAGCTCGCCGAATCCGGCGGAAAGCCGCGCTCTGGCCTGATCCCGCTTCTAATCGAATCGAACACCTGCCTTCAGGCGATGGTCTCCGGCGAACGCCGCGAGGAAACGGCCGCACTTTCGAAAAAGCTTTCGGCTGATTTCGATGCGATGCTCGCCGCCATCGAGAACAACGAACCGGACGTCGTCGAGACACCGGCACCGGCCGTCGCCGCCGGCCGGAGAACGCCGATCGAACTCCCAACGCACAAGCTCGCCGAGCCGGTTCCGGTCTATGCCGCACAGCCCGAAGCCGAGAACCCGAGCCGCAATCGCTCGATCGTCCGCGTTTCGCTCGACAAGCTCGACGAACTCGTCGGCATCGTCCGCGACATGGTCATCAACCGCTCGGCCGTCGAGCAACGCCTTCTCGAGCTTGACCGCCAGATCGACGACCTGCAGAATGCGACCCGCCGCCTGCAGGCGATGAACGGAAAACTCGAGGTTGACTTCGAAGCCTCGCTGCTCGGTGCAGGGCTTGGCTCGCGGGTCTCTGCCGACCGCAGTGCGGTTTCCGGAACGCGAAACGGGCTTGGCGATTTCGACGAGCTCGAATACGACCGTTACACAGAGTTTCACCAGGCGATCCGCGAACTCAGCGAGACCTCGAACGACACCTTCTCGATCAACACCGCACTCGAACAGCTCAAAGGCGACCTCGATGTTCTTTTTGAATCGCAGCGGCGGCTGATCGATGGCGTTCAGGAACGCGTAATGCGCATCCGCCTCGTCGAGTTCGGCGCATTGCGGACGCGGCTCGAACGTGCCGTCCGCGTTACCTGCGATGAAGAAGGCAAACGTGCCGAGATCGCTCTCGAAAATCCGCATCTTGAGATCGACACTAAGATCCTCGATTCGCTCATTGAGCCGATGCTCCATCTGCTCAAGAATGCCGTCGTTCACGGCATCGAGTTTCCCGAGCTTCGCCGCCTGCTCGGCAAGCCAGAGGCCGGCCGCATAACGGTCAAGCTTGCTCTTGATGAGACACACGTCGTGCTGACCGTCGCCGATGACGGCGGCGGCATCTCTACCGGTGCGCTAAGGGAAAAGGCGGTCATCGATGGGCTCATGAGCCGCGAACAGGCCGACCGAATTTCCGACGAAGAGGCTCAGATGCTCATCTTCCGCCCGGGCCTGACGACCTCGCAAAAGCTCAACCTCAACGCCGGCCGCGGCGTCGGGATGAGCATCGTAAAGGAGAGCGTCGAATCGAAGAAAGGTACCATCTCGATGCGGTCAACGCCGCACGCCGGTACTGTTTTCACCATCCGGATGCTGCTTCCGCTGGCGGTCACCGAGGCACTCATCGTCACCTCGGGCCCCGACGTCTTTGCCGTCCCGCTCAATGCCATCCAGCATATTGTTGAGGTCGAAAAGGACCTCGGGCTCGCCGCCGAAGGCGAGGGCTCCATCGAGCACGCCGGCAATCGCTTCAAGCCATATTCGCTCGCACACCTTACCGGACTTCCGAACCGCGAGGCACTTGCCAAGTCGGCGAACGCATTGCTCGTCGAGTGCGGCGATGAACACTTCGCCGTCGCGGTCGACTCGGTCGTCCGCACCGAGGAGCTTGTCGTCAAACCGCTTGGCCGCCCGCTTGACCGGATGCCCGGCCTGCTTGGTGTCTCGACCCTCGCAAGCGGCGACGCGATCACCATTCTCGATCTCGATAACCTTCTCCGCGACCGCCCTGCCGGCAATGAAGCCATCGCCGAGCCGCCGCCGGTCGAAAAGCAGCTCGCCGTTCTGATCGTTGACGACAGCCCGAGTGTCCGCCTGCTTACGTCTAAGGTCGTAAAAAACGCCGGTTGGCTCGCCCTGACCGCAAAGGACGGCCTCGACGCACTCGAATCGCTCCGCGAACTCGAGGACCTGCCTTCCGTCATTCTCAGCGATATTGAGATGCCGCGGATGGGTGGTTATGACATGATCGCCGCGATTAAGGCCGACGAACGCCTCCGGCACATTCCGGTCATCGTCATCACCTCGCGTGCCGGCGATAAGCACCGCGCCAAGGCCGAAGAACAAGGCGTCGCCGACTACCTCGTCAAACCCTACAGCGAGTGGGAGCTCATCCAAAAGATCCAAACCCTAGCCGCAAAAGATAAGTAGCAAACTTTTCGCTGCTCGTGTCAGTAGCCCGCCCGTGTCAGAGCCCCGACCGTCAGGAAGGGCTCTAGTGCAGAGGCCCGCGCGTCAGCAAGGGCTTAACGGAATGATGAATCATGAGCGATGAACGATGAATGGCGAGTCGCCGTTCTGAGTCCCGGCTTTAGCCGGCCTGCGGCTCCGCTATTCGTGTCAGTAGCCCGACCGTCAGGGAGGGCTCATATTCCTGTGCAAAAGCCCGAACGTCAGTAAGGGCGGTTCATCCGACTTAGATTTCACCCGCTCGTCAACCACACAGGCAGAAACCCGACCTGTTGGGAGGGTGTCTCTTAAAGGATGAAGGATGAATCTGAGATCCCTCGTTTTCCTCTTTTCTTTTTCCGTGGTTATTTTTCGTGACCAATCTAACAACGATCAGCTCAACCACAAAACCGGAAAAGAAGAAACCGAAAGTTCACTTTCTCCCTTCGCCTTTCTCCTCCTGGTCGCCGACCGGATTTCCGCCGTTGCCCGTTCTGTGTCCTACCTCTGTGCTTTCTGTGTTCGTCTCTGTTTATGTCATTACGTACCAAAAAGCAAAAACCGGAGACGCGGTCACCCTACGTCTCCGGCTTTTGACTTCTTGCTACTAGCTTCTGGCTTCTAGCTTCTATCTGACGAACGCATTCGGCAGTGGCCTATCGCCGGTCGTGCCGAATTGAAGGATGAGCGGGCCTGCCGTTGACCTCAACGCGAACCAGTTCGAGTTCGATGGCCGAAAGACCGCCGCATCGATCTTCCCGTCGCCGTCGTAATCGCCCGGTGCCGGGACGTCGCCGCTCGCTCCCCACGGGAACGCGAAGAAACTCGAGTCTTCGCTGCGAAGCACGTACCATTCGCCGATCGATGGCCGGAAATATGCCAGATCGGCCTTGCCGTCGCCGGTGTAATCGCCCGGGACTGTCAGGTCGGTCGCCGAGCCGAACGCGAATGCCCGATTGGCTCCGTCGCTCGATCTCAGATACCACCACTCGCCGCCGCCCGAACCGCCCGTTGGACGGAAGATCGCAACGTCTGCCTTCCCGTCGCCGTCGTAATCAGCCGGTACCGGCTTGTCGCCCGCAGTTCCGAACGGCGTTGCCGAAACCTGACCGTCCGATGAACGCAGCGTGAACCAGGTGTTCGTCGAGGGCCTGTAAACCGTCGCGTCCGACTTTCCGTCGCCGTCAAAATCCGCCGGCGACGGCACATCGCCCGCCGCCCCGAACGGGAACGCAAAGAACGTCGAATCCTCCGACCTCAGCACGAACCACTCGCCACTCGCCGGCCGCCAGAAAGCGAGGTCCGTCTTTCCATCACCGGTAAAGTCTGCCGGCACCACCGTATCCGTCGCCTCACCAAAGGCAAACGCCCGATTCCCGCCATCCGACGACCTCAAATACCACCACTCCGATCCACTTCCACCAACCGGCCGAAACACCGACACATCCGTCTTCCCATCGCCTTCTACATCAAAAGGCGAGCCGAATCGAACCTCGTTTTGCCGAAGCTCGTACGCTCCAATGTCGGCGATCGAATCACCGGTCCCATCGCCGTTCTGCGGGCGGGCAATGCCGCGTTGGTCGGTCGAGACAACATTCGCCGGATCGCCTGCGTCGATCGCGGGGGAGCCTAACTGAAGCGAGTATGTACGCGTAAGTCCCCCGTTGAGAGCCAAAGGCCCAAGATTCGGATCCTGGCCATAAATATTACCGGTAGTGATGTTAACGATGGTCGCTCCGGTGGTATTCTTTATTAGATTATAGCCGAGCGAATTCAACGCACTTCGCGTACGAATATCGGGTTCGGATGGTGCGATATTGTTAGCGATTATCGTATTCCGAACAGATTGCTGACCACTGTCAGACACGCTGTCTATTCCAAATCCCCCGCCAACGCCATCGGTCCTGTTATAAACTATCGTCGAGTTTGAAATGTGAACTTGGTCGGCAGAACCGCCGGGATTTGTGTCCACAATACCGCCGTAGCCCAGGTCAGCGAAGTTCGAGGAAACGGTGCTGTTATCTAGGTTCAACGCTCCCTGCACATAAAGGCCGCCGCCGTAGCCCGCACTTATGCCGATACCGGCATCCCTGAGGGCTCGGTTACCGCTGATCGTCGATCCAGTGACGGTCACTCTGCCATCGCTGCGAATGTAAAACCCGCCGCCTACGCCAGCATTGTCATTGTTTGTGTTTGAGGTGTTGTTGGAAACGGTCGAATTGGTCATCGTGAAGTTGCCGATCGTGTAGATAGCCCCGCCGGAATTGACCGCGCTATTACCGGTGAATACCGAATCAGCAACTGTGACGGTCCCGCCCGCCGAGATCGCGCCGCCGCTTCCCTGTCCGCTTTGTTGAGCGTTCGGCCCGGATGCGCTGTTTCCAAAAAAGCGCGCGCGGGTTATGTTGAGCGTCCCACCGCCGGATATCGCACCGCCCCCATCCAACCCGGTATTTGCGGTGAAGATGGAATCACTAATGTTCATCGTGCCGCCGCGGTTCCTGATCGCACCACCGCCGCCGCTGCCGCCGATCTCTGCATTGTTTGTGAATGTCGAATCAGTGATCGTAACCGTCCCTGAAGAGTTTTGATGGACCGCACCGCCGCCCTGCCCGGTTGCGCTGCTGCTGTCGGCGATGTTGCCGGTAAAAGTGCAGTTCGCTATCGTGACATCCAGGCCATTGATGCCGATCGCTCCGCCGTAGCCGGCTGAATTGGAGATAAACGTCGAATTTGTCACCGATAGCAAAGGAGCACCTGTGGCGTGGCTGATACCTCCACCGAGAAAGACTCCGTCGTTCGAAGTGAAGATCGAATCCGTCACCGTTAGCGAACCCTCATTGACAATGGCCGCTCCGGTCGCCGCTCGGGTGAATGTAATGCCGCTCAATGAAACCCGATCGGCAGCTTCGATGTGCAAAATTGACGTAACATTGTTGCCGTCAATTGTCAGAAGGTTTGCACCCGGGCCATTTATCGTCAGCGTGTCAGCCGAGTTTGCCGGATTGAACACAACTACGGTCGCCAGAACGATCGTTCTTGGGGAGTTGAAAGACGCATCGAACACGATAGTATCCGAGCCGGCCGACGCATTTGCGTCAAGGACCGCCTGTCGAAAGCTGCCGGCTCCGCTGTCGTTCGTATTGGTAACCGTAAAAGTTGCTGCCGTGGCGCCCGAGGCGAGTGTTAATCCCGCCAGCACCAATCCGAGCAATGTCCATTTTCGATCTTTTTTTCTTGTGAGCATTGATTCCTCCATATTTCCTAACGTTTTCACCGTTGGTTGATGGTGATTGCGGAAGAAGCCGAAAACGGACGCCAAAAAAAATGGAAATCTGGCAGGACTTGGGTTAATATTGCCCAAACAATCTCGCAATACCGATACATATGAACGATCAGGCGGCTTCCGAGATCACGACGATCTTGAAAGATTGGAACAGCGGAGACACCGCTGCCGGCGAAAAGCTGCTGCCCTTCGTCTATGACGAGCTGAAGCGGCAGGCAAGGATACTTATGTCCCGCGAGCGGCCGAACCATACGCTGCAGCCGACCGCTCTTGTTCATGAGGCATTCATGCGGCTTGCCCGCAAAAGCGACATCGAATGGCAGAACCGTGCCCATTTTTACGGCATTTCAGCACGGCTTATGCGACAAATATTGGTCGACCATGCCCGGAACCACGCCGCCCAAAAACGCGGCAGTAATGCTATCCACTTCTCATCTGACGATATCGACATCCCGGTCGAGCAGCGGGCCGATTCGATCTTGATCGTCGATGAAGTGCTCGGCCGTCTCGCCGCCATCGACGATCAGCAGGCGAGCATTGTCGAGATGCGCTTCTTCGGCGGGCTCACCAATGCCGAGATCGCCGAGGCTCTTGGCATCTCCGAACGGACCGTCGTCCGCGAATGGCAGTCCGCACGCCTTTGGCTTTACCGCGAGCTGAACAAAACCTGATTTTTTTGTCGTCGCTTTTCCGCTTTCTTCGCATTCCGTTTGTAAGAAGCAGATCTCGTGAACCGGCTTACCTATGCGGCCAGAAGATTGGAAAAAAGTGAAAGAGGTCCTTTCGGATGCTCTTGAATTGAGCGAGGCGGAACGGCGGCCTTACCTCGACAAGCTGGGCCTTTCGCCCGAGATACGGGCTGAGGTCGAGTCACTCCTCGCCTTTGAGACCGAATCCGAAGACGTCATGCGTCTTTCGGCGGTCGAGTTCAGCAAGGATTTCTTCCCCGGCGAAGAAGAAAAGCTCGTCGGCCAACAGATCGGCAGTTATAGGATCGTCAGGGAGATCGGCTATGGCGGCATGGGCGTCGTTTACCTTGCCGAACGCATTGACGGGAAGTTCGATCAAAAGGTAGCTCTTAAGCTGCTCAAGCGTGAGCTGAACACCTCCGCACTCCGCCGCCGGTTCGAACACGAACGCGAGATACTAGCCTCGCTTGAGCATCCGAACATCGCCCGCCTGCTCGATGCCGGCACGACCGATGATCAGGTCCCCTTCATCGCGATGGAGTACGTCGACGGCCTTCCGATCGACGCTTATTGCGAAAAGCACGGACTCAGCCTTGGTGATCGGCTCGACCTTTTCCGGAAGGTGTGTTCGGCCGTCAATTTTGCCCATCGGAATCTGGTCGTCCACCGTGACCTCAAGCCTTCGAACATTCTGATCAACGAGGACGGCATACCGAAGCTTCTTGATTTCGGCATCGCAAAAGTCCTTTCGGAGGAGTTTCCCGCTCTCGGGGCATCGACCGTAACCAACCTCGGCGTGATGACCCCGAGCTATGCCTCGCCCGAGCAGCTTCGCAACGAGAGCGTCACGACCGCGACCGACATATATTCGCTTGGTGTCGTACTCTATGAGCTGCTTACCGGCGCACGGCCGTTTGCTGCGAAAGAGGCCGACCTTCAGGAGATCGTCAAAGCCGTTATCGAGGCCGAGCCGCGTTTGCCCTCAGAGGTGGTCGAGAGCGGTTCGCGGGCGCTCAAGGCAAGCACGCGGGCAAGGACAGAGGTTCTCGCTGAAGATGGACGCGGGGAAGAGGAACGTACGAAGGTCTCGCGGCCCGATACCGGCCGCTCCGAACGCCGTATCACAGAACGCGGCAAGGTCGCGATAAGCGCCGCCGAACTTCGCGGCGACCTCGACAACATTGTCCTAAAGGCTCTCCGCAAAGAGCCCGAGCGGCGTTACACCTCGGCCGAGAATCTCGCCGAGGACATCCACCGCCACCAACGCGGGCTTCCGGTCGCCGCCCGGCCGAACACCTATTCATACCGCATCGAGCGATTCGTCTCCCGCAACAAGGCCGGTGTGCTCGGAGCCGCTTTCGTCGCTTTGGCCGTCATCGCCGGGCTCGCAGCGACCATCTGGCAAGGGCGTGTCGCCCAGGCCGAAAGGGCACGGGCCGAAAAGCGTTTCAACGACGTCCGTTCGCTGGCAAACTCGTATCTCTTCGATGTTTATCCCGAGATCGAGAACCTTGAAGGCTCGCTCAAAGCACGCGAAAAGATACTCACCAACGCTCTCACCTATTTGGACAGCCTTTCGAACGAAGCCGGCGGCGACCTCGCATTGCAGAGTGAACTTGCAACGGCCTACGAGAAGATCGGCGATGTTCAGGGAGCGCTGACGAACTCAAGCCTTGGAAATATTCAAGCCGGACTTGAAAGCTATGGAAAGGCGGCCCGGCTTCGCGAGGCCGTTTATGCGGCGAACCCGGCCGACCTGGAGGCAAAGGAAAAGCTCGCGAATAACTACTACACGACCGCACGCACGCTTTGGAACGATAGCCAAACGGCAGAGGCAGAAAAGACCTTTGAAAGGACGCTCACGCTCCGCCGCGAACTAGTTGCCGACCTCCCGAATTCGGCCGTCCATCGCAATCGCCTGGCCGTGCTTTTGATCGACTACGCCGCAATTCCGGTCTTCAATTCGCAGACCGAACGGGCCGTCGTATTGCTGGAGGAAGCCTTCGCCATCATTGAAAAGCTGCGTGCCGCCGAACCCGCGAACAGCGAATTCAAAAAGTCGCAGACCCGCCTGCTGCGGATGATGGGAAAGGCAAAGGGCACACTCGGCGATTATGAAGGCGCTATCAGCGGGCTCGACCTGGCTATCAGGATCGGCGACGACCTTGCCCGCGAATTCCCGCAGGATTTTCGCGTCCAACGAAGCGTCTGGCTAACGCATACGATCAAATGCGAGGTCTTCATCGATAAGCAGGACGGAATTGCGGCGGTCGAAGCGTGCGTTCCGACGATCGAGTTCCCCGAAAATGCATTGGGCAAGGAACCCGACAATGGCGTCGTTGCCTATGACCTGGCCATCTCGCACTTCAACACCGCGAGGGCATACCGGCTGGCCGGAAACTTCCCGGCTACCATCGAGCAGGCCGGGCGGGCGACCGCTGTAATGCAGCGGCTCAGCGACAAGAACCCCGACGACCTCGAGTACAAACGCAACCTCGCCGTTTACGACACCGAACGCGCCCGGGCCCAGATCGAGATCGGCAGGTTCGCCGATGCCGTACCGATTCTCGAACGCGTCATCGCGATGATGATCCCGATCGCGGAAAAGGAAGGCGGCCCGACCTATCGCTACGATGTCGCAATGGCCCATCGGCTCGTCGCCAAAGCTTATTTCAATACCGGCCAGCGGCAGCGTGCCGCCGAGCATATCGACAAGGCGATCGCCATCGCCCGCGAGCTACGCGAGGCAAATACACTCCGCGACGCCGATAAGAACATACTCACCGAACTCGAAAACGAAAAGGCCCAATATACGCAATAGAGTCCCGCTCAGGCAAAAACCCGACCTGCAGGCAGAAACCCGAACGGTAGTGAGGGTGTCGTGTAAAAGGAGAAATGATAAAGGGGAAGGGAGAAAGTAAATCAGAATTCGGTTTTCTTTTTTTCTTTCGCGGTTAAAAAACATTAAGGCAGATGCCACCGTCTTCGACGGTTCCGGCAGGCCTAATTCGAATGTTAAGCCGTTGCTGACGCGCGGGCTTCCGCATTCCGTCACGCCTGAAGGCGTAACTCCTACGGCCGGCTAAAGCCGGAACTCAAAACGACTGGCTAAAGCCCGCACTCTGAAGTTCGCAACTTTCGAAACTTCGCAACTATCCAAAACTTCCAAACCTTCCATTCCATCCATATCTCTCGCATCTCACGGATCGCCGTTCAGTTCCGATCGAAGGACTAAGAAAATGGACAACGGGAGAAGTGAGCGGTGAGCAGCAAGCAGTGAGCCGTCAGGAAGCCGAAGGAAGTCCACCATTTAAGTTAATTAATAAGGGTCTAGAGTAGTTA
>ERZ761602.3215-NODE-3215-length-23573-cov-354.948252_pt1 | contig 23573 bp, 15 predicted proteins | sample MGYA00512165_ERZ761602 | MGnify/ENA primary metagenome ERZ761602 (study PRJEB28899, sample SAMN02445085) | bioreactor sludge metagenome | biome: EBPR sludge; isolation source: Thorneside wastewater treatment plant | place: Australia: Brisbane, Thorneside...
GCGGCTCGCGCCGGCCGTCGCTGGCGCTGAGGTCGATCTCGCCGAGCCTGAGGCCGGCGAGGTCATTGGTGAGCGCGGCGAGGTAATGCGCGATGACCGCCTTGGCCTCGGCGGGGTCTTCTCCGCGGTGGACGATGCGGTTGACGACCTGGACGAAGTCGCGGCCGATGAAGTGCCCGCCGGCGGTGACACTGCCGCCGACGTGGGCGCCGCCGCCGGTGTCGATCGCCTGCGCAGCCTGGCCGGCGTCGCCCTGCTGCCGCGCGGAGAGTTGCGCCTGCAGGTCGGCGATCTGTCGCTGCAGCCGGACGATGTCGTCGGCGCTGCCCGGGATGGTGGGTCCGCTGGTCATTGCGTCGCCTCAGGGTGCCTGCAGTTTGCCGAGGACGAACTTCGTCACCGGACCGACGGCGGCAGCGAGCAGCGGCGAGGCGAAGGTGCCGACGAGCGAAGCGACGGCGCCGGGTACCAGCGCAGCGAGCCCATCGAGCAACCGGCCGAGGCGGCTGTCGTCGGCCTGCCTGCCCTTCGCCACTTCGGCCTCGATCTCGGCGAGTCGTTGCTGCGCCTCGGCCTGGTTGCGCGGCGCCGCGTGTTCGCTGACCGCGTTGAACAGCGGCGCGAAGAGCGCCCCGATCTCGCTCGCCGGGACGCCCTGCGTGACGATGCGGTCACGGCCGACGAAGTCGCCACCGGCGCTGATGTTGCCGCCGACGTAGGCGCCGCCGCCGGTATCGACGCGCGTGCCGGTGTCGATCGGCCCGTGGTGGTTGCCGGCGATGAAGACGCTGCCGGCGCCCAGCGCCGGGCCGTCGCCCTGCGCGATGGCGCCGTTGCCGTGCAGGACGGCGTGGCGGCTGTGGTCGGCCATGCCGTCGCTTGGCTCACGATCGCGCTCGAATTTCACGAAACCGTTGGCGGCGAGCTTGTCGAGTTGCTCGCCGAAGTGGCGGCAGAGCTGGTCGGTGTTGCCGTAGACGGTCTGGAAGTGGCCGAGCGCCCGCAGCTTCTCCTGGAACGAGTGCAGGCTCTGCAGGTCTTCGGCGCTGGCGGTCGCCCGGTCGGCCGGCGAATCGCAGAAGTAGGTGTAGATGAACGGCTTGCTGGTCGCCTGGAACTGGCCGACTGCGGTCGCGAACTCCTCCTCGGTGTAGCGGCCGACCTTGCTGCGGTAGAGCATCACGAAAACGTCGCACTGGCGGATTTCACGGTTGTACTCGTCCTGCAGCCGGGATTTCGACAGCGCGTCGAGGAAGTCCTCCCAGATCGTCAGGCGGAGGTAGACCCCCTGATCGATCCAGAGGTCGTTCCTGCGCCTGATGGCGTTCTCGAAATCGCGGCGATGGTCGGCGAGTTCGGCCGACGAGGCGAGGAAGATCCTGCGGGTGGTGATCGCGGTGGTCGACATGCGGCAGGCTCCGGTGCGAGGTGTAGCGAAACCCTACACTGCGGGAAGGCGATAGACAAGCGCTCGCGCCAAGCGGGTGCGCACGCCCGTCGTGCGCGGATGGGTGCGGCCGGCAGCCGGGCGGTCGGGACGCGTGCGCGTGTGGGGTGATGATGGGGTGTGGGCAGGGCGCACGCCTGCTGTGCCGGCTGCGCAGCCACGATGCCGCCAGGTACGCTGACGCTCGCTCGCTCGCGATATCAGGGTACGCCCGCGCCACTCCGCCAGTGCCTTGCCGGTCACCTCGCGCTCACCACCTTCGGGCTGGGCTGGTCGACGCTGTGTTCAGCCACCCGTCTGCAGCGGCCCGGGAAGCGCTGCAGACGGCCCGGCCGGCGGGAACGGCGGCGAGAAGCAGGCCCGAACGGGCGTCGATGCTGGCCGCGCAGCCGGCGCGATCGAGGCCGCCCGACTGCCGCCGCGCCAAGCCAACGGGCCGTCGCCGCTGCTTCTCGGCCGCGCGGGTCGTTGGCTGCAGCAGCGGAGCAGCGAGCTTGCGCGCCGGCTTCAGCCGCCGGCGAACAGCGGCACGCGGGCAAGCTGTGACGCAATCCGCTCGCGTGCCTGCTTTGTGTAGCCCCAGTCGCCGCGTCCGCCGTGCCATGCAGTCAGGATGCTTGCCCGCGCGCCCTCGATACGGTCGGCCATCCGCGTCTCGTCGTCGCCAATCCGGCGCGCGAGACGCAGGAAGGATTCGCGCCTGACGTCCTGCCAGCGTTTCGAACGTGCGAGGTTGAGCGCCAGTTGGTCGTCGGCCCTGTACGCGATGGTCGACACCAGATCGTAAGCGGGCGCAAGCCTGGCGTTGATGCCGTCGGGGTAGATCAGGCTCCAGTTCTTGAGGTGCGCATCGCCGTTGCCGGAGGCGACAACGAAAACCAGTCGCCGGATGAATTCGTCGAGGTCGGCCTCTCCGGCGAGCCGGTAGACCAGGTTGGCGAGCGTTTCGTAGTTGTATCGCGCGTACTTCTGCTCGGGGTAGAGGCCAAGAATCTGCGCGAAGTCCTCGATGTGCACGCGCCTGCCGGCGGCCGGGCGGTCGAAGCGCCGGACAGCCAGAGCCGCCTGTCCGGCGAGGGCAGCGGCTGCCGCTGGCAGGCCGGAAATCTCCGCCATCGGAACCAGGTGGATTTCCGGGACCGCGATACCGCTGGCCTGTGCCCAGCACATCGTCGCGTGTTCGTTCTCCGGTACACCCGGAAAGCGCGCATCCGGCAGCTTGACGATCCAGTCGCCACCGGTACCACGGACCGGGATGGTCAATCCTCGTCCGGTGTGCAGCGCGGAGAACTTGAGTTGCACGCCCGCCAGCGAGAAATGCCAGTCGTCCCCGCGTGGGCCTGCGGCAGCCTCCGGCGGGGCGGCTTCTCCGCCTTGCGCGAGTGGATCGTCGGCGACGATGCGCACGGCGCCGGGCAGGTCCTCACCCAGGTGCTGCAGCAGGAAGAACTCGCGATGGACCGGGACGCCGGCCTGGCGGGCAATCAACTCGCGCAGCGGGCCTTCCGGCAGCAGGTTGGAAAACCACGGGGGCGTGCGCTGTCGCGAGGAATGCACGTGCTCTGGATCGTCGACGAACTGCTGGCCGAGCACGGGCCGCGGATACGCGCTCCTGTACGACTCGAGCAGCCGGAACTCGCATCCGTCGTTGCGCGTCAGCAGCAGTTGGCCGACGTGGGAATCGTTCAGCCAGACGCCGAGATGGCGCGCCATTCAGGCCGCCTCGTCGTCGATGACCAGCGACGCAATGCTCGGCCGGTCGGGCTCACCCCAGCCGGCGCGGCGGTCGAAGAAGCCCTGCACGCGCGGCCGCAGCCATTCTGCGCGCAGTCTCAGGAAAGCAGTCGCATCGCCGTCGACGAGGCGCTCTCGCGCCGCCTCGCTGATGCCATGCGAAGCCAGCAGGCCGGCATCGGTGGTGGCGGTCAGCAAGCGCCGCATGCCGCCCGGCTGCGGCGGATGGAGGATCCGGTTGGCCGCCGATTGCAGGGGTTCGTCGTTGCTGCCGGGATGCAGTGGCAAGATGTGTGACAGCGCTGACGAGTCGTGGGCTGACTGTCCGCGGCGCAGGAGTTGCCCTGCCGCCACCCGCTCACCGGTCAGCAGATGGCGTGGTTCCAGGCTGAGCAGGGCAAGGGTCAGCAGCTTGCTGGCAGCGAAGCGGAAGTTGAAGCGATCGGTGACGTCGGGCACCAGCGACGGCCGTGGACCGACCATCGCCAGCATGCCGTCCACCGATCGGTCCTCGCTGTCGGGGAGAATGCGCGCCAGGACCTTGCGCGTCGATACCGTGTCTCCCTGGTGCGCACCGTTGAGCGCGCCACGCCAGATCCAGCGTGCCAGCCGCTGGCATGAGCGACGCGACGGCTGCGGATGGAGCTGGAAGAATCGGCCCAGGGTCACGAATGCCTGCTTGTAGGGCAGCAGTTCGTAATGCGGGATACCGGCATCATTCTTGAGGAAGAGGATGATCTGGCTGGCGGTGGACGCGGTCAGTCGGTAAGCCTCGGCGACGTCGGCGTCAGCGAGGCGAGGCGGCTCGCCGCGCGCGCTTTCGACGACCGGCAGGCCAAGCAGAACGCGCAGCAGCCGGTGCAGAATCCTTTCTTCGATGTGCCCGAAGCCCAGCGTTTCCAGCTCGGACGAAATCGCGGGGACCGTCGATGGACGGCTTCGGGAACGCGAGCCATCGAGGGCGTCGAAGACGTCTGCATCGTCCAGCGACTTGCCCGCCGAATTGATCCGCTTGAAGATGTCACGCAGGATGCTTTCGTCGTCGCTGCGGACAATGCAGGCGGGGATCTCGTACTCGCGCAGGCGCCGTCCCAACTGGATTGCCGTGTCACGCCTTGGCCGACTGTCGGCGCCAGCGGCGTGCGCGAGCAGCCAGTGCATCAGCCTTTCCGAATCGAGCACGACGGTCATTGGCAGCCAGCGCGAGGGATCGGCGTGACGCTTGCCGGTGACGGGAGGAATGACGAAGTCGCTGGCGTCGAGGTCGAAGTAGAGCGCGAACGCGTCCTCGTCCGGATCCGCAGCGAGCAGCACGCGGGCGAGCGAGACAATCCGTTGCTGGCCATCGACGACCCACAGGGCGTTCTCCATCGCCGGCGCGGGCAGGGTGAGCGATCCGATACGGCCTGCGTCCGCTGGTGCTGCGCTTTCCCAGAGCAGCAGCGTTCCGACCGGGTAACCCCGATAAAGGCTTTCGAGCAGAAGCCTGGCGTCCGCGCGGTCCCACTTGAGGCCGCGCTGGAAACTGGGAATGCGAATCCGGCCGCGGGCCACCGCCTCGAGCAGATCCTGGACGCTGAAGCTGCGCGTCTCCGGGCGTCTGTCGAGTAGCGTGCCGGGGCTGCGGTTGCTGGTGGCCATCGCGGGTGTCGTGGTGGGGATGTGGCGGCATTGTTTCACATGCCGGAGATCCCGCGGTGACAGAGTGCAGAGGGAGCAGAGATCAGAGCGGAAGAACAGGGGAAGAACGCAACAGCACGCCTCCCAGTCGTCGCCCGAAGGGTAGCTGCGCTGGGGCAGCGGGTTGTCCTGCAGCGGCGCATCGCCGCTATCCTGCTCGCCCATCCAGAAAGCGCCAGCCGGAACCTGCGCGAAGCGCATCGCGTCGACTTCGAGCAGGTGGCGGCGCGGATCGCCGAGCCGTGCCAGCACGTCGCCGGCGAACGCGCGCTGTCGGGCGGCAACGCCGCCATCGGCGGGCGGCACCGGCAGCGAGGCGGCGAGCCAGCCGGCAACGCGGTTCGCGATCGCACGCGTGCGGCCGCGACTGCGGATGGCGCCGATGCCGATCTCGAGCAACTGCATCCCGGCGAGCAGCGCGCAGCTCCAGCCGGCGGCGAACTCCGGTCGATTGGCGAGATGGCAGGCGGCGAGAAACTCCTGGAAGCTGCGATGCGGGAAGGCGAACTGTCGCTCGCCGTGCCGTTCGCCCTGGCCGAGTAGCAGGCCGGCACGCTTCTCGATGTAGTCGACGACGATCTCCGCCTTGTCCCAGCTGTCTATCAGCGTCAGCAGCAGCGGGTTGCGCGCCAGCGGTTTGAGGTCCGGGCGTTCGCGGGCGGTGAGCAGGTCGTCGCACTTGCGTTCGGCGTCGCCGGGCGGCAGCCACTGGCGCCGGGCGAGGGAAGCGTACCAGCCGCGGATGACGCGGTCGATTCTTCGTTTTGGGCGACAGGCCGTAGCCGCTGGCGTCGAGATCGCGGCCGATGAAATCCCAGAGGTCGCCGGCGTGTGCCGCCGCCGCACCGGCGGGGAGCTGCTCGGCGAAGCGGCGCAGGACGACGCGGATCGGCAGCAGCGCGCCATGGCGCCACTGCTCGCCGAGGCTGGCGAGCACCTCGTCGTGCCCCTGCCAGGCCTGCGCCAGCGCCAGCAGGACGCTGGCGCCGAAGGTGCTCTTGCCGCTGCCGGCGGCGCCAAGCAGCGTCAGCTCGCGGTGCTCGGCCAGCGCTTCGAGCGCCGGCACGGCGCGCGTCGCGCGTTTCTCCTCCATTTCCGCACGCGCGTTGAAGCCCGCGCTGCGGCTGCGCTGCAGCCACTGCGCCAGCGTCATCTCCTGCGGGATGTGCAGTTGCGTCGCCAGCGGCACATAGACGTCGGCGAGCTGCAGCGGCTCGCGCCGGCCGTCGCTGGCGCTGAGGTCGATCTCGCCGAGCCTGAGGCCGGCGAGGTCATTGGTGAGCGCGGCGAGGTAATGCGCGATGACCGCCTTGGCCTCGGCGGGGTCTTCTCCGCGGTGGACGATGCGGTTGACGACCTGGACGAAGTCGCGGCCGATGAAGTGCCCGCCGGCGGTGACACTGCCGCCGACGTGGGCGCCGCCGCCGGTGTCGATCTGCGTGCCGGTGTTGATCGGCCCGCGGTTGTTGTCGCCGACCGAGGCGTCACCGGTCGTTTCGGGATCGCGAACGAACTCGACGAAGCCGTTCGCCGCGAGCTTGTCGAGTTGTTCGCCGAAGTGGCGGCAGAGCTGCTCGGTGTTGCCGTAGACGGTCTGGAAGTGGCCGAGCGCCCGCAGCTTCTCCTGGAACGAGTGCAGGCTCTGCAGGTCTTCGGCGCTGGCGGTCGCCCGGTCGGCCGGCGAATCGCAGAAGTAGGTGTAGATGAACGGCTTGCTGGTCGCCTGGAACTGGCCGACTGCAGAAGGGCGCAAGGCAAGCGGTCGCGCGTGCGCAGGTGGCGCGCCCGGTCTGCCGGCGAGCATGCCGTCAACGCAGCCCGAACCAGGCTTCGGCGTTGCGCTGTGCGACCTTCTCGGCCGTCGCCGGCGTCAGGTTGGCGAGCAACCCGTTGCGGATCGCCTGCACGCTGGCCTCGTAGTCCGCCGCGTTACCGGCCAGGTCGACGCCGACGACGAAGCGGTCGGGGTGGTCCTCGATCAGTTGCTGCCAATCACGCTCGAGCGTGCGGTCGTCGTAGACGGTGTAGCGGTTCTTCTGCAGCGGCCAGCCGCGCGCCGAGAGATCGCAGGCGGTGTTCGGGTATTGCTCGAGGAAACGGCGCATGTCAGCGGCCGACGAGACGCTGCCACAGTGCGACACGATCAGCCGCGCCTGTGGGCTGGACGCGGCCAGCGCACCCACCTGGCGGACGGTGTCGGGGTGGTTCCATTGGGCGTGGATGTTGAGCGGCCGGCCGTAGCGGGCGGCGAGGGCGAACAGCGCCTGCAGCGTGCCGCTGTCTGCCGCCACCTTGAAGCGGCTGGTCGGGTCGGCGGCAGTGGTCAGCGCATTGACGTGGATCTCGCCGATGACGCGCGCGCCGCGGTCGCGCAGTTCGCCTTCGATGGTGCGCAGCATCTGCTGCACCTCGGGAGTGTCCGGGTTGGCAAAGGCCGTCGCGTCGAGATTGCGGTGCGTGCTCTTCCACGGATGCTGGCCGGCGGGCCGGATGAAGCGCTGACCCAGCGCCATCATTGCCGGCATGTTGTTGCCGCCGGCGCCGCCGGTCAGGCGGACGCCGTTGCGGTCCATCACCGCCAGCAGCTCGGCGCCATCGAAACCCTGGACGACGTGGTAGTGGGCGTCGATGATCGGCAGCTTGCCGGCACCGTCGACGCCGAGGACAGCCTCGGCGGCGGCGGGAGTTGCTGCCAGTGGCGCCGCGAAAGCGGCAAGAAGCCAGAGTGAGGCGGTCCAGCGGCGGCAACGCCGGAGGGGAAGGAATGGCTCGCTTTCCATGGTCGCTCCTCGTACATTGACCGGAGGGCGGTCTCGCCACGTCGCGTTTTGCGACGACGGCCACGCCCTGCACAGCGGGGATGTCACATGAAGGATAGGAAACGCCGTCGCGGGATGCAACTCGCCGGCGCTGGCCTGCTGGCCGCCGCCGGAGCGTCGCGCGTTCATTCCCGGCCGCGCCGCAGACGCGACGATGACGGCGTCCCGCACCAGCCGCCGCGAGCATCGCAACGGCCAGCGCCAGCGCGGCGACGGCAAGCGACCCCAGAGGTCGTGAATGAGTCTACTGCGCGACCGTTCTGCCGCGAAGCGGCTGCCTGCTCGCGACGATCCCGATCCTCGATCGGGGCGAGGGCCTGTCGCCGGCAGGTCAGCATCTGTTGACCTGGCGCGATCCGCGCTGACCGCGTGCGCCTCGGGGAACGGTGCGATAATCGGTGGCCTCCGGCTGCGGCCACCACGCTCGCGTTGCGCGGGCACCCGATCGAATGCGTCATCGATGAAGAACGAAGAATCGTCACGGCAGCGGCTGCTCGAGATCAATCGCCAGCAGGCCGAGTTCTACGAACACGATCTGTACGTGCAGCGCGACCGGCAGAGCCTGCCGGTGCGCATCTGGGGCGCGGTGCGCGACAGCCTGCATCGCTTCCGCCAGGAAACCGGAATCGGCAGTGCGGCGGACGAACTGCACCAGGTGTGGCTCGGCGACGTGGCGGGCAGCAAGGTCCTTGACCTTGGCGTCGGCTGCGGCAACGCGCTGTCGATCGATATCGCCCGGCGCTGTCGCGAGTACCACGCGATCGACCTCAGCGAGCGGCTGGCGGCGAGCTTCCAGCAGGCGCTGCTGGCGGAGGGTCTGCAGCATGCGCGTTCGTATCGCGCCGATTTCCTCGCCGACGACTTCGCCGAGCGGGACTTCGACATCATCTACGCGCTTGGGGTCGCACACCATTTCGAGGACTTCGACCTGTTCCTGGCGACCGCGCAGCAGCGGCTGAAGCCCGGCGGCAGGATGATCACCTACGATCCGCTGAACACCTTCTGGGCGTCACGGCTGCTGCGGGCGATGTTCCGGCCGTTCCAGAACGACGCCGCCTGGGAGTGGCCGTTCGCGCGCAGGAACTTCGAGCTGATCGGCAGGCGGTTTCGCATCGAGGCGGTACAGGGGACGCTCGGCCGCTCGAAGTGGGCCTTCCCGCTCGTCGTGCTCAACCCGCAGTGGGCGATTCGCCGCGGCCGCGAGGCGCATCTGCGCGATCTGGCGGAGTGCAACCGCGTCGCGTCACCGTTGTTCCGCTGCCTGCACGTGACGATGTGCCTCGTCCGGAAATGACGAGGATGGCGACGTCCGGCAGTCGGGGTGTTGTGCGGTATTGTTGCGCCACTAGTCTCCCGGACGCACCAGTTCGATCGAAAAGTCGGCTTCGTAGGGGGGCACGTGAACCTCGACGATCGAGCCGGCGGGCATATCGAGTCGCAAGCCGGCGACATCGGCGTGGATCGGCAGCAGACTGACGCCGCGATCGACGAGGACGGTGCTGACGACTCGCGCGGCGCCGCGCCCGACCAGATGCTGGACGACACGGAGCAGCGAATGTCCGCGATAGAGCACGTCGTCGACCACCAGCACGGTTCGCCCGGAGAGGTCGGCGGCGGTCGGTGCCGCGTCTTCGCTGAGCCTGGTCTGCGGATGCAGCAGGCTGAGATCGTCTGCGTAGCGTTTGACGACCAGCTCGAGTCGGAGCACCAGGCGCACCCCGCGAGCGGTCAGGCGTTCGGCAAGCATCGCGGCGAGCGGCACGCCACGGCGCCGGATGCCGACGAGGACGATTTCGTCGTCGGCCAGCAGGCCGACGAGGCCGGCCGCCATGCGTTCGAGGACCGGTTGCAGCTGCCGTTCGTCGTAAATGCAGGAGCGGGTACTCGCGTTCATCGGTGGGTATCTTGCAGGGCGGTCGAGACGGCTGTTCAGGGTTGCCGACCGGTCGCACGGTCGGCGGCTTCGGCGAGCCGTTGCAGGGCGGGTGCGACGGTCACCGGATACGGCGGCGCCGTTTCCAGGCGGCGCAGCTGTTCGGGCAGGCGGGCGAGTTGGTCGCGCAGGTGCGCGCGCACGACGGCGAGCGAGGGAGAGGGGGCGATTCGCCGCCCGTTGCGCATCACCGGCAGCAGGAGGTCGGTCGCCTCCTGCGGGTCGCCGACGACGCTCAGGGTGTCGCCGGCCATCGTCCCGGTGGCATCGTAGCAGCGGCAGATCTGCTTGCGGCCGGGCCAGGTCAGCTTGCCTTCCGATCGCTTGCGGCGTGGTGTCCCGGCATACTCCTGCAGTTTGTACGCGCAGTCGAGATAGGGCTTGTCGGCAGAGGTGTTCATGCGCGTGCCGACGCCGAATCCGTCGATCGGCGCACCCGCCTGCAGGAGGTCGCGAATGCGGTATTCGTCGAGATTGCCGCTCGCCAGAATCCGCACCTGCGGCTGTCCCCCGGCATCAAGGATGGCGCGCACGCGCCGCGCATGTTCGCCGAGATCGCCGCTGTCGATGCGTACGGCGCTGATCTGTCGTCCTTCGGCAGTCAGTTTCGGGAGCAGGGCGAGCAGTTTGCGCGCCGCCTGCTCGGTGTCGTAGGTGTCGATCAGCAGGGTCGAGCCGGCGGGCTGCGAGCGGACGAAGTTCTCGAACGCCTGGCTTTCGCTGGCATGCGCCTCGATGTACGAATGCGCCATCGTCCCGAAGAGTGGAATGCCCCAGCGCTGCCCGGCGAGGACCGTCGCGGTGCCGGTGAACCCCGCCAGATGGCTGGCGCGCGCCGAGAGGAGGCCGGCCTCGGCGCCATGCGATCGGCGCAGGCCAAAGTCGACCAGCGTGCGGCCGGCGGCGGCGAGGACACAGCGCACGGCCTTGGCGGCGATCATCGTCTGGAACTGCAGGAGGTTGATGATCCGCGTCTCGACGAGTTGCGCCTCGCGGATCGGCGCCACGACACGCAGCAAGGGCTCATCGGCAAAGCAGGGCGTTCCTTCGGGCAGCGCGTCGACGTCGCCGGTGAAGCGCCAGTCGGCGAGTGAGGCGACGAAATCCGGCCGAAAACGCCCGCAATCACGTAGCCATTGCAGTTCGTCAGCCGCGAAGCGGGCGCTCTCGAGATGATCGAGTGCCTGCTCGAGCCCGGCTGCGACGAGGAAGTTGCGTTGTTCCGGCAGCTTGCGGACGAAGAACTCGAAAACCGCCGTCTCGTTCATGCCGCGCGCGAAGTAGGCCTGCAGCATGGTGAACTGGTAAAGGTCGGTCAGCAGCAGGCTTTCCGTGTTCATTCCGGCAACTCCGCGACAGTGGCGATGCTCGCCCCCCGCTCCGTCATCCGGGCCAGTGCCCGCACACCGTCGTCCGCCTGCACATTCACCGCCCGCACGGCGTCAACCAGCAGAACGACCGCCAGGCCCTCGTCGATGGCGTCCAGAACGGTGCTCAGAACACAGTATTCGGTCGCCAGGCCGCCGACGAAGACGCGCGTACAGCCCGCCCGGCGCAGACGCTGAGCGAGGTCGGTCCCGGCAAACGCCGAGTACGATTCGCGATCACGCTCTGTCGCTTTCGAGACGATGACGACGGCTCGTGGCAGGCAGAGATCGCGAGCGAAAGCGGCTCCGGGCGTGCCGGCGATGCAGTGCGGTGGCCACGGGCCGCCCTGTGCCTGGAACGAGCAATGATCGGCCGGATGCCAGTCGCGCGTGGCGAACACCGGCAGTCCGTGGGCGAGGAAGCGCCGAACGCAGTCGGCGAGCAGCGGCACGACCTCGTCACCCCGCGGAACGGCGAGCCTGCCGTCAGGCAGGAAATCGCTCTGCAGGTCGACGACGATCAGCGCGTCGCCGACTCGCAGGCCGATGTGCCCAGTCGTACGGACTGCCATGCTGCAGAGTCCTCCATTGTCGCGCCTCCCGTCTCGTCCGGGCATCACCAGCCTGCCGCCAGACGGCTGGCGCGGTGGTTGAGCGAAAGCATACACCCTGCCGCGTCTCGTCCGCACTCGATGACGGTACTCGTGCGCACGCGGTCGCAGTCGAGCGCAGGTGCCGGGCTGCCGGCTGCCGTCCGGACACACACGCGGCCAGTGCCGCAGCGCGGGCTGGCCGGGCTTCCCTGCCGCCGGCGCGCAGCCCTGCCGGCCGAGCGGGCCTCAGGCCGGCAGTGGCTCCGGGTTGCCGAGGGCGGTCGTGTTCAGGCCACCGTCCACGTACATGATCTCGCCGGTGATGCCGCTGGCGAGGTCGGAGAGCATGAAGGCGGCGGCGTTGCCGACTTCGTCGATGGTGATGTTGCGGCGCAGCGGCGCGTTGTGCGCGTTGTAGGCGAGCAGGCGGGAGAAGTTGCCGATGCCGGAGGCGGCGAGGGTCTTGATCGGGCCGGCCGAGATGGCGTTGGCGCGGATTCCCTGCGGGCCGAGGCAGAAGGCGAGGTAGCGGGTGGCGGCCTCGAGGCTGGCCTTGGCGAGGCCCATGGTGTTGTAGTTGGGCAGGGTGCGCTCGGCGCCGAGGTAGGAGAGGGCGAGCAGTGCCGGGTTGTGGCCCTGCAGCAGCAGCGGCCGCGCGGCCTTGGCAAGTGCCGGGTAGCTGTAGGAGGAGACGTCGTGGGCGATGCGGAAGGCGTCACGGGTGATGCCGTCGAGGAAGTCGCCTTCGATCGCTTCGCCGGGGGCGTAGGCGATCGAGTGCACCAGGCCGTCGAGCCCGTCCCACTGCTGCCCGAGGTCAGCGAACAGCTGCTCGATCTCGGCGTCCTCGCTGACGTCGCAGGGGTAGATCAGGTTGCTGCCGAATTCGGCGGCGAACTTGGCCAGGCGATCCTTGAAGCGCTCATTCTGATAGGTGAAGGCCAGTAGCGCACCTTCCCGATGGCAGGCCTTGGCGATGCCGTAGGCGATCGAGTGTTTCGACAGCACGCCGGTGATCAGGATGCGCTTGTCTGCGAGGAATCCCATGTGTTCTCCGTAACGAAAATTGGCTGGCTGCGCAGCTCGTTGTTCGAATCTTGTTGACCGCGCGATTATAAAGGATTCCGCGCGGCGCCCGGAGATCGTCGCCGCGGCTGCGCGGCAGGCCGCAGGCGGCGGCCGTGCGGGCGCCTGACGCTGGCGGCGCCCGCCCGTGTCAGGCGCCGTCCTTGTGGGCACCGGCGGTGGCCGGCTGCGGTGGGCAGCGGCGACCCACGGCCACCCGGTTCGCGATAAACTGCCGCCCATGCCCCGTTTTCGTCGTGCCCTGCTGTCGATCGTTGCGCTGCTGCTGTGTGCCTGCGGCAGCGAGCAGAACGATCCGTACCCGCGCGCCGAGCGCGGCCGCAACATCCTCTACGCCGCGTTCACCGAGCGCCCGAAGCATCTCGATCCGGTGCAGTCCTACACCGAGGACGAGATCACGTTCACGGCGCAGATCTACGAGCCGCCGTTGCAGTACCACTACCTGAAGCGGCCGTATACGCTGATTCCGCTGACCAGCGAGGCGGTGCCGGTGCCGCGCTACTTCGACGCCAGCGGCCGCGAGCTGCCGGCCGACGCGCCGGCGGCGGCGATCGCCGTCAGCGTCTACGAGATCCGCATCCGGCCGGGAATCCGCTATCAGCCACATCCGGCCTTCGCGCTGGATGCCGCTGGCGAGCCACTGTACCGCGCCAGCGATCGCGAGCAGCTGCGCGGCATCGAGACGCTGAGCGACTTCGCGCACAGCGGCAGCCGCGAGCTGATCGCCGACGACTACATCTACGAGATCAAGCGGCTGGCGCACCCGCGGCTGCATTCGCCGATCTTCAGCATGATGGCCGAGCGCATCGTCGGCCTGCGCGAGTTGGGGGCGGCGCTGCAGGAGGAGGCGAAGAAGCTGCCGGCCGGCGCCTGGATCGACCTCGACCGCTTTCCGCTCGCCGGCGTCAGCCGCGTCGATCGCCATACCTACCGCATCAGCCTGCACGGCAAGTATCCGCAGTTCGTGTACTGGCTGGCGATGCCGTTCTTTGCGCCGGTGCCGCGCGAGGTCGACCGTTTCTACCACCAGCCGGGAATGGCGGAGAAGAACCTGACGCTCGACTGGTATCCGGTCGGCACCGGGCCATTCATGCTGACGCAGAACAATCCGAACAGCCGCATGGTGCTCGAGCGCAACCCGAACTTCCACGGCGAGACCTATCCGTGTGAGGGCGACCCGGGTGACGCGGCGGCCGGGCTGCTCGCCGACTGCGGCAAGCCGCTGCCGTTCATCGAGCAGGCGGTGTATGCGCGCGAGAAGGAGAGCATCCCGTACTGGAACAAGTTCCTGCAGGGCTATTACGATGCCTCGGGGATTTCCTCCGACAGCTTCGACCAGGCGGTACGGCTGGCAGTCGGCGGTGATGTGCAGCTGACCGACGAGATGCGCGACAAGGGGATCAGCCTGCTGACGAGTGTGCGCGCGTCGATCTTCTACATGGGTTTCAACATGCTCGATCCGGTCGTCGGTGGGCTCGGCGAGCAGGCGACGAAGTTGCGGCAGGCGCTGTCGATCGCCATCGACCAGGAGGAGTTCATCTCGATCTTCATGAACGGTCGCGGCATCCCGGCGACGAGCCCGCTGCCGCCGGGCATCTTCGGTTACCTCGATGGCCGCGAGGGGATCAATCCGTTCGTCTACGACTGGGTCGATGGTCGCGCGCAGCGCAAGCCGCTGGCCGAAGCCAAGAGGCTGCTGGCCGAGGCCGGCTGGCCGAACGGTCGCAACGCCGTCACCGGCGAGCCGCTGGTGCTCAACCTCGACACGACGACCGGCGGCATGGGCGAGAAGTCGCGGCTCGACTGGCTGACGCGGCAGTTCGCCCGGCTCGACATCCAGCTCGTCGTTCGCTCGACCGACTTCAACCGCTTCCAGGAGAAGATCCGCAAGGGCGCGGTGCAGCTCTATTATCTCGGCTGGAACGCCGACTACCCGGATCCGGAGAACTTCCTCTTCCTGCTCGCGGGCAGCGAGGGCAAGGTGGCCAAGGCCGGCGAGAATGCGTCGAACTACGCCAATCCGGAGTACGACCGACTGTTCGAACAGATGAAGGACCTCGAGAGCGACGGACCGCGCGGCGCCGAGCGGCTGCCGATCATCCGGCAGGCGATCGCACTGCTGCAGCATGACGCGCCGTGGATCTACGGTTTTCATCCGAAGAGCTACACGCTGGGCCAGGTCTGGCTGCACAATCGCAAGCCGACCGATGTCGGCAACAACATCCTCAAGTACCAGCGGATCGATGCCGCCGAAAGGGAGCGCCTGCGGCAGGAGTGGAACCGGCCGGTACTCTGGCCGCTGGCGCTGCTTGCCGCGCTCCTGCTGGCGGTGCTGCTGCCGGCGGCGATCGCCCACCGCCGGCGCGAACGCGGAACCGCCCGCTGATGCGCCCGACGCCGCCACCCTGCAAGCGTCACGCCGGCGGCCACCGGCGGCGGCACGCGCCGTAGTCCCGGACATGCTCGCCTACGTCGTCCGCCGCCTGCTCTATGCACTGCCGATCCTGATCGGGGTGAACCTGATCACCTTTGCCCTGTTCTTCGTCGTCAACACGCCCGACGACATGGCGCGCATGCAACTCGGCGTCAAGCGCGTGACGCCGGAGGCGATCGCCCGCTGGAAGGCGGAACGTGGATACGACAAGCCGCTGTTCTTCAACGACGAGGCGAGCGGCGCTGCGATGTTCACCGAGACGATTTTCTTCAGCAAGTCGGCACGCATGTTCGTCGGCGATTTCGGGCGCGCCGAGGACGGGCGCGACATCGCGCGCGAGATCGTCACGCGCATGGGTCCGTCGCTCGCCATCGCCCTGCCGACCTTCGTCCTCGGCCTGCTGGTGAGCGTCTCGTTTGCCCTGCTGCTGACCTTCTTCCGCGCCACCTACCTCGATTTCTGGGGCGTCGTCCTGTGCGTCGCGATGATGTCGATCTCCGGGCTGTTCTACATCATCGGCGGCCAGTACCTGATCAGCAAGCTGTGGAAGCTGGTGCCGATCTCGGGTTACGGCGGCGGCCTCGACGCCTGGAAGTTCGTCATCCTGCCGGTGCTGATCGGCGTCGTCTCGGGAATCGGTTCGTCGACGCGCTGGTACCGGACGATCTTCATCGAGGAGATCGCCCGCGACTACGTGCGCACGGCACGCGCCAAGGGGCTGGCCGAGGCCGCCGTGCTGTTCCGGCACGTGCTGCGCAACGCGCTGATCCCGATCCTCACCGGCGTCGTCGTCGTCATCCCGCTGCTCTTCATGGGCTCGCTGCTGACCGAGTCGTTTTTCGGCATTCCGGGTCTCGGCAGCTACACGATCGACGCGATCAACGCGCAGGACTTTGCGGTCGTGCGGGCGATGGTGTTCATCAGTTCGCTGCTCTACATCGTCGGGCTGATTCTCACCGACCTGTCCTACACCTTCGTCGATCCGCGCATCCGCTTCGATTGATGCCCTTCCTGCCCGTCATCCTCTGGTCCGATGTACTGATCTGGCTGCTGCTGCTGGCGGCGCTCCTGCTCGGCTGGCTGTCGGCACGCAATCCATTGTGGCGAAGCGCCTGGCAGCGGGTCGGCCGCAGCCGGGCTGGAATGGCTTCGGCGACGTTGCTGCTTGCCTTCGCCATCGTCGGCCTGCTCGACTCGCTGCATTATCGACCGCGCCTCACGGCCGACGGTGGGCAGCCAGCGGCCGGTCAGCCGGCGGTCTACGCCGTCGAGGTGCTGTCGCTGCTCGACGCGCTGCTGACGCCGCTGCGTACGCGCAACGAGAAGACCTACTCGGAACCATTGGCAACGCGTGCCCACTCGAAGGAGACGATCGAGGTGCGCGGCAGCGACGGTCGCCTGCAGCAGCTGCGCGACCACCCCCGGCTGCGCCATGGCGGTGCCCATCTCGGCGCCGATGAGGGGCGGCGTGACGCCGATGTCGCTGGCCGGGTGCTGCAGGCGTTCGGCCTGGCGCTGCTCGCCTGGGCGGCGGTCGTTCTTGCCGTCTGCGGCGGCGTCGTGCGTGCGCGGGGCTGCGCCTGGCGACAGGCCTGGCGGCGAGTCTGGCAGAGCGAAGGCGACTTTGCCTGGAACGCGATCCTCGCAACGCTCGCGGCGTTGTCGTTGCTGGCCATGCCGGTGGCCCTTCTGGCGGGCGACTACCATGTCTTCGGCACCGACAAGGTCGGACAGGACGTGCTCTATCAGGTGCTGAAGAGCGTGCGTACGGCGCTCGTCATCGGCCTCGTGACGACGCTCGTGATGCTGCCGCTGTCGGTGCTGCTCGGTGTCCTCGCCGGCTACTTCGGAGGCTGGGTCGATGACCTCATCCAGTATCTTTATACGACGCTGAGCTCGATTCCCGGCGTCCTGCTGATCGCTGCCGCGGTGTTGATGATGCAGGTGCTGATCGACACCCACCCGCAGTGGTTCGCGACTGCCGCCGAACGTGCCGACCTGCGTCTGCTGGCGCTCTGCTTCATCCTCGGCGTGACCAGCTGGACCGGCCTCTGCCGTCTGTTGCGCGGCGAGACGCTGAAGCTGCGCGAGCTGGAGTACATCCAGGCGGCGCAAGCCTTTGGCGTCTCCAGCCTGCGCATCATCGGCCGTCACATCGTGCCGAACCTGATGCACATCGTCATCATCGCGCTGGTGATGGATTTCTCCAGCCTCGTGCTGGCCGAGGCGGTGCTTTCCTATGTCGGTATCGGCGTCGATCCGACGATGATCAGCTTCGGCACGATGATCAACAACGCCCGCCTCGAACTGGCGCGCGAGCCGCTGGTCTGGTGGTCGCTGTCGGCTGCTTTCCTGTTCATGTTCTCGCTCGTGTTGGCGGCGAACCTCTTCGCCGATGCCGTGCGCGACGCCTTCGACCCGCGTCTGGCGGGCTCGCCATGAACGCAGCAGCGACGTCTTGCGGCGACGAGCTGCTGGCGGTCAGGCAGCTGCGGGTGGCCTTCGCACAGGGGCGCGCGCTGCTGCCGGCGGTCGATGGCATCGATCTGCGGCTGGCTGCCGGCGAGACGCTGGCGCTGCTCGGCGAGTCCGGCTGCGGCAAGTCGGCGACGGCGCTGGCGCTGCTGCGCCTGCTGCCGGCGGCGGGCAGGATCGTCGGCGGCGAGGTGCTGTTCGGCGGGCGCGACCTGCTGCGTCTGCCGGAGTCCGAGATGCGCGCGGTGCGTGGTGGCGGCATGGCGATGATCTTCCAGGAGCCGGCGACGAGCCTCAACCCGGTGCTCACCGTCGGCCGGCAGATGGCCGACGTGCTCGCCAGGCATCGGTCGCTGGCTGGCGCGGCGGCGCAGGCGACGGCGCTCGAGCTGTTGGCTGCGGTCGGCATCGCCGATGCGCGGCGGCGGCTTGGCGAGTACCCGTTCCAGCTCTCTGGCGGCATGAAGCAGCGGGTGATGATCGCCATGGCGCTGGCCGGTGATCCACGCCTGCTGGTCGCCGACGAGCCGACGACGGCTCTCGACGTGACGATCCAGGCACAGATCCTGGAGCTGCTGCGCCGCTTGCAGGTCGAAAGGGCGATGGGGATGCTGCTGATCACCCATGACCTCGGCGTCGTCGCGCAGATGGCGACGCGCATTGGCGTCATGTACGCCGGCGAGATCGTCGAGGAGGCGCCGCGCGCCAGCTTCTTTTCGGCTCCGCGACACCCCTATACGCAGAAGCTGTTTGCCGCGCTGCCCGACCTGGTGCGGCGCGGCGGCCAGCTGCAGACGATTCCCGGACAGGTGCCGTCGCTGTCGGCGATGCCGGCTGGCTGCCGCTTTGCCGCCCGCTGCGAGCATGCCTGGGAGCGCTGCCGGCAGCAGTCGCCGCAGTGGCGGCAGGTGGCGATCGATCATCGGGTGCGCTGCCACCTCGAGGACGGCCCGCTGGTGTCTGGACGGAACGCTGCTGGGCCCGCTGCCAGTGGCGTGCCGCTCGCCGCTGCCGCAGCGGCACCGGCGCTGCTGGCCGTGGATGATCTGCGGGTCCATTTCGCGATCCGGCGCGGTGTCCTGCAGCGAAGCGTCGGCCACGTGCGGGCGGTCGACGGCGTCTCGCTGGCGTTGGCGCGTGGCCGCACGCTGGCTCTGGTCGGTGAATCGGGTTGTGGCAAGACGACGGTCGGCAAGGCGATCCTGCAACTGCTGCCGGCGAGTGGCGGCAGCGTGCGCCTGCTCGGGGAGCAACTCGGTGGTCCTTCGCGCCGGGCGCAGCGGGCGCTGCGGCGGCACATGCAGATGATCTTCCAGGATCCCTTCGCCTCGCTCAACCCACGCCTCTCGGTTGGCGAGATCATCGCCGAGGGAATGCGCGCACAGGGGGGCGGCGGCAGGGCCGGCCGGCGGGCGACGAACGAAGCGGCGATCGTCGCCGTATTGCAGCAGGTCGGTCTGCCGGCGGAAGCCGCCGTTCGCTACCCGCACGAGTTCTCCGGCGGGCAGCGACAGCGCATTGCGATTGCCCGGGCGCTGGCCGTGCGGCCGGAGCTGGTGATCTGCGACGAGCCGACGTCGGCGCTCGACGTTTCGGTGCAGGCGCAGATCCTCAATCTGCTGGCGACGCTGCAGCGCGAACTCGGCCTGGCCTATCTTTTCATCACCCACAACTTCGCCGTCGTCGATCACCTGGCGCATGAAGTGGCGGTGATGTACCTCGGTCGCATCGTCGAATATGGCGGCGTCGACGAGGTCCTGCGCTCGCCGCAGCATCCGTACACGCGCGCCCTGCTGTCGGCGGTACCCAGCCCACGTCTCGCTGCCGCGAGCGAGCTGATTCGCCTGCCGGGCGAGATCCCGTCGCCGGCGGCGCCGCCGACTGGCTGCCATTTTCATCCGCGTTGCCGGCAGGCGAGTGAGTCGTGTCGGCAGGCATATCCGCCGCCGAGCAAGCTGTCGCCGACACACGTGGTGCGTTGCCATCTTCATCCGCCGGCCGGCGACGCCGACTGAGAGGTCGTGAGGACGTCGTCGCGAGCAGGCCGGGATACAAGGCGCGAGCGGGCGAACGACGAGACGCAGCAGATCGATGGGCGAGAGCTGAGCGAGTGGGCAACGCCGCAGATCGGTCGCGCAGTCGGCTCATTCACAACCGCTGCGCTCGCGCCGGCCGTGCGACAGGATGCAGAAGTGACAACGCCGCCTGACGGCGGCGCTGCAGGGGGTCAGGAGCGTACTGTGCTCAGTAGGTGTTCTGGACGAGCTGGATCGTCAGCCGTTGCCCGGGCTTGATGTCGTTGGTCTGGATGCGGTTCCAGCGCAGGAGATCATCCTTCTCGACACGGAACTGCTTGGCGATCGATCCCAGCGTGTCGCCGCGGCGGATCGTGTACTGGGCGAGCTTGAGCGGCTTGCGGCTCGAGTCGCCGGCCTTCTCGACCTGCCTGCTGCTGTTCTTCTCTTCCTTCGCCGCGCGCTCCGATCCCTTCGTGACTGCCGCCGCGCTGGCGAGCTTGCTGACGCTCGCTTCCCGGCGGCTCTCGTCCTGCTCGTTGCGCGCCTTGCCGGCAGACGACCGGCCGGCCGGTTCAGCCGCAGCGACCAGCAGGCGGGTACCGGCATTGACCTGGTTGGCGCGCAGCTTGTTGAGCTGTTTGAGCTCGGCGACCGACATGTCGTAGCGACTGGCTACCTCGCTCAGCGTCTCACCCTTGCGCACGAGATGGCTGCTGCTGGCGGTGCGCGCCACTGCGGCGGCAGCTGCCGTGGGCCTGGAGTCCGCCTCGCTCGCCGCGCTGCGCTGTGCCGCCGGCTTGGCTGCCGGCTCGGCCGCCGCGACCAGCAACTTGCTGCCGATATTGACCTGGTCGGCACGCAGCTTGTTGATCTGCTTCAGTTCGGCCATCGTCATGCCATAGCGCTGCGCCAGCGCGTGCAGCGTCTCACCCTTGCGGACGACATGCGTCCGGCTCATCGCGGCCGCTGGTGCGGCCTCCGGCTGTGCCAGACGAGGCGCCTGCGCGACGACGGCGGCTGCCGGCGCCCGCGGCTGTTCGCTCGCGACTGGCGGCGTCGCCTCGGTCGCCAGGCTCGCCAGTTGCTCGCCGGCGCTGTTGCCTTCGGCCAGCGGAACGAGCAGCGTCTGTCCGGCTGTCACCCTGATGCTGCCGCTGATGCCGTTCACCGCTTTCAGGTTGGCGACCGTGAGACCAAAGCGCGGGGCGACCTGTTCGAGCTTCTCGCCGGCGCGCAGGGTATAGGCTTGCCATGACGACAACGGCTTCTCGCTCTCCTCGTGCGCCTCGAGGTTGCTGACGAAAGTGTCGAGCTTGTGCGCCGGGATGACCAGCGGCTTGTCGGACTTGATTACCGGGCGGTTGTGCGCCGGGTTGAGGGCGACGAACTCGCGTACGGGCATCTCGGCAAGGCGGGCTGCCAGCTCGACGTCGATGTCGGCCGACTTGGTGACGGTGGCGAAGTAGGGGCGGTTGGGAACACCGCGGATGTTGAGGCTGGCCAGCACGTTCGGGTTGCTGAAGATGTTCTTCAGGGCCTGCAGCTTGGGGACGTAGTGGCGGGTTTCCTCGGGCATCGTCAGGCTGAGGTAATCGGTCGGCAGACCGTTGGCGCGGTTCCTGTTGATCGCCTTGCCGACGGCACCTTCACCCCAGTTGTACGAGGCGAGTGCCAGATGCCAGTCGCCGTGGAGATCATAGATGTACTGCAGGTACTCGAGCGCCGCCGCCGTCGAGGCGACGATGTCGCGGCGCTCGTCAAGCCACCAGTTCTGCTCCAGCTTGTACTGCCTGCCGGTCGCCGGGACGAATTGCCAGAGGCCGGAGGCATGACTGCGCGAATAGGCGGTCGGGTTGTAGGCGCTCTCGACCATCGGCAGCAGGGCGAGCTCCATCGGCATGCCGCGCTTCTCGATCTCTTCGACGATGTGATGCAGGTAGCGGCTGCTCCGCTCGACCATGCGGCGCAGCGACTCGGGGCGGTTGCTGAACCACTGCTGGTGGTGCAGGACCAGCGAGTTGTTGATGTTCGGCATCGCAAAACCGCGCCGGATGCGCTGGAAGAGTTCGTCCGGCTCGGCGGTCAGATCGATGGTCTCGGGGGGGTGGCCCGGCGCGATGAGCTCGACTACCGGCAAGGTATCGGCCGCTGTCACCTGGCCACCAGTTGCCGGGCCCGGGTCGGTTGAGTCGCCGGCCGCAGCGGTGCCGGAGGAGATGGCAAGAGCAAGAGCAAATGCGATTCGTGGCGTCATCCGTAAATCCTGTTCTCTTTTCGGGTGGGCGCCAGCTCATCCCCGCTCAGTGGGATCACCTGGTCGAATGGTGAGACTGCAAGCGCACGATTATAGAACAAAGCGCAGGCGGCGGTGGACAAGCATCGCGGCAAAAAGTTCGTGTTCGGCAAGAGGGCGAGCGGCCGCAATGCAAGGCGGTCGCCATCCGGGCCGTGGCCTTCTGGAGGCCGCGCGCGCAATGGAAAAAGCCCGGCTTGTCCGGGCTCTAGAGTGCGGGATCTTGGCGGAGTGGACGGGGCTCGAACCCGCGACCCCCGGCGTGACAGGCCGGTATTCTAACCAACTGAACTACCACTCCATGTTGCATTCGGTTGCTCGGGCCGTTGCGGTCCGGGGCGGCGGAGCTGATTGCCGGCCGCCATCCGAGCTGCGCATTATAGCGAATCCGCGCCCGCAAGCAAGAGCCACGGCGCCCCTGCCAGCGCCATCAGTTGAGAAGGCACTGGAAGCGGATCAGGCCGGGGTCGCCATCGCGTACGGCTTCGCCGAGGGAGATCTCCCCCTGTTCATGCAGAACGAACTCCTCGCGCTGGACGAAGAAGCGGGCGCCGTTGTCAAGGCGCAGGTAGGTGCCGTTCGTGCTGCCGTCGACGAGGATGAACTTGCCCTGACGAAAATAGACGTCGGCGTGGTTGCGCGAGACCTGGTCCTCGTCCACGACGAGGATGTTCCGGTCGCCGCGGCCGATGGTGAAGGGAGGGGAGTCATCGCGCAGCTCGAAGCGGGTACCGCGGTGCGTGAGAATGAGCCGGGTGCTCAGCAGCTGTTGTCGTTCCTTCTGTGGCCCCGGGCCGATGAGCTGCGTGACCGTGCCGGGTTCCTGCCACATGATCTCGACGATCTCTTCCTCTCGCTGGCGGCCGCGGACGCGGGACAGACCGAGGCTGCGCGTCATCTGCTGCAATTCATCCGGCAGACAACGGATGGTGTCGAGGGTGGTGATGATCTGGTCGGCCCTGGCCAGCGAGACCATGCGTGCGGCGACGTTAACCGCGTCGCCGAAGAGGTCGTCCGGCTCGACGAGCAGCGGTCCGTGCTGCAGCCCGATCTTGACGGCGATATTGAAGTCGAGCAGCGAGAGATCGTCACGCAGCGCGCGGTGCATCTCGCAGGCAGCCGTGACGGCACGTTCCGCGTCCGGGAAGCGGCTCATGATTTCGTCGCCGATGGTCTTGATGACCATCCCGTCGAACTCGCCGGTTTTCGCCATCAGCGTGTCGAGCACCTGACTCTCGATCTGGCGTGCCTGCCAGTCGCCATACTCCTCGAACAGCCGGCTGCTGCCGCAGATGTCAGCAAAGAGAACCGTCGCGGTCACCGGCTCCGGCACAGGTGCCGACCCCGGCTCGGGCATCACGGAAGTCTTCGGGCTGCGCGCCTTCATGGCCCACGTTTTCCTTCCTCTGGGGACAGGCCGGTCAGCCGAAGCGGCGCTTGTATTGCTCGCGACGTTCCTGCGCTTCGAGGCACAACGCTGCCGTTGGCCGGGCCAGCAGGCGGGCGATGCCGATCGCTTCGCCGGTCTCCTCGCACCAGCCGTAATTGCCCTCTTCGATACGCTTGAGTGCGTCGCGTATCTTGCGCAGCAGTTTCCGCTCGCGGTCCCTGACCCGGAGTTCGAGCGTGTGCTCTTCCTCGGCGCTGGCGCGGTCGTTCCAGTCCGAACTGATCTCGGCTTCCTGCAGGTGGCC
>ERZ761602.3216-NODE-3216-length-23564-cov-6.200689_pt1 | contig 23564 bp, 19 predicted proteins | sample MGYA00512165_ERZ761602 | MGnify/ENA primary metagenome ERZ761602 (study PRJEB28899, sample SAMN02445085) | bioreactor sludge metagenome | biome: EBPR sludge; isolation source: Thorneside wastewater treatment plant | place: Australia: Brisbane, Thorneside...
GGGGCAAGGGGTCCGATTCCGCCGAGTCCGCCTCCGGCGGACTCGGCAGAATCTGACCCAGGGCTTGGCCTCTGGGCCGGCGCGGCGACGTTACCCAGCCGGGGTGAAGGCCGCCAGCTCTTCCAGAGTCGACGGGACCTTGATCTCTCCGGATGAGATCTTGGTCTTCACGTCCTCCAGCTTCTGCATCGCATCGGCCGGGACCTTGTCCTTCGTATGCTCCATCGGCGAAAGGGTGACCCCGCCAGCCTTCAAATCATAAATCTTCTCGCCCGCGCTCCAGCTTCCATCCTTCAGGTCTTTGACCGTCTGATACACGGCCTCGTCGACGCGCTTGATCATGCTCGTGAGGACGAATCCGGGGGCCACCGCGTCTTGGTCGCTGTCCACTCCGATCGCGAGCTTGTCCTGCTCTTTCGCCGCGTCGATCACACCAAGCCCAGCCCGTCCGGCCGCGTGGTAGACGATGTCCGCTCCCTGGCTGAAGAGGGTGTTCGCGGCGGCCTTGGCGAGGTCGACGTTGTTCCAGTCCCCGGTGTACTTCGCCGGAAGGATTTCGACATTCGGATTCGCCATCTTCGCTCCTGCCGCGTAGCCGCTGTAGAACTTCTTGATCAGGTCGATCTCCATGCCGCCGACGAAGCCGATTTTGTTCGTCTTGGTCGTCAGACCGGCGAGGTACCCGGCAAGGAAGCTGCCTTCCTCCTCCTTGAACAGGAGCGAGCGGACGTTGGTGAGGTTCTTGCTCGGATCGGGCGTCGCGTCGACGATCGCGTACTTCTGATTCGGATTCTCCGCCGCGACCTTCTCGATTGCGTCCTTCATGTTGATGCCGATCGCGAAGACGATGTCGCAGCCCTGCTCGGTAAGCGTGACGAGGTTCGTTTCGACGTCCTTCATGCTCTTCGACTCGACGTGCTTCTCTTCGACACCGAAGTCTTTCATCGCCCGCTGGACGCCGGCCCACGCGCTGTCGTTGAACGACTTGTCTCCGAGCCCACCGCTATCGAAGACGACCCCGATCTTCAGCGCCTTGCCGCCCTCCGCGGTGCCCTTGGATCCCGTCGTGCCGGCCTCACCGGTTCCGCCGGTCGCCGCGTCGCCACCCTTGTTGCCACATCCCGCAACGCACACCGCAGCCACCACCGCCGCGACCAGGCTCCAAGCCTTCATCCTCGATCCGATCATGCCACTCATCCTCCGCGAGGTAAACTAGGCAAATTATGGCGTAGCGGCTGGGCCGCAGACCGCCTGAAGAGGAGCCCTTCCCCTTGATCGTTTGCCACCTGAACAAGCCTGAGTCCACCCTGGATGCCGTCCGCAAGGCCCATGCGAAGCTGAAGCCGACCGATGCCGCACTCATCGCGAGCAGCTTGGTCCTGTGCGGCCGCTACGCGATCGCCGTGTACGACGAGCAGGAGTATCACTGGCCCGACGATTCGCGCAAGCTCACGGACGCCCTCCGGATTCAGCTCAACCAGATTCAGGACACGCTTGAGACGCCGGTCAAGAAGACGAAGGCCGCTCTCGCCGCCGCCGAAGAAGAGACCGTCGAGGTGAAGATCGGGCTGAAGGCCAACTACTCGATGGGCGAGACGATCCTCGGCGAGCGTGAGGACCTCAAGACGCTGCTCAGCGACATCCTTGCCAAAGGCGTCGAGTTCCAGTTCGGACCGACCGACATCATTGGCTGGCAGTGGGCGATGGATCGCGCCAACTGGTCGACCCTGAGCGATGGCGAATTGACCCGCCGCATGAAGATCAAGGCCGTCTTCCAGGACTCGAGCGTCGGAGTCGAACTCGGTGCCTCGGGTGCGAAGAAGAAGACTTCCCGCGCCAAGGCTGTGGTCGAGGCGCCGGTCGAGCCGGAAGTCTTGGTCGAAGCGGTCGACGTCGAAGCCGAGCCCGAAGTCTAACGATCGCAAAGCAGGAGCGCGGCCGTCGCCGCGCCCGCCGTGTCGACGCGCAGCACGCGCGGGCCGAGCGTGACCCCGCGATCGCCGATCAGCCCCAACTCGCGAGGAGCCCAGCCGCCCTCCGGCCCGATGACGACCGTGACCGCCCCTTCTCGCGGCAGTGCGGCAACGGTCCTCGGCACACCCTCAGTCTCGCTCATCACCCACGCATCCGGGTTCTGGTCGAGGACCTCCTTGAGCCCGCTCGCCACGCCAAACTCGGGTAGGCGCATCCGGAACGACACCTCCGCCGCCTCCCGTGCGATCGTCTGCAGTCGCCGCAGGCGATCGTCGAGTTTGCGTGCGTCCCACCGGACGACCGTACGCTCCGAGGGGAAGAGGACGAACTTCGCGACGCCGAGTTCGGTCCCCATCCGTATGACTTCGTCCAGCTTGTCCCCTTTCGGGAGGGCCTGGGCGAGCGTCAATCGCAAAGCCGCCTCGGTCGCGGCGGTTTCGACCGCGAGCGGAACGGCTTGGCGACCCTCGAGTCGGCAGCGAACGACGGTCCCATCGTTAGGCAATACGGCAATGATCGCCCCCGTCGGGAGTCGAAGGACTTTGCGGAGCTTGTCGAGTTCCTCTTTGGGAAGCTCTTGCGCCCCCTCTTCGGGATCGAATCCGGGAACGAAGAGCCGCGGGAGCGCTCTCAGCGAATCAGGCTCGCGGCGACCCAATCGCCCTCCTCGCGCACGTCGTCGACCTGAAATCCGGCACGCTCAGCGGCGGCCGCGACGTCCGGCCAGTTGTTGCGAATGACGCCGCTCACGACCCAGCGGCCGCCCGGGCGCACCCGGCCCGAGGCCTCCGGCGCGAGCACGATCAGCGCCGCGGAGATGATGTTCGAGACGACGAGGTCATAGGTCGCCTCGGACGGCAACGGCTCGAATCCCTTGCCCGCGAGAACGTCGAACGACACCCCGTTCCGCGCCGCGTTCTCGGCCGAAGCTTCGACCGCTACGCCGTCGATGTCGACCCCCACGACTGATCGCGCTCCCAGCCGGCATGCCGCGACTGCGAGGATCCCGCTCCCGCAACCGATGTCGGCGACATCGAGCCCGTGAAGATCGAGGGCGTCGAGCAGTTCAAGACACATGCGCGTCGTCGGGTGGTCACCGGTGCCGAAGGCCTGCCCCGGATCGAGGACGATCACGATGTCGTCGGCTTCCGCTTCGAACGTCTCCCATTCCGGGCGGATCACCAGGCGCCGGCCTAGCCGCATCGGCTTGAAGAACTGCTTCCATGCCTCGGCCCAATCGACCTCGTCGATCGCTTCGCGCCAGATCGATTCGGCCCCCGCCGCGACGAGATCGTCGCACAGTGCGTTCAATCGCGCCTCATCGGTTTGGTTCTCGGCCAGATAGCCCGCGAGGCTCGGCGGGCTGTCCTCCTGGACCGTGCCCTCGATCCCGTGCTCGCGGAAGACCTCGATGAGGGGAGCCCAATCGGAAGGGGCCTCGCGCAGTTCGGCTCGTACCATGATCCAACGGCTCATCGTTTCTTCTTGAAGAGACCGCCCAGGAGTCCAGCCTGACCTTTGGGAGTCTCGTCGCCGCTCGCCTCGGCGAAGTCGCGAAGGAGCTTGGCCTGACCCTCATTGAGCCTCTCCGGTACGCGGACCGTCACATCGACATAGAGGTCGCCGCGGTGCGCGCCCCGAAGTCGCGGCAGGCCCGCTCCCCGCACTTTGAACCGCGTTCCGGGCTGGGTCCCGGCAGGAATCTCAAGTTCGACGTCCGTTTCGACGCCGTCGATCGTGATCGAGTCGCCGAGTGCCGCCTGGGGGAAACTGATCGCGACCGAGGTCAGCAGGTCCGGTCCCTGGCGGACGAAGCGGGAGTCGTCGGTGACGTTGAGAAAGACGTAGAGATCGCCCGGAACACCGCCCCCAACGGGATCACCGCCGCGGCCGGGAAAGTGCATGTGGGATCCATGCTCGACGCCGGGTGGGATGTCGACGGTGGCGACGGCGTCCTCGGCCTTGAGTCCCCGCCCTCGGCAGGATGGGCACTTGTCCTTGACGATCCTTCCTTCGCCACTGCACGTGGAACACGTGATCTGCGTTCGAACCTGACCGAGGAATGTGCTTTGGACTCGGATCACGACGCCTTGCCCCTGGCAGGACGGGCAGGTCTCGGGGGATGTTCCCGGGGCGGCTCCGGTCCCGGAACAGCTCGGGCAATGTCCCATCTTCCGGTACGTGACCTCCCGTTGAACGCCGGTGAGGACCTCAAGGAGGGTCAACTGGAGATCCACCCGGACGTCCTCCCCATCGCGACCGACGGTCCGGCGCTGAGCGCCTCCGGCCGTACCGAAGAACATCTCGAAGAGGTCGTTGATCGAGCCTTGGAAGAAGTCCCCCTGCATCCCGCCGGAGGGTATGTCGGTCGTCCCGAATCGGTCGTATTGCGCTCGCTTCTCGTCGTCCGAGAGGATGGCGTAGGCCTGGCTGACCTCTTTGAACCGCTCTTCGGCCGCAGTATTGCCGGGATTGACGTCGGGATGGAGTTCACGCGCGAGCTTGCGATACGCCGCCTTGATCTCTTCGGCCGACGCCGTCCGTGAGACGCCGAGAAGCTCGTACAGGTCCTTCACGCGCGTTGCCTTGGGGCGGTGGGCCTAGTCGTTGCCGTCCTCGTCGCCGTCCATGCTCTCTTCTTCTTCGGCGATATCGCTCAGCGACAGGGTGTCGTCGGCACCTGCAGCCGGCGAAGGCTCATCGGACTCTCCGTCACCGAGCAGATCGGAAAGCGTGCTCGGACTGGCGATATCGATCGCATCCGCCTCCGTCTCGTCCTCGTGGTCCTCGCCATGCTCTTCTTCGATCTTGGTGATGAGCTCAATCTCGCTATCCTCGAGAGCCGGCAGGAGCAAACCGAAGTCCCCGCTGAGGGTGTCTTCGACGATCGCTGCGGAGTCTTGGTCGACGATCGCCACACCGACATCTTCCTTACCGAGGATGGGACGGATCTTGCCGGCCGCGATCTCGGCCAACGCGATCGTCAGAGGGTGGTTCGATGGCACTCGCACGAGGGGCGGCGCACCTTCCTTCAGCTGCTTGGCCCGCTTGGCGGCCAGATTCGACAGCACGAAACGACCGTGCTCATAGTCGTTGAGAACGTCAGCAGAAGGCAGGATGGAACCGCTGGGGAGAGTCATAGAGCGAACTTTGATGATACCCCTTTTCCATCACCGAATTCTATTCGGCCCCAAGTCGCGAGAACTTCACTTCGGCGACCGTCCAACCGAGCACGTCCTTGAGCGAAAACGAGCCACCCAGGGCCCGGCTCAGGTTCGCGACGATCTGAAGACCGAGGTGCCCCTGCTCTTCGGCCGCGAATTCGGCGGGCAGCGGGTCGCCACAGTTCGACACCCAGAGTCCGATTTCGTCGTCCCGATCTTCCACGGTGATGTGGACGTCCCCGGTATCGGCGGCCTCGTATCCGTGCTCCACCGCGTTTTGGAGGAGCTCGTTCAGGATCAAGGCGACCTGCGTCGCCTGGGTCATGTTCAGGCGCACATCGTCGCCCCTCACGACGAACGCAATCTGCTTCCCCGGTGGTAGAAAAGACTGCTGCTGATGCTGGACCAGCGCCTCGGCGACCGATCGAATCCCGACGTGGTCGAGGTCCTCGCGGCTCAGCAAGTCGTGGACCGACGCGATGGCCAGGATGCGGGAAAGCGAGTCGTTGAGTGCCTCTTCCAGCGACTTGTAGTGGCTTTGGCGAAGCTGGAGGCGGAGCAGGGAGACGACTTGCTGCAGGTTGTTCTTGACCCGGTGATGCATCTCCTGCATCAGGGTGTGCCGCACCTGAAGTTTGGCGTGCTCGATGCTGATCGCGGCCTGGTTGGCGATCGTCTCGAGGGCGTGAATCTCATCCGCTGCGAATTCGCGTACTTCGCTCGTGTAACAGCTCATCACCCCGACCGGTCGATCCCGGATCGAGAGCGGCACGCAGATCATCGAGTGGAGGCCTTGCTCGACCGCTAGGTCGTGGCCGATGTAGTCGGCTTCTCGCTGGACGTCGGGCACCACGATCGTTCGCTTCTGGGCGATCGCGCGGCCCGCGATGGACTCACCGAGACGGATCGCTCGCTTACGCTGGTACGCCTTGACCGTCGATTGCGTCGCTCGGAGGACAAGTTCCTGGTGCTCTTCGTCCAGAAGTCGGACGGTGACCACCACGTAACCGAACTGCTGGGCGGTGATGTTGACCAGCAGCTGGAGGATCTCTTCGAGATAGGGGCTTCCGGTAAGGATGCGCGTGACCTCGGTGACGGCACCGAGTCGACTTCGCCGTGCTCCGATTTCGCAAGCACTGCGAAAGAGTCCGATCGCCAGTGCTGAGGCTCGAGCGGCTTCGTCGAGACCGTTGATCTCACCCTTGTCGGCGATCCAAGGCGTCGGGCGCCGCAGCATCGCGACGCCGAGGGTTCCGCCCTCATGGGCAAGCGGGAGAATGACGGCCGACTCGCTGCGCCCTTCGTCCAGGCCCGGATAGGCCCGAAACTGGGGGTGGTTGGTCAAGCCCTGCTCGATCAGGATCGGCCGCGACTGGGCCATCGCGGTGCCGCAGAGTCCGATTCCCTTGCCGATCCTGACTCGATGGGCCAACTCGGGGGCGAACGTGCTTGCCATCAGGACGAGGCTCTCACCCTCGCGCAACAGGAGGTCGCACTCGGCTGCCCCCGCCATGAGGCGGAGGCTCTGCGCGAGTTCCTGCATCAAGCTGTCTTCGCTACGCGCTGCGAGCGCGGCGTGCCAAATCCGCTCGGCTACCATCGACACGTTCGTCTTCGCCATGCCTATGAACCAGGATACGCGATGGGCCGATCTCGGGCCATTGGGGCCGTGTCACAATCGGCGCGATGAGCCCGCTACGCCCCGGTCAGAAGATCGCGATCTATATGGAAGGGGCGCTCGGCGACCCGAGCGGAAAGATGGGATACGGAGTCCTTCGATATTCCCCGAATCCGATCGTGTGCGTGATCGACTCACGACATACTGGCCGCGACACCGAAGCCGTCACCGGCATTCCCCGCCCGGTCCCGGTCGTCGCGGACGTCACCGAAGCTCGTGCGCTCGGAGCAGAGGTCTTTCTGCTCGGGATCGCTCCCGGAGGAGGACTCATCCCTCCCGACTGGTTCCCTGTCATCGACGAGGCCGTCGCCCTGGGAATGTCGGTCGTCAACGGACTGCACGATCGGCTCGGGCCGCGGTACGCGCTCCTCGAGGCGGGCCAGTTCGTTTGGGACATCCGAATCGAGCCTCAGGGCCTCGGAACCGGCACGGGCGCGGCGCGTGAACTTGAGAACCGCCGAGTTCTCCTGGTCGGCACCGACATGGCGGTGGGAAAAATGACGGCCGGCCTCGAGATGTGGACCACGGCGACCGCACAGGGGATCGACGCCCGCTTTGTGGCGACCGGGCAGATCGGAATCACGATCGTGGGACGCGGGGTACCGCTCGATGCGGTTCGCGTGGACTATGCCTCTGGGTCGATCGAAGCCGAAGTGATGGCACACTCCGCGGCCGGGTTGATCCTGATCGAAGGTCAGGGCTCACTGATCCACCCCGGGAGTACGGCGACGCTGCCCCTATTGAGGGGCTCTTGCCCGACCCATCTCGTCTTGTGTTTGCGAGCCGGACAAGAGCATCTGCTCCGGGTTCCGTGGGTGCGGATCCCCCCTCTCCGCCGCTTCATCTCCTTGATCGAAGACCTCGCGGAAGCATGTGGAACGTTCTCTCGTCCCACCACGGTTGCGGTCGCCGTCAATACGTTCGGGATGCCGGAAGGGGTCGCTCACGCGTGGGTCCGGAGGGTCACGGAAGAAACCGGTCTGGTGGCATGCGACCCGGTTCGGGATGGGGCCGATGCGTTGGTTCAGGCGGTAATGGGTTAGACCGCAGCCACCGAACCGTGCGACCCCGCCGTCGGCGTCATGGATTCGCGGGCACCTGCTACGGGGGGCACCCGTGGGATGATGCGTGTGGGCAGGCCCTCGCCCCTAGGTTCGGTTGAAACGGGCCTGCACCGGGTAGCGTTACCAGAGACAGAGCCTCTCCCGAAAGCGCATCATGGAATTCATGTGTCCGGTTTCGGTCCGGACACCCTATGAAGGAACACAGCGAAGTCCCCCGATTACGACTCATTCCCTTTGCCCTCGCGATCGGCGCGGAAATGTTCGCGGCACTCATCCTGTTCGCCTTCGCCTTTCCGAGCGCTTTCGGCGCTGAGGCCTCGCGTCCTTGGGGCATCGTCCTGTGGACGTTTCTCTTCGGACTGCCGCTGAGCCTGTTCGAGTACGTTTACCACCGCTACTTGCTCCACTCGGCTGTGCTCCCCTTCATGGCGGCCATGCACCGCGCGCATGCGACCCATCATGGCCTGACCTCGGTCAAGGCGCCGATCTCGCCCAAAGACCCGGGAAAGATGGTGACGGTCACGAGCGAATACCCGATCGAAGAGCCGCATCAGGAGGAGTCGATGATGTTTCCGCTGTGGTCGCTCCCGATCTTTCTCGCGGTCTTCATGATCCTTCTCGGCTTGCCGCTCAAGTGGCTGTTCCCCGATCAGCCGGTGATCACCGCGTTGATCTTCGCGGTCACGCTCTACTACGTGGCTTATGAGGCCTGGCACGCGGTGCTGCATCTCCCCTACGAACGCTTCTGGCAGCCGATGATGGAACGACGTTGGTCCCACCGCCTGTTCAAGCGACTTTATGGATTCCATCTGATGCACCACTGGCGGCCGAAGAGCAACCTCGCGATCGTCGGCTTCTGGGGTTTCGGGGCTTGGGACCACCTCTTCCGTACCCACCGTCGGCCCGAGCGGCTGCCGCTCGACGGGGCCGAAGTGAGCTCGGTTGATGCCCAACTGAATAAGCCGCTGTGGCCGATCTCGCTCTTCGACAAATGGCAGGGTGGGATGTACCGAGCGTCGAGAACGATCGAGCGCTTTTTGGCTCGCGTCTTTCTTCGTCGCAAGGCGGAATAGCGCGTCGACCGCTTCGCGCTCAGAGTGGCCCGAACCCGCCGGCCCTCCAGTTCCCGGTGCAATTGCCGAAACATCCAATAAGCCCCTCATGGGCTATCGGGAACATGGCGCAGCTGCAGAAGATCCTCAAGCACACCGACCTGCTCCTCGGCATCGGCCTCTTGATCGTGGTCGCGATGCTGATTCTTCCGTTGCCGCATTGGGTTCTCGATACGGGTCTCGTCGTCGCGATCGCGGCGAGCGTCATCATCCTGCTCTCGTCGGTCAACGTCGACGATCCCCTAAAATTCAGCGTCTTTCCCTCGCTCCTCCTGATCACCACCCTCTTTCGGCTTGCCCTCAGTATCGCGGCGACGAAGCTCATTCTCGGAACCGGCGAAGCCGGCCACGTCATCGAGACGTTCGGCAACTTCGTGATGGGGGGCGACTTCGTCGTCGGCTTCGTGGCCTTCCTGATCCTCGTCATCGTCCAGTTCATCGTCATCACGAACGGTGCCGGGCGCGTCTCCGAGGTTGTCGCACGCTTCACCTTGGACGCGATGCCCGGCAAGCAGATGGCGATCGACGCCGACCTTGCCGCCGGGCTGATCGATGAAGACACGGCCCGTGAGCGGCGCAAGCAGGTCAAGCAGGAAGCCGACTTCTATGGTGCGATGGACGGCGCGAGCAAGTTCGTCAAGGGCGACGCGATCGCCGCGATCCTGATCATCGTCGTCAACATCGTCGGCGGCTTCGTCGTCGGCTTCATGCGCGGCGGCGGCGATGCGATGACGATCCTCAAGACCTACGCCCTCCTCTCGGTCGGCGAAGGGTTGGTTTCGCAGATCCCGGCGCTGCTGATCTCGACCGCAAGCGGTCTCCTCGTCACCCGAGCGGGCCAAGAGCGCTCGATGGGCGGCGAGGTCATCGGCCAGTTTCTCGGTCAGCCCAAAGCGATCGGCACGGCCGCACTCGCCCTCGGCGCGTTCGCGTTCGTTCCGGGCTTCCCGACCCTCGTCTTTCTCGGCGTGGCGGGTGGCCTGTTCGCCGTCTATCGCGTCGTCGCGAAGAACCCGATCGCCGCACAACAGGCCGGCGGCAAACCCGCCGTCGCCACCCCGGGAAATCCAGAAGCGGCGAAGCCGGCCGCGACGGGGCCCGAAGCGGTACTCGGCTTGCTTGGCGTCGATCCGCTCGAAATCGAGATCGGCTACGGACTGACCCGGCTCGCCGATACGCGCGCCGGAGGCGACCTGCCCGAACGGGTCAGCTCGACCCGCCGCCAGCTCGCCGTCGAACTCGGCTTCGTGATGCCGACGGTCCGCATTCGCGACAGCGTCGGACTGAACTCGAACGAGTACTTGATCAAGGTTCGCGGCGAGGAGATCGCCCGGGGTGAGGCCCATGCCGGGCTCCTCCTCGCGATCTCTGGGGGCGGCGTGCTCCAGCCGGTGACCGGCATCGCGACCCGAGAACCGGTGTTCGGCCTCGATGCTCTCTGGATCGAACCCGCCCTCCGCGAATCGGCGGAGCGGAACGGCTATACGGTGATCGAGCCAAGCGCCGTCATCGCTACCCACCTCAGCGAGATCGTCAAGACCCACTCGGCCGAGCTCCTGAGCCGACAAGACGTCCAGACGCTCATCGACAACGCCAAGCAGCTGAATCCGGCCGTGGTGGACGAGCTCGTGCCGGGACAGTACACGATCGGCGAAGTCCAAAAGGTCCTTCAGCACCTGTTGCGCGAGCGAGTCCCGATTCGCGACATGGTCACGATTCTCGAGACGATGGCCGACTTCGTCGGCCGAGTCCGCGACCCCGACCAACTTGGCGAGTTGGTCAGGGCGGCGATCGCTCGAACGATCACCCGCCAGCACGCCGACCACGACCAACGGCTGTACTGCATCACACTCGAACCGACGCTAGAGCGGACCCTCAACGACGCGGTTCAGCAAACCAGTGGCGGGGTCATGCTCGCTCTCGACCCCGTCGATCAGCAGCGCCTGCTGGAGCAACTGCGGACGGAGAGCGAACGCGCGACAGCCCAGGGGATGAACGCGGTTCTGCTCTGTTCGAGCCCTCTTCGGCTCCCGTTGCGCCGTCTCGTCGAGCGGTATCTGCCTGGAGTCCCGGTGATGGCTTACAACGAGGTCGCGGCCAAGGCCGACGTCGAGTTTGTCGGTCAGCTGCGGGCGGCGTAAGCCCTCAGTAGCGTTCGAACTGCTCGACCGGGAGCATCAAGACGACCGCTCCCCCGACTGGAACCTTGAGCGGCGACGGGATGAAGGCACCGGTGGTCGCCGCATCGAAGGGGGCCACGTTCACAAGCTGTTCGCGCGTTTTGCAGTTCTGCCCGATCAGCTTGAGGAGAGCGACCCGGTCCTCCTCTTCGATCCCGATGAGAAACGTGGTGTTGCCCTCGCGGAGAAAGCCTCCGGTCGATCCGATCACCGTGAATTTGAAGCCGGCGCGTACGAGCTCGTCGGTGATCTTGTTCTTGTCCCGGTTGTGGACGATGCAGATGCAGAGCTTCACTTGCCCCGCATTATAGCCGTGCCTTTCGCGTCGTTGGCGATCGGGACGTTTGGCGAACGATTCGAACGGGCTCCTGCTATACTCGCCTCGAATGTATCATGTGTTGGTCATCGACGATGAAGACGGAGTGCGATCAGGAGTAGCCCGCCGCCTGGAGCGGCAGGGGTACCTGGTGGAGGTCGCCAGTGGCGCGGAAGAGGGCGTTTCCCTCATCGGCAGTTCCCCCGAAGCCTTCGACGTCGTCGTCACGGACATGAGCATGGAAGACCCCGAGTCGGGTCTCAAGGTCCTCAATGCAGCTTTCGCACGAGACCTCTTCACCGAAGTCATCGTGATGACGGCCTATGGCAACGTCGGCAACGCGGTCGAGTGCATGCGGCGAGGTGCCTTCGATTACATCGAGAAGAACACACCCGGCGTCGATGCCTACGAGATGTTGGCCCTCAAGATCGACCAAGCGATGGAGCGACGCCATCAGCACGTCCGCACCCTCGATCGCTGGGAACGCGTCGCCCGCGCCGCTGAAAAGCGACAGTGACGTCCGCCGAACAAATGGCTCTTTGTGGAGGCTAGGCGGCAGCTCGCATGATCCGATGATCCGGTTCGTGTGCGTGCGCCGCCTCGGCAGCCACGTGCCCGACTCACCGAGCAACAGTTGGCGCGGAGGATCACGGTCACCCGGGAGCACTCCGTCTAGCCCATGTGCCAGTCCATGTCGCCGTAGCAGGTCTGGATGTACTCGATCTGGGAAGTGTGCATCCGGGCGTGATCGGCGCAAAACGTGATCGCGAACGCCATCGGGAACTTCTGCCAGCCGCCGTCAAACTCGCCCTCGATCTGCTCCGGGGTCAGCGAGTCGAGGAAGGCGAGATAGGCGCTGGAGGTCTCGTCGAGCCGCGCGAGGGCTTTCTCCCGCGTATCGTATGGCTTCTCTTCCTCGCGCCACTTGGCGTCGACGGCGATCATGTCGCTCATATCCAACTTTTCGCCCTGCAACCAACCCTGGATACCCTCGTTGGCGTTCGCGACGTGAGCGACCTGCTCGAGCGGGGTACGTGCAGTCGGAGAGGGTGACCAGTGCAGGCGATCGTCGGGGACGTCGCCGAGGGTCTTCTTGAGCCGATCGATGGCCCGAGTGAACTCGGACTTCGCGGCGTCGATGACGGGGTGGGGGGTCGTCGTGGTCATGGGTGGGACTCCTTCGGCAGTGGCCGAAGGAGTCATACCTGTGGAGCGCGCACGAATGCACGGGTCCCGTCTCCGCGCCGGGGCAAGGGCCGGAAAGCCGAGACCCGGTCTCGACCGGGGCGACGGCGCCCCGGCAGGGTGTGGCCTCTGGGCCGGCGCGGGGACGGGTCCGATCAGAGCTTCTTCTTGCCCGTCTTCTGGGCGGCTCGCTTGGTCGCCGAACCGACCGAACCGCCCTGCGCCGGAGAGATCGCATTGATCTGGAGCGCATCCATATCGTTCGCGCTCAAGAGGAATTTGCCATCGGCGGTGAACGCGAGCGGTGCACCCACGAACGATTGCCGCTCCAGTTTCGCGACCGGCGCGAACGTCACACAGTCCCAGACGATCACGGTCTGGTCCGACGAGCTGGTCGCGGCCAGACGCCCGTTGGGCGACATCGCAACCCGCAGGATCCAGTCTTTGTGACCCTTGAGGCTATTCATCTTTGTCCGGCTCTTGACGTCCCACACGATGCCGTTGCCGTCCTTGCCTCCCGTCACCATCCGAGTCCCGGCGGCGTTGAACGCAACGTCGAGAACCCCCAGCTTCTGATGGCCGTCCACGCTCGCCACGAGGCTGCCGTCGCCGCTTTTGTAGAAGTGAGTTCCGCTCCCGAGAGTCGCCGTGGCGAGCAATCCGCCCGGCATGAACGTCGCGCTGTAGACGTTCGCCCCTTTGCCCAGAATCTTGCGAATCGGCTTGCCCGAAGCCGTATCCCAAAGGAAGATCACGTCGTCTTTCCCCGTACTCATCAGCGTCTTCCCGTCGGCGGAGAAGTTGACCGCCTGGATGCCCCGGACATGGGTATTGACGCGCGTGAACTCGCGAATCTTCGCGCCGTCCGCCAGATTCCAAAGCGTGATTCGGCCTCGCTCGTCGCCCGTCGCGAGAATCTGTCCGTTCGGACTGAAGGCAACCGCGTAGGCAGGGTCAGGGAGTGCCGGGAGGACACGGATCGTCGTCCCGCTCGCAGCATCCATGATTCGAACGACCCGGGTTTCGAGAGAAGCCGCAAAACGGGAGCCGCTCGGCGCAGCGGCGATCGCAACCGTCCGCAGGCCGTCGTAGGCCTTCACCCGGGTCACCGTGATCGGGCCGGGCGTGGCAAGGGCAAGTGTGGCGAAAATTGGGCTGAGCATCCTTTCTCTAAGTCCTCCTCGTTCTATTGTAACGCTCTGCCCGGGACCGAGTTTCCGCGCAGGTACCCTGGATCGGTGCAGCACGCTCTCCACGTCCTCGAGTTCGACGCCGTGCGCCGGCTCTTGGCCGGGCACTGCGAGACGTCGCTCGGGGCCACCTGGGCGGAGGAGTTGTGGCCCGTCTTCGAGGCACCCGAGGTCTGGCGCCTCCAAGCCGAAACCAAGGAGGCCGACGATCTGCTTTCTGGACTTACCGTCCCCTCGCTGGCACCCATCCGCGATGTCCGACGGGCAGTCGACATCGCGTCGAAAGGCTCGACCCTCGAGGGTTCCGTTCTTTACTCGGTCGGGGCGTCCTTGTGCGCCATGCGATCCCTACGAGCGGTCGTCCAGGCCCGCAGCGGCGCTTGGCCGCAGCTGTGGGTCTGCGCCGAATCCCTCCCCGACCTCAGGACCCTGGAGCAGAAGATCCTGGACAGCGTCGAACCGGACGGCGAGGTCCTCGACACCGCGAGTCCCGAACTCGGGCGGTTGCGCCGGACGCGAGCGTCCTGCGCCCAGCGCATTGCGGACCGAATCCAGGCTTACACCACCGGCAAGACCCGTGATTTGCTGAGCGACGGGGTGTTCACCCAACGCGATGGCCGATACGTCATCCCCCTCAAAGCCGAGAATCGCGGCAAGATCAAGGGCATCGTCCACGATACGAGCGCCAGCGGCCAGACGATCTTCGTCGAACCGGAGGAGATCGTCCAGCTCGGCAACTCGCTCCGCGAGGCCGAGGCCGCCGAACGGGCCGAGGTCGCGCGGATCCTCGCCGACCTGAGTCGCCGGATCGGTCATGAGGCGACCGGCATCGCCCGAGGCATCGAGGCCTCCGGCGCCATCGATCTGATCCTCGCCAAGGCGAGACTGGGCCACGCGATGCACGCGGTTGCACCGATCGAGTCGCAGGGGCATCGCATCTTCGTCGACAAGGCTCGGCACCCCCTCCTCGATCCCCAAATCGCCGTGCCGCTCTCGCTCGACGTCGGCAAGGATTTCGATGGCGTGCTGATCACCGGCCCGAACACAGGCGGCAAGACCGTCGCGATCAAGACGGTCGGCCTCTTCGTCGCGATGGCGCAATCCGGACTGATGCTGCCCGCGAGCGAGGTTCGCCTCGGTCCGTTCAGCCAGATTTGGGCGGACATCGGCGACGAACAGAGCCTCCAACAGTCCCTGTCGACGTTCAGCGGTCATATCAAGAACATCTCCGAAGCGCTGCGAGGTCTCCGCCCCGGAGCGATCGTCCTCCTCGACGAACTCGGGGCGGGGACCGACCCCGCCGAAGGTGCTGCTTTGGCGAAGGCGATCCTCAGGGCGTTCCAGAAGGGGGGCGGCAAGATCCTTGCGAGTACCCACTACGGCGAGCTCAAAGTCTTTGCCTACAACCAGCCCGGCTTCATGAACGCCGCGATGGAGTTCGACATGAAGAGCCTTCGCCCCACCTACCGCCTAATCCTGGGAGCCCCCGGGGCGAGCCACGCGCTTCGGATCGCGGAACGGTACGGGATTTCGAAGGAGATCGCCGAAGAGGCCCGGGGTGGCCTGGGGGTGGAGCAACAGGACATCACACGGATGCTTGAGAAGCTCGAGCAAGCCCAGCGACAAGCCCAGCGCGCCCAGAGCGATGCCGACCGGCTGAGCGCGTCGCTCAAGAAACTTGAGGACGAAACCGCCCTCAAACTCGCCGAAGCCGACGAAATCCGCCGCACGGCCAGGGCGAAAGCCGCCGAAACCCTTGAGAGCACGCTGCGGGAACTTCGCCTTGAAGCCACCGAAATCTTCGAGAATCTCAAGTCGAAAGGAGTCGGGAGCAAGGCGCTCGAGGACGCCCGCTCCCGGCTCAAGGAACTCCAAGAAGTCGGTGCCGACGTGGCCGGCGAGTTCCGGCCAGAAAAGAGAAAGTCCAAGGCCATTTCCCTATCCAAAGGCGATGCGGTTCGCGTCGACGGCTATACCCAGGCCGGCACGGTCTTAGCCGATCCACGTGATGGCAAAGTACAGGTTCAGATAGGAATCCTTAAGATGACTCTGCCGATCGACCAACTGGTTCCGGTACCGACCGCTACGACAAAGGCTCCGAAGGCCAAGTCGAGCCTCGGCTTCCAAAAGGCTCAGACGGCATCGCTCGAGCTCAGTTTGCGTGGCGTGCGAGCCGAGGACGCGGAAGTCCTTCTCGATCGCTTCTTGGATGACGCGATCCTCGGAGGGCTCCCGAGTGTCCGAATCGTTCACGGCAAGGGCGAGGGCATCCTCCGCAAGCTGACCCGCGATGTGCTTCGTCGCCATGCTGGAGTTCAATCGTTTCGCGATGGCGAAGCCGCCGAGGGCGGCCAAGGCGTCACGATCGCCACTTTCAAGGCATAAGGCCCAAACCGGCAACGGTGCGGTGTGGAGTCGACTCGGATCGACCGACGATCTGGAAACGGATGCAGAACCTCCAATCGCCGATCCGACGCCTTCGACAGCGCCACCTCAAGTTATGCCCGCTCTGTGGTACGGTGAGCGCCCGTCGCCGGACCGACTGTGCGGTTTGCGGCTGGCATGGGCGATTCGATCATGACCCCGAACGGATTTCCGACGGTGTTCGCGACATCGTCGATCACTGTCCGGAGCTGGTTCGAGTGCTGACACCCCCCAAAAGGCCCGGGCCATGGGCACGTCTTCGGCGTGCGCTCGGCCTCGATCGCGGTTTCGACGTCCGGACGTGAGCGCTTTGGCGGCCTGAGGCCCGTCCTATCTTCGAGCATGTCGTTTTGTCTGGGAATCACGGTGCGCGAAGGTCTTGTCGCGATTGCCGATACTCGAATCATCTCCGGCAACGAGGTCGTGGTTGCGCGGAAAATGCGCACATTCAACCTCGGGACAATGAGCTTCTTCGTCCTATGCTCGGGCCTGCGGTCGGTGAGCGATAAGGTCCTGACCTACTTCGAAGAGCGGCTCCTCGGCCTCGAAGGCCCTTACGACCGCCTTTTCAAAGTCGTCAACGCCCTTGCCGAACACATTCGCGACGTAGCGCGGGAAGATCGCCTCGCGCTGATCGAAGGTGGGCTCCAGTTCAACACGCACCTCCTCGTCGGAGGCCAGTGTGCGTCGGATCGCGCCCACCACCTCTATCTCGTCTATCCCGAAGGTAACTGGGTCGAAGTTTCTGAGGAGAGTCCTTACCAAATCATTGGAAGCCCTGGCTACGGCAAGCCGCTCCTCGACCGGACCCTCGAGTTCGATGACCCAATGAAGTTTGCCTTCAAGGTCGGGTGCCTCGCGTTCGATTCGACAAGGGTCAGCGCTGCAGACGTGGACTTTCCGATTGACGTGGCGCTCTACCCTCGGGACAGTTTCCACGTCGTGGCCCACCGATTCCAGGAGGCGGACATGCACAAGGTCACCCATTGGTGGCAAAGCCGCCTACGGCAGTCCGTCAACGGACTGCCGTCGCAGTGGCTTGAGGCTCTTTTCGAGCAGGTCGCGCCCGAGCGGATGCCGACCTGACCTACCGGTAGATCGCCTTGATCGTCCGATCCGACGTCATCGGTAACTTGAGCATCGACTTCGTGGTCCCCGAGTTCGGTCCCGTGACCTCCCAGTGATCGAAGGTGTATGCCCCGGCCGTATCGGGTGCCTTGACGAAGATCAGGGTCCGATCCGCATAGCTTCGAAGCATCGGGGTAGTGCCGTCGCTCAATCCCCTGCCGTCGACCGTGGTCTTGAAGACCAGATTGAGCGACGTGCCCCCCACGGTCTGCGCAGAGATGTTCGCGTGACGGTAGACCTGCGGCGTCCAACTCGTGATCCACGTGCGCCAGACATCCGCCGAGTCGGCGTACATGCCGACGCCCCAGAACGTGAGGCCATCGGCGGGATCGACCTGAATCCCGAAGTAGTCGCCCCAGCGCCCTCCGTTGTATCCGGACAGGCCGACCTTCGCCGGCGCAAGCGCGCCGACGTTGCCGGCCGCGTCTGCCTTCTTCCGTCCGGTCGAGTACACCCCGGGGTACTCCAGCGAACTCGAGGCTCCCGTCAGAAGCCCCATGTCCATGAATTCGTTGAGCGCGACGACGGGGAAGAGCATCCATTGGGTGGCGTTCGTCACGTTACCGGCTTGAACGAGATTGGGGGACCCCGAGGTCGGCCAGGAACTCATGTCGAACTCGTACCATCGCCCTGCGGAACGGGTGCCCGAGCCTCCGGCGGAAACCGCATGCGAGGTGACGAGCCTGCCGTTGCGGAAGTACACGTTCATGAGGCGCCCGTCGAGGCTGTCGATCGTCGAACCCGTGCCGAGCTGGGGCGCTCCGGAAAACGCGTAGCTGAAGGGAGGCACTGCCACGTCGAAGGAGTGCAGGGTCGGCGAGGTGATGACGTTGCGGATTGCCTGGAGACGGATCGTGGCGGAGTTCATATCGCTCGCGAAGTAGGCCGTGTTCGGTGACGTCGCGTTCGTTGCCATCTGGGCGGCTTGGACGCTACCGACCGATGTGTCGACGAAATCCGTGAACGTGGTCGGGGACCCGGTCAGCAGGGGAGCGAGCGGGAAGCAGCGGAAGAAGGCCCCGCCCCAGGAGTTGTCCCCGAGCCGAAACAGGTTTCCCGTGATGTAGACCGCGTTCTGATCGACCCCAAGGCCGGGATAGTCGACCCAGTAAGCTCCCCCTGGGAGGATCTTCTTGGAGTCGGTTTTGTACAAGTACCACGTCCCGTTCGGGTCGCTATCATCGGAAACCGCGATATCGACGAAGCTGTTGTTGGCGAAGTCTGTCTCGAGTACGACGACGATGAACCGCCCGGATCGGGCGTCGTAAAGGCACTTGGGGTCGAACGTGAAACCCCCTGCTCCGACCGGAACGAAGAAGCCTTGGGGCTCCTGGTTCCCGAGCCAGCGAAGGTACTGTTGCGCTCCCGATTTGGTATAGAACGCGATCTTCATGTTGGTCGTTTCGACGATGTGGTTCGGACCGACGGCGATCGTACAGTCGGAGGGGCGCCAGGCGTCCTGAACGATTCCGGGGAACCGGGTCCCGGCGAAGGAGCGCTGCTCGCCGGTGACGCCACCGGGCACGATGGTGCTCGGCGGAAGGGTGGGCTTACCGGTTTTTGCCAACGATGGGTTTTCAGGCTTGAACCGATCGCCCCCGATCCGGAACTTGCTGATCGGATCGCCGACCCGCGTGTCGATCTTCCCCGCCTGCGTCGTGTAGCCTCTCGAATCCGGAAACTGAATGTCGATCTGAGCCTGGACGCTCACCGTACACAGCGCGCCCAAGAGCGCCAACACCTTCCATTTCATTCGCTACAACCTCACAAGCAAGAGTGCAATCAGCTTACACCAGCATCGGTCGGCAAACCAAATCGGGCTCGGGAGCGCGGGGGGATGGGCCGATAATCCTGACAGGATGCCGATTACCGACGTACTCATCCCGGCAAGCTTGATTGGCCGACGGTCGACCGAGACCGGGAACTCAAACCTCATGAAAGCGATGTTTCCAGGGATTCGTGCGCGTGCCGCTCTGGTGCTCGGAGCGCTGGTGCTCTGCTCCTTGGGAGCCCAAGCCCAGATCGACGCCCTTGGTCAAGCCTGGATGCAGCGCTACAACGGAGCCGCCAACCAGCAGGACTCCGCATCGGCGCTCGCAAGCGACCCGTCCGGGAACGTCCTCATCGCCGGTCAAGCGATCGTGTCGTCCGGCCAGCCGGCGGACATGGTGGTCGGCAAGTACTCCGGCACCGGACAACGTCTTTGGGTAGCCACCTACAACGGCGGGGCCGGAAACGAGAGCGTGGCCTCCGCGATCGGCTCCGACGCCCTCGGCAACATCTACGTCGCGGGCAGTTCCGGTGGAGACATCGTAGTCCTCAAGTACACGCCCGCAGGCTCGCGTCAATGGGCGATGCGCTACGAGGACACCAGCACCGGGTACTCCACTCCGGCCGGGATCGCGGTCGACTCAGCCGGCAACGTCACCGTCGCCGCGACGACCGCCCAAGATTCGTCGCGATCATCCGACATCCTCATTCTTCGCTACTCCACGTCGGGCGTTCTAAACTGGGTGGTCCGCGCCGACGGCGCGGCGGCCGGTAACGATAGTGCCGAAGCGATCTCACTCGACAGTCAGGGCAACGTCGTCGTGGTCGGTACGTCCTGGGGAGGCGACGCCGGCGACTTCGACATCGTCGTCCTCAAGTACAGCCCCACGGGTGCACCCCTCTGGAACTATCGCTACAACGGGATCGGCATCTGGGACGAGGCTCGCAGCCTCGCGGTCGATCCGACGGGCAACATCTACGTCGGCGGCTTCACCCAGGGCTTTTGGGCCCTCTTGAAGTTCTCTCCGACCGGAAGCTTGCTCTGGTCGTTACTGGAACCGGCGGGAACCGGCGAGATCGCCGATCTCGCCCTCGACGGCGCCGGCAACGTTCTCGTGGTCGGGTCCGAGGACTACGGCCAGAACCCCTACAGCTACGATTTCGGCATCGCCAAGTACACAGCCGCCGGATCGCGCGTCTGGAGTAGGACTTACAACGGCCCGAACGGGGGAGTCGACGCGGCTCATGACGTGGCCGTCGATAGCGCCGGAAGCGCCTACGTGTCGGGATACTCGTCCGCCGATCTCCTCGACAACCGGGGTGAAATCGCGATCGTGAAGTACGACCAGAACGGTGTCGCGCTGTGGAACGAACGATTCAGCCCGTCCGGCACCGGCTATGTGTTTCCGGCAGGCATGGTCCTCTTCAATGACGGCAGTCTCGTCCTCGGGGCTTCGACGGTCGGCGAGTCGACCAACTCCGACGACCTCGTCCTCACCAAATACAACCAAAACGGCACCCTCAATCTCTCGATCTCCCCGAGCGCGGCGAACGTTGGCGACACGATCACCGGGACGATCTCCCTCATCGGATCCGCGCCGACCGGTGGCGCGACGATCACGCTCGAGAGCACGAATCCGGAGGCGGCGACCGTCCCGGCGACCGTCTTCATTCCCGGCGGCCAAGCTTCGGCCACGTTCAGCGTCGCGACCTTCGACGTGGAGACGGACACCGCGATCACCTTCAACGCCTCCTATCTGAATCAGGTCAGCTCGGCGAACCTACTGCTCAGGCGGACGTGGGTCCAGTCGGTGACCCTTGATGCGTTCCATGTCGTGGGCGGCGACGCTCGCCTCGGCACCGTGACCCTCGTCCGACCTGCTCCGAGCGGAGGTATCGAGGTTCAACTCTCGAGTTCGAGCCCGATCACGGCCGGCGTGCCCGAGACCGTCCTCGTTACCGAGGGCGAAACGAGCGAGACGTTTGTCGTCACCACTGCCGCAGTGAGCGCGGATGTCCCGGTCCTGGTGACTGCGGCCGCCAACGGCGGTAGCCGATCGGTGCCGCTGCTTGTCCGTCCCCCGATTCTCCAAGGGGTCGCCGTGCCCAACGTCGTCTCCAGCGGCTCGACCGTTCGGGGCACCATCGCCCTCAACTACAATGCCCCGTCTGGCGGGCTCCAGGTCGACCTCGTCAGCTCGAACCCGGCCGCGCTCTCGGTTCCGACTTCGGTCCTGGTTCCGGCCGGCACGAACCGTCTCGACTTCAATGCCTCGGGGCTCGACGTGGGCCAGCCGACCGCTGTGGTGGTCACCGCTTCGGCCCAGTCCGTGAGTCGCACCGCCGATGTGACAGTGATGCCTGAACTCCTCAGCGATCTTGTCATCGCCAGCCCCAACATCATCGGAGGCAACGACCTGATTGCCACAGTGGTCCTGACTCGACCGGCACCCGCCGGTGGCCTGGCCATCACGATGACGACCCTGGAGCCACTCCTCTGTGAGGTCTCGAACGTCGTCGTGCCCGAGGGGCTGACCGCGTTCGATGTCTCGATCCCGACGAACGGCGTCAGCGAGTTGACCGGCGTGACGATCATGGCTTCGGAGGGTCGCTCGACGAAGGCCGCCGACGGTGTCCTGGATGCAGCAAGTCTCGTGATGGTCAACCTCGATCCCCGAGTCGTACCGGCCGGCACCCGCTCGACCGGATCGGCCGTTCTCAATGGGGAGGCACCCCCCAGCGGCATTGTGGTGAGCCTGGCGAGCAACAATGTGGCCGCCAGCGTGCCCGCAACCGTGACAATCGGGGCCGGCCAGCGCTCCGCAACGTTCCCGATCACGACGCTGTCGTCGCGGAACGCCAACGTGACGATCACGGCGAACGCCGGCAAGGGCCCCGTGACCGCGATCTTGACCGTAACGACCCTGCGGATCTCCTCGCTCGCACTGAGCAGCACCTCGACACGCGGTGGCGTGGGCGCACCACGCCTCACGATCCGGCTCTCATCGAATGCTCCTGTCGGCGGGATGCCGATCCGCTTGACCTCGAGCGATCCCGCCGCCTACTTCGACGCGACGAACGTGACCATCCCTGCCGGACGAAACGTCCTCGTGGTCACCGTGCGCACCCGCTCCGTCACCGCCACCAAGTCGGTGACGCTGGGCGCCTATCTCGGTTCGGTCGGACGAACGATCCGGTTGTCGGTGACCCGCTAGTCCACGACCTCGATCGGCGTCGCGGGAACGACGCCGATCGAAGCCCCTTTCTCCAGGAAGAGCCTGATCGCGCGCACGCCCTCTTCGCCCATGTCGAGGGTGCGCTCGTTGACATACATCCCGACGAACTCATCGCTGGTCGCGCTGTCCATCCCACGCGCGAACTGAAGGGCATACTCAAGCGCCTCGGTGCGGTGGGTCAGTCCGGCGGTGATGCTCTCGCGCATGCAGCGGCTGATCTCACGAACCGCCTCAGCACCCAAGTCCTTGCGAACGACGTTGACGCCGAGCGGAAGCGGGAGCCCGGTGCGGCCCTTCCACCAACGCCCGAGGTCTTCGGTGAGCTCCAACCCTTCCTTCGCGTAGGTCAGCTGCCCTTCGTGAATGATCAGTCCGGCTGCAAACCGACCTTCGCGGATCGCAGGAATGATCTCGTCGAACGGCACCACCTCGAACTTCGGGACGACGAAGCGCGCCTCCGTCGGGCGCGAGGGCACACCGACGCCGACCGGCACCTTTGCGCCGAGCGTTTCCGCAAAGTAGAGGTTGAGGGCGAGGAAGGCGGACGTGAGCAGCCCCGGGACGGCGATCGTCGTTTCGAGGAGCTCCTCGGGCGAGAGCTGGCGTGGACCGACGATCATCGGCCCATAGTCGTCGCCGAACGAGCCACCATGGCGCAGCAGCGCGTACCGATCGGCGACGTACGCGAACGTATGGACGCTGACCGCGCTTGATTCAAGCCGCCCTTCCATCGCCCATTCGTTCAAAGTCTGAATGTCCCGGAGGATGTGTTCGAACTCGAAGTCGGACTTTACGGGGCCTTTGGCCAGGCCCCAAAACATGAACGCGTCGTCGGAATCGGGGGAGTGGCCGAGCCGAATCTTCATGACCAGAGCGTACCCGTGAGGAAAAAAACGGGCTTGGTCGATCAGGAAGACCAAGCCCCAGGGATATTGAGAGGGAACGGCTTATTAACGTTCTCGAAGAGAGGATGCGGTGGGCGGGCCCGTGATACACGGGCCTCTCTTCCCGAAGCGGGCAGGTTTCATCGTCGAGCGGGGGAGGAGGCGAGGGATGCTCGGGTTGCGTGGAGAGACCCCCCTCCGTCTCGCGGGAGCGGGCCACCTCCCCCGATGCGGCGCACGACCATCGCCGAATCAGGGG
>ERZ761602.3217-NODE-3217-length-23563-cov-3.752212_pt1 | contig 23563 bp, 21 predicted proteins | sample MGYA00512165_ERZ761602 | MGnify/ENA primary metagenome ERZ761602 (study PRJEB28899, sample SAMN02445085) | bioreactor sludge metagenome | biome: EBPR sludge; isolation source: Thorneside wastewater treatment plant | place: Australia: Brisbane, Thorneside...
CCCTCCGCGGGCGCCCGCAGCTCGTCGCGCATCCGGGCGGCGCCCTCGTCGTCGACGAAGATGGGCGGCGCGTCGCGTGGCTCGACGCGCAGGGCGCGCTCCTGGCAGAGGCCGCGTGGCCGCCCGAGGCGAGCGCGGCCGTCTGCATCGACGGCCGGCCCATGCCGAAGCTCGTCCCTTCCGTGCAGCCCGGCCTCTTCGTCACGAGCACCGCGGCGAGCTACGACGGCACGTGCGCGAGCGTCTTCGGCTATGGCGCCGACGGCTCGTTTCGATGGGTCGGCAGCACGGCCGCGAACATCCACACGCGCGCCGAGCTCGGCGCCGAACGCTCGCTCGGCACGCCCGCCCCGGCGAGCCGCACCCCCTCGGCGTCCACTCCGCCGGCTCCGGCGCTCGGTCCGCGCGCTTCGGGTCGCGCGTGTCCGGGAGAGATGGTGCTCGTCGCCGGCGATCTCTGCGTCGACCGCCACGAGTCGACGCTCCTCGATCGAAACCGCGGTCGCTATGCGTCACCCGACTTTCCGCCCACCGCGGCGGCCGCGAGCGGCGCGTTCGGCGATTGGGTCACGCGACGCGAGCGCCAGGGCGACATCTTCGCGCGCGCGCTGCCCGTCCCCACCCTGCCCCCGTGGCAGATCGAGCCCTCGCCTGCATTGGTCGCAGTCGCACGCGCCGGCGTGCGGCCGAGCGGATACGTGAGCGGCGCCATCGCCAAGAGCGCGTGCGCCGATGCGGGCAAACGTCTCTGCACCCTCGATGAATGGCGCCGCGCCTGCCGCGGCGAGGCAGGGCTCCTGTTTCCTTATGGCGCGGCCTACGTCCAGGGCACCTGCAACGTCAACGGGCCCGTCCACTCCGCCGCGACCCTCCACGACAACGCATCAATCGGTCACCTCGATCCGCGGCTCAACCGCGTCGAGTCTGCCGGCGAGACCGTCCTCCGCGAGACCGGAGACACGCCCGGCTGCGCGAGCCGATGGGGCGACGACGCGATCTACGACATGGTCGGCAACGTCGACGAATGGGTCGATGAAAAGGGCGGCGCGTTCGCGGGCGGCTTCTACGCGCGCAGCACCACCAACGGCTGCGAGGCGCTCGTCTCCAATCACCCCGAGGCCTACTTCGACTACTCGACCGGCGTGCGCTGCTGCGCCGACGCGCGCTGAGTCGCATGGCCGCTCAGCTGGAGCTGGGCGCCAACTCGAGCGACATGGTGGGGGGACTGGCCCAGCGTCGAGCAGCAGCGGCCGCTCAGCTCCAAACGCCGCCCGCGTCGACGATCGGGTGCTCGAAGTCGCGGGTGTGCCGGAGCGCACGTTCGAGCAGGCGCGAGAACCCGAGAGCGCCGCTGTGGAGAACGCTTCCAACGTCACGAAAACGCCGGCGGCTTCACCGACGAAACCGTCAGCCAGGACAAAAAACACCGCGTGAATCCCCGTTTGCTCACCGACAAGCTTGTCAGCTAACCGCCGGCAACGGAATCTGCTCGGCGCGCAGGCACACGTTCGTCACTCGACACCGCTCGCGCACGTCATAGGTTTGTCCTCCAACGTTCGTGAGACAAGGGGTGCAACGATGCGCAAGACGAGCCTACTACTCGCTTCGATGATGGCCGTGTTCGCCGTCGACGGTCCGGTGGCGGTCGCCGACCCGATCGACAACGACGGCGACGCTGACTTCGTGTTCTACGACAATCCTGGATCGCCGTTCTTGCTGTTCGCAAGTGGCGACGAGGCGTTCTCCGAGACGCCCAGCGCCGGAGCGAGCTGGTTCGAAGCATTCACCGAGCCAGACGGCGACACGTTCTGGACCGCATCTCACATGGAGCGGCACAACACGCCCCTCTCCTTTGGACCGGATTCGGTTCAAGTGCGCTTGAACATCACGGACGTAGTCGGGGTCACCGATCTCTCGAGCGGGGTCGACATCGATTGGACCATCACCGCGGACCTTCGGTTCTCGAACAGCTTCGCCGGCATCGTCGAAGCGACCTGCCGAACGGCGTCCTTCGACATCACGATCGCCGGCGACTGGGACGAGGTCGAGTCCGACCCTTTCACCATCCCAGCCCTCAGCGGGTCTGGAGCCGGAGGGTGCAACACGCACGCCTCGACCCTGAACTCGTACTTTGACCTGGGAACGAGCGGTGCCACACTGACGCTCTATAAGTTCGAGGCCTTCGTGCACGGGACATCGACTCCTCTCAGCGGCTCATGATGGACGCTACCTCGCTCGGTCGGACTTGCAGCTTGCTCGCGGCCGCACTCGTGTGCTGCGCCGAGGGCAGCGAGACCCGACCGAGTGGGGGGGCGGCGCCGAACGGTGCCGGAGGCGCACCCCCCACCGCGTCGAGCAGCGGTGGAGGCATGACAGGATGGGGCGGCAGCGGCGGTAACGAAGGGGGCGCTGCGGCCGTCTGCGTCGTTACCCCGGGAGCGCTCGATGCGCTTCCGCCGTGCCACGGGGATGTCCCAACACACGAGAGCTACCAGTGGACGAAGAAGTGGTCCTATCCCGTGCTCGGCGACACGGGTGACACGATCTGGAACATCCCGCTGGTGGCGAACCTGACCGACGACAACGGCGACGGCGTCATCAACCTCTGCGACGTCCCCGACATCGTCATCGTGCGCCTCGACTACCAATCAGTCGACCCCAAGTATGAGCTCCATCTCGTCTCCGGCGCCGACGGCCAAGGCGCGATGCTGAACTACCCCGATCTGACAGCGTCGCTCCCAGCGATTGCCGACTTGGACGCCGACGGAACGCCGGAGATCGTAGCGATGAACCGCTTCGGCCATGTGGTCGCTCTCTCGCCTCAAGGTGACGTTCTCTGGGAGAGCGACGTCGAGGTATTCGATCCGGTGGGGGTCTACGGGCCCGACCCGACCGAGGAACAAGTGCGGAACGCCAAGTTCGTGCACAACTCTCCCATCGCCATCCACGATCTCGACTCGGATGGCTCGCCGGAGATCCTGGCTGGGATGACGGTGCTCGACGCGACGGGCGAGCTCCTGTTTCAGGACCCTACCAACGGCGCCGAGCTCGATGTCATTTTCGCACCGCCTGTCCGGCCGACGGCCCTGGACCTCGACGGCGACGGTCTGCTCGAGGTGCTCTTCGGCCACGTCACCTACAACCATGACGGCACCGAGCGGTGGCGATTGGCCCTCACGACGGCCAGCCCGCATCCGATCGACATCGACCGTGACGGTATCCCGGAGCTCCTGATGACCAGCATCGAGGGGCTGACGCTCGTCTCGGCAGAAGGAGGCGTTCTGTGGGGGCCCGCGCGACCTCCCCAAGACGCGGTGCCGCCGCTCTTCGACTGCTGGGCTCCCGCAGCTGCTGTCGTGGACTTCGGCTCCGACGGGGTCGCGGAGGCGGTGGTCAACAGCTGCGAGCATCGGATGATCGTTACGCCCACGCTCGGCGGGCCCCTCGTGCAACGAGCTGAGCCAACCGTCATCAGCACCATCCTGGGGGCGCCTGGCATCGCCGGAAATGCGTTCGACTTTCGGGGAACCGGACCGGACTGGCTCGCGGCGGACCATCACGCGCTCGAGATCTACGCCAGCGTCGACGGCGCGATGCAGTGGACCGTCGGCACGGGTTGGGGCGGCGGGGGTTGGTACCCCGTCGTAGTCGATGTCGACAACGACGGATCCGCTGACCTCTTGATTCGTGACGGCGCATCTCGCGGTCATGCAGACCAGCTTCACGTCTACGAGGACGCCATGAAGCGGCCCAGCCCCACGCGGCGGATCTGGAACCAGTGGAACTACTGGGTCACCAACATCCGCGAGGACGCGATCGTGCCGCAACATCCCGTGATGCCGTGGACCCGCGACGCGTACAGGGTCCAGGCGCGCCTCGGCTGCGCTGAGCGCCCACTGCCGGATTGAGTCGAGCAGCCGCGGGCGCCGGTCTCCCTGGCGGAGCGAAGCCGGGCGGGCCGCCTACGCCAACCGGAACGCCGTGTGCCGGCGCTCGCCCGACTTCTTGATCTTCTTCTCGGTCAGCAGCTTGTCGGCTGCCTTCTTGTAGAGCGGCCGCGGTGCGCCGAGCTGCTTGCGGAGCGCCTCGGACGTGATCGGGCCTGCCTTCAGCGCGGAGAGGATCTGGCCTTCCATCGCGCCGGTGTCGACGTTTCGGCCACCAGCCTTGGGCTGGCTCGCGCCGCGCTTGCCCGGCTTCGCCACCGGCGTCTTACGAGCGTGCGACGTCGCGGCCGCCGGACGGCCGGCCCGCTTCAAGCCGAGCTTGGCCGCGAGCGCGTTGAGGATCTCTTTGGGATGCGCGAGCGCGTCGATGCCGAGCTGCTCGGCCCACGTGCGGCGGTGGGCTTCGCTGTTCTTGACGACGACGGCGGCGTCCACGCGGGCCGCGAACTTGGCGTCACGGTCGTACAGGTCGCGGAGCAGGGAGAAGTCACGGAGGAACTGGTCGACGGTGATCGGCTTGCTGGTCGGGCTCAACGGCTTGGTCTCCTGGGTCTTTGCGGGCACAGCGGAGCTCCGCGCGGCTTGCAGCGCGCGGTGCTCGCTCGCCTTGATCGGGGTCGCGGAGGGAACGAGCGGTGCGCTCGGAACCGGGGCGGCGCTCGCCTTCGCGCGTCGCCGGGTTGGTCTGTTCGCCATGATCGCGCGCGACCCTAGCAGAAACGCCTGCCAAATGGCGCGACCGTGAGACCGGGGGCGAAGGGGTCAGCGCGCGGCCTACCGGTCGAGCAGTCGTTCGAGCACGATGCGCTCGATCGCCGCGATGGGCACGCGGAGATTGGGCTTCGCGAACACGCGAATACCGTCGGGCAGCTCGAACGTCGTGGTGTCGGCGGCGGTGACCAGGAACAGGTCGGGACGTGGCGCGCGGCGCGCCGCCAGTTGAAGGATGGTGAGGCCGAGGATGCCGGCAGGGAAGCGCAGGCTCGTCCAGACGATGTCGGCGGGGGCGCTCAGCGTCGAGACGTACGCGATCGCGCTGCGCGGGTCGGTGAAGTCGATGACGAGCGGCAGGTGACGCAGAGGGCGCTCGGTCGTCGTGATGATCTGCGGCGCGTCGTCCACCAGCACCATGTGAAGAGGCTCGCTCATGGGGTGGATGTCGTACGCAATCGCACGCAGCGCTCAGACGCCCGTATTGCGGCACTTCGTCGCCGATTCTTGAGCGATCTCTCGATCGACCGAGGACTTCGTTCGCATGACGGACGAGGGGGCCGAGAGCCTGGCGGGGGCGCTTTACCCGATGGATCGCGTTGAAGACCTGGCGACCGTGTGCGCACGCGTGCAGGCGCCGTTCGCGGCAGCCGATCGGGTGCTCGAAGCGGCGGGCCTCTCGCGAGCCGCGCTCGAACGCGCGCGAGAGCGTTGGAGCGTGGCGATCCTGAGCGATCCGACGCTGGGTCGGCGCTTTCAGAGCGCCTACGCGGCGCCGGCAACATCGGCGGCACCGGCGCCGACGGTCTCGTCGAAGCGCGCCGAGCGTGGCCTTGACCGGTCGACTCGACAGACGGCTTCTCTCGCCGCTCTACGGCGGCTCAGGGGACCGATAATGTTCGACAGAGTCGCTGTGGATAGAGACCTGCTGATGGCTGACGGCACTCGACTTGATCCCTGAGCCGTCATGATTAGGGCGATTTCACCGCTCAGGTCTCGGCGAAGGATAACACGGACCCAGGGTGACCTCGCTTGCCGTGTGGACGTCGCGCATCGCTGACTTCGCGGGCTCGGCCCACTCCTTTGCCGGTCCACCTGTTCGCGTTCGCACCTCCGCCCAGAAACGGTTCAGCGAGCTAACGGCCTCGGCGGGCGTCGGCTTTCGCGATGGGGCCTCGGCTCGAGTGCGCCAAACTGCCCAGGCGTCTACGAGCAGCCGAGCCGCCTCATCCTTTGGCGGCGGTGGCGTCAAGTAAGCTCGCAGATTGGCGACATCAGCTTCGGTAAGCGTGAGCGGTCCGATGGTGGCAATGAGGCAGGGATCGCGATTCTCAGCGCAACCCGGGAGCAGCACCGAGTACACGGCGAGCACAAAGGCTAGAATTGCTGATCCCAGTCGTCGCACAGCGGCGGTTCGTCGCAGCCCAATGTCCATCCGGAAATTCCTGTAACGGGCCGTGTCAACCACTCAAAGACCTCGAGCCCCGCGGACGTGTCACGTCTGTAGAGTCCGTGTGTCTGCTGATGAATGACGCCAGGCTCGATGTAGATACACACCCCAATAGGCTCCCCCTCTCGACAGGCCAACATAGGAACCTGGCAAGCTTGGACGACATCCGGAAAACGATAACCCGTGGCGGGCACACAACCGCCGCCGCCGATTGGAAGGAAGTCCTGACAAGCGTCATACGTGAGGGCGTTACATTCATCAGGAGTGATCGCTGAGCCACCCTCGCCGGCAGACGTCGACGCCGATGTAGAGGGCGAGCCAGCAGAAGCTGTGGAGGCCACGGAAGAGGAGCCAGTGGAGGGGGCACCTCCTGTCCCCGACGCCCCTTCACCCGACGAGTCTCCGCAGCCTAACAACGCCAGGACAACGACCGCGGGGGACACGCATTCAGTTTTCATAGTCGTACTTCTGCGCCGCATAGCAGAACAGTTGGGCGGTAACGCCAAACGACGTCACCGCCTGGTTGATCATCGATACGCGGGCGCAGCGGCCCGCCAGAGCCGACGGCGTGATGACGGCCACCATCGATCTTATATCTTTCGTCGAATCGAGATGAGTAGTCTGACTGGTCCCTGTGATCCCGCACATTCCTCCACGCGGATTGAAGGTTCGAATCTGCAGGTCGAGGTTGCTGATGCGGTCTTTGGCGCCGGACATATCTTCTACCTGGAACATCACACACTTGAGAAATTCCGTGCCGGCCGGGAATGGTGTGCTCGCCAAGGGCCCAGCCACCTGACCGGGCCGACCGCCTGCCGACACGTCACTCCCACGCGCGCGCGGCATTCTTTCGTCCGCACGCGCGCACGCCTCGACACCAGACGACATAACGGTCTGGTCAGCCATCACAGGGTCTTACGTGCCAGTCGGCGCGGCCTCGTTTCCCCCGCCCGAGCGCAGAGGGCGGGCGAAGCCCGCCCGGGTCCGCGCGAAGCCCGCCATTGGGGGCACCCCTACTTCATGCCGTGGTGCGGGTCGCGCATCGGGCCGTCGCTCGGCTCGACGTAGCCGGAGATGTCGCGCTTGTACGCGTTGTTCTGCGCCTCGAGCACGTTCTCCATCGCGCCCGCGGCGAGCGCGAGCGTGCCAGGGGTTTTCTCCGTCGCGGCGACCTTGGCCTTCTCCACGAAGGTGGTGAGGGCCTTCGGCATGAATGCGCCGTAGGCGTCGCCCTTCAGCGCCTTCACGGCGGCCTCGATCTCGGCGGTGGCGGTGGTGACGTCGGCGAGCGCCTTTTCGACGTCCGCGGCGTCCTTGCCCTGGGCGAGCAGCTCGAACGCGGCCAGGGCTTTGTCGATCGCGGCCTGCGACTTCTGCGCCGGCGCAGCCTCCCACTTGGAGGGGAACGCCGTCTTGTACGCCGCGAGCGCGTCACCGACCTGCTTGGTCACGGCGTCGAGCTTCTCGAACGCGGCCTTCATCGTCTTGTGGAGCTCGCGGCCCTTCTCGAACTTGTCCTTCTCGTGCTCCTTCTTGCCGTAGTAGTCGGCCGCATCCACGAGAGCCTGACCGAGGGGCGGCCCCACCTCGACCGCGGCGTCGAGCGCCTTGTCGAGCTCCTCGTGAGCGGGCTTGTCGGAGGACCCGGCGGCGTTGCACACCCGCGCGAGGCGCTGGTAGACGAACGCCGGGTTGCCCGACTTCACCTCCGGTGTTCCGAGGTCGGGGACCTTGGGGCCGGGCCGATCCTTGCCCAGGCTCTTGTCGACCGCGCCCTGCGCGAACTTCAGCGCGACGAGGCCGATGTAGCAACGCTCCGCGTGGTAGCTCTTCATGATCGACGGCTCGGCCTGGCGCTTCGGCCGCGACGGCTGAGCGGGCCGCCGCTGGCTCCCGGCGGGGCGGACGCCGGACGCGGCGCCGCCGGTCGATGCCGGCGCACCGGACGCGGGGGCGGGCTCGGTCGACTTGTCGGAGCAAGCCGTGACCACCAGCGAAATGGCGAGGAGACAGGTCGTGCGCATCGCGCCCGGAACTCTATCAGGTCGGGCGAAACGCGGCCGTGGTATAGGCGACCGAATAGTCACAATGTCAGCCCTCCCCGACGACTTCGAGAACCCGACCGACGAGCACCGGATGATGCGGCAGATGTGCCGCGACTTCGCACGGAACGTGCTCGAGCCGCAGGCCGAGGCACAAGACAAGAAGGGGCACCTCGACGTCTCGCTCATGCGCCGCGTGGGCGAGCTCGGCCTCCACGGGATCACCATCCCGGCCGAAGAGGGCGGCGCTGGCCTCGACGCGCTCGCCGCCGTCATCGTGCACCACGAGCTCTCCAAGGCCGACCCGGGCTTCACGCTCGCGTACCTCGCCCACGCGATGCTCTTCGTGAACAACTTCTACTACGCGGGCAACGCCGACCAGCGCGCGCGCTACCTGCCCAAGGTGCTCTCGGGCGAGTGGATCGGCGCCATGGGCATGACAGAGCCGAGCGTGGGCACCGACGTGCTCGGCATGCGCACCGTCGCCCGGCGCGACGGCGACCGCTTCATCCTCAAGGGGCACAAGTCGCTCATCACCAACGCGCCCGAGGCCGAGGTGTTCCTCGTCTACGCCAAGGTCGACGACCGCCTCACGTCGTTCATCGTCGAGCGGAGCTTTCCTGGTGTGAGCACGCCCAGCAAGTTTCCCAAGATGGGCATGCGCGCGAGCTCCCTCGGTGAGATCGTGCTCGACGAGGTTCCGGTGCCGGCCGAGAACGTCCTCGGCAAGGTGGGCGGCGGCATCACCAACATGATGCGCAACCTCGAGATCGAGCGCCTCACCCTCGCGGCGATGAGCCTCGGCATCGCCGATCGCTGCCTCGAGATCATGGTCCGCTACGCCGCCGAGCGTCACAGCTTCGGCAAGCCGATCGCCGATCATGGGCAGATTCAGCGCTACATCGGCGAGAGCTACGCCAAGACCGAGGCCACGCGCGCCCTCGTCTACGCCGTCGCCCGCGCGACCCGGCCCGACGCTCAGAACCGCCTCGGCACCGACGCGGCCAAGCTCTTCGCGGCGCCGGTCGGCAAAGAGGTCGCCGACAACGCCATGCAGGTGCTTGGCGGCTGGGGCTACTGCGACGAGTACAAGGTCGAGCGTTTTCTCCGCGACGCCAAGCTCCTCGAGATCGGCGGCGGCACCCTCGAGTCGCATCAAAAGAACATCACCAAGGATCTGCTGCGCGGGATCTGACAGCGCCGACGCGGCGGCGCCGCCGCGTCGGCGCTTGGGCGGAAGTGCGGCCCGGCTGTCGCCCAAATTCGTACCCGGCATCGAAAAGACGCGCGCGGTTCGAAGGTGCGTACGTACGCACCTCCGCACCCCGAGGCTACGGGATGCCGCCCACGTCGCCGATGGGCGGGGGCGTCGCGACGACGAGCCGCAGCCCGACATCGAGCGCGTCGAGGGCTCGCAGGTGACCGTGGCGCTCATCCCAGAGGCCGCTCGCGAGGTCGCGAGATACCTCGGAGACGACACGGTCGACGACCTCGGCCGACATCCGCGCGAAACCCGAGGTAGCCGCCCGAGCGTCGGCATCGAGCACCCGCTCGGGGTGAGCCCAGAAGGAGCCGAGGTTCCAGTCGGGCGTGTCGCGCGGGATGGGGACGGTCTCGGCCCGGACGGCGCCGCCGAGCCAACGCGCGAGCTCGGCCGGTGACGGGAAGATCTGCCGATCGAGGGCCGCGACCTCGGGCAGATAGTCGGCCATCAACCACATCGCGCCGCTGACAGCTGCGTCATACGTCAGGATGACGACGGCGCCTCGCGCCACCCGCCGAAGCTCGCGCACGCCTCGTTCGCGATCCGCGTCCCAGTGGTGGACGCTGAGCACCGACATCGCGGCGTCCACGGACCGGTCGCGCAAGGGGAGGCTGCCTGCCGACGCTCGAATCGAAGGGGCAAGGTCGAGCGGTCGCTGCGCCGCCATCACGTCGCTCGGCTCGATCGCGACCACGTAGCGATCGCGAGGCTCGTAGGCGCCTGCCCCCGCCCCGACGTTCACCACCGTCCGCGCGTCGCCGAGCGCCGCGTGGATCTGCTCGCGAAAGCCAGCGTCTTCTCGCCGCGTCCGCGCGTAGCCGTGGCCGATCCGATCGTAGCGCGTCATGGGTGGTGCACCGGGCGCATGGGGACCCGGGTGTAGAGACGACGAGCGGCGCAAACAAGGCCTGACGCTCGGCGTTGTGCCGTACGCTCCGGCGCATGCGCACACCGCGGCGGTCGCCCGTGAAGTGGTTCGTCGACAATTTCTTCAAGGGCTGCCTTCTGCTCGTGCCCATCGCGGCGACGGTGTGGCTGGTTTGGACGGTGTTCGTCGCACTCGATCGTCTCTTGCCGACGCCCGTGCCGGGGCTCGGCATCGTCGTCGCCGCGGTGATCATCACGTTCATCGGGTTCGCGACGAGCAACGTGGTCGGGCGGCAGCTCGTGCAGGGCTTCGAGAGCGTCCTCGAGCGGCTGCCGATCGTGCATCTGCTGTACGCGTCGCTGAAAGACCTGATCGACGCGTTCGTCGGCAACAAGAAGACGTTCGAACGCCCCGTGCTCGTGAAGCTCGACGAGCAAGGCGGCGTCGGCGTGCTCGGCTTCGTCACGTGCGACCACTTCGACGACCCCGCGCTCGCGGGCTACGTCTCCGTTTACCTGCCGCAGTCGTACAACTTCGCGGGCAACTTGATCGTCGTCCCGGCCGCGCGCGTCACGCCCCTGCAGACCGAGGGCGCCGCCACCGTCACGTTCATCGTCTCCGGCGGCATCTCGGGCATGAACGCGGCCAAGAAGTACCTGGAAGATACGGCGCCGATCTCACGCCGGGCGTGACACCCGCGCCGCGATCACCAGTGGTGGTGGCAGTGGTAGTGAGGCGGCGGGATCGGGTTCTCGCGGTCGGCTCGCTCGCGCGCGGCCTCGAACGCCTTGCCCGCGACGGTGGCGAGCTCGGCGGAGGCGGCGTCCAGGCGCTCACCCGCAAAGTCGACTTGCTCGTTGCTGACCCGCTCGATCGCTTGCCCCTCCGCGTCCTCGGACTTGCAGACGTAGCGCATGCTGGTCAAGAGCTCGTGCAGCTCGTTCACCGCGCGCCCCGCATCGGCCACGGCGGCCCCGCATGGCCCGCTCGCGACCGCGCCCCTGCACGTGGCCGAAGCGGCGGTGATGCGACCGAGCATGGCCCGCGCTTCGTCGACCTGCTCGGCCAACGCTCGGTAGCGCGCCGCCATGACCGGCGTGGAGCCGGGAGGTGCGGCGACGACGGGCCACGCCGAGGAGCGCTGCGGCTCGGCCGCGCAGCCGGCAGCGGACAAGGCAGCGGCGAAGCACCAGAGAGGAGGGAGGCCAGCGCGATCGACGGAGCCCACGGTTGGTACCCATCACTACGCGCGCGCAGCCGAAATGTCACCGGGGCACGAGCTCGAGGATCTGCCCCTTCGACTCGTCGGTGGCGACGAAGATCGTGCCCGCAGGCCCGACGCGCACGTCGCGGATGCGCGCGCGGTTCACGAGCAGGCGCTCCTCGCCGACCACCTTTTCGCCGTCCAAGGTGAGGCGCGCGAGGTGCCGCCCCGCGAGCGCGCCGACGAATAGGCTGCCCTTCCACGCGGGGAACGCGGCGCCGTCGTAGAACGCCGCGCCCGAGGGCGCGATGACGGGGTCCCAGTAGTAGAGCGGCTGCTCCATGCCCGCTTTGCTCGTGAGGCCCTCGCCGATCTTCCCCCCTGAGTACTCGATGCCGTAGGTGATCGTCGGCCAGCCGTAGTCCTTGCCCTTCCGAGCGATGTTCACCTCGTCGCCGCCGCGGGCGCCGTGCTCGATCACCCAGAGCTCCTTGGTCTCGGGGTGGAGGGCCGCAGCCTGGATGTTGCGATGTCCGATCGACCAGATCTCGGGGAGCACGCCCTCTTTGCCGACGAAGGGGTTGTCGGGAGCGGGCGAGCCGTCCGGGCGAAGGCGAACCACCTTTCCCAGCGTGCCGTCGAGGCGCTGCGCCTGTTGACGCCCCTCGATGATCGAGCGCTCGCCCAGGCCGATGAACAGGTTGTTGTCGGGGGTGAAGACGATGCGCGAGCCGAAGTGCTTGGATGAGTCGAGGGTCGGCATCTGACGCCAGATCACCTTGACCTCATCGAGGCGAGGCGCACCCTCGAGGACCAGCTTGCCCCGACCGAGGGCGGTGCCGTTGCCCCCCTCGCGTGGCTCGGCAAACGTGAAGTAGACGAAACTGTCATTGGTGAACGTGGGCGACACCGCGACGTCGAGGAGCCCGCCCTGGTCCTCGGCCGCGACCTTGGGCAGGCCCGCGAGCGGCTCGGACTTCGTGCCATCAAGGGCGATGAGCCGGAGGCGGCCGGGCCGCTCGCTCACCAGCATCCGCTTGTCGGGCAGAAACGCGAGCGCCCAGGGGTGCTCGAGGTCGCCCGTGACGACACGGACGTCGAAGGCGACGTTCGCGGTTCGATACGGCGCGCGCGTCTGGCCGGTGAACGCGGGCTTCTGGTCGGGCGCGTTCGCGTCGGCCGTCTCGAGCGACTTGCCCGGCACCTGGTTGCCGGGCCCCTTGGCCGAGTCGCCGCAAGCCGCCGCGACGGAGACGATCGAGAGCGTGAGCGCGGCGCGGGCCAAAGCGGTCATGGGGCTCAGCGGCGCCCGCGCGACGACGGCGCGCCGGGCCGAGCCGCGCTCGCGGGTGGAGGCAGAGGCACGGGCGGCAGCTTCTCGACGAGCCGGTCGCCTTCACACTCCGCCAGGATGCCCTCGTTCGTGATGGGATCGATCGCGAGCACGCGCCGGTGCCGGTGCAGGAACCACGTGTCTCCACGCGGCTGCTCCAGCCACGCCCGCAGGTAGCGAAACCCGTGCTCCAGGGCGAAGTCGCGGGCACGTGGGGCGAGCTCGCTCGGCACCGCGCTGACCCACACGTGCCAGTCGCTCTCGGATCGACACTCGATGCCCGCAAACGAAATGAGCTCGGCATCGAGCGGCACGGCCTGCGGGCGCGCGTAGAACGAGATGCCGAGCAGGTCGAACTGCCGGGCGCCGGCCAGCGTCTCGGAGAGCAACGACGCGCTGAGCGCGTAGGAGGACCCCCGCGAGATCTGATCCCGCGAGCGCGTAGGGATCATCTTGGTCTCGTCACCCGAACGGTTCGCCATGCGTCACTGCTACTGCGGAACCGGCGGCACGACCACCGTGTTGATGGAGTCGACGGCCATGCCGGCAGGGTACCCGTAGCTCGCGTAGGAGTCGTACCCCCAGACGGTGAGGCCGAACGGCGCGGGTGATGTGGCGGTGTGCTTGCCGTTGTCGCACCCGTTCATGCCGATGAAGTTCTCGGTCAGCTTGATGCGCGCGACCTCGTAGAGCCCGCCCCCGCCGACCGGCGTCCAGCCCGTGACCGTGCCCATGCAGTCCAGGCTGACGTCGTGGAAGATGCCGCCGCCGTCCTTTTTTCGGACGAACACGAGCGACGTGTTGCCGTAGGTGGGGTCGGTCGCGAAGAGATACGAGTTGAGGTACTGCGCCGGCGGCACCAGGTTGACGTACTCGGGGTCGCCCACGCCGGTCGAGGTCGTGCCGCCGCCCGTCATGTACGTCGCGACGTAGAACGGATGCGTCTCGTCTTGGCTGCGCACCGAGAACGCCTGGTCGGTGAAGAACACCGCCACTTGGCCCTGGTTCAGCGTGGCGGGCGCGCCCGGCGGCATCGGATCGTAGGTCAGCGTCGTGCCATCGACCATCCCGACGATCATGTAGGGCGCCTGGTCGTCGAACGCGCCCTGCCGCGGTGGGTAGCGCGCGCCGAGGTACTCGGTGCCCAGGGTCTGCACCGGCAAGATCTGCTGGTGGGCCGCGTCGCAGGCGCCCTGACCGTCGGGGATGTTCATGCAGCTCGCGCCGCCCCAGACACTGACGGGCTTGTCAGATTGGAGGACCGAGCCGGCGAGCCGCTCGAACTGCAAGAACTGCGCGACCTGCCCGCGGTTCAGCGTGAACGTCGACGAGGTGTTCGCCGTCATCGTCGGTAGCCCCGCGCCGCCCGTCACGTTCACCGTCGGCACCATCGTGATCATCGTGTTGTCCTCCGACGCGACGATCTGCGTGAAAGGCTGCCCCGCCGACGCCGTCCAGGCATCCGCGGTCACGAAATTGTTCCCCCACGTGGGGGTCGGCAGGAGCAGCGTCGCGCTCGACACGTAGCTCGCGGCCCCGCCCCACGGGTAGACGTCGTACATGACCACCGGCGCCGTCGTGGCGATGTGGAACGCGTTCGAGAGCCCCGTGAAGTCGAGCTGCGTGTTCTGGAGCAACGCCGGCTGCACCCCCGCCGGACAATCCACCTGATAGATGTCGCCCGACTCGTAGCTCGACAAGAACAGAATCCCGAGCTCGCCCGCCGGCAACTGCCCTCCGGGGGCGAGCTGGTAGGTCAAGCCGGCGCCCTGCCCCTGCGGGATGTAGAGGTGGTTCGCCACGTTGAGCGTCATGCCGGCGAACTCCGCCGTCACCGTCACGGGGCTCGTCCACGTGTTCGCCACCATGGCCGCGAAGCACCCGCCGCGCGCCTCTGCGATGCAGGCCGGCGTCACGCTGAAGAAGTCGCACCCGATCGTGCTCTTGTTCTCGGTCGCGGCCGTGCAGGCCGGCACGCACGCCCCGCTGGGGCTGCAGCCCTGGTCCGGGGGACAGGCCTGAAGGATGTTGCCGTCACAATCGATGACGTTGTGCAGGTCCGACGAGCAGGTGATGCAATCACTACCGGTGCCCGAGCTGCCGGTGAAGTTGCCCGTCGACCCTCCGTCACCGTTCCCTGACGACGGAGCCAAGCCTCCCCCACCCGTCCCCGCGTCGTTCCCCGCGGAACAACCGCCGGCGACAGAGAGCCCAGGCACGGCAGCGACGACGAACGCGGCAAGCAAAGGACGGGCGCGCATACGATCGAGGCTATCGGGATCGACCGGGCCTGAGAACCCACGCGCGCCTGTCTCGGCCTTACTTGTCGAGCCGCGCCGGGCTCCGTCCCCGACTCAGGGGCACGTCACCGTCGTCCCGTTGATGGTCGGCAGGCCGGCGAGACCGCAGAGCACCTCGCAGCCGTTGCCGAAGTTGCAGTTGGTGACCGTGCAGCCGGCCGCGGGGCAGGTGACGTCGCAGTCTGACCCGGCACAGTCGACCGCGCAGGCGGCCGACGAGCTGCACTCCACGTCGCACGTGGTGTTGGCGTTGCAGTCGACGGTGCAGTCGGCGCCCGCGCCACACTGCATGTCGCAGTCCGGGCCGGGGGCGCACGTCAGGTCGCAGTCCCCGTTGTCGGCGCAGACGCAGTTGTTGCCGTCGCACGCGAGGGCACCGCCGCTGCCGCTGCTCGCGTCGCTCGACGACTGGTTGTTGCCCGAGCCGCTCGAGGCCTTGCTCGAGCCCGTCGTCGCGCCGTCACCGTCCACGACCACGCAGGCGGCCACGCTGACCGCGAGAACCAACGAGAGACCCTTCATCCAACTCATGACAAGCTCCTCTTTCCGACGCCGGCTCGAGGCCGCGTCCGCGAGGGCTCATCGCAAGAGGCTTGCCGCGCTCCGAATGGGCGAATCCGCGGGATTCACGGGAGACTCTGGGCCGGGGTGCTGCATCGACCCCGCAGGTAGCGGGGTCGACGCCGCGCTCGGCTCAGGTCCCCTCCATCTCGCCGAGCTTGCGGTAGATGGTGCGGGTCGAGATGCCGAGGAGCTGCGCGGCGACGCTCTTGTCGCCCTTGGCTTGGCGGAGCGTCTCGCGGATGAGGCGCCGCTCGACCTCGTCGAGGGGCGTGCCCACGCTGAACGTTATCGAGCTCGGCTCGGCCGGCTCGCTATCGCGGATCGTCTCGGGCAGATCATCGAGGGTCAGCCGATCGCCGCGGCAGAGCACGACCGCGCGTTCGATGACGTTCTCGAGCTCGCGCACGTTGCCGGGCCACGAGTAGTCCATGAGCTTGGCGGTCACCTCTTTGGAGACCCCGAGGCGCGCCTTGTTGTTCTTTTTGCAGTACACGCCCAAGAAGTGATCGCTGAGGAGCGGGATGTCCTCGCGCCGGGTGCGGAGCGGCGGCGCCGTGATCGCGATGACGTTCAGCCGGTAGTAGAGGTCCTCGCGAAAGCGCCCCGCCGACACCTCGGCCCGGAGGTCCTTGTTCGTCGCGGCTACGACGCGGACGTCGGCCCGAACCCTCTTGAAGCACGCGCAGGAGCTTCACCTGCACGCTCGGCGATAGCTCACCGATCTCGTCCAAGAAGAGCGTGCCGCCGTCGGCGCGCGCGAACCGGCCGTCGCGGCGCGCGTGGGCGCCGGTGAACGCGCCGCGCTCGTGCCCGAAGAGCTCGGCCTCGAGGATCGTCTCGGGGATGGCCGAGCAGTTGACGGCGACGAACGGCCCGCCCGCTCGCGTCGAGTGCTGGTGGATGAAGCGCGCGAGCAGCTCTTTGCCGGTGCCGCTCTCGCCGAGCACGAGGACGGTGGCGCTCGACGGCGCCGCTTGCAAGACGATGTCGAGCACGCGCCGCAGCGCGGGGCTCGAGCCGACGATCTCGCGGCCGGGGAGGACGTTGAGCTCTTGCTTGAGCTGCCGGTTCTCGAGCGTGAGCGTGCGGCGCTCGGCCGCCTTGCGGACGGTCTTGACGATCGTCATCCGCTTCAGCGGCTTCTCGACGAAGTCGTAGGCCCCCTCGCGCATGGCGGTCACGGCGGTCTCGACGGTGCCGTACGCCGTCATGAGCACGACCTCGACGTCGGGCGCCGCCTGCCGAATCGCGCGCAAGAGCTCGAGGCCGCTCACGGCGGGCATCATCAGATCGGTCAGGACGACGTCGACGCGGTGGGTACGCAGGATGTCGAGGGCTCCGCGCGCGCTCGGCGCGGTCAGGACGCGCATCCCGTCTTTCTGGAAGATCTTCTCGATGCTCGAGAGGTTCGAGGGCTCGTCGTCGACGACGAGGACGGTGAGGGCGTCGGGAGGAGGCGGCTCGGCCGGCGCGTCGGTCGTCATGCTGCCGCGGACTCTAGCGCCGGGCCGCTTCGAGCGCAGCGAAGGCCTTGTGGGCCGTGCACGACCCATGTTAATGAACATGTTCAGTGAACGTGTTCACCAAAGGGCCACGCACCGAGTCCGCGTCCAAGTCGCGGGTCCTGCAGAAGGGCGAGACGCGCGAGCGCATCCTCCGGGTGGCGCGCGAGCACTTCGAGGCGAACGGGTTCGACGGGGCCAACGTGCGGGCGATCGCCAAGGGCGCCGGTGTCGCGGCCGGGACGGTGCTCCTCCACTTCACCGACAAGCGTGACCTCCTGCACGCCGCGCTCTTCGCCGATCTGGAGGCCCTCATCGACGCCGAGGTCGCGCGTCCGGTGGACGAGCCGCTCGAGCCTGCCCTGCGCAGCCTCGCGCGCCGCTTCTTCGCCTACTACGCCGAGCGGCCCGCCCTCTCGAAGACGCTGCTACGGGAGGCGCTGCTCGCCGAGCCCCCTTGGCGTGACCGCTTCACCGGGCAGGTGACGCGGGTGCACGCTCACGTCGCCGGTCTGGGGGCGGCCGCCAAGCGGCGGGGCGCGCTCGCCGAGCACGCCGACCCGATGCTCCTCGGAGTGACGTTCTTCGCCTTTTACTACTTCGCGCTCATCGGCTGGGTTCAGGGGGGCTTCGTCGACCCTGCCCCGCTGTTCGAGCGGCTACTGGCCGAGCACCTGCGCGGGCTCGCTCCTCAACCCTCACGGAGAACCAAGCGATGACGACCATCTTCAAGGACGAGCCCTCGCGCTCCACGATCGAGGCCGCCTACGAGCGCTTCCGCGCGCGCCTGCCGGCCCACGAGACGCTCACGGTGTCGACGCGGCACGGCGAAACCCACGTGGTCGTCACGGGGCCGGTCGACGCTCCCCCTCTCGTCGCGGTGCACGGCGCGCTCGCGAGCTCGGCTCACATGCTGGGCGAGCTCGGGCCCTTGCGCGATCGATTCCGCGTCTACGGGGTCGACGTGATCGGCCAATCGGTGAAGAGCGCCGACGCGCGCATCTCGCTCGACGGGCCCGAGTACGGCGAGTGGCTCGTCGATGTGCTCGACGCGCTGAAGCTCGAGAGGGCGCACGTCTACGGCGTGAGCTGGGGCGGGTTCGTCGCGCGCAAGCTCGCCGAGGTCGCGCCCGAGCGCATCGACCGCCTCGTCCTGCTCGTCCCCGCGGGCATCGTGGGCGGCTCGGCGTGGAAGGGCCTGACGAAGATGGGCATCCCCATGGCGATGTATCGCGCGTTCCCCAGCGAGGCGCGTCTGCGCAAGTTCGTCTCGAACCTCGCCACCGACGTCGACGAGCACTGGCTCGGCTACTTCGGCGATGCGTTCCGCGCCTACAAGCTCGACATGCGCGTGCCCCCCCTCGCCAAGCCAGAAGCGCTCGCCGGCTTCAAGCGGCCGACGCTCGTGTTCGGCGCCGACGACGACATCAGCTTCCCCGGCCAGGCGCTGATCGACCGGATGAAGGTGCTCATCCCCCACGCCGAGGTCGAATTGCTCGAGAACTGCAAACACGCGCCGCCGACCGACGACGCGTTCCGCGCCAAGATGGCCGATCGCGTGACGGCCTTCTTGGCCGAGCGCTAGGAACGCTCAGGTCACCGGGCCGATCACAGCGGCGGCCGCGAAGGCTCCGGGGCGCTGCTTGTACGCCTCGATCACGAGCTGCTCGGCGAGCGCGGCGGGCGCAGTCGTCGGCGTGGTGAGGACGCGGCGGAGGCCGACCTCGCCGAGCGCGAGCGCCACGTCGTGGCTGACCATGACCAACCACGCGTCCTTGTCGAGCGCGTGCTCACGCACGTCGGCGCGCCCATTGCCCGTACCGAGCACGCGCGTGAGCGATGTCTTCAGGTGCATCGGCATGCCGTCGTAGAGATCGGGGCTCGAGTCGCGATCAGCGCCCTGCTCGCGGAGCGCGTCGTCGGCGATCGAGCGATCGTCGGTCAAGCGATCGACCGTCCCCGCCGCGATTCGATACACCCGATCGCCTCCGGCGACGGCGGTGCGCACGCGATCGCCGTCGAGCGCGATGGCTACGGCGGTCGCAGCCGCGGTCGACGTCGAGATGCCGAGGTCTGCCACGCTGCGATCCGCTTGCTCGAAGGCACGCTCGAACGAGGCGGCGTCCTTGGGCGCGGCGGGGAGCGCGACCGCCAGTCGGGTCGCGCACGCGGCCTGAGCCGCGCCCCGTCGCGGGTCGTCGCGGCCGGTGGGCGAGACCAGCGCGACGACGCCCTCGTTCACACACCCCCACGGCGCGGCGTGCACACCCCTCGCGCTCGGCGCGAACGCGGAGCGAAGGGCGATCGGACGCCTGGTCGCTCCTACGGAGAGGTCGGCGTCGCGAGAGCGCTCCTCGGCTCCGAGCAGCGGCCCCGACGAGCGCGCTGCCGTGCTCGCGACGGGGGCGCGTCTCTGCCGCCAGAGTCTCTGGCCCAGGAGGGCGGCGACCGAGAGGATGACGGCGAAGGTGACGGTGACCGCGATGTCCATGCCGCGGATTGGGCGCCCTCGAGCGCCGACAGGCAACTGACACGAACTTACAGATCCAGGGATACGTGACGGGCCTGCTATCGTGCCGGGCAGCGATGCTGCTGGACGAGATTGAAGCCTTCGTGAACGTCGTCGACGCGGGGTCGTTCACCCTCGCGGCCAAGAAGCTCGGCGTGCCCAAGTCGACGCTCAGCCGAGCCATCAGCCGCCTCGAGGACGCGACCCGCGTTCGGCTTTTGTCACGGTCGACGCGGACCCTCGCGCTGACCGAGCCGGGCCAGCGCTTCTACGACCAGGTCGGCCCGCACGTCGGCGGGCTCAAAGACGCGATGACGCTCCTCGGCGACGCCGAAGAAGAGCCGCAGGGCGTGCTGCGCGTCACCATGCCCGTCGACGTGGGCGAGGGGCTGCTGGGCGAGATCATCGCGCGCTTTCTCTGCCGATACCCCAAGATGGAGATCGAGGTCGACGTCTCGGCGCGGACGGTGAACCTGATGGAAGAGGGCTTCGACGTAGCCATCCGCGCGAGCACCAAGCTCAAGGACTCGTCGCTCATCGCGCGCAAGCTGGTGAACACGGCGCTCCACCTCTACGCCGCGCCCACCTACCTGGCCCGGCGCGGGACGCCAAAGACCGTCGCCGATCTCGCGGGTCACGACGCCGTGCTCCCCAGCCACTCGGGCTTTCAGTCGCTGATCGCGCGCCCCGCCGTCCGGTTTCCGGCCCACGCGCGCCTGCACGCCGCCGACTTCGCCTTCGTGAAGCAAGCGATCACCGCAGGCGCAGGCATCGGGCCCCTCCCCTCGTTCCTCCCTCGTGAAGACGTGACATCGGGCAAGCTCGTTCGCGTCCTGCCCGATTGGTCGCGCCCCGCGGGCACGCTCTACGTCGTCTACCCCGGGCAGAAGCACGTACCGAAGAAGGTGATCGCGTTCCGTGACTTCGTCGTCGAGGCGTTCGCCAAGCTGAAAAAGGACCTGGGGGACGAGTAGCTCGGCGAGCGCCGCGTCAGAGCGCCGCGCGTACGCTCGCCTCGACGATGGCGAGGAGCTCGTCGAGATCGGCCTGGGGGATGTTGAGCGGCGGAGCGATGTAGACGGTGTCGCCGAGCGGGCGCAGGTACGCGCCGAGCTCACGCGCTTTGGCGTGCGCGCGCCACCCGGCGCCGCCGAGGTAGCCACCGGCCCCGAGGTCGACGGCGCCGATCATGCCGATCGAGCGCGCGCCGCTGCACCCATCAATCTCGCCGAGCCGCGAGAACGCCCGCGCGATCTTCTCGGCGCGGGGAGCCACGCCCTCGAGCACGCGTTCGTCATCGAACACGCGGAGCACCTCGAGCGCCACGCGCGCCCCCAGCGGGTTCCCGCAGAACGAGTGCCCGTAATAGAACGCCGCCTCGGGCGGGCCGAGGAACGCCTCGAAGATCGCTTCGCTCGCCAGCGTCGCCGCCATCGGCAGGACCCCGCCCGAGAAACCCTTCGCGGTGCAGAGGAGGTCGGGCGAGACGCCTGCGTGCTCGACGGCCCAAAACGGCCCGGTGCGCCCGTAGCCGGTGAAGACCTCGTCGGCGACGAGCACGATATCGTGGGCGTCGCACGCCGCGCGCGCGGCGCGCACGAACGACGGCGGGTAGACGCGCATGCCGGCCGCGCCTTGGACGATCGGCTCGAGCACGACCGCCGCGATCTCCGCCTCGTGCTTCGCGAGGAGGTCGCCGAGGGCGGCCTCGGCGGCAGCGAGGTCGGCCTCACCGGTCGGCGGCTTCGCGAAGATGACGTCCATGAGGACATTGGCGAACGCGCTGCGGAACACCTCGACCCCGCCGAGCGCGGTGACGCCGAGCGTCTCGCCGTGGAACGCGCCCTCGAGCGAGACGAACTTGGTGCGACCGGGCCGGCCGCGCTGCCGCTGGTAGCCGAGCGCCATCTTGATCGCGACCTCGAGCGCAGTGCTGCCGTCGTCGCTGAAGAACGCGCGCGTCAGGCCCCGGGGCGCGCGGCCGATGATGGCTTCGGCCAAGAGGGCCGCCGGCTCGTGGGTGGCGCCGGCGAGCGGCGCGTGGCACATCTCGCGCGCCTGCGAGGCGAGCGCGTCGACGAGGCGAGGGTGGCCATGGCCCAGGGTCGCGACCCACCAGCTCGCGTTCGCGTCGATGTACGAGCGCCCGTCGGCGTCGTAGAGGCGCGAGCCCCGAGAGCGTGCGACGACGAACGGATCGGTCTCGTCGATGTACCGCTGCATCGGCGTGTACGGGTGCCACACGTAGCGCTTGTCGAGCCGGACGATGTCGGCGCGCGTGGGGTGGCTCAACGGCCCCTCGCCGCGACCTTGGACAGGGGAGAAAACGGCTCGATCACGGGGGGCAAGATACGCGAGCGGCTGCCGGGCCGGCTCGTGTCCGGCTCTTCGGGCAAGAAGATGCGCACCTCGGTGCCGACGTCGGGCTCGCTCATGATCCTGAGGTAGCCGCCGTGAGCGTCGACGACGCGCGCCACGATCGCCAAGCCCAGGCCCGTGCCGGCCGGGCGCGTGGTGAAGAACGGGTCGAGGGCGCGGCTTCGGACGACGGTGTCCATGCCCTCTCCCGTATCGCGAAAGACGAGCTCGACGCCAGGCGCGGCCAAGCTGCCGCCGGCGGTGGTGCGGCTCGAGGGGATCACGGCCTGGAGCTCGACGGTCAGCGTCCCCCCGTTCGACATGGCCTGGACCGCGTTGTTCACGACGTTCTCGATCGCCTGGCGCAGCAGCAGGGGGTCGGCGCGCACACGCTTTACCGGGCCGCGCTCGGTGATCTTCGTCACGACGTTGGCGCGAGAGTCGAGCGGGGCGATCGCCTTGTCTACGATCTCGCGCACGCTGACGCTCTCTTGCTCGATGCTGAGGGGCCGCGCATAGTGGAGCAGATCACCGACGAGCTGATTGAGCCGGGCCGTCTCCTCGCTCAAGATGTCGAGCAACACCTCTCGGTTCTCGTCGCTCGTCCCGGGGCGCTTCAGCGTCGCGACCGCGTTGGTGATGACGGCCAGGGGGTTTCGCACCTCGTGAGCGACGACCGCCGACAATTCGCCGATCGCGGCCAGCTGCTCTTTGCGCACGAGCTCGGTCTGGGCCGCCCGCAGCTCGCGGAACGAGCGGGCGAGCGCCTCCGATTTGTTCGCGAGCTCTTGCGTCTTTTCGACCAGGTGATCCCGGCGCAGCGTGAATCGCACGACGTAGCCGCCGAAGACCGCGAAGGTGAAAGCGGTGTAGCCGAAGCCCGAGAGCTCGGCGCCACCCGTCCAGCTCGTGACCGCGTCGTGGATGACCGCGATCGAGAGCGCGCAGGCGCCCAGGAACTGGACCATGCCCGGGCGCCTGCGGCGGAGGAACGAGCGACCGACGAGGCTGGTCGCATAGGAGACCACGAGGGCCACGCTCGCGCTGAACAAGAGCGCGACGGGCGACCCGACGCCGACCTCGCTGCTTCGCAGCGCGCTGGCGAGGCCCAGCGCAAAGAGGCCGGCGAAGACCGGCCACAGCGATCGCCGCAGCACCCCGTGCTCGGCGAGCGCATAGGCCAAGACCGATCCAGCGGCGAGGCCGTCGACGGGCCTCCGCAGCACCGCCAGCGACGACGCGGCCGACGGCGCGATCGCGAGCAACCCCTCGATGGTCGAATCGATGAGGAGCAGCGAGAAGAGGATGGCCAGCTCGGTCGTCCCCGGGTCCGCGTGCCTCCTCCGCGCCGACCAGACGCAGTACACGGCCGCGGCCGCGTAGAGCGCCGCGACTTCATTATCCAGCAGCTCGCGCCGGTAGATACGCACCTCATCCAGCAGCCCGTTCACGCCTCGCCGCGACGAGGCCGAGGCCGAGCCCAGGATCAGCCGGTTGAAGTCCAGGCCGTC
>ERZ761602.3219-NODE-3219-length-23532-cov-5.097585_pt1 | contig 23532 bp, 17 predicted proteins | sample MGYA00512165_ERZ761602 | MGnify/ENA primary metagenome ERZ761602 (study PRJEB28899, sample SAMN02445085) | bioreactor sludge metagenome | biome: EBPR sludge; isolation source: Thorneside wastewater treatment plant | place: Australia: Brisbane, Thorneside...
CACGCCAAAGGCGCGCACTCGTCACACCTCGCTGCGCCAAGAGGGCTACGACGGTCGATGCGACGCCACTCGCCAGCGCGGGTGTTTGCGCTTCCTCGAGCCAGACGCGGACAAGTTTGCTCACCTCGGAGTCGGGACCCGGGATGGACACTCCGAAGTCATCGATGACGGCGGTAAGCGCTCCGCCTGCTCTCAACTGTCCGCGATGTATCTCACCCAGCGCTTGGGAGGCAGCTTCACCGTCCACGACACTCATCAAGACCGCGGTTGCGTCCGTGAACGAGCTTTGAACGAAGGCGCGATACGACTGGGTAAGGCGAGTCAGGCTGGTGCCATACGCGTCGCGGCGCGATGTGGACATGCTGAAGATCGTGCTGTCGCCGAGGGCGACCTGATCGTCGGCTCGGACGTACGCTTTGGACTGCGCGAACGCAGCGATGTACACGTCGCGAACCAGGGCCGGAGCGAAGAGAAGTGCCTCGATCGGGCCCGCGATACGGTAGAGAGTCTCGTGACCTTCACGCTGGAGCGCGGCCGGTTCGATCAGCGTTCGGATGCGGGCGCTAGTCGCGGTCACGTCAGTGGAGGCCGTCGCACAAAGGCTGCCGATCGAGTCCAACCAGAGCCGCCGCACCTTCGGTTCGTCTTTCCATGCGTCGAAGAGAAGTCGCGCAGTCTCCCCAACAGCTGGATCCGAACCGCGACCACGCCCAATGAGCGTGGACACCATCAGGCGCGCCAAGTCTTGTGCCTCCAGCGATGGGAGCCGTGCGGTCTCGAGCGCAAGCAAGTCCCACGCGCCTCGCAGCGGCTCCGCTATGGGCGCTCCGCGCAACGCGAGCTCGACGTGACGCAGCGCGCGTTGCCCCTCGGTCGTTCCGGCCCGAACGGCGGCCAAGAGGGGTGCGACGTCTGCGGCGGTGATCGGATGGTGCGCACACACGCCGGGTCCGATCGCCGCGGCCACCTCGGGTATCCGCGGATTCGCACACAACCCGAGCACGGTTTCCCAGAACCGCGTGCGCTGCGGATCTCGATGCCACAGCCGCTCAAAGTAGAGGTCGAGGCTCGGCCGTGCGAAGAGAACGAGCTCCGGTTGCTCGGCGAGCAGCGCGCCGAGGTCATCCGTTTCAGGCGGGAGCCACACTCTGGCGAGTGCGTAGTCGAACATGACGTGGTGGGAGAACTCGACCCTGCGGTCGTCGCGTATGCCTTCGTCAAGCGCGGGCTCCACGAGGAGTCCGATCGAGCGCACGGGGTCGAGCTCCTGTGACTGCGGCAACGGTGGGTGCACCGACGCGAACATGCGCCGTCGCTCCACCATCCGTTTGCAGACTTCGTACAGCAGCGCCTCCCTTGCGGCCTGCACGCGGGGGTGCTCGATTCGGCAACGCCAGTACTCGTCGAGCAGCTGCGCTCTCGTCGTCACGTGTGCCAGATCTTCGGCACATACACCTTGGTCAATCAGCGTGCACACGAGCTCGAGATGAAACGGGACCCGCAGCAGTGTCGCGAGATCACGGGGAGCGTCGTCCAGAAACGAACCGAGTTCGGGGAGGCGCGAGGCGAGAATGTCGAGATCCCTGTCGGTGAGCACGTCAATCTCGATGCACGCCACGTTCGGGTGGTGTCGACTCTTCGGCGACGTCTCACTGCTCGCAAAGGCCGCGCGGAAGCCACGATGGTGGTCGAGGTCGAACCGACGCACACTTGCGACGACGTTCCAGCGACCGTGTTTGCCAACGAGGCTCGAGACGACTCGCTCGAGTGCGTCGGCCTCTGTGCCGTCCCGCACCGCGTCGAGCGCATCGAGCAGCAGCACACCGGTCTGCTCCCCCGGCCACTCTTCCAGCGCTTCGAGGACGAGCGACTCCTCCGACACGAGCTGACTGGCCTCGAGGATGACCGTGTCGACACCCGCTGCCACGAGGGCCACGTATACATCGTGTAGAGCGGCAGATTTGCCAACGCCCGGGACTCCGACAACGAGCAGCGACCCCGCGCGCGCCCGGGTCGCGATCGTATCTGTGACGCTGCGCTCAAGGTGCGCGCTCGCGGCACGTATCCGCAGCTCGGCGCGTCTTGCGAGATGCTCACACACACGCTCGGACATTCGACGAACACGCTCGAACGGCCGCCACTGTGCAATCTCGGTCTTGGGCGTGTCGACATCGGTCTCAAGCGCCTCGAGTCGCGTCAACCAGGCGTCGAGACCTGACGCGTGATGGGTGGCGCTCCATTCTTCGAGCGACTCTCTCGTCGTGGACGCGAGTTCGTCGAGCATGCTGCGTGTCAGCTGTCGCGCGTGCGCATCAGGCGGAATACTCGCATGCAGTACTGCCACCGTCAGCCGTTGCGCAAGTAGCGTGCATGGTAGTGCCGCTGTGCGCGGGTCGGCGGAAAGCCGACGCACGAGTTCATCGTTCGCCTCGGTCAGCGAAGGCGCTCCGAACTCCCACCGCACCGCACCGAGAAATGTCGCCCACCGCGCGCCATCGGCATCGAGGAACGTTAGTGCCTCGCGCAGCGCAGCCGCGTGCTTCGGGGCCGCCCCGTCGAGCCTGTCCAACCGCGCGGCCTCGGCGTTGATGATCCGCTTCACGTCCGTGCGTAGAACTGCGACCGCGACGTCGTGCTCGGCCGTCGACGCAGGGGGCAGCGACGCCCAGTTGGAAAGCACGTCGACACTGAGCGTGAGCGCCCCTTTGGACACGAGTCGCTGCTTCGCGCGTGCTGCGGTCGTGGTGAACACGAACCGCGTCGGCCGACCGGCGCGCGTGTGATGCTCGAACTCGACCAAGAAGTTCCCAATCACTTCGACGACGCTGCCGTTGCGCGCACTGACGCTCCCGGCGAGGTCCTTCATCTGGCCGAGCCTCAGATCGACCACGCGCCCCTGGTCGTCGATGAGGTAGCGGTCGTAGTCTTCGTCGCCCTCGCAGACGAGAACCGCTCCGTCGGGCAGGTCGAGCCACTCGAGCGCGATGCCGATCGTCTGACGCAGGTATCCTCGGATCGCATCGCCGGCAACGCGATCCGGACGAATAGGATCTGGGAGAACCGGCACACGCACGACCGATTCGTCGCCCGACATAGGATGAGCGTACGCGACAGCCGATGCGCATTCGAGGTGTTCCGTTGAGCGCGCACCGCTCACCGCTTCTTCCCGCGCCTCTTCCTCGGACTCGCACCCTTCCGCGTCGGTTTCTTCTCGACGCTCGCAGGAGTCGTCGGCACCACCGGCGCGATCGGACGCGACTTCTTCGCGAGCCTGCGCGCGGTGTCCTTCCGCCAACGCCACCACGCCCGGGCCGCGCCGAACGCGCACGCGCCCGCGACCGCGAAGTGGGCGATCGCGCTGCCACGGTTGCCTTGCTCGAGCACCACGAACGCGTTGCGCGCGAGGGTGACGCACGCGACGGAGAGCAGGAGGCCCGCGATCATGTGGATCATGCGATCACCGCTCGTTCAGCCGAGGAGTGCTTTGATCTGACGCTCCGCGCTGCGCGGGAGCTCGCCCACCACCGCGACGAACGCGGGCTCCGCGAAGACCCGCTCGGCTGCGGCGCGTGCGCTCTCGGCGTCCACGTCGACGAACGACTCGCCCGCGCTCGCGAGGGTCTCGTCGAGGCCGAGCAGGCGGCCGCTGCCGTAGAAGCTCGCGAGATCGCGCGGCACGTCGAGGAGCGCACGCTGCGACCACAGGTAGCGGCGCCGCACGCGATCGAGCTCCGCGCTCGGGGCCGCTTCGCTGCCGAGCTCGCGCGCGATCTGCATCGCCTCGCGGACCATCGTCGGCGTCTTGTCGTGCGCGACGCTCGCTTGGACGTCGAACGCGCCGACGTCCTCGAAGAGGTCCGCGCCCGCCGACACGTGGTAGGCGAGGCCCTTCTCGTCGACCACCCGCTTCTGAAGGCGCGCGGCGAGGCCGTCGTCGAGCAGACGTTCCACCACCTGCAATGCGCGCGCGTCCGGCGCGTGGGCGCCCGCGGTGCGCCACGCGACGCGCAGATCGGATTGCGCGCCGCCCGGATCGTCGAGGCTCGCGTAGGTCTTCTTCGCCGGCTCGCGCGGTGTCTCCACCACCACCGGCTCGCCACGCTGCCAATCGCCGAGCGCGCGCGTGGCCGCCGCGATCACCTCGTCGATCGACAGATCCCCCGCGACCGCGAGCACCGCGTTCGACGCGACGTAGAAGCGACGCAGGTGCCGCTCGAGATCCGCGATCGAGAAACGCGCGACGTTGTTGAGCGTGCCGCTCACCGAGAAGCCGAGCGGATGCCCGGGAAAGAGCTGCTTTCGTGAGAGATCCGAGACGTCGTACGAACGTCCGTGCTCGTCGAGCTCTTCTTCGATCTCGGCGCGGAGCACACGCTTCTCGACCTCGAAGCCCTCGAAGCACGGCGCGCGGAAGACCTCCGCGAAGGTCTGCAGCGCCTCGAGCACCGTCTCGCGCGGCGCGAGCACCTCGTAGCTCGTCAGATCGACGCTGGTGGTCGCCTCGACGTGCGCGCCGAGCTCTTCGATCGCGAGGTTGAGCGCGGCGCTCGTCGGGTGTCGCTCGCTGCCGCGAAAGACCATGTGCTCGACCACGTGCGAGAGGCCGTTCGTGGTGGCCTCCTCGAAGCGCGAGCCGCACTTCACGTAGAGCGACGCGGACGCGGACACGCGACCCGGCGTCGGGAGCACGATCACGCGCAGGCCGTTGTCGAGCACGAGCTCTTCGCGTGGGTGGACGAGGTCGCGGGGAGAGAGCGACTTCATCGACGGAGCCTCCGATGGACGATGTCGCGCGCGAGGTCGAGGGGAGAGAGCGACTTCATCGGCGGAGCCTCCACCGGACGCCGTCCGGGTGCGCGAGGTCGCGGGGAGAGAGCGACTTCATCGAGCCTCCAACGGACGATGCCGCCCGTCTTCACGAGCGGCATCGCGGTCTCGAAGGGAAGGAGTGCGATCACTCGCCTTCCGCGGCCTCCATCGAAGCGCCCATCGACGACGACATCTCGGACGCGCCCATCGACGACGCGCCCATCGACGACTCGGAGTCCATCGACGAGCTCATCGAGCTCGCGGTCGCCGCTTCGCCGCCACGGAACCGCGCCGTGACCTGACGGAGCTCGTCGAGCGAGACGAGGCAGGTCGGCTCGGTGCCACCGCACGCGCCGTCCCAGCCCGTGAAGCGCGCGCCGCCGGTCGGACGCGCGGTGAGCTGCACCATCTCCCCGAACTCGAACGCGCCCGAGCAGTCGGTGCCGCAGTCGATGCCGGCCGGCTCGGAGACCACCTCGCCGTTCCCGCTCACGGTGACCTCGAGGTCGATCGTCTTGATGCGGATGCGGCCATCGCGCGCCGCCGCCTCGCGCAGGCCCGTCACGTAGAGGTGAAGCGCCTCTTCGCGCTTCGCGCGCAGCATTCCGTCGCGCAGACGCTGGCGCACCTCGTCGGTGTACTCCTCGCGCGTCGCCTCCGAACGCTCCACCAAGCGGTAGATCACGAAGTCGCTGCCGAGCTCGATCGGCGCGCTCGGGATCGCGTCCTCCATGGTGCGACCGAAGACGTCGCGGACGAGCGGACCGGAGTCGAAGGGACCCTGGATCGGGTTGTCGGTGCGACCGAAGCTGCGCGACTCCTGCATGCGGGGCGCGAGCGGATCGTCGTCCTCTTCTTCCGCGGGGACTTCCGCGGGTGCGGCCCCTTCGGCCGGCGGCGTCGGCACGGCCTCACCACGCTCGCGCGCGCGCAGCCACGCGTTCAGCTCGTCCGCCGTCTTCCCCGTCTGCAGCTCCGCGAGCGCCGCCACCGCAGCTTCGCGCGCGAGCGTCTTGGCGCGGTCCTCGCGGTAGAGACGATCCGCGAGCTCACGCTTCGCCTCGTCGACCGGCACGTCACCTTCGCGCTTGCCCTCGACCTTGATCACGTGGAAGCCGAAGCGCGTCTCCACGAGGTCGCTGATGCCGCCGACCTCGAGCGCGAACTGCGCCTCGTCGAAGGGACCGACCATGCGACCGCGCGGGTTGTAGCCGAGGTCACCGCCGCGACGCGCGCTGCCGGTGTCCTCCGAGAGCGTGCTCGCGAGCGTCGCGAAGTCCTCGCCCGCACGCGCGCGACGAAGCACGTCCTCCGCACGCCGACGCGCGGCCGCCTTCTCGTCCTCGCTCGCGTCCTCCGCGGCCTTGATGAGCACGTGGCGCGCACGCACCTGCGGCTCGAGCCCCGTGTAGCGGTGGCGGTTCTGCTCGTACTCGCGCTCGATCTCCTCGGGGTGCGCGGCGATCCACGCGTCGAGGTCGGCCGTCGTCGGCTCGAGCTGCTCGCGGTAGAAGCCCGGCGCGAAGCGGACGTACTCGATGCGCGCGCGATCACGCTCGCGCACGTACGCGTCCCACACCTCGGCCTCGCTCACCTCGACGCCCGCGAGCACCGTCTGGCGCATGCGCTCCGCGAGCGCTTCTTCGATCTGCGCCTGCGTGAACTCGCCGACGCTGCGGCGAAGGTCGTGCTGGATGAAGTTGCGCGCGCGCTCGAGATCGAAGTTGTCGTCGCGGTCGCGGACCTGCGCCGACACGTCGAGCTCGCCGCCCGGATAGGGCGCGTCGACGCCGAGCGAGACGCGCATCTTCCCGTCCTCGGCGAGGGCGCGCATCACGTCCTCTTCGGTCACCGTGTAACCGAGGCGACGGGCTTCTTGCGCGAGGAGCGTGCGCTCGATGAGGCCGTCGAGCACCGCGCGCCAAAGCCGATCGCTGCGCTGCTGCTCGAGCGGCGCGCGGTTGAAGCCGAGCGTCATGTAGACGCTGCGCACCTCGCCCGCGCTCAGGGTCTCTCCGTCCACCTTCGCGGCGTACGTGCTGCCGCCGGCGGTGCAGCCCTGCGCCTGCGGTCCACCGAACTGGAGGATGAACACGGCGGAGAGCAACGAGACGAGCCCGACGAGGACGATGGTCTGGAAGCGATTGGCGATCTTTTCGAGCATGAAACGCCCTTTGGCGTCCCCACGCGCCTCGCCGCTCGTGCACGAGCTCGGACGATTCGCGAGGGATGGTCGGGACGGATCGCCCCGACTCGAGAGGGCGCGAACCATAGATGACGCGCCAAAGCCCCGCAAACCTGCGGAGCGAAGGAACGAAGATCGCTTTAAACACCCGGAACCAATGGCGATTTCGCCAAACGAACGAGCGTTGCGCGATCCGAGTTACCTTCGCGCTCGTCGATGTTCGGGACTTGGCGACGGTTCGGCGCGCTCTGCGGGGTGGCGCTCGGGCTCACGAGCGGGCTCGCGATCGGTGGCGCGAGCAGCGCTTCCGCGCAGGTCGTGCACCGTGTCGTCGGCGAGGGAGCCGACGCGTGGCGCGCGGAGCTCGAAGCCCACGGGGCCGCGCCGATGCGACCGAGCGCACCCGCGCCCGCGCACACCTCGCGCGCTCGGCTGGCCGCGCTCGTGCGGGTCGAAGCTCTGATCGCGGAGGCGCGTGCGCACGCGGGTCGTTTGGACGAAGGGGCCGCGCTCGCGACGCTCGAGCGCGCGCGTCGGATCGCGGAGGAGCATGCGGACGTGCCCGGCGCCTCGCGGTGGCTCGCCGAGGTGGAACTCACGTCCGCGCTCGTCGCCGAGCAGGCCGATCGTCCCGCGCTCGCCGATCAAGGCTTTCGTCGTGCGGCCTCGCTCGATCCCGCACGCGTCGTCCGCGCCGCCGAAGCGGCACCGAACACCACGAACCGCGCGCGAGAGCTCGCGCTCGCGGGCGCCACCGCGCCGGCGTCCCTCTTCGTGGTCGAGGTCGACGCGCCGGGCGCGACGGTCGAGCTCGCGGGGCGCGGGATCGGCGAGGCCCCGGTCGAAGTGCGCGCGCCCGCCGGTCGGCACGTGCTCCGCGTGTCCGCGCCGGGTCACCTCGCGTGGGGTCGCACGATCGATCTGATCGAGGGACGACGCGCGCCGATGCGCGTGCACCTCGGGCCGACCGAGGCCGAACGCGCGCGGCGCGCGTGGGAGAGCGCGGACACCTTCGAACGTGCGCGCGCGTCGCGACCCGAGGGCACGGAGCTCTGGTGGGTCGAGGCGCGAGGAGAGCGCGCGCTGCTCGTGCGTTGTGACGACGCGGGGTGTGCGGCGCCGATGCGGCTTCGGATCGGCGAGTGGCCCGAGCTGTCGCCGATCGAGCGCGCGCTCGATCGTTCGGCGCTCGCGGACGCGCGCGATTGGATCGCGGCGACCCCCGAACCCGACGTCGTGCCGCCGCCCCCGCCGCCGCGTCCTTGGTACCGACGTTGGCCGGTGTGGACCGCCGTGGCCGCGGGGGTCATCGCGGGCGCGGTGGGGCTCGGCGTGGGGCTGCGACCGGAGCCCGAGCAGCGCCTGCGGGTGCGGATCGATCCGAGCGATCTGACGATGCCTTGAGGCGGCGCCAACGCCAGTCACGTCGCTCCATTGCACGTCGCCGACTCCGTCGCCGGTCACGTCGCCGTCGACGACCACGACCACGACCACGAAGTCGCTCTGCTCGCTCGACGAATCCCCGATGCAGCCTCGCGCGGGGGCTCCCATACTCCGCGCCCGTGCCTCCGAGCTCCTCCGTCACCCGTCGCGCCGCGCTCCGCTGGTCGGTGGTCGACGGAGCGCTGCACGCGGTGATGCTCGGCGCGAGCGAGACCTACCTCGGGGCGCTCGCGGTCGAGCTCGGACACCGCGACGTCGCGCTCTCGCTCCTGGGCACCGTCCCGCTCCTCTGCGGCGCGCTCGCGCAGCTCGCGAGCCCGCGCCTCGTGCGCGCGATCGGGAGCGAGAAACGTTTCGTCGTCACCTGCGTGGTCCTGCAGGCGCTCGCGCACGTCGGCTTCCTCGCGATCGCGCTCTCCGGCTCCACCAGCCTCCCCGCGCTGCTCGCCACCAAGACCGTCTATTGGACGAGCGGCATGGTCATCGGCCCCGCGTGGAATACGTGGATGTCGCGCCTCGTGCCCGCGAAGCTGCGCGCGCCCTACTTCGCGCGCCGCAACATGACGACGCACGCCGCGATGCTCGTGGCGTTCTTCGGATCCGGCTTCGTGCTCGAGCACGCACGCACGTCCACCGGCTCACCGCTCTCGGGCTTCGCCGCGCTCTACGGCGTCGCGCTCACCGCCCGCCTCGGCAGCGCGGTCGCTCTCGCGCGCAAGTCCGCCTTCGTGGTGCCCGGGCCCGCGAAGCCCCGCCCTCGCCTTCGCGTCGTGATCCGCGAAGGCCGCTGGCGCGTCGCGCTGTACGCGGGCGCGATGCTCTTCGGGGCGCAGCTCGCGATCCCCTTCTTCACGCCGTACATGCTGAACGAGCTCGGGCTCGATCTGCGCGAGTACGCGATGCTCTCGAGCTGCTCGATTCTCTCCAAGGCGATCGCGTTCCGCCTCTGGAAACGTGCGCGCCTCGGGCCGATCGCGATGCTCGCGGTCTCCGGCGCGCTCATCGCGGCGACGCCCTTCGTCTGGTACCTGACGCCCGACCTGCGCGTGATCGTGCTCGCGCAAATCGTCGGCGGGATCGCCTGGGCCGGCTACGACCTCGCGAGCCTCGAGCTCCTGATGGGCGACGCGCCGAAGGAAGGTCAGGTCGAGTTCTTCGCGCTCGCGGCGAGCCTCTCCGCGGTCTTGCAGGTCGGCGGCGCGCTCGTCGGCGGTTGGGCCCTGCGCAGCGGCGCGTTCGACTACGAGACCATCTTCCTCGCGTCGTCGATCGGGCGCGCGAGCGCGCTCCTCTTCGTCTTGCCGCTCTTGCCCGTCCGCTCGACGCTACGCCGCGTGCGGATGGCGATCCGCGTGGTCGGCGTGCGGCCGAGCACCGGCGCGATCGCGGTGGCCGCGGTCCCCGAAGAAGACTCCGACGACGAGGGAGATGCGTTCGATTCTTCTTCGGGCGACGACGACCGAAGGGACGCGGCCCGTGCGCGTTGACCACGTCTCTCCTCACGCGGTCGTGCTGCTACGCTGCGCGCCGATGGGTCGGACTCTCGCGACGTCGCTCCGCCGGGGCGTGTGCCTCGTGGCGCTCGCGATCGTCTCGATCTCTTCGACCACCGCGGCGCAATCGACCGACGCAGGAGGCGAGCCGAGCACGGCTCCGAGCAGCTCCGCGAGCGAAGTCCCCGAGAGCGAAGTTGCCGCCGAAGAGCCCTTCTTCGACGAGGACCGCGCCGATGTCGCGGACGGCGAAGAGGCCGCGGGGGATGACGGCGACGAGATCGAAACCCCCGAAGGGGACGCGCTCGACGCGGAGAGCGACTTCTTCGATCCCGACGACGCGGAGCCCGACTCGAGCCAGGACGTCCGCGTCCAATACGTCGTCGAGTCGGTGGTCATCCGCGGCAACACCCGCACCCGCACCTCGGTGATTCGCCGCTACGTGCCCTACCGGCGCGGCGACGTGCTCGATCCGGAAGACGCAGCGCTCGAGTCGCTCACCTGGCGCCTGCGCGGCACCGGCTGGTTCGACGACGTCTCGCTCCACCTCGAGCCCGGGACGCGACGCGGATCCGTCGTGCTCGTGGTGCGCGTGCAAGAGCGCAACACCCTCGCGGTCGGCGGGCTCACCTTCGGCATCAGCGAAGGCATCAGCGCGACCCGCGACACCTCCGTCGACCTCGCGCCCTACGTCGGCTTCACGCTGACCGACTCCAACTTCTTCGGCTCCGGCTCCGCGCTCTCCGCGTCCGTGCTCTTCTCCGCGCGCGCCAACGGCTTCCGCCTCGACCACGATCACCCGCGCCTCTTCAAACGCGATTGGTCACTGCGCTCGTCGTTCTTCTATCACCGAGCCCGCCAATACTTCGGCAACGATCCGCTCATCGACGCCGGCGAATGCCCCGCCGACGACGAGGACTGCCTCGAAGAGATCGCGGCGCGCAACGCGGTCGTCTTCTACCAGCGCGGCGGGATCGTGCTCGGCACCGGCCACGATCTGGGCGCCAGCACCCGCTTCACCCTCGACTGGCAGGGCGAGATGGTCGACCTGCGCTCACGCCCCGACGCCGCGAGCGAGCGCTTCGGCACCAGCATCCGCCCGATCGACTTCGCGATCGAGGACGGCGTCTCGTTCGTCAGCCTCGTGCGCTTCGCCCTCGTGTACGACCGACGCGACGATCCGGTGATCCCCACGCGCGGTCTGCACGTGCGCTTCACGGGCGAGCTCAGCCACCCCGTGCTCGGCAGCGACTACGACTTCGTGCGCACGCAGCTCTCGGTGCGTGGATGGATCCCGCTCCCGTGGCGTCACACCGTGCGCCTCTCGCTCTTCGCGGGCGGCGTGATCGGACAAGCACCCTTCTTCCATCAGTTCCACATCGCGGATCTCACCGACCTCGTCCCGGGCCGCATGCTCGAGATGCAGCTCGATCGCCGCCGCGCGCCGAACCTCTTCGGGAGCGCGATCGAGCCGATGCGCGTCGAGGAGGTCGCCGCGCGCGTGGACGTCCAATACGAGCTGCCGCTCTACCGCAGCCGAAAGGGCCTGCGTGCCCTCGACCTCTACGTGAACGGTGGCCTGCTCTTGCTCGCGGACTGGCGTGACCTCCGCGTCGCGGTGCCCGGCTACGAAGGCGCGGCTCGCATCCCGCTCGACTTCACGTTCGACGTCGGCCTCCGCATGGACACCAAGATCGGCACCTTCCAGCTCGGCTTCTCCACCTTGCTCGGTTTCCTCGCCCTTTGACCGCCCCGTGATCGCCCCTTGATCGACCTCTGATCGACGTGAACGGACCACTGACCGCCCCGTGACGCATCGAGCCACGCGCGTTCGCGAGAGACGACGAAGCCCACGAGCGACGTGGCGTGCCGTCGCGCGTGCCGTCGCCCTGCGCGCGTGCGCGATCCTGCTCGCGTTCGTCACGCTGAGCTCGCACGCCGACGCACAGAACCGTTTCCCCGTTCGGGCGATCGGCGTCGAGCTCGGCGCGGACGGAGTGCCGGTGCTGCACTTCAGCGTCGCGGATCTCGCGGAGTCGGACGCCGTGCGCGAGCGCCTGCGCAGCGGCATCGCGCAGCACCTGAGCGTCACCGTGCAGGCCTACCGCGTGGGCTCGACCGAGCCGCTGCTCACGCGCCAAGCGACCTGCGCGGTCTCCTACGACATCTTCGCGCGCCAATACGTCGTGCGACGCGGACGACGCGCGGTCGTGATGGAGCGCTACGAGGAGGTCGTCGACCAATGCCTCGTGCTCCGTCGCGTGCCCATCGGTCGCGCGGACGAGTGGCGCGGGCACGCCGGCCGCGAGGTCTTCTTCGCGATCCGCGCGGAGCTCAACCCGATCAGCGGACGACGCTGCCGCGAGCTCCTGCGCGGCGGGCGCGAGTCCGAAGGCCCGATCGGCCCGATCGTGGTGAACATCGTGCGCCGCGAGATCTGCGAAGCGGATCGGGTGGTGGAGTTCCGCTCGGAGAGCTTCCGCGTACCCCGCGTCGGGGGCGCGCGATGAAGGTCTTCTCGCGCTTCGAGCGCCGCATCCTCGGTGCGATGACGTTCGCGGCGCTCGCGACGCTGGTCGGCGCGCTGATGCTCGGGCGCGCCGCGCTCTACGACGCCTACCGCGTCGGCGTGAACGGCAACGTGCGCGATCGCCTGGAGGCCGGCGTCGAGTCGCACCGCGCGCACCTCGAAGCGCTGCGCGACGACGCGGAGACGATCGCGGACGCGATCGCGTTCCACCACGGGTTCCCGGGCCGCGCCTTCGACGAACCGTCCGCGCCGGATTCCTCCGACTCCTCCGCGGGCGATCCCTTCGCGCGCACGGCGCCGACGGACGACGAGCTCCCGGATTCGCTGGGCGGCTTCGACGAGCCGACGGACGACGACGCCTCCGACGGATTCGACGATCCGCTCGATGCGCAGGGCGATCCGCTCGCCGACGACCCCGCGACCACCCGCGCCGACGAGGACGAAGCGCTGGTACGTTTCTTTCGCGCCGCCCTCGCACGCTATCCGAGCGTGGGCGCGCTCGCGCTGCACGAGGACGGTGTCGAGCGCGTGCGCGTCGACGACCCCGAGCGCCTCGATCCCACCCACGCGCGACCCGTCACCCTCTTCCGCGCGGTCGACGACCGACGCCGCCTCGAGCTCGTGGCGACCGCGCCGGTCGAGCTCTTCACCGCGCTCCAAGCGGCCGGCGAAGAAGCCGAGCTCTTCGCGCGCCTCGACGAGCGCGCCGAGCTCGTCAGCGACGTCTACGTCTGGGTCTACCTCGGTTTCCTCGCGCTCGTGATCGGTGCCGCCCTCGTGCTCGCGGCCGTGCTCGCGCGCCGCGTGACCGGCCGCGTCACCACCCTCGCGGTGGCGGTGCGAAAGGTCGGCCGCGGCGACCTCACGGTGCACGTGCCGACCGAAGGCAACGACGAGATCCGCGAGCTCACGAAGGCCTTCAACGGCATGGTGCGCGACCTCCGCGAGAGCCGCGCGCGCATCGACTACCTCCAGCGCATCGGCGCCTGGCAGGAGTTCGCGCGCCGTCTCGCGCACGAGATCAAGAACCCGCTCACGCCGATCCAGCTCGCCGCCCAAGAGATGCACCGGAGCTACACCGGCGACGACGCGCGTTACCGCCGCAAGCTCGAGGACGCCTGCGCGATCGTCGAAGAAGAGGTCGACACGCTGCGCCGTCTGGTGAGCGAGTTCAGCAACTTCGCCAAGCTTCCCCGCGCGGATCTCGCGCCCGCCGATCTGAGCGAGTTCGTGCGCGACCTGAAGCGCTCGGTCCCCGCGATCGTGGAGGACGTCGGGCCCACCGTGCGCGCCGAGGTCACGGTCGACGCATCCGAGCACGCGATGCCGGTTCGAATCGACGCGATGATGCTCAAGCGCTGCACCGACAACCTCGTTCGCAACGCGCTCCAAGCGCTCCGCGGCCGCGAGCGCGGCGGTAAAGTGCGCGTGAGCGCGCGCGAGGTCGACGCGACCTCCGGGTCGGCGGGGTCAGCCGCCGTCGGCTCGGGGTCGGCCGGGGCAGCCGCCGTCGGTGCCTTCGAGCTGCGCGTGGAGGACGACGGTCCGGGCGTCCCCGAAAAGGACCGCGACGCGATCTTCGATCCCTACTTCACGACCAAGAGCGACGGCACCGGCCTCGGGCTCGCGATCGTGAAGAAGGTCGTGCTCGAGCACGGCGGCGAGATCCGCTGCGAAGCGAGCGAGCTCGGCGGCGCGGCGTTCGTGATCACGCTGCCACGCGCGGAGTGAACGAGCCGCGCGCCTTCGATCGTTGCGTCGACGGCGATCGGATCGTCGGCGACGTGATCGACGGCGACCTGCTCGTCACTCCGGGATCGCGGTTTGCGACCCGGTCGCTCGCCGCGGACCCACCACCAGCACGCCCGCCGCGATCACGAGCGCGCCGCCGACCACGACACTCCACCCGAGCGGCTCGTCCCACACGAGAAAGCCGACGAGGCACGCGACGAGCGGCTCCACGAACGCGAGGATCGACGCGCGCGCGGCGCCGATGAGCGTGAGCGCGCGGAGGAACGCGAGGCCCGCGAGCAGACCCGGACCGAGACAGCCGATCGCGAGGTACGGAACGTCGACGAGCTCGATCTCGAAGAGGCGCGACCCCGCGAGCGGCAAGAGCAAGAGCGCCGCGATCACCGAGTGCAGCCCGAGGGTGCGGCTCGCACCGAGGTCTTCGGTGAGCCGCCGCGCGAGGAAGACGTTGCTCGCGTACGCGCACGCGCTCACGAGCCCGAGGATCGCGCCGAGCACGACGTCGGCGGCTGACCCCGCCGACCCGGCAACGACGTCGGCGGCTGACCCCGCCGACCCGGCAACGACGTCGGCGGTCGACCCCGCCGACCCGGCGACGACGTCGGCGGTCGACCCCGCCGACGCTGTAGCGACGTCACCTTCGAGCTCGCGCCACGGCTGCAGCACGATCGTCAGCCCCACGAGCGCGAGCAACGCCGCGAGCTTCGCGTGCGGCACGTGCACCCCGTCGATGCGCGGCGCGAGGAGCGCGACGATCACGGGCGCCGCGTAGTGGGTGAGCACTGCGATCGCGACCGTGGTCACGCTCATCGCGGCGAAGAAGGTCCCGACGTTGATCGCGTCCGAGACCCCGAACGCGATCAGCAGCAGCACCGCGCGCTTCGACCAGCGCGGCGCGCGCTCGCGCAGCATCAGCGGCCATGCGCCGAGCGCCATCGCGAGGAAGAGGATCGGCGTCGTGACCTCGCTCGGCAGTCCGGTCGGTCGCAACCACAAGCTCCACGTGCCCCACGAGATCGCGGCCGCGAGGATGAGCGCGGTGCCGAACAGGCGATCGTTCGAGGCGACCATGGGAGCTGCGGCATAGCACCGCTCGCGGCGTCGAGGGATCGGCAGCCACCGCGTGGTTCGACCGAGCGCGCTCACGAGTCGACGGCGCTCGCCAAGGCTCGATGGGGCACGCGCGATCGTGGCCGATCGTCACCGCGCGATCGTCGACGATCGTCACCGCGCGATCCGTCACCACGCGATCGTCACTTCGCGCCCATCACCTCACGCCACCAGGGATCGATCCCCTCCACCCGCTCCGGCTCGAACGGCCGACCGAGCCGCGGCGTGATCACCCGCGCCTGTCGATCGTTCGCGAGCTCCGCGAGGGTCTCCGCCGGCTCTTCCCACGGATGCAGACCGAGATCGAAGGTGCTCCAATGCACCGGAAAGAGCGCGTCTCCCCCGAGCATCTCGAACGCTTTCAGCGCGTTCTCCGGCCCGAGGTGGATGCTCCCCCACGCCGGATGCCACGCGCCGATCTCCAGCATCACGACGTCGAACTTCCCGAAGCGCTGCCCGATCTCTCGAAATTCTTCGGTCAGTCCCGTGTCGCCCGAGAAGAAGATCTTGCGCCGATCGCTCTCGATCACCCACGAAGACCAGAGCGTACGATCGCGATCGACCAGCGAACGACCCGAGAAATGCTGCGCGGGGGTCGACGTGAAACGCAGCCGACCGCCGGGCAGCGTGTGGCGTTCCCACCAATCGAGCTCGACGATGACCTCCGGATCGACGCCCATGCGCTCGAGCCGCGCGCCGACTCCGAGCGACGTGATCACGGGAACCCGCAGCTTCGCGAGCTCGCGCATGCTCGTCGCGCAGAGGTGGTCGTAGTGATCGTGCGAGAGCAGGATCGCGTCGATCGGCGGGAGCTGCGCGATCGTCGCGGGCACCGCGTGGAAACGACGCACCCCCGTGAAGCTCACCGGCGACACCCGCTCGCCGAACACCGGGTCGGTCAGCACACGCAGCCCGTCCATCTCGATCAGCACCGTGCTGTGCCCGAGCCAGGTCAGACGTAACCCCGTGTCGCTCCGCTTCGTCCACGCCTCCAGCGGGCTCTCGACGGCGATGGGCCCCGGAGGCTTCCGCTTGCCGCGACCGAACAAGAACTCCCGCATCACCGGCCACGAAGGCCCTTCGAGATCGGGGCGCGCGCCGCTCGGGTTGCGGAAGCGGCCGTTGTCGCCGAACTGCGACGAAGCGCGCGCGCGTTCGAGACGAAGGCCGGAGAAGAACGGGTGGGTCGCGGTACTCTGGGGCATGCGTCGCCGATCACGGTCGCACGAGGGGGCGCGAGCGTGACCCACGAATCGAGCGTCGAGCCCGAAGACGCCGACCGCGACGCGAGCCTGACCGACGCGCTCGACCTCGCGCCCGACGCCAAGCCCACCCCCGACGCGACACCCGCCTCCGACGCCACCGACGCCGACGCGACACCCGCCTCCGACGCCACCGACGCCGACGCGAAGCCCGCCTCCGACGCCACCGACGCCGACGCGAAGCCCGCCTCCGGAGTCGACGCCAAGCCCGCCTCCGACGCCGAGCCTGCACACGTCGCGAAACGGCGCGGGGCGAAGCTCGCGCTCGTCACCGCCACCGCCGCGATGCTGATCACCGCGTGGCGGCTCGGCGCCTTCGAGATCCTCGCCGAGCCCGAACGTCTGCGCACCTGGATCGTCGACCGCGGCGCGTGGGGTCAGCTCGTCTTCGTCCTCGCCTACACCTTCCTGCAGCCCTTCGGCGTCCCCGGCACCGTGTTCCTCCTCGTCGCGCCGCTGCTGTGGCCGTGGCCCGAGGCCTACGCGCTCACGATGATCGGCACGATGACCGCGAGCGTGGTCGGCTTCTCGTTCGCGCGCTTCGTCGCGCGCGATTTCGTCGAGCGTCGCATCCCCGCCCGCTTCCGCGCCTACGAAGACGCCCTCGAGCGCCGCGCCTTCGTCACCGTCGTCACGCTGCGCTTCGTCCTCTGGATGCCCCCCGCGCTCCACGCCTTCTTCGGCGTCTCCCGCGTCTCCTTCGCCACCCACTTCTGGGGCTCGCTCGTCGGCTACGCGCTCCCGCTCCTCGCGATGGCCTACTTCGGCGAGCGCCTCTTCGCGTGGCTCTCCGAGATCCCCGCGTTCGCGTGGGCGATCGCCGGCGCGGTGCTCGTCGCGATCGCGCTCGTCGCGCTCGCGCTCTGGCTCCGCCGCCGCACGCGTTGATTCGCGCAACCGTTCAGAACGACGTCCCGACCTGTCCGCCGAGTCGAACGTCGCCCGACCCACCGCCCTCGGGCAGGAGGAACGTCGAGAAGACCCCGAGCGTGAATCGTTTCCAGGCGAGGCCCGCCGCGACACGCAGCGTGCCGATGCGCGCGTCGATCGTCGTTTTGCATTCGTCCGGGCATGCCTTGGTGACGGCCATCGTCGGTGCCCACACGAAGGTGCCGAGGAACGCGAGGTCGCCCCCGACGCGCAGCGACGCCCCGAGCGGCAAGCTCAGCCCGAGCTCGGACACCGTCACGCCGGACGCCGACGCCCGCAGCCAGTCGACCCCGAGCCCCACCCCGAGCGCGACGCGCACGAAGCCTTCCGTCCGCCACACGGGCGCGAGCCCACCGAGCGAGAAGCCGTACGCGGTCACGTTTCCCGGCGACGCCGCGAAGCCGGCCCAGAGCACGGGGTACCAACCCGACGCGTCACTGTCGTCGTCTTCGGGCGAGCTTTCGATCGGCGTGAAGCCGCCCGACGGCGGCGGCGGTGCGTGACGTCCCGAGATCGCGAGGAGCGCACGCGAGCGCGAGTGCAAGCTCCACGATTGATCGGCCACGCGACGTGCGAAGCGCACCGAGGTCGTTCGACACTGTTCGACGACCGCCTCCGCTGGTGCGTCACGCACCCCGCGGCCCTCGCGCGTCAACCACGCGACGTTCCACAGATAGCCCGCCGCCAACGCGAGCACGAAAGGGTCGTTCGAAGCGCCGGCGTCCCGCGCGAGCGCGACCACGTCCGCCGCGACCGGGCTCGCGTCGATCGCACGCGCGCCGAGCAGCGATCGAACACGCGCGTAGAACGGGACCCACTCGCGCTCCAACGCACGCTGAGCCTGCGCGAGCTGCGCGGTCGAACGCGAGACGAGCGCGCGGGCTTCCGACACGGAGGCGAGCCGAAGCGCCGCCTCGCGCGGCCCGTGGGTCGTCCACCCGAGCACCGCTCCGTCGACGCGACGCACCAACGCGCCCGCATGCTCCGGCGCGTCGATGCCGAATCGTGGGCGACCGTCACCCCCCACGCGCGGCGAGACGCGGTGCGCTCCTCCGTCCGCGTCGACGAGCACGACCTCGCTCGGAGCCGGCCCGGTCGCGCTCGCCTCCACCTCCGCTTCCACGAACGGCGTCGTCGTGTCGACGATCAGGAGCGACGTGAACGACGCCGCGTCGAACGTCGCCTGCCGCGCCGCGCGCCACTCGCCACCGATCTCGACCGCGAAGCGCGCCTCGGAGGAGTGCGTCACGAGCGGGATCGCCACGACTCCACGTCGGTCGACCACGATCCCGCTCATCACGCGCCCGTCCGCCGTGAGGGTGAAGCGACGCTCGCCGACCCGCACCGCCTCGATGTCGAGCCCTCCGTCGGGGAACACGACCACCCGCACGACACCGGAGCCGAGCGCTTCGGCGTCCTGCGCCTCGACCCCCGGGACCGCCGAGAGAATCGCGCACATCAGCGCACCCCACGAAGCTCGAATCATCGAAGCCCGTTACACCGAATCGACCGTTCGCGCGATTGAGATCGAAGGCATCTACCTCGTATGCGCTACCTCAAACGAAGTAGAACCGCCTCGCCGTGCTCACGCGTGCGAGGGCCGAAGCGCGCTCGGCGCCGGCCTCGACGCCCGCGTCGCCATCGCCACCGCGAGCACCACGCCGATCGCCACCGGCCAGGTGTCGCGCGGCGCCTGCTCGCCGAGGAGCCACACCGACCAGAGGAGCGTGAGCAGCGGCTGCAGGAGCTGGAGCTGGCTCGCCCGCGCGATGCCCGCGCCCGCGAGGCCCGCGTACCAGAGCGCGAAGCCGCCGAGGCTGCTGATCGCGCCGAGGTAGAGCAGCCCGATCGAGGCCTCCCACGAGACGGTCGTCGGCACCTCCCCGAACGCGAGCAGGCCGATGAGCGCGACCGGTGCGCCGAGCAGGTTGGCCCACGCGATGACCTCCAGGGCCGGCATCCGCGCGGTGAGCCGCGCACCCTCCGCGTAACCCACGGCACCCGCGAGGATCGCGAGCGCGAGCCACAGATCGGGCACGCCGACGTTCGGATCGCGGATCACGAAGCCCAGCACGAGGAGCGCCCCTGCGCTGGCCGCGAGCCAGAAGCGTGGGTGCGGCCGCTCGCCGTTGCGCCACACCGCGAGGAGAGACGTCGCGAGCGGCAGCAGCGCGATCACCACCGCGGCGTGCGATGCGTCGACGCGCGCGAGCGCCGCGCTCGAGAGCAGCGGGAACGCGAGCACCACCCCGAGCGTCACGAGCCCGAGACCGAGCCACGCCTCCCGCGGGGGACGACGCGCGCGACGCGCCGCGAGCACGAGCGCCGAGAGCGTAGCCGCGAGGAGCGCGCGGCCGAACGCGACCTCCGTCGCGCCGAAGCCCTCCACCGCGACGCGGGTCGCCGGAAAGCTGCCGGAGAAGCCCACGACGCCCAGGCCGGCCAGGAGTAGCGCTCGCGCGATCGTTCGAGTAGCGTTATCGTGAACCTTCATGAAAACGAGTAACACAGAAACAGGCCACGGTCGAGGGCTCGACGAGGTGCTCACCGAGCTCCGCGCCCACCTGGCCCGCGCGACGCCGGGCGATCGCCTGCCGTCGGTGCGCCACTGGGTGAGCGAGCTGCGCGTGAGCCCGGTGACGGTGTCGCGCGCGCTCGCGCAGCTTCGCGACGAAGGCCTCGTCGATCCGCGCCCCGGCGCGGGCACCTTCGTCGCGCGTCGACCGGAGCGTCCGCGCGTCGACCACGCGTGGCAATCGCTCGTGCTCGGCAGCGCACCCGACGTCGGCGACGCGCTCCACGACAACGTCGCCGAGCCGGCCGCGGGGATGTTGCCGCTCGCGTCGGGCTACCCCGATCCGACGCTCCAGCCGACGGCGGAGCTCGCGAAGGTCGCTGCGCGCGTGATGCGCACCGGGCGCGCTTGGACTCGCGCGCCCGTGGAGGGATTGCCCGAGCTCCGCGCGTGGTTCGCGCGTGGGATCGGGCCCGAGCTCGATCCGGACGACGTGCTCATCGTGCCGGGCGGCCAAGCCGGCATCACGACCACGCTCGCCGCGCTCACGCGACCGGGGCAGCCGCTGCTCGTCGAGTCACCGACGTACCTCGGCGCGATCAGCGCGGCGCGCGCGCTCGGTCTGCAGCTCGTGCCGGTGCCCTGCGACGAGCACGGCCTCCGCGTGGATCTCCTCGCCGACGCCTTCGAGACCTCCGGCGCGCGCGTGCTCTACGTGCAGCCGACCTTCGCGAACCCGACCGGCGCCACGCTCTCCCCCGAACGTCGAGCCGCCGTGCTCGCGCTCGCAAGGAAGCACGGCGCGTTCGTGGTGGAAGACGACTACGCGCGCGACCTCGCCTACGACGGCCGCCCCCCGCCGTGTCTCGCGTCCGAAGACGACGGCCACGTGGTGCACCTGCGCTCGTTGACGAAGTCGACCACCCCGAGCGTTCGCGTCGCGGCGCTCGCGGCGCGCGGCCCCGTGATGTACCGGCTCCGCGCGCGGCGCGTGGTCGAGGACTTCTTCGTGTCGCGCGCTCTCCAAGAGGTCGCCCTCGAGCTCGTGACGGCGAGAGCGTTCGAACGACACCTGGCCCGCCTCCGCGAAGGGCTCGCGGAGCGGATGCACGTGTTGGTCGCCGCGCTCGGTCACCACCTGCCGGACGCGCGCATCGTGCACGTGCCGCGCGGCGGGTTCTCGTTGCTCGTCGAGCTGCCGGTCGACGATCGCCTCGCGGTGCGGCTCGCGGGCGAGGTGGGCGTGACGACGAGCCCCGGTCGCCATTGGTTCCCCGCCGAGCCGCCGGGCTCGTTCCTGCGGCTCGCGGTCGCGGCCGCGCCGGTGCCGGCGCTCCAAGAAGGCGTGCGCCGCCTCGCGAAGGCGCTGCGCGCGGAGCTGCGCGCGCGGTGAGGCGACCGAAGTCGGCCCCCCGACGTCGACTCGCGCCGCCCGCTCACGTCACTCGTGAATCACCCGAAACGGCTTCGCGCCCTCTTCGGGACCCCAGTAGAGCTCGTCCTCGGGGTCTCCGAAGTCTTCGTCGAAGTCTTCGTCGAAGTCTTCGCCGAGCTCTTCGTCGGAGTCCGCGCCATCGTCTTCGCCGAGGTGATCGGTGTCTGCGTCGTGCGTCGCCGCCTCCACGAGCTCGCCTGGTCGAACCTCGAAGACCTTCGCGAGCTCGAGCCCTGCGGCCTCCAAGATCGCGTCGACCTCGTCGTCGCTCGCGTGCTTCGGGATGAGGAGGTCGTAGAGCTCGTCGCTCTCCAGATCTCCGTGCGCTTCGGGCCAACTTGCGCGGAAGAGCGCGACCACCTTCGCGATCGCGGCGCCGTCGTCGAAGAGGAAGTCACCCAGCGGGTGCTGACGAATCCAGCTCCGGACGTAGGCCTTTCGTGCTTCTTCGGCGGCTTCATGGCTCGTGAAAGTGCGTTTGACGATCTGTTTGTACTCGCCCACCGGAGCGAAGTACTCGTCGGTGTAGAAGAAGCCTTGGTTGCGAATCACGAAGATGCTCACGAGTACCTCTCGGTGGGGATCGGCGCGGGGGACGACGTGGGGGCGAGATCGGGAGTCGACACCAGCGCGAGATCCAGGCGCGCGGGATCGGTGGTGCGGGTGGGGCGGTCGCTCGGGTCGGCGCTCTCACGCGACTGGATGCTGCGCGGCGCGCTCGGAGGGGGCGCCGCGCCGTTGTCCATCCAGAGCTCGAAGCGCATGCGCGCGAAGAGCTCGCTCGGCGCGACGCCACGCGGCGTGGGGTGCCGGACGTGCGGGAAGAGCCGCGGCAGCACCTCGGCGAGAAACCACGTGTTGTGCGTCACGAGCAGCGCCTGAGGGTGGCCGGTCACCGCGTACGGCGAGAGCAGCAGGCGCACGACGTCGTCGTCGCCGAGGTAGGGACGACGAAGCGCCTCGAAGCGCGCGAGCTCGTTCGGCTCCTCGGCGATCGCGCCCGTGAAGTCGGCCAGGGTCGGCAGGTAGAGCCCGCGGAAGTCGAGGAGCACGTGGTCGTGCTCGCAGACGTCCTTGGTGCGCGCGCGCCCGCCGCCCGTGAGCGCCACGTGAGGTCCGAAGAGCGGGATCACGAGGCGGCGGATGCCCCAGAGGTTGTGGAGCAGGCGGTGTCGGTTGTCGGAGCAGAGCTCCTTGGTCACGTCGAAGAACGCGTGCAGCGCGTAGAAGTCGTCCGGCTCTCCGCCGTGCCGACGGGCCGAACGTTGGGCGTGCCGATCGGGATCCACGCGGCGAGCCTACGTCGGAGCGCGCCGCAGTGTTCCTTCGATCGTTCGTGTTCCCTTCGCTCGTCGATCGCGCGTCATCGCGCACGCGGCGTGTCGCGACGTCGGTACGTGCGTCGAGCGCGTGGCCCGCGGCGAGCTCACCGCCCGATGGGCAGCTCGCTCGTCTCCGCGTCCGTGATGCGCCGCATCAGCTCCGCGAACGGCGCGTACTGCGCGGCCGGCACGATGGTCGGCGAGAGCCGAAGCCGCCGCTCCAGCACCACCGCGTCGCCGTCACGCCGCGTCCGCCGCGCGTACTGCACGTCGTCGTTGCCGAGCTGCACGTCCGGCAGCGTCGCCACGTCGCCCTGCACACCCCGCACGCGGATCGTCACGTCCTGCGCGTTGCCACCCACGCCCTGCGTGGTCGTGCGCGACGGCAGCGACGCGTAGCCGCGCGAGCATCGTCGGGAAGAGCGGCGGCACCAGACGCTGCCCGCCCGCCACGCGCCCCAGCCCTCGCACCCGCGCCACGTAGCGCAGCTCGAACGGCGCCTCGTAGTCCTCGCGCCCGATGACCTCCATGCCGACGACCTCCGCGCCCGGGAGCACGCGCGGCACGTAGGCCTCCGCGAACACGCGCTGCAGCTCCGCCGCCGGCACCTGCTCGAGCTCGTTGCGCCACACGAACGCGCCGAGCCCCTCGAAGATCTCCTGCACCGCGACGGTCGCCACGTCGCCCTCGAACGCGAGCTCGACGTTCGCCACGTGCCGATCCGATTCCACGCCCGGATCGGGGA
>ERZ761602.3221-NODE-3221-length-23526-cov-10.715820_pt1 | contig 23526 bp, 19 predicted proteins | sample MGYA00512165_ERZ761602 | MGnify/ENA primary metagenome ERZ761602 (study PRJEB28899, sample SAMN02445085) | bioreactor sludge metagenome | biome: EBPR sludge; isolation source: Thorneside wastewater treatment plant | place: Australia: Brisbane, Thorneside...
TCCTATATTTTTTGGATCCGCATCGAGTGGTAGCTAGTGCCAGGCACTAGCTAGTCACACCCGCGGGCCGGGGTGGTCGCCGGGAGCATTCGGTTACGTGGAGGGCTCCTCCCAGACTCCCAGGAGCCGACCCATGAGCAGAGGCGTACAGGTCCGGATCAACTTCCATCGCACCACCGTCCCGGGGGTGGACCTGACCGACGCGGTGCAGGTCCAGGAGTGGGTGGACCAGGACTGTGAGCGGCAGGTGCTGGTCCATGGCACCTACGAGGATCAGCTGGTGGTGGTGACGGCGCAGGGCGTCATGGTGGGCAGCCTGAAGGGCGTGGTCGACCTGGGCGAGGAGCGCGCGCTGGTCCATATGCAGCGGGCGGTGGTGCCCGGCCAGGCCTTGTTCCGTCTTCGGGTGCGCGAGGTGTTGCTACCGGGGCCCGAGGGCGCCCTGCGTGCCCTGGCCCAGGTCGAGCTCTGGCCCGACCGCCTGGACTGGCGGGCGCGGGTCCGTCGCTTCGGCGCGACCACCGACGAGGTCGGCGTCTGGTACGGCGACTGGGAGGAGCTCTCCGGTGAGCGGGCCTCGGACGCGCCGGAGTGGCTGCAGGAGCTGCTGGACGACAGCCTGCCCAAGGCGATGGGGATGGAGATGGAGGAGAAGAAGATCGAGCCGGGGCTGGATGCCAGCTTCGCCATCCTGGATCCTCCCCAGGGGCCGCGGCCCGAGGATCCCCATCAGCTGCTGGCGATGGTGCACGCCACCCTGGACCGGGAGCTGCTGCAGAAGGGTCTCACGGCGAGCCTCTTCTTCGTCTTCCGACAGGAGCAGGCCGAGCGCTGGGAGATCCGCTCGGTCCAGGGCGCGATGATGGACGAGGTCCTGCGGGCCATCGCCCAGATCGAGCCAGCCTGGGGCGCGGTCTGGGTCTACCCGGGGGTGGCCCAGCTCCCGGACGGTCGCTCCCTGCGGGCCATCTTCGGGGTGGCCGAGATTGGGACGACGCGTGGCCTGCGGGCCCTGCCGGTGGACCTCAGCGGGCCGGACCCCGTCGCGATGGAGCCCTTCTACGCGCCCTTGGAGACGGTGGAGCAGAGCTGGTTCACCGGCGAGACGCCGCTGAGGCTGTCGCTGGTGCCCCGCGGGCCGCAGGCCTGAGGTGGTGGCCCTCGCCCCCTACAACGCGAACCGCGCGCTCAACCCGACACGGTCGATCGCCCCACGGTAGCTCCCGTTGCCATGGGGCCAGTTGTACGCCTCGTCCGGCCGCTCCTCGGGCTCGACCGCCATGGAGAAGGCGCTGTCGCCGACGACGCGCTCGGCCAGGAAGTGGTGCGACCAGGACAGCCCCAGCTCGATCCTGCGCGCCGGTCGCCCGGCCACCAGGCCCGACAGGACCGTGTCGTTGGCGTCGTAGTTGTTGGCCAGCAGCACCTCGTCCGGCACCGCCGCCCGGTCGTGCATCACCCTGGCCCCCAGCAGCAGCCGCTCCTTGATGCTGCCTTTCACGTCCAGGGCCACCCAGGGGCTGGCCTGGTTGTCCCGGGCCCAGGTCTGGGGGCGCTCGATCAGCTCGACCGTGTCCTCGGGCAGCTCGGGCTGGGCCGCGGCGATGCCGGTGATCTCGATCTCGTACAGATCGTGGGCCCCCCAGAAGACGAGGCCGCCCATGGCCTCCACCGTCAGGGTCTCGGTCGGCTTCAGCTGGACGCTGCCATGGATCCGCGAGGGCAGGGCGTAGGTGATGGCGGCGTCGCCCTTCATGCGGGCGTCGCACAGGCCGCGCGACTCGGCCCCGAAGCGGCCGAGCAGATCGGACTGAGGCGGGCAGGAGAAGCTCAGATCGACCCCGCCGGTGTGGGTCAGCTTGGCGCCGCTGATCCAGGCGAAGGCGAGGCCGATCTTCGGATCGGGCTGCACCCGCAGGCCCAGCGAGGCGGTCAGGCCCCAGGCGCTGAGCGGCTCGAAGTCCAGGGTGGTGGCGTAGGCGGGGTCCTCCAGGTCGGCGTCGGTGTAGCCGGGCTCCTCGCCCAGGGCCTTGATCTCGTCGGCGAGGTCGGGCATCAGCTCCTTGTCCAGCTTCGCCTGCCAGGAGCTGCGCAGGATCTGGACCCCGCCGCCGAGCGCGACCTTGTCTTTGTACGAGTAGCCGCCGCCCGCCATGATCGCCGCGGCCATGATCTGTCCCTGGCGTAGGTGGTAGCGGACCGGACCACCCTCGGGCGTCTGTTCACCGCCGCGAAGGTAGGGCGCGCCGACCCCCAGGCCCAGGCCCAGCCCCTTGACCCCCAGGTCGGTCGCCATGCCCGCGAACGGTACGACGCCCTGCATCCGCACCTGGTCGCTGCCGCCGTGCGGATCGGCGCGCTGGATGTCGACCACGGCGAAGGTGGGGGCGCCCTCGATCAGGATGCGGGTGCCCTCGCCCATGGCCAGGCCCGCCGGGTTCCACCAGACGGCCGCGCCATCGGTCGCCGCCGGGCTGCCCCACATGCCGGCCATCTCCAGGTTGTCCAGGCTGGCCGCCAGGGCCAGGCTCGACCCGAGCAGCAGGATCACTGGGCGACCGCCAGGCTGGCGGTCATGCCGATGTGGTCGCCGCCGCGGTCGCGGGTGACCTGCACGCCCTCCAGGCTGAGGCCCTGGATCGCCGGGATCGGGAAGCTCAGGTTGCCGACCAGGGCCAGCATGGTCTCCAGAGGCAGCATCTCCTCGACCAGGGCGGTGACGGCCTCGTTGCTGGCTCCCCAGTCGCTCTCGCGCACCATCAGGGACAGCTCGACCTCGCCCATCTCCAGGGCGATCTCTCCGTCCTCGTGGACCAGCCCGACGTCGACGAAGGCGGCGACGGCGATCAGCAGGCGGGTGCCGAGCTCGCCGTCGGGGGTCTCGATCGTCACCATCAGCTCGGCCACCTGGACCTGCGGCTCGCCGTCGACCTCGACCAGGACCGGCGGGAGCTCGGCCTTGACCTCGATGCTGCCCTCGGTCGCCCGCAGGGGGATCAGCAGGAAGCTCTGCAGGCTGCCGTCGTAGGTGTTCATGCTCAGCGAGAGCACATCGGCGGCCCAGGCCTCGAAGAGCATGCGGTTGAGCAGATCGTCGCGGAAGGCGGCCGAGAGGTCGGCGTTGCGGTCCAGCGTGGGCTCGCCCATTCCGGAACGCAGCACCCCTTCTCCGCGGCTGTGGGCGGCGGGCATGTCGGCGGCCATGCCCAGGCTGAGCAGCAGGCCGTCGTTGTCGATGCTGGCGTCCTGGAAGATGGCCTCGATCGACAGCGGGCTGCCCAGCAGCTCGGTCTCCAGCGAGATGTCCAGGCCGGCCAGGGCCTCGTCCAGCATGGCGGGGACCTGCTCCTCGACCATGGCCAGCACCTGCTCCTCGATGGTCGCGCGCAGGGTGTCGACCAGGATGTAGTCCTCGATGCTGCCGGGCAGCAGGCTGGTGTCGTAGCCGAAGCCGATCAGGCTGACCTGGACCTCGCTGAGGGTGGCCTCGAGCTTGCCGTCGCGGGCCTCGATGCTCAGCGAGCCGGAGACGTCCGCCGAGCTGGCCCAAAGGTCGACATCGGAGTCGAAGTCGATGCCGACCGCGTCGCCCCAGGCGTAGGCGTCCACCTGCAGCGAGGGGATCGAGCCCGAGAGCCGCAGCTTGCCGCTGCCCGGCTCCAGCGCCAGCACCGGCGCGCCGAAGCGGACCTGCTCGATATTGGCGGCGATGGTGACCGCGTCCCAGCCCCAGAAGCCGTAGGCGTCCTCGTAGATCGGGTTCATCCCCGAGAGGGCGCTGTTGATCGTCTCGGCGTCGAGCAGGCCCCCGACCATGCCGGTCAGCGTGTCCAGGCCGCCCTGGTTCAGGCGCACCACGGCGGCCTCGTCGATGCGGCCCTCGGGTGCCTCGAACTGCCCGGCGAGCACCCCGTGGCGGACCCAGAGCTCGTCGCCGTCCAGCGAGAGCCCGCGGGCCTCGACGACGGAGACGCCCTCTTTCAGCGTCACCTGGCCGGCGAAGTCGCCGCCCGCGCCGATGGTCGCCTCAATCCCGTTGATCTTGACGTTTCGCAGGTCGCGGCTGCCGCCGGAGACCGGCACCGGGCCCGCCGCCATCCAGGAGGCCGGCATGGGGCTGTCCAGGGAGAGCAGCGGCTTCGCGGGGAGATCCGCGTCGACCGGGGTCTTGTCTTTCGAGCACGCGAGGCTGAGTGCGAGCAGGCTGAGGGCGGTCATCGGAGCTCCGGGAGGACGCTGGCAGCAAAACCCGATTGAGAGCAGAGGTCAAGGCCGAGGGCCAGCCGTTCACGCAGTCGTTGCCTGCCGGGCCTCCCCCCTCCGTCTACCGCAAGGTGCGGAGCAACCGGGCCGGGCGTTGCGATGCCGCTGCGGAAGGAGTAGAGTCTCGAAAGGAGGTCGTCATGCTGTGGTGGATCTTCATGGCCTGCACGGGTTGGAAACCGAGTGGCGAAGGGGAGCCGAGCTACTACTCGTGCGGGGATGTGGAGGGCGCGACCCGGCGAAACAGAGATGGTGCGTACAGATACGGCGATCACGCGATCGTACCCTGCCGAACCCTGGTTTTCAGTGGTGCTGTGGTGCTTCCGTCCGGCGGGCCAGGGAAACCTGGTGGTGTATTGGTGGGCTCTAGGACCTACTTCAAGCTCGATTCGGAGTCGGAGGCGAAGCCCGATGTGTGGCCGAATGGCAGTAGTGGGACCTACGAGAAACGCGCCATTGTCTACAAACGCGACCTTGATCCTACCCGGTCTGGCGTGGAAATCCTGGAGAAGGAGCCGGGAACAGACATCGAGCTGCCCACCTTGGTTGACTTCCTCGGCGCACCTCCCGATACCTATGTCGTCACTTCAGACTTTTACGCTGACATGGACGGGGACGGTATGGAGGACTTGATCCTCTATGGCCCTCCTGCCTCAACCACCTGGCTTCGTGGCACAGCCGACGGCCTCTCCACCGAACCCTCCGCGACCGTCGTCCCCTTCACGACCCTGCCCATGGGCGACCTGACTGGCGACGGTGTCACCGATCTGGCGCGCTTCATCCGCGAGGTCCGCACCGTCGGCGACGAGGAGCGAGAGGTCCTGCTGCTGGCCGTCCAGCCCATGCCCGTCGAGGGCGCCATCGAGGACGGGTCCTGGGACATCCTCCTGGGTACGGACCTGTACGACCGCACGGGCGGGCCGGATGGATCATCGGCTTTGACCGCCCTGGTCCGGGGCGGCTTCGACCACAACGGGGACGGCATCGCGGATGTCGCAGTGGGCAACAGCTTCGAAGGCCAGAGCTCTGGAGACCATCCTGTTCCCGGGAGCGTCAACATCTTCGACGGTCCCATCCTGGAGAGTCGCTCCGGTGAGGAGACCGACAGCCTGCTCTCCGTCCACGGTGTTCCGTGCGAGGAGGCGACGGCCTACCTGAAGTGCGACGAGGTGGGGACCAGCATCAAGTCGGCGGGAGACCAGAACGGCGACGGCTACGACGACCTGCTGATCGCGAACCGTTCCTTCTACCAGGACGGCCGGACGAACTACAAGGGGGAGCTGTACGTGATGAACGGACCCTTCGACGGGCCCATGGACATCAGGGAGCTCTCGGCGGCACGCCTGGAGGGGGGCCACAGCTTCGCCAGCTTCCCCGATATGATGCAGGGAGGGGGGGATCTGGACGGCGACGGTCTGATGGACGTGCTGGTGGCCCAGATCAGCGGGCGGGAGGAGTCGGGCCTGTACGCCCACCACGGCCCGATCGAGGGGGTCCGCGACTGGAAGGAGGGCACGCGGATCTGCGACACTTGGGGCTCATCGGACAGCGTAGCCTTCAACCAGGATGTCGACGGCGACGGCATCCACGACCTCGTCCTGCAAACCGGCAGGAGCTACTACAGCCTGCACTTCTGGTACTCCAGCGTCTCCGACGAGTTTCCTCGCCCCGGCTCGGACTGCTTCGACGACTGAGTCAGCCAACGTCGGTTGCCCGCAACCCCGCGATCAGCTTCGCGGTGACCCCGTCACCCAGCAGCCGCCCCTCTCTGCTCAGCCGCAGCCTCCCCTCGCTCTCCTCCAACAGCCCCCCTCGCACCAGCACCTGCACGGTGGAAGAACTCAGCTCGAAGCCAGCCTCGCGCAGCCTCTCGACCTCAACCCCCGCCTCGTGCCGCAGGCTGCTCAGCAGCAGATCGCTGGCCCAGGTGCGCCCGTCGAGCACCTCGACCACCGGCCGCGGATCGGCCATCCAAGCCCCGATGTCGGCGCCGTTCACGGTGCGGCGGCCCCAGGGGGCCGCGGGAGCAGGCGGCAGGTAACCATGCGCGCCCGGTCCCAGACCCAGGTAGTGCCCTCCCTGCCAGATCTGCTCGTTGTGGCGGGAGCGATGCCCGGGTCGGGCGAAGTTGCTGATCTCGTAGTGCTGCCACCCCGAACCCGTCAGCCGCTCGGCGATGCGCAGGTACATGGCTCGCCAGAGCTCTTCGTCGACCTCCTGCATGCGGCCCTGGGCCCGGCGGGCGTGGAAGGCGGTGCCGGGCTCGTAAGTCAGGCCGTAGAGCGAGACATGGGGCGGGCCCAGGTCGAGCACGCGGTCGAGGTCAGCCTCGAGCTCGGCCAGGGTCTGGCCGGGCAGGGCGAACATCAGGTCCAGGGACCAGCTCGGCACCGGCAGGGCGGCGATGTCGTCGAGCAGGCGCTCAGCGGCGCGTACGTCGTGGTCTCGGCCGAGGCGCTGGGCGTGGGCACGCTGGAAGGTCTGAATGCCCAGGCTGAGGCGGGTGACGCCCAGATCCAGGACCTCCCGCAGCCGCTGCCGATCGACGGTGCCGGGGTTGACCTCCAGGGTCAGCTCGGCCCCGGGGGCGCGGGGGATTCCGGCCAGCAGGCGCTGAAGCTCAGGGAGAGGCATCAGCGAGGGCGTTCCGCCGCCCAGGTAGAGGGTGGAGGCGAGGTCCACTCCCTCGGTGCTCTGCCTCTCGAAGTCCAGCAGGGCGGCATCCACGAAGCGCTGCCAGGGAGGGTCGGCCTCGACCGCGACAACGAAGGCGCAGTAGGGGCAGAGGACCCGGCACCAGGGGATGTGCAGGTAGATCATGGTCGGCGGCTCCCGCCAACGGGTTAGCCCGGCAAGCCCCTCTCTCCCCCAGGAGCGCCGATGATCGCCTCCCTCCTCCTCCTGCTCTCCGGCCTCGCCCTGGCCGACGAGGGCCCCCGCACCCTGGAGCAGCCCCCCGCACGGGAGCTGAGCCGACCCGAGGTGCCCGAGCTGCCCTTCGAGCGCTACCAGCTCGACAACGGCCTGACGGTGATCCTCAGCCAGGACAGCTCGGTGCCCTTCGTGCAGGTCAACCTCTGGTACGGGGTGGGCAGCAAGGACGAGGTGGCCGGGCGGACGGGCTTCGCGCACCTCTTCGAGCACCTGATGTTCCAGGGCAGCGAGAACATGAACGCCGACTTCTTCACGCCGCTGCAGAAGATCGGCGCCCAGGTCAACGGCACGACCAACTTCGACCGCACCAACTACTTCGAGGGGGTGCCCTCCGAATACCTGCCGCTGGCGCTGTGGCTGGAAGCCGACCGGATGGGCTGGCTGTTGCCGGCCCTGACGCAGGAGAAGCTGGACAACCAGAAGGACGTGGTCCGCAACGAGCGGCGCCAGCGCTACGAGAACACGCCCTACGGCGAGGTCTGGGTCTGGATGATGGAGAACGTCTTCCCGCCCGACCACCCCTACCATGTGCCCACCATCGGCCGGCACGAGGACATCGAGGCCGCCGCGATGGAGGACGTCAGCGCCTTCTTCAAGACCTGGTACGTGCCGAACAACGCCTCGCTCTCGATCGTGGGCGACTTCGAGGCCTCCCAGGCTCGCCTGCTGGTGCAGCGCTACTTCGGGGACATCCCGCGGGGGCCGCAGCCGAGCCCGCGCAGCAGCGCCACCCTGCCGGCCGACTGGCTCAGCGCCGAGAAGGTGGTCGAGAAGACCGATGACGTGCCCCATGCGCGGGTCTGGCTGGCCTGGATCAGCCCGGCCTCCTTGCAGCCCGGCGACGCCGAGCTGGACTTCCTCTCCGACATCCTAAGCTCGGGTCAGGACAGCCGGCTGTACCGGGCCCTGGTCAAGGACAAGCAGATCGCCCGCTCGGTCAGCGCCTACCAGGCCAGCTTCCTGATCAACAGCGTCTTCGTGATCGAGGCGACCGTGGCCGATGGGCACGACACGACCGAGCTGGTCGCCGCCATCGACGAGGTCCTGGCCGAGGTGCGGGCCTCGGGCCCGACGCCGGAAGAGGTCGACGTCTCACGGCTGAACTGGAAGGTGAACTTCTACGGGGGCCTGCAGACCATCGCCGCCAAGGCCGATCTGCTCAACCTGTACCAGAACCGCACGGGGGACCCGGGCTACCTGGGCAAGGACCTCCAGCGCTACCTCGACGCCACCCCGCAGAGCATCCACGAGGCGACGAAGCAGTGGCTGCCCGAGGGCCGCCGCGTCGTGCTCCATGTCCGGCCCGAAGGAGGTGCCCAGTGATCTCGATCTCCCTCGCCCTGCTGCTGGCCTGCGGGCCCAAGGCCCCGGTCAGCCCGGCCGTCGTGGCCAACCCCCGGGCGACGATGCCCGAGCCGCTGGCGCCGCGGCCCTTCGAACTGCCGACCCCGGCCACCGCGACGCTGAAGAACGGCATCCCGGTGGTGGTGGTCGAGAACCACGAGGTGCCGCTGGTCTACGTCAACGTGGTGCTGCGCTCGGGGTCGTGGACAGATCCCGTCGGCAAGCCGGGCCTGGCCGCGGCGACCTTCGACCTGATGGCCGAGGGCGCGGGCGGGATGGACGCGGCGGCCCTGTCGGCGGCCCAGCGTCGCATCGGCGCCAGCCTCTCGACGGGTGCCGGCTCGGACGGATCGTACATCTCGATCTCCTGCCTCTCCGAGAAGCTGCCCGAGGCCCTCGACCTGCTGGCCACCGTCCTGATCCGGCCGGACTTCCCCGAGTCCGAGTGGGAGCTGCTGCGCAAGAAGCGGCTGCAGGACCTCGCCTCGGCCCGCAACGATCCGCGCAGCATCAGCGCCCGGACCTGGGCGGTGCTCTCCTACGGCAACACCTACTTGGGCCACCTCAGCAACGAGGAGGCCTTCAAGGCGATGAGCACGGCGGATCTGAAGGCCTGGCATCTGGCGAATGTCGCTCCGCGGCACGCCCTGGTCACGGTCGGAGGGGCCACCTCCCTGGCCGAGATCACGCCGCTGCTCGACGAGAAGCTGGGCGGCTGGATCCGCGCCGGGGACGAGCTGCCGCCGCTGCCCTCGGTCGAGTCCCTGCCCGCCCCGGCCCAGACCCGCATCTTCCTGGTCGACAAGCCCGGGGCCACCCAGTCCAACCTGCGTGTGGGCCGCTTCGTCGGCAGCCGCACGGATCCGGACTACTGGGCCTTCGAGCTGGCCAACCTCGCCATCGGTGGCATGTTCACCTCGCGGATCAACATGGTGCTGCGCGAGGAGAAGGGCTGGACCTACGGATCGCGCTCGGGCAGCGACGAGGGCTATCTGCCGGGCCGTTGGGCGGTCAGCGCCAGCGTCGTGCGCGAGGCGACCGCGGACAGCGTGGCCGAGATTCGCAAGCAGCTCGCCGACAGCCTGGGCGAGCGGCCCATCACCCAGGAGGAGCTCGACTACGGCCGCGGCTACATGCTCGGCACCTGGCCGCTGCGCTTCGAGAACCCCGGCTCGCTGCTGGGCGAGACGACCAAGATCTGGCGCTACGGCCTGGCCGAGGACTTCCTCAGCTCGACGCCGGACAAGCTGCGCGCGGTCACCCTCGAGCAGGCCCAGGCGGCCTGGAGCAAGCACGTCGACCCGGGGATGATGGACATCCTGGTGGTGGGGGACGCGGCCGTGATCCGCGAGCCCCTGCAGGCGCTGGGCCTGCCGATCGTCGAGCTGCTGCCCGACGCCAAGCCCCTGCCCGAGACCAAGCCCCTCCCCGAAACCAAGCCCAAGACGCGCTGATCCAGGAGTCCCCCCATGGGCATCGAGAGCCGCTTCATCTGGATGGACGGAGAGCTGGTCCCCTTCGACCAGGCCAAGGTCCACGTCCTGAGCCACTCCCTGCACTACGGGCTGGGGGTCTTCGAGGGCATCCGCACCTATCGGCAGCCCGGCGGGGGCGGTGGGGTCTTCAAGCTGGACGAGCACCTGCGGCGGCTGTTCGACAGCGCCAAGATGTGCCGGATGACCATCCCCTTCAGCTTCGAGCAGGTGCGTGAGGCCTGCATCCAGACGTTGAAGGCCAACGAGTACGAGGAGGGCTACATCCGGCCGCTGATCACCCTGGGCAAGGGTGCGATGGGCCTGGGGGCGCGCAACAACCCCGTCCAGGTCACGGTCGCGACCTGGGAGTGGGGCGCCTACCTGGGCGAGGAGGGCCTGCGCGACGGCATCCGTGTGGCGACCAGCACGTTTACGCGGCACCACGTCAACGCCAACCTCCAGCGGGCCAAGGTCATCGGCCACTACGTCAACTCGATCCTGGCCCGTTACGAGGCCAACGACAACGGCTTCGACGAGGCAATCATGCTCGACCAGATGGGCTGGGTGGCCGAGGGCACGGGCGAGAACCTCTTCGTCGTGCGCGACGGGGTGGTCAAGACCCCGCCGGTGGTCAACATCCTCGCCGGCATCACCCGCCGCACGGCGATGGACATCCTGCGCCGCGAGGGCCTCAGCGTGCAGGAGGTCCCCTTCGGTCGGGACGCGCTCTACGTCGCCGATGAGGTCTTCCTGACCGGCACGGCGGCCGAGATCACCCCCGTCCGCGAGGTCGATCGCCGCGAGGTCGGCCCTCCGGGCCCGCTCACCAAGCGGGTGCAGGAGGTCTACAGCACCGGCGTGCGCGGCGAGGTCGACTGGCTGCGGCCGTACATCACCCGGTACTGATCGAGCGGCGGCCGAGGGGCGCGCGATGCTCTGGGCGTGAGCGGCCCCGCCGAGCACCTCTCCCGCTCCTACCCGGACGACCTCTGGACCTTCGTCTCGGCCGAGGCCGGGCCGTGGACGAGGTCTACGAGGGCGTCGAGATCGTCGCCACGCCTTCGCGCTTGTAGGCCCAGCCGGCCAGGGCGGCCTTGGCCACGAAGGAGAGCGGCAGGCCTGCCCAGACCCCGGCCACGCCCAGGTCAAAGCCGAAGCCCAGGATCCAGGACAGCGGCATCAGCACCAGGAAGGTGGAGAGGGTGTTGATCACCAGCGGCACCCGCGTCTGACCGGCGCCCTGGAAGAAGCCGGTCAGGCCCAGGAAGAAGCCGACGGGGGTCATGGTGTAGCCGAGGATGCGCATCCAGGTCTGGGTGTAGACCCCCAGCGGGCTCTCGGGCACGAGGTCGAAGACGCGGACGATGCTGTGGGCGTTCAGCGCGAGCAGGACGCCCAGGGTGGTCATGATCGCGACGCAGAGGCCGATGCCGTTGCGCAGGACGCGGCGGACGCGCTCGGGGTCGCGGGCGCCGAGGGCCTGGCCGGTCAGGGCGGCGATGGCTTGGGCGATGCTCATGCCCGGCACGAAGGCCAGGGCCTGGATGCGCAGGCCCATGCCGTGGGCGGCGACGGCCAGCGGGTCGATCCGGCCGATCATGCCGATGATGGAGAGCATCCCGGCGTTGAGCACGACCATGTCCAGGGCGGCGGGGGCCCCGATGCGGAAGAGGTCGCGGGTGAAGGCGAGCTGAGGGCGGACGAGGCGAGCCTTCAGCACCAGGGCCGGCACGCGGCCGCTGACCAGCAGGGTGCCGACCACGACCACGGAGAAGATCTGCGAGATGCCGGTCCCCAGGGCGGCGCCCAGCATGCCCAGGGCGGGGATCCCCAGCTTGCCGAAGATGAGGACGTAGTTGCAGAAGAGGTTGACGAGGTTGCTGGCCAGGGCGACCAGGAAGGGCAGGCGGGTGTTGCCCACCCCGCGCAGCACCGCGGTGAAGAGGATGCTGAGGTAGTTGAAGGGGCTGAAGAGCAGCAGCGGCCGCAGGTAGCGCAGCGCCTGGGCGCGGTCCTCGCCGCTGCCGCCCAGCAGGCCGATGAAGGGTTCGGCCAGCAGGTTGCCGAGGCCGGCGGTGAGCAGGCCCAGCAGCAGGGCGACGACGACGCTCTGCTCGACGACGAAGCGGGCCCGCTCGGGGTCACGGGCGCCGTGCGCGCGGGAGACCATCGCCACCGCCCCGACGGCGAGGCCCATCATGGCCACCATCAGCAGGAAGATGGTCTGGACGGCGAAGCCCAGGCCGGTCAGCGCCGCGTCGGCCTGCGCGGTGCGGCCGATCATGGCGGTGTCGACCGCCAGCGAGAGCACCGCCAGCACGTTGAGGCCGATGACCGGCCAGGCGAGGTTGATCAGCTCGCGCAGGACGGAGGGGGCGGGGCGGGTGGTCATGGCCCCCGCCCTTAGCGCGGCGGCCGGGAGGGTGTGACTAGCTAGTGCCAGGCACTAGCTAGTCACACCCCCCCGGCCGGCAAGCGATACCATGCCCCCGTGCCCCGCCCTGCGCTCCCGGCTCTCGCCCTCGTCCTCGGCCTCTGGCTGCCCTTCCTGGGCAAGCCGGTGCACGTCGACGACGCCAACTTCCTGGTGCTGGCCCAGGGCGCGCGCCTGGATGCCTGGCGGCCGCACGCCGTCTCCATCAACTGGCAGGGCCGGACCGAGTCGGCCTTCGACGTGCTCAGCAATCCGCCGGGAGTGGCCTGGTGGCTGGCTCCGATGGTGGGCCAGCCGGTCTGGATGTTGCACTTGTGGATGCTGCCCTGGCTGCTGCTGGCCTGCTGGGGGGCCTGGCAGCTCGGCGCTCGTTTCGCCGGGCGGCCGGCGGCGGCGCTGCTGCTGCTCTGCGGCTCGCCGGCGGCTGTGCTGGCGGCCCAGTCGCTGACGCCGGATCTGCCGCTCTTCGCCTGCGCGCTGGCGGGGGTGGCAGGCCTGACCCGCGAGGGCTCGGCCTTGGAGCGACGCTGGCCCTGGGCCCTGCTGCTGGGGGCGGGGGCGCTCTTCCGCTACAGCGGGGCGGCGCTGATCCCGCTGGCGGCGCTCTGGCCGCTGCTGCTGCGCGGTCGCCGCGGCTGGCGCGAGGGGCTGACGCTGGGCCTGGCGGCGGCCGTCCCGCTGGCGGCCCTGCTCTTCCACGACGCCCAGGCCTACGGCCGCCTGCACCTGCTGGCGATGACCGGCTTCCAGGGCGTCGCCGACACCCCCCGCGAGCTCTTCCGCAAGGCCGCCGCCAGCCTCGCCATGCTGGGCGGCGGGCTGGTGCTGCCGGTGCTCGCCTTCGGCCGGCCGGTGCCGGCCCTGTCGGGCATGCTGGTCGGGATCCTGGTCGGCGCCTTCGCGGGCAGCCTCTCCGACCAGTCCGGCGGCGCGGCGTTGGCGACGATGGCCTTCTGCGGGGCCGGCGGGGCGGTGCTGGGGGGCCTGCTCCCGGGCGATGAGCCCGAGCAGCGCTGGGATCGGGAGGCGGTCTTCCTGCTGCTCTGGGCGCTGATCGGCGCCCTCTTCCTGCTGAAGCTGCGCTTCACGGCGACCCGCTACGGCCTGCCCTTCTTCATCCCGGTGCTGCTGCTCGGCCTGCGCATGGCTCCATGGCGGGCGGTGCAGGTGGCCGTGCCTCTGACGCTGCTGCTGGCGGGGCTGCTCGCCCTGGACGACCTGGGCCTCGCCCGCGCGCAGGAGCGCCTCGCCGCCCAGGTCGACCGCATCGCCCTGCAGGAGGCGGCGGGCCCGGGGCTGTTCGCGGGGCACTGGGGCTGGCAACACCACCTCGAAGCCCGCGGCTGGACGGCCCTTGAGGAGGACGCGCCGATCCCCAAGCGGGTGGTCTTCGCCAGCAGCCGGGCGGCCTGGCCCCAGAGCGCGGCGCCAAGCTGCCTCGTGCCGCTGGACCGGCTGGTGGCGCCCGGCCCCCGCTGGCTGCCCCGGGTCCACTCCTGGACCGGCGCGGCCAACTTCCACGCCAGCGCCCTCAGCGCCGAGCCGGTGGTGGAGAGCTACGCGCCATGGACCTTCTCGTCGGACCCCTACGACGTGGTCATGATCTTCCAGGGCTGCCGCGGAGGCTGAGGCGCTGGGCTCGCGCCGCGGCTCGCTTGCGCGCCTTCCACAGCTCGTGGCTGACCCCGACGAGACAGAGCAGGTGGTGCAGGCCCAGCCAGGCCCAGCCCCGCAGGCCGAGCTGGGGGCCGATCACGACGGTGAGGCCGATGGCGACCGCAGCCCAGGTCAGGGCAGCGACCGCGCCCTTGTCGAGCGGGGGGCGGGAGCTGGGGGGAGAGGGCTCAGCCACCGTCCACCTGCCAGCGGGCCATGGCCTCGCGCAGGTCGGGGGGGAGGGGGCGCAGCTTGAAGTGCTCGGCGCCGCCGGGATCCATCCGGATGACCACGACCACGACCTTGCCGGTGGCCTTCAGCTCGCCTTGCGAGCCTCGCACCGTCAGCTCCAGCACCACCGAGGCGTTGCCCAGCCGCCCGACGCCCAGCTCGACGGTGACCCGCTCGCCCATGCGGCAGGGGGCCTTGTAGTCCGCCTCGGCCCGCACCGAGGGGAAGCCGTGCTGCTGCAGGACCTGGTGGTAGGGGAAGCCGAGGCCCTGGTCGAACCAGGCCTCCATCGCCCGGTGGAACCAGTCGAAGTAGCGCGGGTAGTAGACCACTCCGGCGGGGTCGCACTCGCCGAAGGTGACGGTCAGCTCGTGGCGGAAGGGGGCGGTCATGGGCGGACTCTATCTGAAGCCCGGGCCCCCGGCGGAAGCAGATCTCGGGATACCCTCGCCCCCGCGATGCCTCTCCCCCCTGCCCTCGATCGCCGGCTCAGCCCGCGCCAGCGATTCCTGCTGCAGCGCGCCTGGCCCTGGGCGCCGCCGCTCTTCTTCTTCGGCGGTTTCGTGGTGGACGCCCTGACCCTGCGGCGGGTCGACGACCTGGGCGACAACCTGCTGCTCAGCGCCTACCTGGCGCTGTCGGCCTTGCTGCTGGTGCTGGAGCGCCGCGCCTGGCACGGCCGGGCGACCCTGGGGCTGGTCGTCGAGCACCGCGAGCTGGTCCGGCTGGGCATCCAGTTCTGTTTTGGTGGCCTCTTCTCGGCCTACATCATCTTCTACAGCCAGTCTGCGACCTTCGGCCCGAGCCTGGTCTTCTGCCTGCTGCTGGCTGCCTTGATGCTGGGCAACGAGCTCTTCTTCGAGAGGCTCCGTCCCGACGGCCCCCAGCTCACGCTCTGGGCCTTCTGCGCCTTCTCCTACCTGCTCTTCGCCATCCCGACCTGGACCGGCCGGCTGGGGCCCGAGACCCGCATCGCCGCCGGGGTGTTGGCGCTGTGGGCCAGCAGCGCCCTGGTCCTGCTGATCCACCTGGGCGAGGTGGTGGACCCCGCGCCGCCTCGCCCGGGTCCCCCGTCCATCCTGCGCCGCGCCTTCCCTCGTCACCTGGGCACCTGGGTGGCCATGCTGGGCGGGCTGGGCCTGCTGGTGAAGCTGGGCCTGGTGCCGCCCGTGCCCCTGGCCCTGGCGCACGCCGGCGTCTTCCGCGAGGTCAGCCGCGACGGCGCACAGGTCCTGCTGCGCTACGAGGCGCCGCCCTGGTACGCACCCTGGCGCAGCGACGATCGGGTCTTCCGCTACTCCGAGGGGGAGCCGGTCTCGGTCTTCACCGCTGTCTTCGCGCCGACCGGGGCCGACCTGACGGTGGTGCACGCTTGGGAGCGGCAGGAGGCCGACGGGAGCTGGACCGAGACGGATCGCCTGCCCTTCACGATGAGGGGCGGCCGGGACGGCGGCTGGCGGAGCTGGACGACCAAGCGTCGGCTGAGCCCGGGGCGGTGGCGGGTGCGGGTGCTCAGCGAGCACGACGACAGGCTCGGTCGGGTGGACATCGAGCTGCTGCCGCGCGAGGGCGAGCTGCGGCCCCTGGTCGAGCGTCGCTACTGAGCGGCTACCAGGGCGCGTACATGTTGCGCAGGCGGATCGCCTCGGGCCCGTCGGCCCTGCCCATCGGCCGAGGCGTCGGCGGGGCCTCGTAGCGCTCCTCGTCCGGCTGGAGCGTGAGGTGGGGGCAGGGGTAGGGCGCGCCGAAGGGGGCGTAGATCAGCGTGCGGGCGTCCTGGTAGACCGGTTTGCCCAGCAGCTGCCGCAGCTCTTCGTCTCGCTCGGGGTCGACCGAGATGTCGTCGCGCTTGACCACGATGTAGGCGACCCCGATGTCCTTCAGCTTCTGTCCGTTCCCGCTGCTGTTCTGGCTGCGCATCGGGCCCCGGGGGGCGGTGCCCTCGGCGGTCAGCAGCACCGCCTTCTGGAAGAGGGCGTCGGCCCGGAAGAGGTCGCCCGTCTCGGTCGGAACGAGGCTGGGGTTGCCCTCGGCCATGCCTCCGACCAGCGGCCGCCCGTGGGCCGCCTGCCAGGGCAGACCGGTCTGGCTCACGCCCCAGGGCAGCTCCAGGATGGCGCCTTCGGGGCCCTCGGCCAGGCAGCGGTAGCCGGCGGGAGGGGTCGGGTCCCAGGTCGGGATCGGCGCCAGGGTCTCGCTCCAGGTCAGCAGCGCCCAGAGGGGGGCCAGGGCGGTGGCGACGGCCCGACCGGCCAGGGGGCGCCAGGCGCGCAGGCGGTGCAGGGCGTAGACCACGGCGATGGCCGCCGGGATGGCGGCGATGGCGACGGCGCGGGCGGGCCACCACAGGCGCCGCAGGAAGGGGAAGGCGTCCAGCAGCAGGATGAAGGGGTAGTTGGGCAGCGCGATGTCGCCGAAGACCAGGGTCGGCCCGATGGCGAAGAGGGCGAGGGGGAGCAGCATGGCGACCAGCCGCGCCCGGGCCGCGCCGGCCGAGGCGACGCCGACCAGCACCAGCAGCAGCAGGAGCGGGTGGTCGAGCGCGACGTAGCGCAGGAAGACCTGGCCCCCCTCGGGGTGCATGGTCGACCAGCCGGTGTTGGAGAGCAGCGGCTGCCAGGTCAGCATCGAGACGGTGGCGCCTTCGAGCGTGTAGGTCGCCTGCGAGCCGACACCCCAGTTCCGGGTGAAGAGCAGGCCCGGCACCTTGCCCGTCTGCGCGCCCGCCACCAGCGAGAGCGCCGCCGGCGCCACGGTCAGCACCGCCACCGCCGCCGCCAGCGCGTGCCGCAGCAAGACGCCCCGCCCTCGGTCCCGCCCGGCCTGGACCGTGGCCACGACTCCATGACCCAGGGCCGCGCAGCCGGCGAAGATGGCGTAGAACCAGTACTGGTAGCCGCTGGCCGCCAGGGCGAGGCCGGTCAGGATCGGCCAGCCCAGGCCCGGCCGGGTGCCGGTGCGCCACAAGGCCCAGAAGAAGAGCACCGGGAGGAAGAGGATCGCCTGGGTCGGCCGGCCCTCGCCCATATCCAGCAGCACCGGGGGGCCGACCGCGAGGATCGCCGCCAGCGGCTCGCGGAAGAGCGGCTGGTCGGTGAAGTTTCGGAGCAGCGTCCGGCTCATGCCCCAGGTCGCGAGGATGCCCAGGATCCAGAAGGTGTTGGTGCCGAGCACATCGCCCAGCAGGCGGCGGAAGGGCACCGCGGCCAGGGCGTCGAGGATGTTGGTCCCGGTGTGCAGGTGCAGGTCCTTGCCCCAGGGCCAGAACATCCGATCGGTGTGGGTCAGGGCCGCCCCGCGCTTGAGCGCGTCGTCGACCGCCCAGTAGAACCAGGCGGTGCCCTGGCCGTCGACGATCTCGGCGCCCAGCAGCCGCGTCCCCAGGGTGGGCAGGGCCGGTCCCAGCGCGAAGAGCAGCACGAAGGCCGCGAGCGCCCCGGCGACGAGGGCGTCGCGCCTGCGGGCGGGCATGGCTGCGGGGCGCGGGGGGCTGGACATCCGCGCCAGCCTATCTCAACGCCCGGACACCCTGCGCGCAGCCGATTACAGGCGCGCGCCACCCTGCCCCCGCGAGCCCCGATGATCACGCCCAACCGCTACCGAACCCACACCTGCGGCGCCCTGCGCGCCTCCGATATCGGCGCCACCGTGCGCCTCTCCGGCTGGATGGCCCGCAGCCGGAACCTCGGCGCGCTGCTCTTCCTCGACCTGCGCGACCGCTGGGGCACCACCCAGTGCTTCGTGCCCGAGGACAGCCCGCTCTTCGCCCTGGCCTCCTCCCTGCGGCGCGAGAGCACGGTGCGCGTGGTCGGCCGGGTGGTCAAGCGGGAGAGCCCCAACGCCGACATGCCCACCGGGCAGATCGAGCTGCTGGTCGACGAGCTCGAGCTGCTGGGCGCCAGCGAGCCGATCCCCTTCCAGGTGGTCGAGGACCCCAACACCTCCGAAGCCACACGCCTCAAGCACCGCTACCTCGACCTGCGGCGCGAGCGCATGGTCCGCGCGCTGAAGCTGCGGGCCGACGTCATCTACAGCCTCCGCCAGCGCATGATCGCCCAGGGCTTCCAGGAGTACCAGACCCCGATCCTGACCGCCTCCTCGCCCGAGGGCGCCCGCGACTACCTGGTGCCCAGCCGCCGCTACCCCGGCCACTTCTACGCCCTGCCCCAGGCCCCGCAGATCTTCAAGCAGCTCTTGATGGTCGGCGGCCAGGAGCGCTACTTCCAGATCGCCCCCTGCTTCCGCGACGAGGACGCCCGCGCCGACCGCTCGCCCGGCGAGTTCTACCAGCTCGACGTCGAGATGAGCTTCGTCGAGCAGGACGACGTCTTCGCCGCCATTGAGCCCGTGCTGGAGGGCGTCTTCCGCCAGTTCTCCGACTGGATCGTCACCCCGGCCCCCTTCCCGCGCATCGCCTACCGCGACGCCATGCTGCGCTACGGCAGCGACAAGCCCGATCTGCGCAACCCGATCGAGATCCGCGACCTGACCGAGCTCTTCGTCGGCAGCGGCTTCGGCGTGTTCGAGGGCCTGATCGCCCAGGGCGCCGTCGTCCGGGCGGTGCCGGTCCCCGGGGGAGCCAGCCTCTCCCGCAAGGGCTGGACCGAGCTCGAGGACGCCGCCAAGGCTGCCGGTGCGGGCGGCATGGCCTGGATCGCCCTGGCCGAGGGCGCCACCAAGGGCAGCGTCGCACGTTTCTTCGAGGGCGGGCGCCTGGCCTCTCTCGTACAGAGCATGGGTCTGTCCGAGGGCGATGGCGCCTGCTTCCTCTGCGGTCCCGAGGATCGCACCGCCAAGCAGGCCGGCCTGCTGCGGGACGAGGTCGGCCGCCGCCAGGGCCTGATCGAGCAGGGCGCCTTCCGCTTCTGCTGGGTCGTCGACTACCCCTTCTACGAGCGCAACGAGGACACCGGGGCCATCGAGTTCAGCCACAACCCCTTCTCGATGCCCCAGGGCGGCCTGCAGGCCCTGGAGGAGAAGGATCCGCTGGACATCCTGGCCTACCAGTACGACATCGTCTGCAACGGCGTGGAGCTGTCCAGCGGCGCCATCCGCAACCACGAGCCCGAGCTGATGAAGAAGGCCTTCGAGATCGCCGGCTACAGCGCCGAGGACGTCGAGCAGCGCTTCGGTGGCCTGTGGAACGCCTTCCACTACGGCGCTCCGCCCCACGGCGGCCTCGCTCCCGGCGTGGACCGCATGGTCATGCTGCTGGCGGGCGAGAAGGACATCCGCGAGATCATCGCCTTCCCGATGAACCAGCAGGCCCAGGACCTGATGATGGGCGCGCCCGCCACCGTTCGGGACGCGCAGCTCCGCGAGCTGCACCTGGCGGTCGTCTGGCCGGAGAAGAAGGAATGAGCCGGGCGGCTCAGCCCCGGGCCCAGCTCAGCAGGCGCTCGACATCGGCCCAGCGGCTGCCGCTGCTGGGTGCGCCGAGCACGGTCACCAGCAGGCGGCGGCCGTCCTCGCCCTCGACGAGGCCGGTGAAACAGTAGCCGGCGGTGTCGGTGTAGCCGGTCTTGGCGGCCAGGGTCCAGCTCGGCGCCGAGGCGGTCATGGGCAGGGTGGGGTCGGCGGAGAGGGCCAGCAGGGCGCGGCTCATGTCCCGGGCGGTGGAGAGGTTGTCGTTGCTCAGGTCGTCGTCCGCAGCAGCGATCTGGGGGCAATGGAGCACCCACAGCCTGCCGTTTCTGGACAACATTTGAACGCGGGTCCAGCCTAAGGACGCCGAGTTGACCACCCATAGCGCCTGGGGTAGTCTCTACATGCCAACCCAGAGCCCCGCCATGCGTCGCCTGATCCTCCCCTGGACCACGGTGTTCTGCGCCTCCACGACCGTGATCTCCATCCCGGCCTCCCCCTGGATGTCGTGCACCGAGCTCGCCGAGCTGGCCGGGACGATGGAGCTCCGCAACGTCCTGGGGAACATCCAGGTCGGGATGGGCATCGAGGTGGCGGTGGTGGAGACGACTCCCTCCACGGGCACGACGTTGCTGACGGCCACCACGAACCTGGGCATGACCTTCGGAGATTTCGTCAGCATCGTCGCGGACACGCAGGGCAAGCGGCTGATGCGGCTGGTCTGGTTGTGCAGCAACACCTCCGGCACCAATCTCAGCTTCGCGCGGGTCGGTGGGACCGTCGACATGCAGCCTCGAGGCTGAGGCGATGCGCCTCCTGTCCAGCCGGGCGAGTGTGGAAGGCCTGGAGTGGGCTGGCGTTCCAAGCTGGGGCAGCGGTACGACCGCGACCGACCTGTGGTGGGGGGTCGATGTCTGTCCGGAGGTGTACACCTCTCGTTCGGAGGAGCCCGGCAGCGTCGGGATCGGCATGAACAATGCGTGGTGGGCCGCGTCGACGGTGAGCCAGGACTACGCTGTGTACGCGGACGACAGCGCCCAGCACCGGGTCCGCCTCGTTGCACGGCCCTCGGACGACGAAGCGGCGTGGTGGACGATGTGGCCTGTGGTCCATACGGGTGAGCACGGCTCTACCGACCGCGACGGGAACGCGCTGGGCTACCCCTGCCTGGCGCTTCGTTCGCGTGGCCAGGGAGACGTCGCTGTCGCATTCTCCTGGCGAGGCGCCACCGCCGATTCGCTATGGGTGGCTCATGGCGGTCCCGAGTCCGGCTGGGACGAGGTGAACGTGTCGGACCTGGCGCTCCGCCCAAGGGTGAGCCAGATCGGGCGCCACTGCCTGGCGATGGATGAAGCGCGCAACACCTGGCTGGTGTTCTCGGCCTTTGACGGCAGGGCTCAGCGGATCACCCTGGCCTTCCGGCCGGCCGAGGGAGAATGGACGGCGCCGACGGTGCTCTCGGGGGTGGTCGACTTCACGGAGGACGGCGAGACGTACAGTTTTGACTCGGTGGACTTTCCGTCGGTGGCGGTCAGCGGGGCGAGGGATCCCAACGGACCGACGGTGCTGGTGGTGTACTCGGTGACGTACTACGATTCCGCTCGTGAGTTTGTCCGCAAGCGCGTGTTGGGAAGAGCCGCCCGAGTGGCGGATGTAGCCTTCGCCGCAACGAGCGGGTGGCGTTTCGGCTCGTTTCTTGAGGAGGTGGACGTGGGTGGCTCGGGCGAGAGCCGGGACCCTTGTGTCGCCGCAGCGAGGAACGGGACCTTCGTCGTGGTCTACTCCTGGCCGAACTCCGAATCAAACATCCTGGCCCGGCACACCGCGGATCCGGTGAGCGAGGACTGGTCGAGGCCGGCGAAGGTTTGTCCCTCCGTTCTGAAAGACTTCACCCTGGGCACGCAGAACTTCGCCTCCATCAGCATCGACGAGGTCAACCAGCGCTGCTTCGTCTGTTGGGAGGATACAAGGGAGGCCGTCACCCGGAGCATCGCGTCGTCCAACGGCGCAGTGGCCGAACTCGCTGACCTTGCGAGTTGGACGGCCTTGGGCATTCTGACCAGGGACCCGATTCCCCGCGATGTCGGCACGACATCCGGAGTGGATCTCACTGACGAAGAGGTCGCGGCCGTAAGGAACGAGTCCACCCGCTACCCATGTGTCGTGGCCACCGCTGGCACACCGCGTGTCTTCTACCGGGCGGTCGACGACGACCACGCCGTGTTGCGCTGGCGCGCTGGGAGGTGGATGTGATCCTGCTTCTCATGCTTTCTTGCGGCGACCCAGGCAAGGGAGACGGCGACCCCTGCGCGGAGCGTCCGACCGACTGCTCGACTACGGGGACCCCGACGGAGACTCCGACCGAGACGTACGAGTGTACTCCGGCGGAGACCGAGACCCCGACACCCGGTCTCGACGCCGATGGAGACGGGTGGAGCGTGGAGCAGGGTGACTGCGACGACGCGGATCCGAACATCAACCCGAGGGCCGAGGACGTGCCGGAGGATGGGATCGATCAGGATTGTGATGGGGTGGACCATTGTGTGGTGGATTCACCATACGGCGATGGAGTCAACGTCGACCGCGATGCGGACGTCGAAGACTGGGCCTTTCTGTGCGAGGAAGGCGCGTGGGACGCAGTGGGAGGCGTCAGCATCGCCAACACCCGCGGACTGGAGGATCTCGCGTTTCTGTCCTGTGTTTGCGGCTTCGAGTCAGAGAGGAACGGGCTGTGGGTGTACGAGAATGAACGTATCTCGTCGCTTGATGGCTTGGACAACCTCAGGAGCGCGTACTACCTTGTCATTCGCGAGAACCCGCTGTTGACGGACCTGAGCGCCCTCGCGCGCTTGGAGTCGCTGGGCTATGTCATGGTGGGCGACCTCCCCGTGACCTCGTTGGATGCGTTCTCGAACGTGACGAGCTGGTGGGACCCGAAGCTCGCTGGAGAGATCCCCTCTCAGCTATGGTTCTACAGAATGCCCCTCACCAACCTCAAGGGCCTCGAAGGCATGATTGAGGCCGACAATCTCTCGTTCTACGACCTTGACCTCGAAGACCTGAACGGCCTGAAGAACCTCGAAGTGGTGCACGGCGAATTGACCCTCGGCAATGTCTCCGGGCTTCGGAACCTCTGTGGCCTCGACTCGCTGCAGTCGGTGAACGTGTTGGAACTGTGGGCAGCCAATGACGTGACAGAGGTTGGACCACTGCCATCCTTGCGCACGGCCGGATTCTCCCTGGCGAGCCTGGATAGTCTCGTGGCATTCACCCCTCCGGCAACGCTGGAGACCGTCCGATACTTGGAGTTCTACGGCAACCCGTCCCTGGTCTCCGTGTCCTCGGCGCCGTTCAGCGAGGACCCGGAGGCGTGGGGGCACCTCAGTCTGAGCGAGAATCCGCTGCTCACCGACCTTTCTGGCCTCGCTCCGATCACCGCCGTGCCAGGCATCTTGAGGATCTACAACAACGACTCCCTCACCTCCCTCGACGGCCTCTTCAACATCGAGTGGATCGGCGGCGACGTGGAGATCAGCCGCAACACCTCGCTGCCGCAGGCGGAGATCGAGGCGTTCCTGGACGCAGTCGGCCTTGAGAACATCGGCGGGACGGTGACGGTGATGGCCAACGGCGACTGAGCGGCCTGCCCCCCCCCTCGGTACTCAGCCCCGAGCCCAGCTCAGCAGTCGCTCCACGTCGGCCCAACGGCTGCCGCTGCTGGGCGCGCCGAGCACGGTCACCAGCAGGCGGCGGCCGTCCTCGCCCTCGACGAGGCCGGTGAAACAGTAGCCGGCGGTGTCGGTGTAGCCGGTCTTGGCGGCCAGG
>ERZ761602.3222-NODE-3222-length-23523-cov-10.208198_pt1 | contig 23523 bp, 23 predicted proteins | sample MGYA00512165_ERZ761602 | MGnify/ENA primary metagenome ERZ761602 (study PRJEB28899, sample SAMN02445085) | bioreactor sludge metagenome | biome: EBPR sludge; isolation source: Thorneside wastewater treatment plant | place: Australia: Brisbane, Thorneside...
TGCAGGACCCGGGCCTGATCATTCATCCACCGATGCTGTACATGGGCTACGTCGGTTTCTCCGTGGCTTTCGCCTTCGCCATCGCCGCCCTGCTTTCCGGCCAGCTCGACGCCGCCTGGGCACGCTGGTCACGGCCGTGGACCACCGCAGCGTGGATTTTCCTGACCCTGGGCATTGCCCTCGGCTCATGGTGGGCTTACTACGAACTCGGCTGGGGCGGCTGGTGGTTCTGGGATCCGGTCGAGAACGCCTCGTTCATGCCCTGGCTGGTCGGTACGGCGCTCCTGCACTCGCTGGCAGTGACCGAAAAACGCGGCAGCTTCAAGAACTGGACGGTACTGCTGGCGATCTCGGCATTTTCACTGTCGCTGCTCGGCACCTTTCTGGTCCGCTCCGGCGTCCTGACCTCGGTACATGCCTTCGCCACCGACCCCGGCCGCGGGGTCTTCATTCTCGCTTTCCTGGTGGTGGTCATCGGCGGCTCGCTGGCCCTGTTCGCCTGGCGGGCGCCAAAGGTCGGTCTCGGCGGCCGTTTCGGTCTGCTCTCGCGGGAATCGCTGCTGCTCACCAACAATGTGCTGCTGGTCGTGGCCTGCGCTTCGGTGCTGCTCGGTACGCTCTATCCGCTGCTCATCGATGCGCTCGGCGCCGGCAAGCTGTCGGTCGGCCCCCCCTACTTCGACGCCGTCTTCGTGCCACTGATGCTGCCGGCGGCATTCCTGATGGGCGTCGCGCCGTTTGCGCGCTGGAAGCACGCCAGCGCCGGCGAGCTCGCGCGCACCCTGCGCTGGGCTTTTCTGGCCGCCGGGCTGGTCGGTATCGCGGCACCTTTCCTGCACGGCGAGTGGAAGCCGCTGGTCGCGCTGAGCCTCCTGCTGGCCTGCTGGATCGTTTTCAGCTCCCTGCTGAGCATCGTCGAACGTGTCCAGTCGACCCGCGCCGGGCAGTCCTTCCTGAGCACGGCAAGCCGGCAACCACGCAGTTTCTTCGGCATGCATCTGGCACACATCGGGATCGCGGTCTTCATCGTCGGCGTGACCATGGTCAGCGCCTATGAGGAAGAGAAGGACGTCAAGATGGAACTCGGCGATAGCGTAAGCGTCGGTGGTTACAGCTTCGTGTTCAACGGTGTGCACGAGAAGCAGGGACCGAACTATCGGGCCCTGGTCGGCAACATCGATCTGCGCCAGGACGAGCGGGTGATTCGCAAGATCTTCCCGGAGAAACGCTTCTATGTCGCCTCATCGATGCCGATGACCGAAGCGGCAATCGATAGCGGCTTCCTGCGCGACGTCTACGTCTCGCTTGGCGAACCGATCGACAAGGCCAGACCCGAAGCGGCGTGGGCCGTGCGCGTCTACTACAAGCCTTTCGTCGACTGGATCTGGGGCGGCTGCGTGCTGATGGCCCTGGGTGGGCTATTGGCGATGAGCGACCGCCGTTATCGGATCAAGGCCCGTGCCGCGGCCCCCAGCTCGGCGACGGTCGCCACGACGCTCGCGCAAACCACCTGAGGACACGCCATGAACCGGTTTCTCTGGCCGCTGATCGGCTTCGTCGTTCTCGTCGTCCTGCTCGGCGTCGGCTTGACCCTCAACCCTCGCGACGTGCCTTCGCCGCTGGTCGGCAAGCCGGCACCCGCCTTCTCGCTGCCGCGCCTGCACGCGCCGGAAGAACAGTTCTCGCCCCAGGACATGCTTGGCAAGGTCTGGCTGCTGAACGTCTGGGCTTCGTGGTGCGTCTCGTGCCGACAGGAACATCCACTGCTGGTCGAACTGGCGAAGCGGCACAGCGCACCCCTGGTCGGATTGAACTACAAGGAAGTCCGCGGCGACGGCGCGATCGACATGGACAAAGTGCCCGCCGACAAGGAAGAAGGCATGGCCATCGAGCGCGCCGGCGCCTGGCTCCGCCAACACGGCGACCCCTACACGCTCTCGGCGCTGGATATCGACGGCCGCGTCGGCATCGACTACGGCGTCTATGGTGTGCCCGAAACCTACGTCATCGACAAGACGGGAATCATCCGCCTGAAACACACCGGGCCGATCACTCCCGACGCCCTGTCGAACTCGATTCTGCCGCTGATCGCGGAGCTCTCGAAATGAGACAACTGATGATCGGGCTGCTGCTCGCGCTACTCGGCTGCAGTACGGGCGGCGTATCCGCTGGCGAAGCGCAGCCGCTCGCCGAGAACCCCGTGACCGAGAAACGCCTGCTCGAAATATCCACGGAGCTGCGTTGCCTGGTCTGTCAGAACGAATCGCTGGCCGGGTCACACGCCGAACTGGCCAACGACCTGCGCCGCGAAATCCGCACGCTGATCAATGACGGCAAGACAGACGACGAAATCATGGACTTCATGGTCAGCCGTTATGGCGATTTCGTCCGCTACCGGCCGCCCTTGAAGGGAACGACGCTCTTGCTGTGGTTTGGCCCGGGTGTGCTCTTCGTTGTTGGCCTCGCCGGACTGCTGCGTTACCTGCGCCGCCGTGACCGCACCATCACCGACTCGCCGCTGAGTGCCGAAGAACACCGCCGGGCCGAGGCGCTGCTGCACGACAACGACTCCCGTCAAGGACGTTCATGACCAGCTTCATACTCTTCGCGGCACTGCTTGTCATCGCCGTTGTCGCCCTTCTGTTGCCACCCTTGCTGCGTGCGCCGAGGCCCTCCGGAGGGGCTGACCAGCGCGAAGCCAACCTGGCCATTTTTCGCGATCAGCTCGCGGAAATCGAGCGTGAGCGCGACAATGGATCACTGGCCGAAGCCGACTTCGAGCAGGCAAACAACGAGTTGCAGCGCCGTCTACTCGAGGAAGTTCAGCCAGACGCGAGAGCGCAGCACGAAACCCGCCCTGGCCGCAAGACGGCCCTGGCCCTGCTCCTCGTCCTGCCGCTGGCCGCGGCGGGCGGCTACGCGCTACTGGGCAACCAGGCCGCCCTCGACCCACTGCAGCGACAAGCGCGGATCACGCCCCAGCAGATCGAGGGCATGGTCAACGGGCTGGTCGAGAAGCTCAAGGAGAACCCCGACGACAGCAAGGGCTGGCTGATGCTCGCACGATCCTACAAGGTTCTGGAACGTTTTCCGGAGGCAGCCGAGGCCTATGGCCGGGCCGGCGCGCTGGTCGACGAGGATCCGGAACTGCTCGCCGATTATGCCGAGGTCCTCAGCCGCAGCCAGGGGGGCAAGCTGCAGGGAAAACCGACCGAACTGGTCGAACGTGCGCTGAAGATCGACCCCAACGCACCGCAGGCCTTGCTGCTGGCAGGCGCAGCAGCCAGCGACCGACAGCAGTTCGCCCTTGCCGCCGACTACTGGGCACGCTTGTTGCCGCAATTCGAGCCTGGATCGGACGAGGCCAAGGCACTCGCTGCAGCTGTCGAACGGGCGCGCGAAATCGCCGCGCAGCCTGCGTCAGGCAAACCGGCCGACCAGGCCACCAATGCCAGCGACGGGGTAGTCAGCGGCGAAGTGACGCTGAGCGGCGAGGTCGCCGGCCAGGCCAGACCGGACGACGTGCTGTTCGTTTTTGCGCGCGCCGAAGAGGGGCCGCGCATGCCGCTCGCCGCAACGCGCGCACGGGTTGGTGACCTGCCGCTGCGCTTCCGCTTCGACGACTCGATGGCCCTCGCCGGCGGCAAGAAACTCTCGGATTTCGAGACCGTCAGCATCGAAGCGCGTGTCGCCAAGGCCGGCAAGGCGCAGAGTTCGAGCGGTGACCTGTTTGGCACGCTCAGCGGCGTCAAACCCGGCAGCCAGGGACTCCGCCTGCTGATCGACCAGGTGCAACCCTAAGCCTAGCAGCCGTCGCCACAGACCCCACCGGCCCGCCGGTGGAGCGATTTCCCGGTTTGTTAACCTAGATCAAACCGTCTGCGCGCCGTCCTCCGCTAGACTCTCGGCAGCCTTGGCGCTGGCCAGAAGGCGTTTCGCAGATAAGTCTAAGGGGAGGGAAGTATCGTGTCAGATAACCGCTCAGGATTCTGGGCAACACTCAAACGTCCAAGCATCAAGTACTCACTACTGACGCTGCTATCGGTCGGCTTCGCCTCGGGCGTGTTCTTCTGGGGTGGTTTCAACACCGCCATGGAAGCGACCAACACCCTCGAGTTCTGCATCGGCTGTCACGAGATGAAGGACAACGTCTACCAGGAATATAAGAAGACCATTCACTACAGCAACCGTACCGGCGTGCGCGCTTATTGCTCGGATTGCCACGTTCCCAAGGACTGGACGCACAAGATGATCCGCAAGATCCAGGCCAGCCGCGAACTCTATGGTAAGGTCATGGGAACGATCGATACGCCCGAGAAATTCGAAGCCAAGCGTCTCCAACTGGCAACCAGCGAGTGGGCACGCATGAAAGCCAGCGACTCACGCGAGTGCCGAAACTGCCATTCCTTCTCGGCAATGGACATCGAAAAGCAGAAGTCACGCGCCTCCAAGATGCATAAGATCGGTGTGGAAGACAAACAGACGTGCATCGATTGCCACAAGGGCATCGCCCACAGCAAGCCGAAGAACATGCCGGAAGACGAAGAAGACGACGAAGACGCCACCTTCTAGTCGCAGCGAGCACAGCCAGCGAAAGCTGACCTCATCTGCGAGCAAGGCAGGCAGGAATCATCTGCCTGCCTTGCGCAGTGATAACCGTATCAATCCTGAATGGAGTGTGAAATGAAAAAAACGACCGTTTCCCTGGCCCTGTTCGGTGCCTTACTGGCCTTCGGTTCGCAGCTGGCACAGGCTGCAGCCCCTGACTGGAGCAAGGTTCCCAAACGCACCGTTCAGGTTTTCCACGCCGGCGTAACGCCGGTCGAGTGGGTAATGAAGAAGTCGGAGCACAGTGGTCGTACCGGCGTCAACAAAGGCGAAAGCTGTGTCGGTTGCCATGAAGAAAAGGGTAACCTCAACTTCGACATGAAGCGTCTGGCGAGCAAGGAACTCGAACCAAAGGGTGCACCGAAAACGATGAGCTTCCCGGTCACCATCCAGTCGGCGTATGACAAGGAAAATGCCTATGTTCGTTTGACCTTCAAGGCACCGGCCGGCGCTTTCGACCCCGTTGACAAGGAAAATGAAGTCAAAGTGGCAATGATGTTCGCCAATGCCGACGTTCCCAAGGGCGATCAAGTGGGCTGCTGGGCGACCTGCCATGGCGACGCACGGACCATGCCGGGCGCTGACGACAAGAAGACCAAGTACACCAAGAGCGGCGCCTACGAGTTGATGCAGTGGAAGAGCGCCGCGGGCGCCAAAGCCGTCGACGGCTCGGTGACCGATAAGCGCAACATGGAAGGCGGTACCGCCAACGTGCAGGTTGAAGGCGGCAAGTCCGGCGACACCTACACGGTGACTTTCACCCGCAAGCTGTCGGGTGCGCTGGCCGAAGGCAAGGCCGTCCCGTTCGGCGTCGCCGTCCATGCCGACCATGCCACCGGTCGTTTCCATCATGTGTCGATGGGTTACACCATGGGCTTCGGTGTCGATGCCGACGTGAAGTCCGCCAAACAGTAAGCGATCCACAGCGCGTACGTAAAGCAGGGCTACCGCCCTGCTTTTTTTTCGTCGCGCCGTTCTTTGCGGCGCAGCTGTTCGGCTGCGCGGCGCCCTTACCGGCCGCGCGGTCGATCAGAGGAGTTGGTTCACCAGGTGATCGGTACGCGTGCGCGCCAGGCGCTTGAGCAGGCGCTGGACCGGCGCCGGGTAGCTATCGACAGCGTCAAGCGTGCGGTGGTGATCGAGCCGCTGCGCGTGCGCCAGGATGCGCTCGAGCTCGGCTTCGTGCTGCGCGCGCAGGTAGTGCTGCGGGTCGTGGATCAGCAGCCCGTTCTCAAGATCGAGACGCCAAGCCCGAGGGTTGATGTTGCTGCCGGTGAGCAGCGCGTAATCGTCGTCGACCAGCAGACCCTTCAGGTGAAAGCTGTTCTTCTCGTGCCGCCAGAGGTAAAGGTCGAGAATGCCCTCGTCGACGGCCTTCTGGTGCGTCTTGCAGAAGCGACGCAGATTGGCCTCGTAAAGGTAGGGCAGCGCACCAATCGTCGTGAACGGCAGGTCCGTGGGAATGTAGTAGTCGTTGGCAGTCTTGTCGCCGACGATGATGCTCACCTGGCAGCGCTGCCGAATCTTCTCGTCGATCGCCCGCCGTACCGGGCGCGGCAGGTTGAAATAGGGTGTAAAGATGACCAGGCGTCGCTCGGCGCGCTCGATCAGCTGTAGCACCACTGCATTGAGCGGGTTGGCGCGCCCCAGGCCAAGCAGCGGCGTAACGCCGACCTGTCCCGCGCCGATCGGCGCCGAAGCAGCGGCAGAGGCGGCGGTGATGACATAGTTGCTTTCGGCAAGCGTTCGCCGCAAATTGGCAATCGCACGGCGCAACGACGAGGTCTTTGGTCTGGACGCGGTATCAAGCGCGCACACGGCTGGGTGCGGCTGCAGCACCTCCATCAGCAGTCCGGCAAGACTGTCGGCGACTTGGCGGCTGGCGATCAGATGATAGCGATCCAGCCGATAACGCTGGTGCCAATACAGGTAGATATCGTTGATGCTCCCACCGCTGTAAAGAACCTCGTCGTCAATGACGAACCCCTTCAGGTGCATCACCCCCATCAACTCGCGCTTTTGCACCGCTACGCCATAGATCGGCACGCCCGGGCCGAGACGGCCCGCCATTTCCGTGTACAGAGCGGCGTTGCCGGCGCTGCGTGCCTTGCCGATCAGACCCCGTTGGGCGCGGTGCCAATCGACGAAGACGGCGATCTGCAGCGCCGGCCGTGCCAGCTTGGCCGCATACAGGGCCTCAAGCACTTCCCGGCCCGCGTCATCATCCTGGAGATAGAGCGTGCTGATCAGAATTCGCCCGCGGGCCGCGGCGATCAGAGCCAGTAGCCTCTCGCGGAACTCTTCCGGGCCAGACAAAGTCACGATGCACTCCGTCGGCACGGGGATGCACGGCAAAGTGTCGAGCGCGCCTTCAGGCCTGTCCCGACGGCCGCGCAGACGTTGCAGTGCCGCGAGGAATACGGCGGTCCGGGAACGATATTCGAGAATTTTTTTCACCGCCGGCGATTATACGCGCAGGCCAGGCAGTAGCGCTTGCCCTGCCACGCGCCATGCGCGGCGCTCCTGATTGGGCTTTTAACGGTCATCACAGGGCGAGATACCCCGGATCATGAAAGTCATGACCGTTCCCCCGTCTTTCCCGGCCTTTCGCACGCCAGGGGAGAAAGGAGATGCGTGAGTCGCGTAGGCGACTTTCACATTAGCGCGGAGCGGACTCGCAAGTTTCTCTTTCTGCGGCCGTCAGGCCGTCAACGTCGAACAGGGATCGCCACTGTCCTGCGCCATGCAGTACCAGGCGCTCGCCGAACAACGGAGAAAACAGTATGCCGAGCGCAGTCGACATCGTCGCGCAAACCGATCGCCTGCCATCGTTGCCGGCGGCCTATCTGGAAGTGAAGCGGGTAATCGACGACACCAACGGCTCGATCCGCCAATTGGCTGCCGCGATGAGCAGTGATGCGGCGATGGCGCGCTGCGCTGAGGAAGGCCCGTTGCTTAGCGCTCTTCCGGCCTCTTCCGAGGCGGCTGCTCGGTTCCCGGCGCCAAAAACATGCCAATGCCCAGGATGATCAGCAGTAAAGGCCACCAGGTACGCAGCAATTGCCCCAGATCGACATCAAACAGGCCCAGGTTGCTGGCCAGAGCCAATACACCGATCACGATCAGCGCGATGGCGCCAACATTCCCTCTCATCTTCCTTCCTCCCAAGTGCCCCCGGCCAATGCTGCCCGACCGCATTGCGGCCCGATTCCCGGAAGCACTGCACTCTCCGCACTCTCTGCACTCTCCGCCGCGGCGATAGGCTTACGGCACATAGCGATCGAGGTAATCGTTCACCGCCAGTGTCCCCAGTCCGCGTACGTCGAGCGACGACTCGAGGATGACAGCCTGCTGCTCGGGAGTGAATCGGCGGGCCAGATGCTTCCTGAACTTCTCGAGCAGCACCGGGATACCCTCCGCACGCCGACGACGGTGACCCAGCGGGTATTCGCAGACCAGTTCGTCTGTCTGGCTGCCGTCGGCGAAAAAGACCTGTAGCGCGTTGGCGATCGACCGCTTCTCGGGATTCAGGTAGTCGGCCGAGAAGCGCTGGTCTTCGACGACCTCGATCTTGGCGCGCAAGGCATCGATGCGCGGGTCCGCTGCGGCTTCGTCCTCGTAGGCGTCAGCACTGAGTTCGCCGTTGATCAGGGCGTAAGCGACCATGTACTGCAGGCAATGATCGCGATCCGCGGGATTATGCAGCGGCCCTTTCTTGTCGATGATGCGCAGCGCCGATTCGTGGGTACGAATGACAAGCTTGTCGATTCCTGCGAGTGCTTCCAGCACCTGCGGATGCAGCTCGACCGCACATTCAACCGCCGTCTGGGCATGGAACTCGGCGGGATAACTGATCTTGAAGAGCACGTTTTCGATCACGTAGCTGCCGTACGGGCGAGAAACTCGCAAGGCTTGCCCCTTGAACAGCGCCGCCTGGAAACCCCAAGTCCTGGCCGTCAGCGCACTCGGATAGCCCATTTCGCCCTTGAGCGAAAACAAGGCCAGCATCACCCCGCGCGCAGTCGCATCGCCAGCGGCCCAGGACTTGCGCGAACCGGTGTTCGGTGCATGCCGATAGGTACGCAGCGGATGGCCATCGACGAAAGCCTGTGAGACGGCGTTGATGATCTGTGATCGTCCGCCTCCCAACAGCCAGGTGCACACAGCGGCGGTAGCCACCTTGACCAGCAGCACGTGATCCAGGCCGACGCGATTGAAGCTGTTCTCCAGCGCCAGCACACCCTGAATCTCGTAGGCCTTGATCATCGCTTCGAGAACCTGGCGCATCGGCAACGGTGCCTGACCGCTGGCGAGACGGGTTCGCGACAACCAATCTGCGGTGGCCAGGATGCCGCCGAGGTTATCCGATGGATGCCCCCACTCGGCCGCCAGCCAGGTGTCGTTGAAATCCAGCCAGCGGATCAGGGTGCCGATATTGAACGCCGCCTGGATCGGGTCCAGCTGAAACGCTGTTCCGGGAACGCGTGCGCCATGCGGTACGACGGTACCCGGAACGACCGGCCCGAGCAGCTTGGTGCAGGCCGGGTAGGCAAGCGCCTCTAGGCCGCAGCCGAGGGCATCGATCAGGCAGTAACGTGCGGTATTGAAGGCGCCGCTGGAGTCGATCTTGTAGTCCAGAACGTAGTTCGCGATATCGACCAGCAACTGATCGGGATCGGGGCGGGACTCGGGAATTCGTGATGACATCTTGCTTCTCCTGCGGCTGCTACCGGGCCGCCCGGGTTCGCCAAAGACCGACTTGCGGTCCGCTTGCCGCCAGCTGACTGCCTCGCGAGGGCGCGTAATTCTAGCTGCGTTCGCCCAGGGAGACGAATTCCTGCACCTCGGGACCGACGTAGTTGGCCGACGGACGAATCAGCTTGCCGTCTATGCGCTGCTCGATGATGTGTGCTGCCCAGCCGCTGCTCCGCGCGATCACGAACAGCGGCGTGAACATCGGCGTCGGGACCGCCAGCATGTGGTAGACCACCCCCGAGAACCAATCGACATTGGGGAACATGCGCTTCTGCTCCCACATCACCCGCTCGATACGACTGGCGATGTCGAACAGTGCCTGATTGTCGCCATCACTGCACAGCTGCTGCGCGACGGCACGGATCACCTTGTGGCGTGGATCAGCAATGGTGTACAGGGGGTGACCGAAGCCGATGATGATTTCCCGCTTGGCCAGGCGGCTGCAAATGTCGCTTTCGGCCTGCTGCGGATCGTGATAGCGGCTCTGAATCTCGAACGCGGCTTCGTTGGCGCCGCCATGTCGGGGGCCGCTGAGCGCCCCGATGGCACCGCTGACCGCCGCGTAAAGGTCGGCGCCGGTCCCGGCGATGGTCCTCGCAGTGAAGGTCGAAGCGTTGAACTCGTGCTCGGCGTAGAGTACCAGCGACTTGTCGAGGCTGCTGGCGTGCAGCGCCGAGGGCGCCTTGCCGCAGAGCAGGTGCAGAAAGTGTGCCGCGATCGAGGCGTCGTCGGTCTCGGTTTCGATGCGTCGGCCATTATGCGACCAGTGATACCAGTAAAGCAGCATCGACCCGAAGCTGGCAATCAGACGCTCGGCGATCTCGCGCGCACCGCCGGGATTGTGATCCTGCGCCTCGGGCAGAATGGTGCCCAGCGCCGAGCAGCCGCTGCGCAGCACGTCGGTCGGGTGCGCCGACGCGGGCAGGTTTTCCAGGACCGGCCGCAGCCGCACCGGCAAGCCGCGCAGGGTCTTCAGCTTCTTGCGGTACTGGTTGAGCTGGTTCAGACTCGGCAAGCGCCCATAGAGGAGCAGATAGGCCACTTCCTCGAACGTGGCGTGCTCGGCCAGGGCGATGACGTCATAGCCGCGGTAGTGAAGATCGTTACCGTTGCGGCCGACCGAACAGATCGCCGTATTGCCGGCCACCACACCGGACAGCGCGACCGACTTCTTGCCTTTGGGCACTGCGCTCGCGGGCACTTCGTTCTTCAGCACCTCGTTCATCATCCCCTCCCCTGGCCAGCCAGCCGGCACGTTGCGGACGAGTATTCCCGAGCTTGGCCCTCGCGGTCAACAGCGGCTGCGCGCTTTCAGCCGTCGTCTGTCGGTGGCAGGCATGCGCTCGCCCACGCTGCGATAAGTCAGTCCCCGGAGTAGTCCGACTCCTGGCCTCCGGCAAGGCTGGCATCGGCAGCACTGTCCGAGCGCAGTCCTTCTGCGGCGGGCAGGCGTGCCGGCGGCAGAAAGGCCAGGGTGCAGGCACTTTCATGCCCGATCAAGGGTTTCGGCAGCGGCACGATTTCCACATCGGTGACCCCGACTTCGATCATTCCCAGGCGTTCGGCCGCCGCCCGCGAGAGGTCGATGACCCGGCTGCGATGGCCCATGCGATCGTTGATCCGGACCACCACGCAGTAGGCGGAAAAAGGGCGGCGGACGGCAACCACCGTTCCCAGTGGGAAGCGATTGCTCGCCGCCGAAAGCTTGCTGTGATGAAAGGTTTTGCCCGAGGCAGTTCTGCGGCCGGTAAATCGTTTGCCGTAGAAACTCGCCCGACCGGAAAGAATTGACGGCATTTCCGGCCACTCGCCGGCCCGCTTGAGAAGCGTCGCGGATTCGCCGAGCGCCGGTCCAGAAACCGCGGACAGGGCCAGGGCGAGCAGCGCCAACAGCCGCTTCACCGAACGCAGGCCCAGGCCAGCGCCAGCCCGGCAAGCTGTCGCATGGGCAGCAGCGCTGGTCGCCGGGCCGCGATCACCGCCACCGCCTGCCATTCAGCTGCCAAGGGCAAGGACCGCTAAAGCCAGCCCACAGCTCGGCAAAGCGCTTACAATTCCAGTTTTTTGTGCACAATGGCGCATGCAAGGTCCCCCCGCGGTGGCATCCGGTCACCAGTAATGGCGCAAGCTGCTAAGAATAGCCTGCTCACTGGCGCCCGCACAAGCCACACAGCGATCTCCCCTGCCCCCTGCCGGGCACCGGCATTGCCCTGAAGGCGGTCGAAATGAGAACTCACCTGCTTCCCGACTGGTTACGCGCGCTGCTGATGCGCAGCGTCGGCTATCGCCACTATTCGCTGGTCGTTGCAGTCATCGCCTTCGTGACCACCATCACCTTCAGCTTTCCTTTCATCGCCGTACTGATCCCCGCCGTGCTGCTGGCGCCGCGGCGCTGGCGCACGCTCGGCCTGCTCTGCGGCCTGGCCAGCGGCTGCGGGGCGGCCGTGTTGGTCGAAATTTTCCAGTACCTGGGTTGGGAGTTCATCGCCGCCCGCTACCCTGAACTGGTGAGCATGGAAGTCTGGCAGCAGGCCAGCGAATGGCTGCAAAGCTGGGGCCTGCTGGCCGTCCTTCTTATCGCCGGCTCGCCGATGCCACAGACCCCGGCCCTGCTGTTCTGCGCTCTGGCCGACGTCTCGTCGCTGGGGATTCTGGCGGCGGTGGCTATCGGCAAGACGGCCAAGTACCTGTTCATGGGCTGGGCCACCGCCCACTACCCCTCGCGCTTCATTCGCTACAACTGACTACCGCCGGTGCGGCCGGCTCGCAATGAACGAAGCGCCAGGCGCCCGCGTTCAGGCGACGCCAGCGCTTTCTGCCTGCACGTCCGCCCAGTAGCTCGAACGCACCATCGGCCCGCAGGCGGCGCCGGTAAAGCCCATCGCCAGTGCCTGCTGCTCGTACATTTTGAAGGTCTCCGGATGGACGTAGCGAGCAACCGGCAGGTGGTGGCTCGACGGCGCCAGATACTGACCAATGGTAAGCATTTCGACATCGTTGGCACGCAGGTCGCGCAGCACCTCGATGATCTCTTCGTCGGTCTCGCCGAGGCCGACCATCAATCCCGATTTGGTCGGAATCTGCGGGTAGCGCGCCTTGAAGCCCTTCATGAAAGCCAGCGAATGCGCGTAGTCGGCGCCCGGACGCGCCTGCCGGTAGAGCCTCGGCACGGTCTCCATGTTGTGATTGAGGACGTCGGGCAAGGACCTGCCGAGCACCTCCAGAGCGATCTCCATGCGCCCGCGAAAGTCCGGGACCAGGGTTTCGATGGTCGTCGTCGGCGAGCTGCGACGCACGGCGCTGATGACATCGACGAAATGCTGCGCGCCGCCGTCGCGCAGGTCGTCGCGATCAACGCTGGTGATCACCACGTAGCGCAGCTGCAGGCTGGCAACGCTGTCCGCCAGATGCGCAGGCTCGTCGATATCCGGCGGTAGCGGTTTGCCATGGCCGACGTCGCAAAACGGACAGCGCCGCGTACAGACGTCACCAAGAATCATGAAGGTCGCCGTGCCGCGACCGAAGCATTCGCCGATGTTCGGGCAAGCGGCCTCTTCGCACACGGTGTGCAGTTTCTGCTCGCGCAGCATTTTTTTGATTTCGCCAAAGCGCCCCGTGGCGTTGCCGGCCTTGACGCGAATCCAGTCCGGCTTGCGCTGCGGGGCCTGCGGGATGATCTTGATTGGAATGCGCGCCGTCTTCAGCTCGCCCCGCTCCTTGACACCGGCGACGCGGGCGGCCGGCCTGCCGACGCTGCTCGCCTGCTCCCGTTCCTGATCCTGATCCTGATTGCTCATCGTTACCTGCGCTCCAGTTGTACTGCCAGATGGTCAGCCAAGACCGTCGCCGCTTGCGACGGGGTCAGCGAAATGCCGAGGTCCCGCGTCTGGGTGACCGCCAGACCGGGGTAGCCGCAAGGATTGATTGCCGCAAAGGGCGACAGATCCATGTCCACGTTCAAGCTGACGCCGTGATAGCTATGGCCCCTGCGCACGCGCAAACCGAGCGCAGCCACTTTGGCCGCAGCCACATAGACCCCCGGCGCACCCGCATGCCTTTCCGCCAGCACGCCGTGCGCAGCAAGGAGGTCGATCACCGCCTGCTCGATGGCGCTGACCAGCTGGCGAACTTTCAGCTGGCGCCGGCCGAGGTCGAGCAGGGCGTAGATGACCACCTGACCAGGTCCGTGATAGGTGATCTGGCCACCGCGATCGCTGTTCACCAGAGGGATGCCGAGATCGGTCAGCAAGTGCTCGGCTCTGCCCGCCTGACCGAGAGTGAAGACCGGCGGGTGCTCGCAACACCAAAGTTCGTCGGCGGTCTGCTCGCTGCGCGCGGCTGTAAAGTCGATCATCGCCTGCCAGGTCTGCAGGTACTCGACACGACCGAGATTGCGGACCAACAAGCCGGCCTTCGCCATTCGGCCCGGCAGGGCATCAGCCTCGCCGCCAACACACTCATCCATCGCGACCGCATCCAAGGCAACGACTGAACGCGACGCGAGGCGCCGCTTTTCGTCGCTCATAGGACGATCTTGACTAGCGGGTGACTGCTTAGTTCCCGGTATAGGGTGTCGAGTTGCGCGCGACTGGTGGCCTTGATGGTGCAGGTCAGACTGACGTACTTGCCGCCACTCGAAGCACGCATGCTCATCGTCGCGCCGTCGAAATCGGGCGCATGCCGCAGCACAACCGCAAGCACCTCCTGTGCCAGGGCGCTGTCGGCCAGACCCATTATCTTGAGGGGAAAGGCACAGGGAAAGTCGAACAGGCCGTCGCGCTCATCAGCCATCGCCGCGACCACCGCCTTCACCATCGCGCGCGACCCGCTGACGGTAGGCGCTGTACCAGGCCTGCATCCTGCGTACGGCCGGGCCGGGCTTGCCGCTGCCGACTGGCTGGCCGTCGAGACGGGTGATCGGCAGGACTTCGCGTGTCGAGGAGGTCAGCCACAGTTCGTCGGCGACGCGCAACTCGGCCTCGGCAATATCGCGCAGCTGGCATGGCATGGCATGCGCTGCGGCCAGTTCGAGAACCAGATCGTAGGTGATTCCCGCCAGCATGCGGTGATCCCGCTGCGGTGCCAGCAGCACATTGTCCTTGACCACGAAAATGTTCGACGTTGCCCCCTCGCTGAGCATGCCGTCGCGCAGCAGAATCGTTTCCGCGGCGCCGACGTCGATCGCCTGTTGACGAAGGAGCACGTTGGGAAGCAGCGAGACGGTTTTCAGGTGGCAGCGCAACCAGCGGTTGTCGACCGCACTGAGTACGGCAATGCCGTCTTCGCGTTGCGCGGTCAAGGACGGCAAGGCGGTCGAGAAGATGAAGACCGTCGGCGGCAGATCTTTCGGGAAGCTCTGGTCACGCTTGCTGTCGGCGCCACGCGTCACCTGCAGGTACAGCGACTGATCGTCGAAGTCGCTTTCGCTGATCACCCGTTGCAGGCGTTCGCGCCACTCGCCGGCGCTGTGTGGATTGGCCAGCGCAATGCCGTCGAGCGTGCGCTGCAGGCGCGTCAGGTGTTCCTCCAGCCGGAACGCACGCCGGTCATAGACCGGGATGACTTCGTAGGCACCGTCGCCAAAGAGGAAGCCGCGATCGAGCGGCGAGATCCTGGCCTCGGCAAGCGGCAGGAATTGCCCGTTGAGATAGGCCGTCATCGGCGGTCTTCCGTCGTCACTTCAGGCGCGGCACCTAGTTGAACCACATCCGCACGGTGTCTATCACCCGGCCGACGATCCCCGCGACCGGCACTGCTTCAAGCGCGACAACCGGGTAGTCGCCGTAGGGCTTGCCATCGACGCTGACTTTCAGCGTCGCCAGCGTTTGCCCCACGTTCACCGGTGCCAGCAAGGGCTGTTGGGAAACCAGCTCGGTCTGGATCTTCGGCCCGAAACCCTTGGGCACGACGATCACCAGATCGTCGGCAAAACCGATATTGACCGTGGCTTCCTTGCCTTTCCAGACTTTCAGATTGGAAACCGGAGCGTTCTTGGCATACAACTGCACGCCATCGTAGAACTGGAAGCCGTAGTTGAGCAGCTTCAGCGACTCCTGGATGCGCACACTCGAAGACGACGCACCGAGGACCACTGACAGCAAGCGGCGCGGACCGCGTTTCGCCGACGACACCAGACAGTAACCCGCAGCATTGGTGTAACCGGTCTTGAGACCGTCGACCGTCGGATCGATCCACAGCAGGCGGTTGCGATTCGGCTGCGTGATGTTGTTGTAGGTATATTCCTTCATTGAATAGTACTTGGCGTACTCGTCGGGGAAATCGCGAATCAGTGCGGAGGCCAGAGTTGCCAGGTCGCGAGCGGTGGTGTAGTGGTCGGGGTCGGGCAAGCCGTTCGAGTTGCGAAACTGAGAGCCCGTCATACCCAGTCGCCGCGCCTCGCGATTCATCATCTGTGCGAAGTTTTCTTCGTCGCCGGCAATGGCTTCGGACAAGGCGACACAGGCGTCATTTCCCGACTGAACGATCATACCCTTGAGCAAATCGTCGACTTTGACCTCGGTCCCCACCTGGATAAACATCCTGGAACCGCCGGTCTTCCATGCCTTGCGCGAAATCAGCACTTCCTGGTCGAGCTTGAGGGTTCCCTGCTTGAGTGCCGAGAAAGCCAGGTAAGCCGTCATCAGTTTGGTCAGCGACGCCGGTTCGAGGCGCTCGTCTGGCGCCTGGGCGGCAAGCTCCTGGCCCGAAGTCATCTCGACCAGCAGCCATGACTTGGCGGCCAGTGCCGGCGGCGTCGGTAGCTGTTGGGCAAACGCGAGGATGGGGAGACAAAGCACAACGAAAAGCAGAGAGCGTAGCTTGAGCATGGCAGGGTTCACGGCAAAAAAAGAAACGGATTATAGCAAGCCCTCCGCCGCCGGCCTGTAGCCATTTTGTGACCAGGGCACAGCCTTGAATCCCGTCTTTCGTGATTTAACGCACACGCGCGCGCCCTTCCCGACAAGTACGATGAGGGCTGTTTTTTTGGCACCCCTGCCCACTCGAAAGTGGCCTTCCCTGGACCCCATGTTGCCACCGTTCCGACCTCTCTCAAGCGCTCTCGACCTGCAAGGCGCTTTTGCGCAACTGTCAAGACGCAGTTTCTCCAGCGACAGCCTGGACGACTGCTTGCGACAACTCACGGCCGCGACGGGGCGTATGCTCGACGTCGAGCGCGTCAGTCTGTGGGGGCTTACCGCCCAGCGACAAAGTCTGGAGTGCATTGATCTCTACGAGCTTTCCCGCAACCGCCATAGCGTCGGGGGAACGCTGCAGGCCGCTCGCTACCCCGAGTACTTCCAGGCGCTGAACCGGGGCGAGCCGATCGTTGCCGACGACGCCATGAAGCATCCCAGCACGCAGGCGTTCACAGAGGATTACCTGCTGATGAACGGGATCAGCGCGCTGATCAATTCGCCAGTTCACGTCAACGGAGAACTGCAGGGCGTCCTGTGCATCGAGCGCGTCGGACCCCACTCGGCATGGACTTCGCTGCAGCGCCTGTTGGCGCACGCGGTGGCCAACCTGGTCAGTCTGGCGCTGGTACAGCACCAGGTACTGCAGATTGAGGAGGATCTGCGCGATGCGAACAGCCTGCGGCTGGCGCTGTTTGCCGGGGCGCGCGACGCGATTCTGATTTCGGACGCCAGAACCGGGCATATTCTCGACGCCAACCCGCAGGCCGAGAAGCTGTTCGGACGCCAGTTGCAGCAGCTGCTAGGTCTGCTGCAGAGCGAGCTACATTCTGCAGGCGACGGTCTGGACCTGCGCCAACTGCTCACGCTGGGCCATACCAATGACGCCGAAGCGGTGCGCAGCACGGTGGTCAACGGTGATGGCCACATCGTGCCGGTTGAAATCACCGGCCACGAAGTCGAACTCGAAAAAGGTCGCAGGATCGTGCACGGCGTTTTCCGTCCCCTGGCGGTGCTAAAAGAGCCGGGCGAAAGCTGATCAGCGGGTGATGAAAGTCGGCTTGTAGCCCAGCGCCAGGCGAATCCGCTCGGCGACTCTTTCGGCGTCGACGCGGCTTCGATAGGGCCCCATGTGCACGCGGTGCATGCCCCCGCCGGCGTTGATCTCGATGCCCTCGTTGAGCCAATCCAACTCGCGCAGCAAATGCACGCGCAGGCTCTCGGCGTTTTCAGCGCTAGCGAATGCACCCAGCTGCAGGAAAACGCCAGGCAGTGCCGCAGGCGTGGCCGGCAGCGGCGCGGCAGGGGATGAAACCAGCGCCGGTCGCTCGGCTCGAAGTACTGGCTCCGGTTCCGGCGGCGGCGGCGGCGATTCCACGGCGACGGCCTCGAAACCCATGTTGGCCGCCAGCAGTTCAATCTCGTCGCGTTCGCCGGAGGGCGGCAGCACTTGTCGCGGACGCGGTACCGGTGTCGGCGCCGGCATAAGCTGCGCATAGGTCATGGTCGTCGCGCCATCCGGCACGATCGAATCGACCTGCACCAGAGTGCTGCCGTCATCCACATAACCCAGGCGGTAAGCGGCGGCATACGAGAGGTCGATGACTCGGTCGGCATGGAAGGGGCCACGATCAATGACCCGCACGACCACCGACTTGCCGTTGCTGACATTGGTCACCCGGACGTACGAGGGGATGGCCAGGGTCGGATGCGCAGCGGTCATCGCGAACATGTCGTAGCGTTCGCCGATCGACGTCTTCTGGCCATGAAACTTCTTGCCGTACCAACTGGCGATGCCACGTTCTTGATGCGCTGAGAGGCTGGTTTTCGGCTGGTAGGCCTTACCGAGGACGACGTATGGCCGGTTGGCAAAGCGATGCAGCGGCTCGAGCATGGGTTGTGCGTCCGGGATATCGTCCAGGTTATCGGGAATTTCGTCGCCCGGACCATCGTCCTTGTAGTAGCCGCCGCCCCGCTTCTGCACCACCGGCTTGCGGCCCGTCTTGCTGCGCTCGGCAGTGGCATCGGATGAACGCGACGGCGAACCGCCACAGCCGGTGAGCAGTGCCGGCAGGGCCAACAGCACGAGCACTATGCAGCCGGCCCGCGCAGTCAAGAAGCCGCTCTTTCCTCGCTTCATGTCCTGACCAGCATTCTGTGCGTGTTGATGCTCATCAGCATACCAATACCGACCGACAGCGTCACCAGTGCGGTGCCTCCGTAACTCATGAACGGTAGCGGCACACCGACCACCGGCAAGATGCCGCTGACCATGCCCATATTCACGAAGACATAGGTGAAGAAGCTGAGAGTCACGGAGCCGGCCAGTACCCGCCCGAAAAGCGTCGATGCGTTGCCGGCAATGATCAGCCCGCGACCAATCAGCAGCAGGTAGAGCAGCAGCAGGATGCCATTGCCGAGCAAGCCTCGCTCCTCGGCAAAAACGGCCAGAATGAAATCCGTGTGACGCTCGGGAATGAACTCCAGGTGGGTCTGCGTACCGGCCAGCCAACCCTTGCCATAATTGCCACCCGAGCCAATGGCGATGGTGGACTGGATGATGTGATAGCCGGACCCGAGCGGATCGGTCGTCGGGTCGAGCAAGGTCAGAATGCGTTTTCGCTGGTAATCGTGCAGCATGGTCCAGGCAAAAGGCGCAGCAGCCCCGGCGACCGCCAACAGGCCGCCGATCACCCGCCAGGACAGACCGGCGAAGAAGATCACGTAAAAGCCGGCAGCGCCGACGAGAATCGCCGTCCCCAAGTCCGGTTGCTTGGCAATCAGTGCGAAGGGCACCAGCAGAAGCAGGCTGGCGACGACATAATGGCGGAACTTGAGCAGCGCTTCGTGCTTGTGGAAATACCATGCCAGCATCAGCGGCACGGCAATCTTCAGCAGCTCCGAAGGCTGGATACGGGTAAAGCCGAGCGACAACCAGCGCCGAGCACCATTGACCTTGATCCCGAAGAAGAACACCAGGATCAGAAGAAGCACGCCAACGAGGTACAGCGGCACACCGAAGCGCATCAGCTTCTGTGGTGGCAGCTGCGCCACTGCCCACATCGCACACAGCCCAATAGCCATGTTCACCATCTGCGGCACGAGATGACTGTTGGCGTCATAGGTCGCGCTGTAGACGGTGGGCAGCCCGGCCGCCATCAGCATCAGGGTAATCAGCAGCAGTGGCGTGTCGAGGTGCGCAACCAGGCCACGCCAAGCACGCGCCAGGAACTCCTGCATCAGCTAGTCCTCCTTGACATCGTCTTCCTCCGCCGCACCCTTGGGGAGCTTGCCCAGCAGATAGTAATCGATCACCATGCGCGCGATCGGCGCCGCCGACTGGGCACCGAAGCCGCCATTTTCGACGATCACGGCCAGGGCGATCTGCGGCTCCTCGGCGGGTGCAAAGGCGATGAACAGAGCGTGGTCACGCAGCTCCTTCTTCACCGACGACTCCTTGTAGGTACTGCCTTTCAGACTGAAGACCTGGGCCGTACCGGTCTTTCCTCCCGAGGTGTAACCAGCGCCAGCGAAGGCGCGGGCACCGGTCCCCTGGGTGTTGACGCCAATCATCGCGTTCTTGATCGTCTCGACATGCTGCGGCTTCCACGGCAGGCGGCGCAGCGGCTCCGGCTCGATCATCGTCTTTTCGCCGCTGCGGCTGTCGGTGAGGTACTTGACGAGATGTGGACGGAACATGACGCCCTTGTTGGCAACCGTCGCTGTCGCTTGCGCCAGCTGAATCGGCGTATAGGAATTGTATCCCTGGCCGATGCCGATCGAGACTGTCTCGCCGGCATACCATTTCTGCTGTTCCGGTCGCCGAAAGCGGCGCTTCTTCCACTCCGGTGACGGCAGTACGCCTTCCGATTCGCCGTCGAGGTCCACGCCGGTGCGCTGGCCGAAGCCGAGCTGGCCCATGAAGCGGGCAATGGCGTCGATCCCCATATCAGTCGCCAGCTGATAGTAGTAGGTATCGCAGGACTGAACGATCGACTTGTACATGTCCACCGTGCCGTGTCCACCGACCTTGTCGTCCCGGAAATGGTGGCCGCCGAAGTTGAAATATCCGGGATCCGAAATGCTCTGTCCCGCCGTACGCCTTCCCGTTTCGAGTGCCGCCAGGGCCATGAACGGCTTGTACGTCGAACCCGGTGGATAGGTGCCGTTCAGGGCACGGTTGAGCATCGGCCTGTCGCGCGATTTGTTGAGCACATCCCAGTCCTCGGTACGGATACCGTCGATGAACAGATTCGGGTCGAAAGTGGGACTGGAGACCAGTGCCAGAATGCCGCCAGTCGACGGCTCGATGGCGACCAGTGCGCCGCGGCGGTCGCCAAACGCTTTTTCGGCGACCTCCTGCAATTTGACGTCCAGCGTCAGAGTCAGGTGGCTGCCCTGTACCGGCGGCGTACGCGACAGGCTGCGAATGGCTCTGCCGCCGGCGTCGATTTCGACCTGCTCGTAGCCGGTCTCGCCGTGCAAGGCGAACTCGTAGTGCTGTTCGAGGCCGGTCTTGCCAATATGGTCGGTACCCTTGTAGTTCGCCGTCTGCTCACGCTCGGCGATCTTCTCGAGATCGCGCTTGTTGATGCGATTGATGTAGCCGATGGCGTGCGAGGCGACCGACCCCAGGGGATACTGACGAAACAGACGCGCCTTGACTTCGACACCGGGAAAGAGATAGCGGTTGGCGGCGAAGCGGGCGACTTCCTCCTCGCTCAGACGCGTACGAATGGGCAGGCTTTCGAAGCTCCGGCCCTCCTCCAGCAGCTTGCGAAAACGCCGCTTATCCTTGGACTCGATGTCGATCAGCTTGCTCAGGCCATCGATCGTTGCCTCCAGATTCTCGACGTTCGACGGCGTGATTTCCAGCGTGAAAGCCGAGTAATTGCGCGCCAGGATGATGCCCGCGCGATCGACGATAACCCCCCGGTTGGGGACGATCGGCACCACCGAAATGCGGTTGTCCTCGGCGCGCGTGCTGTAGTAATCGTGCTGCACCACCTGCAGATAGTAAAAGCGGGCGCCCAGCAGAGATAACGCCGCCAACACCGCGAACGCCGCCAGCACGACCCGAAAATGAAAGCGGGAAAGCTCTCGATCCGAGGCATGCAGCGACGACTGACGAGCGAGCACGGCAGACCCTCCTTAATGTGAAAGTCGCGCAGGCGACTCACGAAACTCCCTTCTCCCCTCTGCGGGAGAAGGGCCGGGGGAAGAGGGGGCGGTCATGACTTTCATGACTTGGGGTGTCTCCAGGTTTCATGAGCGTTAGCGACCCGGAAGCGGCCGCAGCCCTTCACAGCGGTCGATTGTCATCGCGGTCAACCGGCTGATGCTGTGGTAGCAGCAGGATCAGCGTCAGCAGCGGCCACAGAAAAGTCGCCAGAAAAGGTCCGAGAAAGTACGCCATCCCGGGCAGGTCGGCACCGACCATCGCCCAAACCACGAATTGCACCAACTGTACCAGCAGGAGCAGCGGAAAGACCTGCAGCGCCTGCTGCCCGAGCGGAAACCACAGGATGCGTCTCGACAGCGCCGAGCCACCGTAGGCGGCCAGAACATAGGCCAGGGCATGCTGTCCCAGCAAGCTGGCGTCGGCAACGTCCATAGCCAAGCCCAGCAGAAAGGCCAGCCCCATGCCGACCAGGCGTGGCTCGCGAACGCTCCAGAACACGATCACCAGAGCCAGCCAATCCGGCACTCCAGGCCAGACCGACGTTGGCAGAAAGTTGAGCAGTAGCGCCAGCGCCAGACTGAAGCCAATGAACCACGGGCGGACAGGCAGCAGAATACGTGACGAGGAGTAGCTGGTCTGCATCGCGTTCAGTCCTTCTTCGGGCGCTTCTTTTTCGCCCGCGAACTCTTCGGCGAGGCTCTAGGATCCTTAGCGGCAACTTCGTCGGCCAGTTCTGCCGGCAAAACCACCGGCCGGCGCGGATCGAGCACCATCACTTCACTGAAATGCTCGACCCCGGCCACTGGCGTGCAACGAATCTGGGCGAAGGTGTAGGTGGTATCACTTTCGATATGTGCCACCCTGGCGACCGGGAAACCCGGCGGAAAGATGCCATCCAGCCCCGAAGTCACCAGCAGGTCGCCGCTCTGGATATCGGCATTGAGCGGCACGAAACGCAGTTCGAGCTCGCCGTTGCCGAGCCCGAAAACGACCGAGCGCATGCCGGTGCGCACCACCTGCACCGGCACCGCCTGCTCCTTGTCGGTAAGCAAGGTGACCTCAGCGAGAAAAGGGAACACCCGCGTCACCTGGCCAACAATGCCAAGGTCGTCAATGACCGGCTGCCCGGCAATCACCCTGTCCTGCTGGCCCTTATCGACAATCACCCGGCGCGCGTAGGGATCGCGTGCCGAATAGAGGATCTGCGCGACCTGGCCGCTGACCTGCTCCCGTTCCTTGACCCCGAGCAGTTTTCGCAAGCGCTCGTTCTCGGCCTCGACGTGCTGGCTGCGCTGCAGCGTCGCAGCGGACTCCAGGCGACTGCGCTGCAACAGAGCGCTCTCCTCCTGCAAGCGAGCAGCACTGGCGAAATAGCTGCCCGCATTGTTCAGCAACTGCGCCGGCAGGTGCGCCAGATCCTGCACCGGGTGAGTGAACATCGATAGTCCCTGGCGAAGGACCTCGAGTGTCTGCAAGCGCGCGTCGACAATCAGCAGGGCCACCGACAGCGCAACGTAGAACGAGAGCAGCGCGAGCGGGGCCGGCCCGCGCTTGAAAAAAGGCGGCGGCTGTTGGTCCATCAATCGATCATAGCGGCAGGCAAGCGACGGCGCTCAGGCCGCGGCACCTCAATCGGAGGCGAAAATGCTGCCGAGATTGTCCATCTTCTCGAGCGCCATACCGCAGCCCCTGGCGACACAGGTCAGTGGTTCCTCGGCCACGATCACCGGCAGGCCGGTCTCCTCCATCAGCAAGCGATCCAGGTCACGCAGCAAGGCACCCCCCCCGGTGAGCACCATGCCCTTGTCGGCAATGTCCGCACCAAGTTCCGGCGGCGTCTTTTCGAGCGCCGACTTGACCGCCGAGACAACGCTGTTCAGCGGTTCCGTCAGCGCCTCGAGGATTTCGTTTGAGGAGATGGTGAATTTTCGCGGAATGCCTTCGGCCTTGTTGATGCCGGAGACCTCCATCTCGCGCACTTCGGCACCGGGAAAAGCCGAACCGATGTGTTTCTTGATGTTCTCGGCGGTGTTCTCGCCGATCAGCATGCCGTAGTTGCGGCTG
>ERZ761602.3224-NODE-3224-length-23509-cov-4.242091_pt1 | contig 23509 bp, 14 predicted proteins | sample MGYA00512165_ERZ761602 | MGnify/ENA primary metagenome ERZ761602 (study PRJEB28899, sample SAMN02445085) | bioreactor sludge metagenome | biome: EBPR sludge; isolation source: Thorneside wastewater treatment plant | place: Australia: Brisbane, Thorneside...
GAAGAGATTAAGATGACCATGTATCGCGCGGCACAACGTTCGCAGATTGTGAACGCCCTGGCGAATGCGGCGCGAAATGGCAAGCGCGTTTTCGTGTCCATCGAGTTGCAGGCGCGATTCGACGAACAGCACAACATCAAGATATCCGAGTTCCTTACGGAGTCCGGCGCGCAGGTGTGTTATGGCGTGCCGCCGATGAAGACGCACGCGAAACTCATGCTGATCAAGCGCAGAGGCGGATCCATAGCCGGCTTCTCCACCGGCAATTTCAACGAATCCACCGGTAAACTGTATGTCGACTGCATGTTGTTCACCGCCGACAAGCGTCTGACCGAAGAAGCCGAAGGCGTATTCGAATTCCTGGATCGCGCGTCGAAAATGCATACCGTTTCCGAGCCGAAGTTCAAACACCTGATGGTATCGCCGTTCACGGCACGGCGCATGATTACCAAGTTCATTGCTCGAGAAAAGGAGAAGGGTCCGGACGGGTATATCTGCATGAAGGTGAACCATCTCACGGACACCAAGATCATCGACAAGATCCGCGAGGCGGCGGATGCCGGCGTGCAGATGCACCTGATCGTGCGCACCACCTACGCCATGTTGCCGCACCCGAACATCCGCGCGATTTCGATACTCGACCGCTACCTTGAGCATCAACGCATTTTCATTTTCGGTCGCGGTGAAAACCGCCGCGTCTACATGAGTTCTTCAGACCTGATGGAGCGCAACCTCGATTGGCGTGTCGAAGTCGCTTTCCCGATCTACGACCCGCACCTGATGCAGGAAGTTGTCGATGTTGTCGCCTTGCAGGTGGCCGACACCTACAAGGCGCGCGAGCTGGACGAATTTCAGGCGAACAAATACGTCGTGAACGGTTCGGGTGCGCACCAGGCGCAGGTCGAAACCTACCAATACTATCGGGACCTCGCAGAGCGGGCCGTGAGTTCCGCGGCCGATGATCATTCGCGCAATTGAGTTCGCTTTCCTTTTTGTAGGCCTGCCCACCGCATATTGGCTGCGATGGATCGCCTTGCCGATGATCCCCTTTCTCATTCTCGTGACGCTCGTTTGTGTGGCCATTCTTCTCCGTGACAAAACGTTCGATCGCGCAAGTCTGTGGAATGCCGGCGCCGTCCGCGCGGGTTTGCCGCGTGTGATCGCCCTGTTCTGTGTCGCCGCATGCGGGATAGGCGCGTTGGTGGCCGTGCTCGCGCCGGATACCTTGTTCGCGCTGGTGAAGCGCTCCCCGCTCCTGTGGGCGATGATAATGGTCCTCTATCCCTTGTTTTCCGTATACCCGCAGGAGCTTGTCTATCGCGCCTTTTTCGCCCACCGCTATAGCGCGCTCTTCTCCAATACCATGGTCCGGATACTCGCCAGCTCGCTTGCCTTTGGATACATGCACATCGTGTTTCGCAACGAGATTGCCGTCGTCATGACCCTGATCGGCGGCGCGATCTTTGCCTATACCTACGAACGCTCAAAGTCTGCCCTGTTGGTCTCCATCGAGCATGCGCTGTACGGTTGCTTTATATTCACCATCGGACTTGGCGCGTATTTCTACGGCGGCGCGGTCCGTTAAATCTATGGGAGAAGCAAATACATGCGGTTAGTCCTTATGTTTTTGATTGCCTGCGCTGTAGCGGGCGCGCAGGAGTATTCGCGCGTGACTGTCGTGCTGGACGACAATGCTTCCGCGATGGAGAAGCGCTATGCCGGGATATTTGCGCGCCGCGTGAACAAGTTCAGTAAGGCCACCGTTACCGTAGGCCAGCCCGCGAAGAAACCCGGCGAGATCGTCGTTCATCTCGGTGTAATCGAAAACCGCAGCGATATTGCCGCCGCAATGCACAAGGCCCGCATAGGCGTGCCGACAGATCGTGATCCCGGCCCGGAGGGATTCGCAATCTACAGGAAGGGGGGCGAAATTTTCGCCGGCGCTGTCGATACGCGCGGCGTGCTGTATGCCGTAGGCGCGCTGATCCGGCAAATCACGTTTCACGAGCAGTCCGTCACATTTCCAGAAGAAATCGCGCTTTGGTCCGCCCCCGCGTTTGAAGTGCGCGGCATCATGGTGAGCCAAGGTCACACAATTACGGAGCTTACGCATTCGCGAAAGTGGACGCAGGCGGATTGGGAAGAGGCCGTGCTGGATTACGTGCTCGCCGGCGCGAATGCCATCAGCATGGGATACTCGATTCGCGAGGGAGAGCCACAGTACGACTTCGTGAGAAGTTTGGGCATCAAAACGCTCGTGAGCTGGTATCCCAACATGGGCAACTCAAATCCCGAGTGGGAAGCCGTCGAAGCCATCGGCAGACCGGGCTACTACTGCATTTCCATCCCCGCGGCGCGCGCGCAGATCGTAGAGCGGTTCGAAGCGCAGTTTCGCGACATGCCGCACATGGATTACGTGCGGTTCTACTCCGGCGACGGTGGCGGCTGCGAATGCGATGATTGCGATCCATTCGGAGCGAAATACATCGCGTTGTGCCATGAACTCGCCGCGATCGTCGGCAAGTACCATCCGGACGCCGAGGTTTTCGCCACGAATCAAAAGCTCGACAATGCCGGCGACCTCGCCATATTCGATTACTTGCGGAAACATCCCGATTGGCTTCGCGGGTTCGGGTTTGGTCCCGGATCCAATGCCATGGGATGGATGCCGGGCCGGCGACAAGATCATCGCATGGATTTGTTTCGCTATCCGGCTTTTGGATCGATGGATCGATACCTCCGCGAGATCATTCATGAGCTGCCGCCGACTGTAGACCTTGTGTTCTATACCGATATCACGCACTGGGTGTATTCGCAGTACGGGCTGATGGATCACGAAATCATCGCCGACCGGAATCACGATGTGCCGCCGCGCAACGATCGCGCGCTGTACACCATGCGACCCGACCCCAATCTCGTGCAGGTCTACAATCGACGCACATTCCACGCGCGCCCCCGCGCCTACTACAACGCGTTCCAGCAGACGCAACGCTATGGGATCGGCGACGCAATCTACTCCGAAGGCCACCACGATCATTTCAACCAGTGGATGTGGATGCGCTTGTTGTGGAACCCGAATGTGAGCGTCGAAAGCCTGATCGCCGAGTACGCCCTTGAGTCGTTCGGTCCTGACGCCGCACCGTTGATGGAGCGCGCGATTATGCAGATGGAGACCAACCTTTCCGCGCCGATACTGCGCAATGGCGGAATCGACGCGCAGTTGCTGTTGTTGCGCGAGGCGCGTCCGCTAATTCCCGCCAACCGGATGGAAAAAGACTACCTCTGGCGCCAGTACATGCAGAAGGCGCTCGTCGACAAGTACATTCAACTGCGGGTCGCGCGCCAAACGGATTTGTACGCGGGAGTCGTAAAGGCAATCGAGGCGGAGATCGACACTAACGCGGCCGCGCTCGCCGAACGGTGCAATGCAATGCTCGCCGAGGCGCCGGAATCGGAAGAGATGCTCGCCATCAAAGTCGATGCGGACGCGCTCGGCAAAGAGAGTGACGCAATATACGGCGTTCGCAACGAAGGTCTGTTCAACTTGGACCAGGACTTTGTTGGTCTCGGCTGGGTGCGACAACAGGTCGCGCGCGCGCTGACCGAGTCCGGAGAAACACAACGCGAAACGCTTCGCCAAATCGCGCGGTACGAAGATCCAGGCGAAGGCGGGTTCTATGATGACGCCGGCGATCCCGCGCGGTCACCGCGCCTCGTGCAGGGATGGCCGTATGGTGAAAGCGGTTTTGCGGGTGCAAACCGTCCTTCGCAACGCACCGCTGCATTTACCACCGACGAAGAGCAGGGCGTGACGTTTGAGTACCACGATCTTGATCCCGGCGCAACCTATCGCGTGCGCGTTACCCTCGTCAGGCCGAGGTTCCTGCCGAGATTCGCAAAGTTTCAGCATCAGAAAACCCAATCGATCTACGCGGATGACGCACTACTCGTTCAGGACGTCGAATTACCCGAGTTTGAATCGAAGTTTTTTGAATATGACGTGCCGCAAGAAGCGACCAAAGATGGACACTTGCTGCTTCGGTTCATGAAATCCGCGGGTGTTGGTGAGGGACCGCGACCTGATGTTACCGTCTGGCGGAACACCGGCGGCTGGGGCACGCTGGTCTCGGAAGTCTGGCTGATGAAGCAATAACAGCGGCGCGACGCAGCGGCAGAATTTTGCATGAACAACCCGCAAACTGAACTGTATGCAGTGCTCAAGCGTTATTGGGGCTATGACTCGTTTAGGCCCATGCAGCGTGACGCCATCGATTGCGCGTTGACGAACCGCGACTCAGTTGTCGTGCTACCCACGGGCGGCGGGAAGTCGCTGTGCTTTCAAGTGCCCGCACTGATGATGCCCGGCATCGCGCTTGTGGTGTCCCCGTTAATCTCGTTGATGAAGGATCAGGTTGATGCCCTGAAAGCCGCGGGCGCGCCTGCCGAATGCATTCACAGCGGGATGACCCTCTCCGAGCGGCGCGAAGTGGATCGCTCGGTGAAAGAGGGCCGCGCGAAGTTGCTCTACGTTTCTCCCGAGCGGCTCGCGCAATCCGCCTTTGTCGACTATCTTCGTTCCGCGGGAGTTTCGTTCGTCGCGATTGATGAAGCCCACTGCATCAGCCAGTGGGGGCACGATTTTCGGCCGGAGTACCGGCAATTGCGCGCGCTCCGCGAAGCCTTTCCCGGCGCGGCGCTGCACGCGTATACCGCCACCGCAACGCCGCAGGTGCGCGACGACATCGTCCAGGAGTTGTCGCTGAAGGATCCGCGCGTAATGGTCGGCTCGTTCGACCGGCCCAACCTATTCTATCGCGTGATACGCCGGTCGTCCCTGCTCGATCAGGTGCGGGCCGTCGTGGATCGATACCGCGGCGAAACCGGCATAGTCTATTGCCTGAGCCGCAAGAACGTCGATGAGATGAGCAGCGACTTGCGCGCGCTCGGGTACAACGCGCTGCCCTATCACGCGGGCATGGATGACGCCAGCCGCAAACGCAATCAGGACGCCTTCGCGCGCGATGAGGCCAATATAATCGTCGCCACCATCGCCTTCGGCATGGGAATTGACAAATCGAACGTGCGATTCGTGATCCACGCCGGCCTCCCCAAATCCATCGAGCATTTCCAGCAGGAAACCGGCCGCGCAGGGCGCGATGGTTTGCCCTCCGAATGCTGGTTGTTCTACACCACCGCCGATTTCATGATGTGGAAGCGCATGACGGAGAAATCGGAAGGGGAGGCCGCCGCCGTTGCGATTGGAAAGCTGAATGACATGCTTCAGTTCGCTTCGAGCATGCAGTGCCGGCGGCGCGCGCTGCTCGAGTATTTTGGCGAGATGTACGCGCGCCCGAAGTGTGACGCCTGCGACGTGTGCAACACGGAACTGGAATCACACGCGGACGCAGGCAAAATCGCGCGCGCAATTTTGGAATGCGTGGGCCACCTGGGCGATTATGCAGGCCCTACCTATACCGCGCAGGTACTCTCCGGTTCGCGCGAAGAACGCATAGTCCGCAGCCGCGCCACGGCGCTTTCATCATACGGCGCATTGCGCGATGAATCCGTGCAGAATATCCGAAATTGGATCGAACAACTTGTAGCACAGGAGTATCTCCTCAAGCGCGGCGAGTACAATATTCTATCACCGGGCCCTCAGCTCGCAGACGACCCCACTCTCGAATGCGCGATAATCGGCACTGCAAACGCGCCCGCCAAGAAAGTTCGCAAATCCGCGACGGCGCCACTGTCGACGATTGACCAAGAGCTTTTTGACGAACTGCGCGCGCTCCGCAAACGCACCGCTGACAGTCGCGGCGTCGCGGCCTTCCTGATTCTCAGCGATGCGAGCTTGAATGATATGGCGCGAAAAAAGCCGACATCCTTGCAGGCGTTTCGCCAGATTCACGGCATCGGCGAACGAAAGGCGGCGGATTTCGGCGAAGCCTTCACCGCGGTCATCCGCGCTTACTGCGATACGAACGGCTTGCGGACTTTGGTGCCGGATTCGGAGTCAAAACCCGCCGCGCGCGCCGCAAAACCGCGCGCGCAGGACGCCGCGAATCAGATGTTCGCAGAACGACGATCGATCGAGGATGTGATGGAAGCCTTGCAACGCGCGCGTGCAACGGTCGAAGGATATTTTGCGGAGTACTTGGAAGGATCAGGAATCACCGATCCCGAGCCTTGGGCAACTGTGGAAACCCTGGAGAAAGTGCGCGCGGCAGTCGGCAGCGCGGAGGATGGACGCCTCAAGCCGATCCATGAAGCACTGAATGGCGAAGTTCCCTATACCGAAATTCGAGTCTGCCTCGCCTGCATTCGGAATGGGGGATAGACTGCGTAGCTGCAACACGCGTTCTGCTTTCGAGTCTGTTGCAAGGACAAGTGACGCAATGTCGCTGACCAGAAAGCCTTCGCGTTTTACGCTACGGTGCGCAGATGCAGCATGTCAATTTCCGGGTAGTTTTGAAAATCGGAATCAAACGTGACTAGCCGGTATCCACTAGCCGCCGCAAACGCGGCGAGGTAGGCGTCGGTCCACTCGCCGCCACGGATTGCGCGATCGTCGGACCAGCGGTCCAGCCAATCGTCAATTCCTAGCGGTTCATCGAAGAAGCGAACGGAGGGTTTCGTAATCCAAGTGCGCAAAAGTCTCCAAGCTTCGTTGGTGGTGAGTACCTTGCTGCCGAGAATACGACGGTTGGTCAGATAGCGGAGAAGAGCAAGTGCGGTAACGCGACAGAATAGCAGTTCCTCGTCCGCTTCCTCGTTCCAGTATTTCCGCGCGCGGGCATGGTGCACATGGCCGGGAGCACTTAATGCAATCCAAACGTTGGCATCAAGAAGATCGGCCATAGCGTTCCTCGTCTTCCTCTTCCTCTATACGCCGAAGCTCCGCGGGGGACAAGTAAGGGATCGATACACCTTTCAGCGCTTCGAAAACTGGGAGGGGATCGCGCCGACCAGTCTTCGCTGAGTGGATTGCCTGATCTTGCTCCAAACCCGTTTCGATGAATTGCTTCAGCGCATCGCGCATGGGAACGCCGTTTAGCGCCGCATGCGCTTTCAGGCGTCGGTATAGGTCATCTGGTAAATCAAATGTAGTTCGCATAAATATGTTATAGCATATTTATGCCTAGTTGGCAATTTGTATACGATAGTTGTCGTAACTTATTTATTTTAATACACTTGGGCCGTTTCGGCCCATCTTGTCAAAGGGCAGGCCCTTAATACCCTTGGCGAAAGCGGGGGATTCCGGCTTCAGTCGGTAGTCATGCTTGGCAGGGTCGACAAACATGGGATCGCCTTCCGTGAAGTTGTCTTTGATCTCCAGATACGGGGTTTCTTCGGTGAGTCCGTCGATGAGATCGAGGAAATTGTCGCCGACGTTGATGTTATGGATGACGCGATTGCCCTTGGCCAGGACCGGCTCGTCATTGAGCAGCGTTTTCAATTCGGGATACTTGTCCGTGTAGGGCGGTTGATCGCCATTCACCGCCTTCATGCGATCGAACAGCGTCGGTGTTTCGCCGTTGAAATAGTTCTTCGCCCAGCCGAGCCCGCGCTGATCGATGTGGACGCCGGTGCCGCAGTTCACAAAGATGTTGTTGTCGATGATGTTGTCGCGTCCGCCGCCCACGAGCACGCCGCGCCGCGCGCCCTGGCAGATGTTGCCGTACACCATCACGCCGCTCGTCCAGTCATCGAGATAAATCGCCTGCACATCGCCATTGCCCATCTGGTGCATGAAGTTGTAGCGCACGATGTTGCCGCGCTGCGTCCAGTCGCGGCCCATGTAAAACGCGCCGGCGTCGTGCGTTTCCATGCAAACGTGATGGACCTCGTTGTATTCGATCACATGATCGTTGCCGCCGAGGCCGATCGCCATGTGCGGCGCGTTGTAGATGTGGTTGTTCGTGACCGTGTTGCCAACGCCTTCGACATGCACGGCCGCCGTGTAGGTTCGCGCGCGGCGTCCGTAGTCGTGGATTTCGTTGTTGTGCGCGAAAAGGCGCGCTGGGGTTAGCGTGTTGGGATCGCCGCCTGAAATAGAAACCCCGCCAGCGCCTAGGTTGTACATCACGCAGTTTGTGACGCCGCTGTCCGCGCTTCCGCCAATGCTAATGCCGCCATCGCCGAGATTGGCAAAGGTACAATCTTCAAAACGGACGTGATTGGCGTTGCTCACGGCAGCGCCCTGCCCGCGCGTATATTCGATCCGAAATCCGCGAATGGTGATGTAGTTCGCGTTTTCTATTTTGAATACCGGCTCTTCGATGAGCGAAACGTGCAACGGAACGTTCTGATGCGGCGGCCATACATAAAGCACGCCGTTCGCGCGATCGACATAGTACTCGCCGGGTTGGTCGAGTTCTTCGAGTACGTTAAGTACGTAATAGCGCGCGCCTTCTTTATATCCGTAGACCCCATGCGGCGCGACGGTCGCAATCTCTTTTGTTTTTGCATTAATCGACGCGACTTTCTCGCTCGAATCCGCCCAATCCCAAGTCCAATACCCATGCACCCAGATATCGTCATGAAACTTCCACGAATTCGGGCGATCCCCTTCATATGTGAACTTGCCGCCGTCCTTGCCCGCAGGCACCGCGGCGATTTTCGCCCAGCCGTCGTTGGGCCAACGCGCAAGCGTCAGCGGCTTACCGTCTGCAAAGACTTCGAGCGCGGCGATACCCGCGCCCATGCCGAAGCCGATGCGTTTTAGCGTGCCGTACTCGGTGATTCCCGCGGCTTTGAGGTCGCACGCGAAAACATTTGCGCGCACATCTTCGGAGGCGAGCCTGTCTGCGATGTCTTTTGGAACAGGACCAAACGAGCGCAACTTCTTGCCGCCACTGAGCACTGCGGGCGTGGTCCCGTACGCGGTATAGACAATCGGCATTTCCTCCGAGCCACCGTCTTCGGGGCCGAGTGTAAAGGAACTGGTGCGGGCATAGTCCGCGCCGCCAATCACGCGAATCTCGAGGGCGCCCGGTGTTAGTCGCGCAGTCTTTCGCAATTCGCGAAGTGCATCGCGCGCCCGCTCCAGCGTTGCGACAGGCCCATCTGTCTTATCCGCGTTGGGCGAATCAAGGGTCCCGCTCCACGCGTCGTTACCGTTGGGCGCAACGTACAACACGATCGATGGCCCTGCTGCATGCGCGGTGAACACACACAGGAGCGCGCACCATAATGCGACTAACCGCATCGGCTATACCTCTACCAATTCATAACCCTTGCGATAATCCCGCGTGAAGAGTTTGTTCGCTTCATCGTCTCCGATGCATTCGACTTTTTCGGTGTCCAGAACGAGGCGACGGCCCACGCGCGTGGCGACATTGCCAAGCAGCGACAGTTGCGACGAGATCGCGCCTTCAGAAATCGGCGCATTGAGCTTTGATGGGTCATTCTCCTTGACGCAGTCAAGGAAATTACGAACATTTGCGGAAAGATCCGGGCCGGAGCCAAAGAGTTTTGGTTCTTCCTTGTGCAGTTTGACGGTTGTGCCATGGCGCCCAACTTCGATAGTGCCCTTGTCGCCGTAATACACGACGCCGTTGTCGTGCCCTTCCAGCAGATACTCCGTCCACAGGCGCATTTCATAAATCAGATAGCATTCGTCGTACTCGTAAGTGACAACCTGCGTGTCCGGTGTTTCATGATCGTCGTCATAGAACAATTGCCCTCCGGATGCGCTGACCGCCTTCGGCAGTCCGACGCCAAGGCCCCAACGCGCGACGTCGATCTGATGCACGCCATCGTTGCCGATGTCGCCCGTGCCGTAATCCCAGTGCCAATGCCAGTTGTAGTGAAAACGGTTTTCCGAAAACGGACGCACCGGCGCAGGGCCCAGCCACATGTCGTAGTTCACGCCCGCGGGGGGCTCACTGTCCGGTTTCCGTCCGATGGATGGACGAAACTGATGGTTGATGGCTTTGGCGACGCGCACCTTGCCGATAACGCCGTCGCGCAACATCTGCACGGCCTCTTTGGTAGAAGGCGTGCTGCGGTACTGCGTCCCGTGCTGTACGCAGAGCCCCGTCTTTTTCTGTGCCTCAGCGAGGAGGACGCCTTCTTTCATGTTGTGGCAACAAGGCTTCTCGACGTACACGTGCATGCCCGCCTTCAGCGCAGCCAGGGCCACCGGCGTGTGCCAGTGATCCGGCGTGCCGATGCTCACGCTGTGGATTGACTTGTCCGCAAGCAGCTCGCGGAAGTCTTCATAGGCTTTGCACGGCGCTTTTTCGGAAAGGGCTTTTGCAATCTGGTCACGACGTTCGGCGTGCACGTCGGCAATTGCAACGACCTCGCAGTCTTCCATGGATGAAAAAACTCTCGCGTGATTTCCGCCCTGACCGCCCGTGCCGATCACGGCATGGCGCACCTTCTCGCCGGTCGCCGCAAACGCCGAACCCAGGATGGTGTGCGTAGCCGCCAACGCGCCCGAAGTCTGAATGAATGAACGTCGCGATATCGGTTGCATGAAACAGTGCTCCTTGCGAGTAGGTTTGCCCAGAAACAGCCTTATTAAACTATACGGCAAATCCCGGCAAAACCGCCATACCCCAAGCCACCAGAATGAATTCACCGATTCTTATGATAAACGTTTGGCAAATTCCGAGTCGTTATTGCTACTATCTGAAAGCGTGTATCGCAAGTTGCAGTTGAAACTTACAATTGTAGTTTTACAGTTACCTTAGGAGAGTTTGTTAAATGGCAGCTAAAGCAAAATCGACCAGAAAACGCGGCAAGCGCCGCAGCGAAGAGCAGGTGCAGCAATTGCTCGGCCAGCTCGAATCATTGCGAAACAGTGGCGAACCGCTGATGAAAGCGCTTTCCAAACTGGGGATTTCGTACAGCAACTATAACTACTGGCTGAAGAAAATCGGCGGTGGAAAGAAGACCGGTAAGCGTGGTCGTCCCGCGGGCGGCGCGAAGGGTGTGCTTGGTTTGTTGGACGAAATGAAGGCGAATCGCGCAGAACGCGATCAGCACGAGAAAGCGATTAGCGCGCTCGACGCAAAGTTCAGCCAGTTGAAAAAGAGACTCGGGAGCAACTAGCCCGCAAGGCAGTTCTGTCGAAGTTCCATTCTTTCGTCCGCTTCGTAACGCAACGCGTTACGAAGCGGTTTTTCCTTCCCGTTCCCAGGCGGCAACCGTCCTTGCGCGTCGTACTGCCTGGTCTGCCTTCACGCGCGGCAACCACGAATCAATCGAAGCGCCCTCCGGCAGCATCGCGGCCAGAAATGGCGTCAGATGCGCGTCGCCGCAGCGATCCAGGAACGAATCATATAACTGGACAAGCGCAAGCAATCTTTTTTCATCCGTATACGGCGTGTGCAAGACAACGCCGTCGAGATCGATGAAGTAAAAAACGATTCCGTCCCGCGTCAGAATATTCTTTCCCGCCAAGTCCGTATGAACGGCGCCCGAAGCAACGAAAGCGTTAACCGCAGCCGCCAGCCGGGCCAGGAAATCGTGCAGTTGCCTTTCCCCATTCACGCCGGCCAGCAGTGTGTCCGCGAATCGTTCCACGTCGACGCAATCCGGCAGATATTCAAGGATGGTCACATGTCTCACGATGATTCCGGCGAGGCTCCACTCGACATGTGCCAGCGGTCGGGGCGCGGGAATGTTGTGCGCGGCGAGATGAAGCGCGGCGTGCCACCCACGCCGGTATCGCGCGCGCTGCGCGGTATGCCGTGCCGTCTGTACGATCAAATTGCCTTCGCTCGACTTGGCGATAACCGTGCCGATGCGTCGCGTCTGCGACTTCGCATTACGCTTCAACACCTCGCCACTTTCGGCGAGCAGCGACAGCAGACGGTCTATAGGCACATCCGCCCGTCGCCAAATGTTCAGGAAACCATGGCGACTGCGCACCGTCTCTGGGTATTCAGACGGCATCGTCACCGGGCCGTCCCTGAAACGCGCTCGATACCTGACCTTTCGCTTGATACAGGCTTTCAAGCCAGGAAGGAATTGTAACTGCGCCGTACCCTTGGCGGACGCGCTCGAAATCGGAATAACGCAGGCCGCGTTTGACGAACGATCTGCGCAACCGCAACAGATTCCGCGCGCGATCAATCTCGGTCACATCGCCAACGCGCGCATTGTCGAAATCGATGAAGCACACGTCGCGCAGGTTGCCGCGCGCTACCAGCAGATTGCCTACATGCAAGTCCGCATGATAAACCCCCAGGTCGTGCATCGTTCGCGTCAATTTTCCGATAGACTGAAGAACACTTTCCTTGTCCCCGGCAGTTGTCGAAAGATACTCGGAAAGCGGAATCGCATCGACTTCGCGCGTGGCGATCGCGCCGCGAAACATCCCGGATGCACGCGACCAAACGACCCCCATCGGTTCGGGCACCGGAAAGCCCGCCTCGCGAAGACGAAGCAGCACGTCCCACTCATGCAGCGGACGGTTCGTGAGAAAGCTCTCGCGCAGCACGCGTTGCATTGCGCCGCCGCGCCGGTACTCGCGAAGAATCGCGTTTCCGTCTTCAAGCGGGAAGCGATACAACGCGCCGCGGCCCATTGCGGACACCGGCGCGCAGTCCGCGCGATCCAGCAAGGCAGGAATGATGCGGGACTGCGCCGCGCGCAGCGCGAACCCATTGTGATTCAACCGTTCAAACGCGCAGTATCGGGTGTGGCACGCGGCATCCATGGCCACGCGATTACGCGCTCATCGCCGGTGCGGGTTCCGGTTGCGGCGGCGTCGGCGGTCGCAGCCCGCCAGTGAAAACGCGAATAGCCTCGATAAGCACAAGCGCCGCCAAACCCACCAATACCAACGCAACCCACGGCACCGGTTCTTTTGGGATGCCCTTCAATGCCCACTCCGGCGTGAAGAACCCCGCGCGCGCGAACCGCAACAGCGCCCACGTGCTCATGACGTACATGACCACCGTAGGGATTCCCGCGACCCACCAAACCCAATTCGCGCGATAGGTGCGCCACAACCAGACCGTTACGCCTAACAGCGTCAGCGCGGCCAGCAGTTGATTGCTCGCGCCAAACAGGTTCCAGAATGTGCGCCACGCCGGAATTGTCTTACCCGTGGGATCCGTCGATGTTTGCACGAGAAATATCAATGGCGTTCCCGCGGTCAACGCGGTTGAAACCCAGCGCCCCGCAGTTCCCTTCATGCCCGTCAGTTCCTGAATGATGTAGCGCCCAAGACGTGTGCACACGTCAAGCGTGTCGTACACAAACGTGGTGAATGCCAGCAGGCCAAACGAAATCGCGAAAGAAGCGGGAATGCCAATGTTGCCGAGAAACGAACCAATTCCCTGCGCATAAATATAGTTGGGCTTTCCCTGCAATCCCGCTGCCGCTTCGCGGGTCAGCATCATCACGCAGCACAGCGAAACAACCGCCACCATCGCCTCCAGCAACATCGAACCATATCCGATCACTTTCGCGTCGGTTTCCTTGCGCAACTGTTTGGAGGTAGTGCCCGATGCGATGATTGAATGAAAGCCCGAACATGCCCCACACGCAATCGTGATGAAAAGAATGGGCGCGATGGGATCACCGTTGGCCGAAGACCAGCCAATGAACGCCGGGTACTCGGCCGTCTCGCCGCTCAACAGCAAGCCCAGCAAGCCGCCGCCCAGCGCAACGTAGAGGAAGTAGCCGCCGAGATGCCCGCGCGGTTGTAACAACATCCACACCGGCACAATGCTCGCCACAAAGCAGTACACGAGCAACAGCACGCCCCAAATGCGCTGGGTCGACGCGTCACTCGCCCCGAGAATCTGCGCAAGGTCAAACGGCGCGTATTGCCCCACCCAAATCGCAACTCCCACCAGCGGAACGAAGATTACTGTCGCGGCATTCAGCGACAGTTTGGTAAAGCGCAACAAGATTCCCATAACGATAGGAAGGAGAAGGTACAGCAGCGAAGAAGTGGCCACGCCCCCGCCCGTCACCACCATGCCGTTCTCAAGCTCCTGCCTGCCAACGAACGATCCCGCGACGATATCGGTGAACGCAACGATGATATAAATCAGCGCGATCCAGATGAACACCAGAAACAAGATGTACGACCGTCGCGACATGTGCACCCGCACCACCTCGGCAATCGAACGCGCCTTGTGGCGGATCGACGCCACCAACGCCGTGATGTCATGCACGCCGCCAATGAAAATGCTGCCGATAAGTATCCACAGCAACGCGGGCAACCAACCAAACATTACCCCGGCAAGAATCGGCCCCACGATCGGACCCGCCGCGGCGATGGCGGAAAAATGCTGGCTCATCAGAAACTTGGGTTCAATCGGTGCGTAGTCAATGTCGTCCCGCATGGAAACAGCCGGGGTAATCGCGCCGTCATCCAGACGGAGCAAACGCGCCAAAACGTTCCCGTAGACGCGGTAGGCCGTCAGAAGACACACGGCGGACATTGCAATTACGACGATAAGATACATGAAAAAACCCTAGTCACTCCCAGGACCCCGATCCTAGCATGGCCAAAAACTTTGGACAAGGAAGGCCAGTCCCAGTAAAGCGCGAGCCAGTTTGGACAGCGCAAGCTCACGTGCACCTTGCTAGCACGAGCGTGCTTCCGATCCCCGCGCATCGCAAGCCCGCATGAAATGCTCGACTCTCCCGTTTTAATCGTGGTAGCGTGACATACGGGTGCCACCAACGAGTCTGCGGAGTCTTATGAATGGAAGTGAATTCTACCTATGCCGGATCTGTGTCGAAACCATTGGAAACAGAAATAACATGGCGCCATGCCATGAACTACGCCGCATCCATCGGCGACCACAACCCATGGTACTTTGACGACGAACGCGACGGCGGCATCATCGCGCCGCCCATGCTTGTTGTTGCCTTAACCTGGCCCTTCGGTGAAAGCGCCCGGCACTACTGGGACGAGAACCATTTCCCCCTCGATCTCCTCGTGCGGCAGGTGCACTACACCGAACAAATCGTGTTTGACAGACCGCTCCTCCCCGGCGACAAACTCACCATCACCGCGGATCTTCCCATGATCGTGCCGCACCGCGGTGGCACATACATGATTGTGCGCTGCACCGCGCGGGACGAGTCCGGCGAGCGCGTCTTTGTCGAATATGCCGGCACACTGCTGCGCGGCGTGCGCTGCACCGACAAAGGCACCACGCTGGATGCCCCGCCCGAGACCCCGAAGTTTCGCGGCGAAGGTGACCCGCTATGGGAAGAGGTCATTCCAATTTCGCCGGTCGCCGCGCATGTCTACGACGGATGCGCGAAGATTTTTAATCCAATCCACACTTCGCAGCAGTTCGCAAAATGGGTTGGCCTTCCCGGGATCATTCTGCACGGCTCGTGCACGCTCGCAATGGCCGTGATGGAAGCCATCAACCGGGAAGGCGGCGGCGATCCGCGCACGGTCCATCGGCTGAGCTGTCGCTTCACCGGAATGGTCATTCCCGGCACCGAGATAACCATTCGCGGGCTGGGCAAGCAACAGGAAGACGGCGCAAACCAGGTATTTTTCGAAGTGTTGAACGGCGAAAAACGCAAGGCAATTAGCGAAGGGTTCATAGAGTTTCGGAGTCGGTAAGCACTAAATTGCGCGCGCATGCGCGCAGAGTCGTTGGAGGGTGGTTTTTTCATGGGCAATCACACGCTAACGTGGCAGTACGTTAATCACTGGGCGAACAAGAAGCCGAACGCGGAAGCAATCGTCTTTGAAAACCAGCGCCTGTCCTATGCGCAATTTAACGAAGCGGTAGAGGACATCGCCCGCGCCTTCCTCGATGCCGGCGTCCAGCGCGGCGATCGCGTTGCGCTGCTCGCCATGGCGCGTCCCGAATTCCTGACCACCTTCATGGCCGCCAACAAAGTCGGCGCGATGTGGTTGGGCATCTCGCCCAAGTTCACGCTCCAGGAACTAAATTACATCGTCGGGGATTGCCAGCCAACGGTGCTCATTGCCCTGCGCGACTATCGCGGACGCGACCTCGGCCCTGAAATCGAGGCCCTCGCCCGCGAACATCCCACCATCAAGAAAGTGCTCGTTATCGGCGACGCCCCGGAAGGCACGGAGAATTTCAACGCGTACGTTTCCGTTCCGCGTCCCCATCTCGACGTGGCAATGGCGGAGCGCACAGCGACACTATCGCCCGATGACAACGCGTTGCTCCTGTACACCTCCGGATCCAGCGGAAAACCGAAAGGCGTGGTGCATACGCATCGCAGCATTCTCTCCAACGTCGAAGTGCAGCGCCAATACCTCGACATGCACGAAGAAATTCGATGCCTTCTCCACTTTCCGATTAACCACATCGCCGCCGCCACGGAAATCGGCTACGCCTGCGTGTATTCCGGCGGCGCCTGCGTGATGATGGATCAGTTTGATGCCGCGCACACGCTCAGAATCGTGGAAGAAGAGCGCATCACCTTTTTCGGACAAGTACCCGCGATGTTTCTGCTTCAGTTCGGATTGCCGCAGTTTCCGCAAACCGATTTCTCCAGTGTCTCCAATTTCATGTGGGGCGGCTCGACCGCGCCCAAGCTCGTGCTCGACGTGTTGGAGCGACTGGCAAAACCAAAGGGCGCGCGCTTGGCGACGGGCTATGGCGCAACCGAAATGTGCGGCTTCGTCACGTATACCGACCCGGACGATTCGATGGAGATACTGCTAACGACCGTCGGAAAAACCGCCCCGCAGTTTGAAATTCGAATCGTCGACAACGACAGGCGCGAGGTGCCGCGCGGCGAAATCGGCGAAGTTGCCGTGCGTGGCGAAACGATCATGAAGGAATACTGGAACAGGCCGGACCTGACCGCGGCCGTGCTCGATGCGGACGGATGGTACTACTCCGGCGATCTCGCGCGAATGGATGAGAAAGGCTACATCCAGATCTCCGGACGCAAATCGGAAATGTACAAGACCGGCGGCGAGAACGTGTTTCCGCGAGAAGTGGAAGATGTCATCGAAAAGTTTCCCGGCGTGCTCATGGCCGCGGTCATCGGTGTGCGCCACGAAATGTTCGACGAAGTGGGCCATGCGTTTGTGATGCCGCATCCCGGGCAGTCTCCCGACACGCACGCGATTCTCGCGCATTGCCGGGACAATCTGGCGAATTTCAAAGTCCCGAAAAACATCGAAGTGCGGGCCATGCTTCCGCTCCTGCCGAATGGCAAGGTAAACAAGATGGTGTTAAAGTCGGAATTGCAAAAATCCTGACGCTCCCGCGAGGTGAATTAAATGCGCAAACACGAATTGATTGCCGCGATTTTCGGTATCCTCGCGTTGGGATGCGTGACGGTGCCGGAACAACCGGCAGCGCCCATCGACGAGACCCCCGCGGCCGCGGGCGAATGGGGATACCGGCCAGAATCGGGTTCAGTGCCCGCAATGAATCCGCCGGGGTTCACGTGGCGCCCACAAGCCAACGCAACGCGCTACGCGCTGCAGATTGCGCGGGATGAGAACTTCAAGTCCATCGTCTACGAGAATGCCGCGTGCGCTTGGAGCGCGCATTGCCCGCCGCAGGCGCTGGAACCCGGTGCGTATTTTTGGCGGTTCTCCGCAACACTTTCAGACGGCGCACGCACATCGTGGAGCACTGCGCGCGCGTTCACCGTCGACGCCGAGGCAGTCAATGCGCCGCAGCCAAGCCGGGATACGCTGTCCGCGAAACTGTCTGAAACAAATCCGCTCCTGTTCTTCAACAACAGCGACATCGAGAATCTGAAATCGCTTGCGCGCGGCGATCTTTCAAAACGCTGGAGCGGGCTCGTCGAAGACGCCGAGAAGATCCTCGCAAATCCTCCCGATATCACCGAGCCGCCCAAGTATCCCGAAGGCATGAAAAAAGGCGATGAAGGATGGAAGGAAATCTGGTGGGGCAATCGCGCCCGCGTCATCGCGGTGTCCGACAGCGCGGCAACGCTTGCATTCGTCTACCGCCTCGGCGGCGATGAAAAATATGCAAAGGCCGCGGGCGATCTGCTGCTTGCGTTGACGAAGTGGGACACAGAAGGATCGACGCAATATCAATACAACGACGAAGCGGCCATGCCTTTCCTCTACTACGTTTCGCGCGCATACTCCTGGGCCTATCCAGCGCTCAGCGATACGGACCGCGCAACCATTGCAGCGATGATGCGCGTGCGTGGCCGCCAATGTTACGACCACCTTCAGCGCGCGCCGCATCTGTGGAAGCCGTTCGGCAGCCACAGCAACCGCGCGTGGCACATGCTCGGCGAAACCGCCATCGCCTTCTATCACGACATTCCCGAAGCGCCGCATTGGCTCGACTACACCATGACTGTGATGTACACCACCTATCCCGTGTGGAGCGACGACGACGGCGGGTGGCACGAAGGAACCGGCTATTGGGCCAGCTACATCGACAAGTTTATCTGGTGGTCCACAATTGTAGACAGCGCGTTTGGAATCAAAGCGTTTGAGCGACCGTTTTTCCAGCGCACCGGCTATTACGGCATGTATCTCATTCCACCCGGTTCAGAAACCGGCGGCTTCGGAGACATGGCCCGCGATGTCTCTTCGAAGCGCAACGCGCCGCTCATTATGCAGCTTGCCGTAGGCGCGCAGAACCCGCATTGGTATTGGTACGCAAAGAAGGAACAGGCGTCCCTGGGTTCGGGGTACTTGGGTTTCATCTATGCCTCGCGCGCGCAGGATCTCAAATCGACACCGCCACGAGAGCTTCCCGCCTCCGCAAGTTTCAACGGCGTGGGCATTGCCGCGCTGAACACCAATTTAATGGACGGCACCAGGAATATTCAGGTGCTATTCAAAAGCAGTCCGCTTGGGCGTCAAAGTCATGGCTATAACGCGAACAACGCGTTTGTGCTCAACATAGGCGGCGAGGAAGCGCTCTCGCCGTCCGGCAAGCGCGATCTTCACGGCAGCAAACACCACACGCAATGGATGTGGCACAGCAAATCGGACAACGCCATTCTCGTCAACGGCGAAGGACAAATTAAGCACAGCCCCACCGCCAAGGGCCGAATCTCCGCATTCGAGACGACACCGCGATATGACGTCGTTGTGGGCGAGGCGGAGGAATCCTACGAAGGCCTCGAACGTTGGACACGCCGCGTCGTGTTTCTAAAGCCGAATCTTGTCGTCATTCACGACGTGCTGAAGGCAAAGGAACCATCGACTTTCGAATGGACACTGCACGCGCCAGCGAAGTTCGCCCTTGCCGGAAATGGCGCGACATGGAAGGGCAACGCGGGCGCAGTGCGCTTGTCGTTCATCGAGCCAGCGGGCCTCACAATCAGCCAATCCGATCAATTCGATCCGCCGCCCGCGCCGTGGTCGTCGATCAAGCTCACTGACTGGCACCTTACCGCATCCGCGCCGGAGAAGGTTGCGCAACGCGAGTTTCTCACGCTGATCGCGGCAGATCTCGGCACTGCGATTCCGGAAACGCCGAAGTATGCGGTGACACCCGCGGAGAACGGCGCGAGAACCATTGCGATAGAGACAGAGTCCGGCACCATCGTGATGACGCTGGGCGAAAACGTGTTCAAGGTCGGCGATAAAACGTATTGACGCGAAACGCGGTCGGCTTGCTGCATGGCCTAATTTCTACGGGGAGGATTCACCATGCGTTTTCTAGTGGTCGCGTTGCTTGCATTCTCCGCAACGCTTTCGGCATGCGCCGCGGATTGGTGGGACGATGCGTGGAAAGTCCGCCATCGAATCGATATTAACGCCGAATTGATTTCCGCAAACCTCGCCGACTTCCCGCTCGCCATCCGAATTCCCCGAAGCAGCGGAAATTTTTCCGTCGCAAAACCGGACGGCGCCGATGCGCGCGTTGTGGATCGCGACGGCAAGGTGCTTGACCATGAAATCGTCGCGTGGAGCGACGATGGAATCGAACTGTACGTACGCGTTCCCGAAATAAAGGCAGGCGTACCCGGTCAGCGGCTCTATCTTTACTACGGAAATCCCGACGCAACCGCGTTACCCGCTGCCGATGTATGGGACGACTCCTATCGCGCCGTCTTGCACCTCGACAAAGATTTGCAAGACGCCTCAGGCAATAACACATCGGTAACGCCGCAGGGCAGCGTGCAACTTGAACCCGGCGGCGCGAATTTCTCCACCGAACCCGGCTATCTCGCAATCGATAAAGCCGCGTTGCAAGGTCTCGGCGAACAGATTGTCATTACAGTTCGTTTTCGCGCTCTGGAAACTCCCGGTCTGCAAACACTTGCTTCGGGAAAGAAATCCGAAGGCCCCGACGAATGGTTTAACTTTGGACTCAAGACGCCGTCCATCGTTCACACCAACGCAACCAGCGGTGGCAAACAAGCGCCCGAGTTGAATGCCTCGGGAATCGCGCTCGGCGAATGGCACACCGCCGTCATCCGCTACGACGCGCGCACGAATTCGCGCACGCTGTGCATCGACGGAATGCTGTTCGAAAAAGACAGCTCGCTGCCGGGCCCCTTGAACATCGACGAACTTCGCATCGGCCGCGGTCTGCTGCACTTCGAGCCCTGGCAGTTTCATGGTACCATCGACGAAGTGCGTTTCGCGGTAGGGCCGCGATCCGACTCATGGTTAAAAGCGGAAGCGGGTTCCCTCGCCACCGTTCAGGCCTTTGCGCCGGTGAACGTCGCGCACGCATTTGGAGAGCCAGCGCCTCCGCCTGCGCCGTTCGCGTTGATCGCGCCAGCAGCCGAAATCGAATGGCGAAAGCGCGGGCCGGTGCGATTGCGTTGGTCGCCTTCTGCGGGCGCCGACTCCTACAGCGTGCACTTTACATGGTGCGTCGATCGTTCGTATATCGTAGGAACGAAAGCGACCACGAGCACCGAACTGATGCTGCACCCGGGTCTCACCCCTGTGAACGAAGAAAATACGAACACATTCTACCTGGATCTCGTCGGCAGCAACGGGCTTCTGAGGGATCGCACAGTCTCTTGGACCGTGTTTGCGGAATCCGCTTCGGGCAAGACAAAGGCCACCGAGGATCGCCTGCTTTTCTTCTACGATTGGGATCCAGCCGAAGTTTTGGCCCAACCCAGCACACCCAAAGCACGTCCCGTGATGGAAACGACGAACGTCGAATATAACCTCTATGGGTATCTCCGCGGGCGAATCCAGCATGCCATCGACGAGTACCTCATCAGCACGCCCGTAACAAGCCCTGCCATTCTCCAAGTGCTTCGCGATCGCGACAAGATACCCGTGCGCGATCCCCTCGTGCCTTGGGCAGGCGAGTTTGCGGGAAAATATCTCACCTCCGCGCAACTCACCTGGCGCCTCACGCGTGACGAAGTACTGCAGAAAACCATCGACGCATTCGTTGGAGCCCTGATTGCGTGCCAGCAGGAAGATGGCTATCTCGGCCCGTTTCCAGAATCGTCACGCATTACCGGCGGCAACTGGGACGTCTGGGGCCACTACCATTGCATGCTCGGCCTCATGCTCTACTACGAAGATACGCAATACGAACCCGCGCTCGATGCGTGCAAGAAGGCGGCGGATCTGCTCTTTGAAACCTTCGGCCCTGGCGGGCCCACGCTCACCAATGACGGCGGCGGCGGACAGATGAACATGGCCGTCTGCCACGGCCTCGTGCTGCTCTACAACAAGACCGGAATCACGCGATACCTCGATCTCGCGAACTACATCGTCCACGAGGCCTGGAACGAACCCGGCGCGGGCGGCTATCTCGTGGCCGCGCTTGCAGGCAAGCCAATCGTCGAGTTTCCTCAGCACCGATGGGAAGCGATACACGATTGGCAGGTCTTGCCCGAATTGTACTGGCTCACGGGCGACGAGCAATACAGGAAGGCCTTCGAACATATGTGGTGGAGCGCCGTCAAAGGCGATCGCCACAACACCGGCGGCCTTACGTCTGGAGAAGGCTTCACCGGTTCCCCGTTCAACACCGGTGCAATCGAGACGTGCTGCACCGTCGCATGGATTGCCATGTCGCTCGATATGCTGCGCCTCACCGGCGATTCGCAAGTTGCCGACGAGATTGAACTGAGCACATTGAACAGCGCACTCGGCGCGATTCCCCACGCCGGACGTTCCTGCGCCTATAACGTACCGATGAACGGCACAAGACTCTTCGGCGTTGAACTCCACTGGCAGGCGCCCAAGGGCGGGCCCGATCTGAATTGTTGTTCCGTCAACGCGAACCGTCCCCTTGGCATGATCGCGCAATGGGCACTCATGAAGAAGAACAATGGCCTCGCCGTGAATTTCTACGGTCACGCCTCCATGAAAGCGAAACTGGATTCCGGCAACACGGTCACCATCGGTCAAGATACCGAGTATCCGCGCGAAGGGAAAGTGACATTGAAATTGTCCGTGGAGAAACAAGAGACCTTTCCGATTCTACTTCGTATCCCGCGGTGGTCGACGAAATCGTCCTGTGTTGTGAATGACAAACGTGTCGACGCGGCAATCGTGCCCGGCACTTATCTGACGCTGGAACAGGAATGGAAGACGGGTGACGTCATCGAATTGGAACTCGATTTCACCCCGCACTTTCTCGAAGGCGGTGAATCGTTTGCGAATACCGTCTCGTTCTACCGCGGCCCGATTCTCTATGCGTATGACGCGCGCTACAACTCGCTGAACCCGGGCGAACTTCCCAAGTTTGACCCCGCGAACATGAACTTCAGTTTCGATACGCCGTTCGATACGCATCCAATTTCGCCATGGATTCTCGGATCGATCGAAGCAGCAGACGGAACGGCAATTAGCGTGGTCGACTTCTCCAGCGCGGGCCAAACCGGCAACCACTATGTAAGCTGGCTGCCGTCAACGGGAAGTCCGGAGCGGCAACTGCTCATAAAATAGCCCCGCGGGGCGCAGCAGCTCGTGCGGCGGCGGCATTTGGGTGTTCCGCGCCAAAACAGGTATCCTATGCGTTCCTCACGTTGGAATTGGGCATGGAACCTCAGCTTGCAATAAACGATCACGGCGTCACCGCCACGTCCCGGTCAAACGGCTCGTCCGTGCACGCCGAAGACCTCGCGTATCAGGAGTCAATCCTCCGCGATGTGTCGCGCACCTTCGCGCTTACCATTCCGCAACTGCCGGATCGCCTGCGAACAGTCGTAGGCAATGCGTACTTACTCTGCCGCATCGCTGACACCATAGAAGACTCGCCCGCGCTCACCATGGATCAGAAGCGCGCGTTCGGAAACGAGTTCGTTGCAATCGTGGAAGGTGGAAAACCAGTCGCCGACTATGGCGCGCGCCTTGCCGAAGCGCTCACGCAGGGCAGTCTCGAAGCCGAACGCGATCTGATTCGCAATATCGGCATCGTGATTCGCCTTACACATGGGTTTTCGCCGGAAGAACGCGCGGCCCTATCGCGCTGCGTGCGCATCATGGCCGGTGGCATGGAGGAGTTTCAGGAAGGCAATTTTGAACACGGCCTGCGCGATATCCCGCACCTCGATTCCTATTGCTACCACGTCGCGGGCGTCGTCGGCGAGATGCTCTGCGATTTGTTCTGCGCGCACGCGCCCGAAGCGGCACGGCAGCGGG
>ERZ761602.3225-NODE-3225-length-23502-cov-6.058558_pt1 | contig 23502 bp, 23 predicted proteins | sample MGYA00512165_ERZ761602 | MGnify/ENA primary metagenome ERZ761602 (study PRJEB28899, sample SAMN02445085) | bioreactor sludge metagenome | biome: EBPR sludge; isolation source: Thorneside wastewater treatment plant | place: Australia: Brisbane, Thorneside...
GACCATAGACGTCATAGGTGATCGAGACGTTCTGGCTCGGTGAGCCTGGGAAGAGCACCCCACTGAGCGAGCCGTCGCCATCGAGATACTCGTAATTGGTGACGATGCCGCGACCGTCGGTCATGCTGAGGAGATGGCCGCCGTCGTCGTACGACGTGTACTGGATCTGATCGAAGGTCGAGCCCGATTTGCCCGGGTACTCGACCTTGGCGAGGTAACCACGCGGGTTGTATAGGTAGTTCGTGACGTTGTTATTCCCGTCCTTGAACTGCTTGGTGCGGTACTGCCCGTCGTAGACGATACTGACCGACTCCGTATCGCCGCTCTTGAGGAGGAGCTCACCTTCTTTGCCATAGGTGAGGTTGGTCGTTCGCACGTTGACGTTGCTTTCGTCGTACGCCTTGGTGCTCTTGAGGGGACCACCGAGGTACTGGTACTCGTACTGGACCCAACTGCGCCCCGTCCCGGTCATCCCGGTGGCCGGTGCGAGCACGGTCAAGGGGTTATCGAGGTCATCGTACGTCGAGTTGGTGACGTTGCCCACTCGATCGGTGACCTGGGTTACGTTCGCGCGTGCGTCGTACTGGACAAGGGTCTGTTTCCCGAGTGAATCGGTGATCGTCAGGGCTTGACCCACCTTGGGCGTCGGGCCGTAGTTGAGCGTCGTCGTTCGCACGCTGACGGTGCTGTTTCCGGGTGCGTCGATCTGGGTGACGTTGCCGAGGGTGTCGTATTGGTACGACGTGGTCACGGTCTGGGTCGAGCCGGATGTCCCCGGCCTCGGCGAGGTGACGCTCTGGAGGAGCCCGCTCGGTTCGTAATAGGCTAGCGTCGTCGCGCTCTTTGTGCCTTCCTGGACCCATTCGAGACGGCCCAACGGAAAGATGTTGTACGAATAGGTGTAGGTTGTCTGGGTTCCCTTTGGCGTGGTGGACGTAAGAAGATTGCAGTATTGATCCCAGGTGAAGGTCGACGTCTTGTTCGTGCCTTTGACCGTGACGCTCGTCGGACGGAACGGACACCCAGGGTCGGCATAGACGGCTTCCCAAGCCACTTGTCCGGGCGTCGCCGGGTTGCTGTCGACATAGGTCGACATGCTCGTCGGATTGAACTTGACGTCCCAGGTGACGCTGTAAACGAGCTGGTCGACGTTGTTTGCGTCCTTCACGACGACCTTGGTGGCGTTCTGGTTCGGGACTTCGATATAGTGGCGGCGATTGCCGTTTGCGTCCATGACCGAGGTGACGAAGCCCAGCGAACTGTAGGAGATCGTAGCCGTTTCAAAGTTGTTAGGCCCGGGCGTCGCGGCCGAAGGCGCGTCGATCATCTGGAGGAACGGAATCATCTCAGCCCCGTTCCCGTTGTTGACATTCTGGTAATGGTAGCGGTATCGCAAGTGGGGACTGTTGACCTTCGACACCTGGGTCAGTTCCGCGCTGTAAGCGGGTGGGCCTTGGGGATTCGTGTGGAAGAAGTTTTCGACCAGATAGGTGACCGACCGAGCATAGCAGTCCGTGGCACTGACGATTTTGCCTTGGTCGTAGCTCAGGGAGAGGAGCGTCGTCGAGGCGTCGTTGACGATCGACGTCAGGGCCATTCCCGTGTAACTGTGGGTGATCGTGTTGTACGTGTCGAAGGTCATGATCTCCCAATTGAGGGAGACCGACTGGCCCGTTGCGTTAGTGATCTTGCTCAGGTAGTAGATCTTCGGCTTGCCGCTTGTCGGCTGATGGGCCGTCGTGAAGATGAGCTTCTCACGATTGCGGAAGTGGGCTTCGAACCAGCGGTTCTGCATGATCGGATCGAACTTCCATTCGAGCCGCATCGGATAACCGCCGCCGTCGAAGACGAGCTTCGTCGGCGCTTGCGCCGTGGGTGGATCCTCGTTGTTGAAGGACAGCCGGAAGCTGTTTGGGAAGATGATGTCGGAGGTGGCGTCGGGTTGGATTAGCGCATTGGGGTCGTAGCTATCGACGATCGTGAAGAGGTAGGGGTGGTACCAACCTTGGCCATACCCGTTGGGCGTGGGCCTCGCGAGGGTGTGGTAGCTATGCCCCCAATGGATCGCCGGCCCTACGGGGTTGTAGATGGAGAGCATCGAAGGGGGCGCGTAGTTCTCGGCACCGATCGAGAGGTTTACGGGCTCGCCTGCGGACGGACCTCGTCCCGTGAGTCCGGCGGCGGCCATGTCGATTGGACAAAACGGCCCGATGATCTCGCTCGGAGGGCAATCCCCCGGTGTGTCGCACACCAGGCTCATGGCAGGTACACCAGAGAACCCGTCCTGATACGGTGTCGGGAACAGCGTGACGCGCGCCGCCGTCAGCGCCGCGACGATCCTCTGAACGGCATCAGCCTGGGAGGAGTGGGTCGCCATCGTGACGCCGGACGAATCTTCGGGAAGCAGCGCCAGGGCCTTGGCGTAGGGAGAATCCGGCTTGGCCGTGGCAATGAAGCGATCGGGGTCGAGCATCTGCCACTGCTTCCAGCTCACGCGGCGGTAACCGCCAGGCCAGGGTCCGCAGTCGACGCACAAGTACTTCAGGCCCTTCGCATCCGCCTCCACGACGGTCACGAAGTGATCCATCTCGACACGCACGATGACCGGCATCCCCTCCGACACGGCCAAAAGGGCGCGCAATCCGGCCGGACTCGCCTTCACACTTGCCGCGTCAAGCCCGAACGCGTCGCAACCCTCGATCAACTGCTTGGTGGTGGACCCGAAACCGGTATGGGGCACCTTTGCCTTGGTTTCCGTTTGTGTGGGTGCGGGTTGACCTGCGGCGCGGGCTGCATAGGCGACACCGGCCGCCCCGCTGAGGGGATCTATGAAGCCGGGTTCGGTGATCCCGGCTCGTGCTCGCTCGTCGTGGTACTTGCGGCACTTTTTCGCATGAGCGAGCATGAAAGCGGCGCGACGTCGGTCGTAACCTCGCGCCTTCGACCGAAGGAGGTCCGTGAGCGTGGCTTCGCTTTCGCGGTAACGGCCCGCTCGAAACTGCGCGTAACCTAGGCCCACCCGTGCCAGGCCGTTGTAAGCATGGGTGACGGGCAGGGAGTGAGCGAGGTCCGTGAATCGTTGTGCCGCCTGGTCAGGTTCTTGGAGGCCGGCAAGGGTGTACTCGGCGAGCTTGAGTCGCAAGCTGTGGCGTTCTTCGCCTTGCACCGTCTTATCGGCAAGCTGAGCGCGCCATCGGGCAACTTCTGCCGGGCTTACGGCCGTTTCCAAATGACCCGCTTCGCCCAGTAGCGACACACCATAAACGGGTGGAGGCGGGGGCGTTAGGGGCCTTCCGACACTCGAACTCGTCACCGTAGCACCGGGCCTTACGGATGGACCGAATGCCGGCGGTGGTACGAGCGTCGGTGCAGGTCTTGCAACGACCGGATGAGTACCGAACAACAAGAGCGAGATCGCGATTCCAGCGACCGACTGACGACCAAGAAGACCCCATTTCTTCAACACGACCCTTCTCCTTCGAGTTGTTTTTCGTTTCTTCTCGAGGTCCGCCCAACCCCGCAAAGGTCACTGTATCACGAGTTTTGAAAAGTGCCAAGTCCTACTTGTGAAAAGTGTGATATGGGTCGATCAAGGCCCTTGCCCCCTCCAAGAGGGCCACGACCCACAGTTCGATCGCTCCTGCGGAAGCCTCAACCGAACCGGTATCTTGGCCCCGATGAAACTCTGCCGTTTCGAACTCATCCAGGATCCCGGAGTCAGTCGATCCGGCATTTTCTTCGACCATCGCGTCTACGAGACCGATGGCGAGAATGCGATCGGCGTGCATGAACTCGGAAAGGTCGCCTTCCTTGCCCCGATCGGGCGGGTCGGTTCGATTCGGCGCTACTCCCGAACGGCCGAGACACTGTACAGCCTCTACGGCAACCCGACGACCGTCCTTCCGAGTCAGAGCGAGGTCGATGTCCCACCGGATGCGCTCACGTTGATGCCCGAGGTCCGCGTCGGCGCGATCATCCGCGAGGTCGGCGACCGGATCGGCCGCGAGGAAGCGGGGGGGTTCATTCTCGGCCTCGTGCCCACGATCGGCCTCGTATCGGCCGAGCTCGAGGCCGCGGAACGCGCCTCCGGGCTGCCGCCCTCGAGTAGCGTGGACTTTCCACTGGCGGTGGGGCCGCTTCTCACGACGCCGGATGAGCTCGAAGGCAAGCGGGACGGCACCGAAGACGCACGGTACCGACTGGACGTTGCGCTCAGCGTCAACGGGGAAGAGGTGGCGAAGACCACGTGGTCGATGCCGGTGGCATTCGAGGAACTTGTGGTGTCGGCCTCGCGCCACGTGTGGGTCGAACCCGGGGACATGCTCCTCAGCCCGCCGGTGCCGCTTCCGCCCCTGGATGAAACCCGGCTGGCTCGGGCCTTACGCCCCAGCGACACGGTATCGGCCTCGGTCGAGGAGCTCGGTGCGGTCGTGCTCCGGCTTGTCTAGGGCCAAAAGACCCAAGCGTCCGTCAGAATAGGCGTAAGGTACCGACAATGGCGTCGGTAGCGACGGGATCCGAAGGTATGTCATCGCCGATCGCAGATTGGTACTACGTGGGTTACTACGGGCAGCTGGGCCCGCTCACGCTCGAGCAGATGGAGGAGTTGGTCCGCGACGGCGTGATCGAACAGGACACCTTCGTCTGGCGTGCGGGGCTGGCAGACTGGCAACGGGCCGACGCGCGCGCCGAGTTCGCTTCGTTCTTCGCCTCGATCGCTCCCCTCTCGCCGCCTCCACCGCCGATCCCGGTCCGTGGCGCCCAGCCCGCACCCCCGCGTTACGCCCCTCTCGGTTCCGCGAACTTCGAAGGGTGGGTGCCCGTTCATGCGATGCCGAAGAGCGATCGGAGTCGGCTCGTCGCGGGAATTCTCCAATTGATCGTCCCAGGAACAGGTCGGATGTACTTGGGTTATGGCGCCCAAGGCGTGCTCCAGCTCTTTCTGACGCCGTGCGGCATGGGCATCGGCTGGATCTGGTCCGTGATCGACGGAATCGTCATCCTCAGCGGCGGGGTCAAACTCGACGGATACGGTCGCCGTCTGGACGACTAGCCCTCGGTCGGTTTTTCGGGGCGCCGGAACGCATAGAGGCGCTGCCCACTGAAGTTCCAGATCGCGACGACGATCGTCGCGATGACGGTGGCGATCGCCAGACTCCGGGCCGGATGACCGGGAACGATCTTGTTGAAGAGGGTCGTGATCAAGGTGTTGAGGAGCATGCCGATCACGGACACGACGACGAATCGGCGCAACTGCTTCGCGCGCTCGGCCTTGCCCCGGATGTTGAAGGTCCAACGCCGATTCCAGATGAAGCTGTTCAGGATGGCGACGCTGGCGCTGATGGCGGCCATGACGAAGACACTCGCCTCCGTCGGCACCTTCTCCGCGTATCCGAAAACCGAGGGAAAGGTCTGGACCATCCATCGACCGAGGACCGAGCCCGCTTTGTCGCTTCCCCAGGGAAGGTAGAGCAGAAGGAAGAAGCGGAGGGCGGTGTCGATGACGAACGAACTGCCCCCCACGATCGCAAACTTCGCGAATTGGCGCACGATCCGGCGTTGGAAGATGCCGGTTTTCTGGACGATCGGGAGATCGTCGTCTTCGTTGGCGAGGACATCGTTGAGGCGCTTCAAGATCCACTTCTCGGCGATTCGGTTCACTTTCGTGCCCACGAATTCACGCTTCGACATCGGTTGGACGAGGATGGCGTCGATTCCGGTGCGGTTGGCGCCGAGGATATCGGTCAACACTTGGTCGCCGATCATGACCGCCTGGTCGAGGGAAATGCCTCGCTGCTCACACGCTTTGAGAAACATTTGGCGGCTCGGCTTGAACTTATCCCGCACAAAGCCGATGCCCATCGCCTTCGAGAGCCGAGTGAGGCGCTCGACGTTGCGGGTATTGCTGACGATGCAGAAGTCGAGCCCGAGGTTCTTGCCCGTAGCTAGCCACTCGATCGTGCTCGGAGGGATGTCCTCCTCGCGCCACGGGAGCATTGTGTTGTCGACATCGATCAGGATCAGCTTCTTGCCGGTTGCGTGGAGCGCAGCCAGATCGACCTCGGAGAGGGTGGCGACCGACTGAATCGGGCAGAATTTCTGAAGTGATTTCTTCAGCTCTGTTCGCTCAAACTTACCTGTTCGGAAGCTCATCGGTCTCCCCGCGAAGCCGCAAATGCGGCCCGACTCTTTCGGATGTTGGCGCGATGATCGTCATAGTTTGTGCTGAACAAGTGAGACTTATCCGGCATTGCCACATAGTACAGGTAGGGGTGCTTCGCCGGTTGGGCCGCTGCCTTGAGGCTTGCGAGGCCGGGGGAGCAGATCGGACCTGGCGGAAGGCCCGCATTCAAGTACGTATTGTAGGGCGATTGGACGGTCTTGACAACACCGGGTCCGAGCTCCTTCCACTCCTGGAGGGCGTACAGCACCGTCGCATCGATGTCGAGCGTCATCCCTTTCTTCAGGCGATTCATGATGACGCCGGCCACGATCGGTCTTTCGCGGTCGAGCGCGGTCTCGGCCTCGACCATCGAAGCGATGATCACCAACCGATGCAAGTCCTTCCGACGTCCGAGCGTACCGACGACTTTCTTCTCGAAGGTCTGAAGCTGTCTTCGGACCGTCGCATCGGCACCAAGGAGGGGGGGGAGGTCATAGGTATCGGGAAAGAGGTAGCCCTCCAGGCTTGCTTTCGGCAAGGGAAACGAGAGGTTCTCCCGGTACGCCTGGGGATCGTGGGCGGCGGCGATGTAGTCCTCGGCCGAGGCGACTTCCTTCTCGTCGATGACCTTCGCGACTCGAGCGATCCACCGGCCCTCCGGGATACGCACCATCTGGCGCAGAGGGGCTTTGAACGCCGTCGAGATCTGCTCAAGGGTCACGCCGGGGGCGATGCGATAAGTGCCCTTCGCGACGGGATGACCGATGTCGCGGTATCGCGCCCACCAACTCGCGACCTTGGCGTTGCGAACGATACCAGCCTGTTCCAGATCGACGAGCAACGCGCCGAACCGCTTCGGCTCCGTCACGATGTAGTACCGCTCCGGCCCCGGGGGCGTCGGATCCAAACTGCTTCGGACGTGCCATCCCGCTCCGCCGAGCATGCCGACCAGGAAGAGCACCGTCCACGCCAGACGGCGTGGCCAACGCCGCTTGCGGATCAACGCTTTTCCTCGTCTTGGGACTCGGAAAAGTAGCGCTCGAGGATCAAGCAGGCGGCCTCACCATCGCGGCGTCGGCGTCGGTGTGCGGCGGGCTCCCCGGTGGTTCGCAGGTTGGCCTCCGCCTCGACCGAGGTCAGGCTCTCGTCGACGAGGGCGACGTCCAGTCCCTGAGCGCGGAGCTTGTCGGCGAGCGTTCGACACAAGCGCTGCTGTCGAGGGTCGCCCTCCGGGTCGGGTTGAACGGGCAAACCGATGACGATTCGCTCGACTTCCTCCACCGCAGCCATCGCGGCGATTCGGGAGGCATCGGTTTGGAGCGATCCCGACGCGGGGAGCGGGGTCCGAGGCGATGCGACACCGACTTCGAGCTCGCCGACGGCAAACCCGATGCGGCGCGAACCCCAGTCCACGCCAAGCAGTCTCACTGGAACGCCTCCAACACCGCGCGATGAATCTCGGGCGTCGAGCTGATCGCCTCACGGTGGATGCCAGAGCGCCCATCGAAGTCCGTGAACCGGCCACCCGCTTCCTCGACGATGACTGCGACGGCGGAGAGATCCCAGCGCTCGACGATCGGATCGACCATCGCGTCGATTCTGCCGGAAGCGACGAGCATGTGACCGTACGCATCCCCCCATGTGCGGAGAACGGGGCCGGAATCGCTCAGACGGCCGAGACCGTCCCAGCGTCCGGTTGCGCGAAAGCCGGATGCGCTGCCAGTCGCGATGGTCGCACGATCGAGGCTCTCCGCCGATCGAACGCGGCAAGGCCGTCCATTCCATGTCGACCCACCGCCACGCTCCGCCGCGAAGACCTCGTTCAGGGCTGGTAGGACGACCACACCCAGGACCGGAACCCCACCCTCTTCGAAGCTGAGGAGGGTCGAGAACAGAGGGACCCCGGACACAAAGGACTTGGTCCCGTCGATCGGATCGAGAACCCACCGGGTGTCCCCGGCCCCAGTCAGGCCCTCCTCTTCGCCGAGAATGGCTTCACCGGGGTAGTGTGCGGCGATCGCATCGCGGATGAGTCGTTCGGCCTGCCGATCGGCTTCCGTGACCGGCGAGTCGTCGGCCTTGAAGTGAATAGGCGTACCCGTCTGGAACAGGCCCAACGTCAGGCGGCCGGCTCGGTAGGCGGTCTCGATCGCAAACTCCAATCGCGGCGACATGCTCGTGAGTTTTGGCAGGCTCGGCCCAGGTTTTGCACGGCCCGACTATTCCGAAGCGGTCTTTGCCGCAGTCACCGCGAGATCGATGCCTTCGCGATAGGCGTTTTCGCCGAGAATCTCGTGGAGCAGTTCGACATGGCTCTCGTGCCAAAGCGGGGTGGGATCGAGTAACCAGAGCGTACACGCTCCGGCCAGGGTCAACGCCACGTCGCCCCCACGTTCGCACAGGACCTTGAACCCAGCCTCGCGAAGCATCTGCTCGTACAGCATCCCGAGCGCTTCCGTCTCGGTCGACCCAATCCGGTAGCTGCGCCTCATCTTGATAAACGGGTGGCGGTCTTCAAGCGGCGCACCGCTTCGAGCACCTGGTTCCGGCCGGCACCGTCCTGCCACTCTGCGGCCAGCAGGTCGACAAGCGCGCTTCCGACCACGGCACCCTCCGCGGCCTCGCAGACCATTCCGACCTGCTCCGGGGTCCTGATTCCGAACCCAACCGCGACCGGCACCGAGGTGCGCGCGTGAACACGACCGACGAGACCGCGGACTTCTTCGGGGACAGCGGCCGTCGCCCCGGTCACACCTGTGCGCGAGATCGCATAAACGAACCCGGTCGCTCGCGCGCAGACGATGTCGAGTCGTTCGTCCGTCGACGTCGGAGCGGCGAGGAAGACGGTATCGAGCCCGGACGCGCGGCTTGCCGCGATCCAGTCGTCGGATTCCTCGGGGGTGAGGTCGCTGACGATGGTGCCGTCGGCACCCGCTGCGCGGGCGGCTTCGGCGAACGCGCCGAGGCCCCAGCGCAGGATCGGGTTGTAGTAGCCCATGAGCACCAGGGCGGGACGATCCTCTCCGGCGGATTCGGACCACCGCGCGATGCCATCGAGCACGGCCGGAGGCTGGACCCCGCGATCGAGCGCGCGCTGACTCGCCGCCTGGATGGTCGGACCATCGGCGATCGGATCACTGAACGGGATCCCGACCTCAATGAGGTCCGCACCGGCCTCGGCGAGGGTCTCGAGAATCGCTGGAAGTTGATCCAGGGCGGGATCGCCCGCGACGACGAACGGGATGAGCGCCTTCTCACCCCGCTCGCGAAGCGCGTGGAATCTTGTGGCAATGCGTGACACCGGGCAGATTGTGCACGAAAGGTCGCGAACGCCGGACGGTATAACCTCCCCATGAGTAAAGGTGCCCCCGGGGTTCGCTACGCGGAGTTGGATCGAGAGACGCGCGAGACACGCGTCCATGTCGTGATCGACCTCGACGGCGGAACCCGCCAGGATATCGGCACCGGCATCGAGTTCTTCGACCATATGCTCGAACTCATGGCGTTCCACGGGCACTTCGACCTCGGCGTTCATGCCGAAGGCGATCTGCTTGTCGACGATCACCATACGGTCGAGGACGTCGGCATCGTGATCGGTAAGGCGATCGCTCGCGCCCTTGAAGACAGCGAGCCGATCGAACGTTACGCCTCCAACCACACCGCGATGGATGACGCGCTGGTGCTGGTCGCGCTGGATATGTCGGGGCGGGGCAGGTTCCATGGGGATCTGCCGTTCACCCGCGACCGGCTGGGGCAGATGTCGACCGAGAACGTCGCCGAGTTCTTCCGTGGGTTGTGTCAGCATGCGGGCATCACGCTCCACATTCGGCGTCTTGCCGGCGAGAACGACCACCATCTCTGCGAGGCCGTGTTCAAGGGATTCGGGATGGCCCTCCATGCCGCTACCCGTCGAAGCGAACGGCGCGGAACGCCGTCGACCAAAGGCAAGATCGATTGACCGTCGTGCTCGATTACGGCATGGGGAACCTCGCCTCGGTCGAGAAGGCGTTGAGGCACCTGGGTCATGAGTGCCGTCGAGAGCAAGACCTCGCCGATGCTTCGAGGCTCATTCTTCCCGGGGTTGGAGCGTTCGGTGCGGCCATGGCTGCGCTCGGATCGCGGGCCGAATCGATCGCCGCGTTCGCGCGCAGCGGCCGTCCGGTCCTCGGGATATGCTTGGGCCAGCAGCTTCTGTTCGAGGAGGGAGAGGAGCATGGCCGTTTCGGCGGCCTTGGATTGCTTGCGGGGAGAGTCGTGAGACTGCCCGGAGAAGGCGTCAAGATTCCCCACATCGGCTGGAACGAGCTCCATCCACCCCACGGTGCCACGCAGTTCAGTTCACCGATGCTGCAAGGGATCGAACCCGGCGAACAGGTCTACTTCGTGCACTCCTATCACTGTGTGGCGGCCGAGCGCTCCGATGTCGCGGCGATGAGTCGCCACGGGATGGAGTTTGTCGCCGCGGTCCAGCGCGACAACGTATGGGGTTGTCAGTTTCACCCCGAGAAGAGCGGGGCGGCCGGACTGCGAATCCTGGAGAACTTCCTCCGATGGAACTGATTCCGGCGATCGACCTCTTGGGTGGGCAGTGCGTGCGACTCTACCAAGGCGATTATGCTCGGGCGACCGTGTACGGCAGCTCCCCCGAGGCGGTGGCACGCGAGTTCATCGAGGCCGGTGCCGAGCGCGTCCATGTCGTCGATCTCGATGGCGCGCGGACCGGAAGGCCCGCGAACGGCACGATCGTCGCCAGGCTCGCCCAGCTCTTTCCCGATCGGATCCAAGTCGGGGGCGGCGTACGAAGCCTCGAGACGGCGGAGTCGTTGCTGGCGGGGGGTGTGGCACGGGTCATCGTCGGGACCGGGCTCCTCGGGACCGAGGCCGAAGCGGCGCGTTGGTTCGGCGTGCTCCGGGATCGGGTGGTGGCAGGCATCGATGCACGCGATGGTTTCGTTTCGGCCCACGGTTGGACCGAGACCGGTACGGTCGAAGCGATCGGGTTCGCTCGTAGGATGGTCGATCTCGGATGCTGCCGGATCATTTACACGGACATCGCGACCGATGGAACGCTTTCAGGACCGAATGTGGAAGCCATGCGCGAAATGGTCGTCGCAAGTGGCGTCCCTGTCGTGGCCAGCGGCGGCGTCGGATCGCTGGACGATCTTGCGCGGCTTCGCGACACCGGAGTCGAGGCCGTGATCGTGGGCCGGGCGTTGTACGAGGGACGAGTGAACGTGGCGTCGGCCGTGGAGTTCTTGAGGTAGCGGTTAGGCCCAAAGACCTGCCAACTCAACCGGGGTCGATCGGCTGCGTCCTTTCACCCAATCCACGGAGAACCAAACTATGAAGAACCTCAAACTTAGCCTTGTCCTCTTTTTCGTCCTCGCCTTGATCGGCGGCGCCTTCGCGCAAAGACCGACAAGCTACAAGCTCTCGGATGTCATTGTCACCTCATATTCCTTCTCGAACGAGGCGATGCAGATCAGCTTCAACTTCGACAAGATGGTGTACCGCGCCAATCTGAGCAATGCTCGACTGTACATGATGCGAAACGGTAAGCGGGTTCCGCTCAGCAAGTCCGAAGCCACGGACGTTATCCGAAAAGGAACGAGGATGGATCTCACCGGCCGACTCCAAAAGAACGGCATCATCGCGGTATTGATCGGAATCGTGAAGCCCTCGACCCGCGGATAAGCTCTTCTCTCCCTTCTCTCTCTCTCACACAACAGCCCGGCCTGATGGCCGGGCTTGTCGCGTGTTACGGGGTTATCGCCCGGCTCGGTAGGTCGCCCAAGCCGAATCCATGCGGCTCGATTGCCCGGGCGTGAACTTGAACATACATGCGTCGGTCGAGTAGTCCATGAAGTTCTCGATCGGATCGAGGCCCGAGAAGCCTCGACCCTTGCATGAGTCGCGACCGGTGGGACAGCCGGAGGCCGGGCTGCGCTCCGCCGGCGTGTCGCTGACGAGATCGTTGGTCGTCGTGCATCCACCTTGGAACGTGTGATACAGACCCAGCCAGTGACCGACTTCATGGGTCGCCGTATCGCCGAGGTTGTAACCCGTAAACGTCCCGCCCGGAAGCGATGTATGGACCACCACGACGCCGTCAAGCGACGGAGCCGCGGCGTAATCCCACGGCCAGGTCGCCCAGCCGAGGAGTCCGCCACCCATGCCGTTCGTGTAGAGGTTCAGGTCGTCCGCCGTTCCCTGACGGAGTGCCGCCTTCATCTGGGCTTCCGCCGCCGTGTCGTAGGTTGCCGTGAACCAGGTGGAGTTGGTCGTTCGCGTGACCCCGGCGAGAACGAATCGGAAGGACGTGTTGGTGCCTCCCGTCGCTCCGCTGTAGGCCTGGTTCAGCACGTTGATCTGATTCGTGATCATCGTATCCGGAATGTCGCCGTTGGCGATCCCCGAGCCTCGATTGATCACGTGCACGTACACGTTGATCGTCGTGTCGCCGGGTGCCCGGCTGATCCCCGCCGCCGCGATCTCGGCTTCCACCGCCCGGATCTTGGACTCGGGTGGAGTCGGCGTCGCACAACGCTCGTTCCCCGAGACATTCGCGATGCGAAACGAACCGGCATCACCGCTCATGTCGGCACCGCTGCCGCCACAACCGATCGCCACGGCGATCCCGACAGGAATCAACACGGCCCCCAGGGCCAGGAACTTCGACTGCATAATGCAAAGACCTCCGAATAATGAGAGCGTCCGTAGACGCCACCTCATGATACGCGAGACGCTCGGAATCGCCAAGAAGACTCTTGTCTATCGATACGAGACCTCACGCAAGCGGATAAGCTCCGTCGATGCCCTTGTGCTGCCGCGTTTTCATAGCCACCAGCCTCGATGGCTTCATCGCCAGGACCGACGGTTCGATCGACTGGTTGATGGAGGCCCAAAGGTCGGTTCCCGAAGGTGAAGACTGCGGATACGAAGATTTCATGGAGGAAGTCGACGTCCTCGTCATGGGGCGGAACACCTTCGAGCAGGTCGCCACCTTCGATCCATGGCCATACGGCGATCTGCCCGTCATCGTCCTCAGCTCTCAGCCGATGAGCGAACCCGATTCGCCGACGATCCGTGTCTGTTCGGCGGGTCCGATCGATCTCGTCGCCGAACTGGAGGCCGCGGGCTATCGGAACGCTTACATCGATGGCGGACAAACGATCGCATCGTTCCTGCGCGAAGGCCTGATCCAGGAGATGACGATCACCACGATACCGATCCTGCTTGGATCGGGACGACCTCTGTTCACCGGAATCGAGCACGATATCCATCTTGAGAGGGTGGCGACGCGGAGTTGGCCGTTCGGATTCGTCCAGACCACCTACCGCGTTCAGGGCTAGAGGTCGACGACTTCGTCGATCACGGGCCGATGGCGATCATCCCACCCAAGGCGAGCCGCCGCAATGGCGGGGTCGTGCTGGAAGACGACGATCCACCGCCCTGCGATCGCGTCCTCGAGGAAGCGCTGCTTCTCATCGACCGCTCTCTCCGCACAGAGGTCGTATCCCATGGTGAAGGCGGGGGCGAGATGGTGCGAGGTGGGCATCAGATCCGACGGAAACGCGATCGTCTCGTCACCAGCAACCACCTTCACCCACTGCAGTCCGCGGGTGTGGCCGTGCGCCTGATGCACGGTCACACCGGGCCAGATCGTGTCGCCGTCCTCGGTCGCACGCGCGTCGACCGCGTCGAGAGCCGCAAGGTCGATCGGCCTGTAGCTGGCACGCTCCTTCGGCCCGGGGGACTTCGCATGCTCCCAATTCGTGCGCGAGATATGGTGGCGGGCGTGAGCATAGGACGGACTCTGGATGCCGCCGACGTGATCGAAGTGGAGGTGGGTCAGGATCACGTCCGTGACGCCTTCGACCTCGACGGGAAGGCTCTCGAGGCCGTAAATGGCTTGGAGCTTCGCCTCCCACCGGTCGCCGCATCCGAGATCGACGATCGCCCTCCGGTCCTCGTGCTCGATGACGAGCGAGCGCGCAGCGAGCACGATGCGGTTATCCTCGTCCGGGGCGATCTCGCGTGCCCAAAGGGTCTTCGGGACGGAACCGAACATCGCTCCGCCGTCGAGGCGCAACCAACCGTGGAGGACGCTCCCCACCCTCGTTCCACCGACGTCGATCATGGTCCCAGCATACTGCCGACTGCGGGTATCATGAGGATTCGCGCGTGCTCCCGTCGTCTAGCGGTTTAGGACATCGCCCTCTCACGGCGAAGATCGCGGGTTCGAATCCCGTCGGGAGTACCACCATCCTTAGGTTCAAATCCTGCTCTTGCTCAGGTTGAAAGTCGAAAGCAACCGGACGGGATGACAACTTACAGGATGTTACTTCCATTTTGCTCCGGATTCGCCCCAACACACGTCTAAGAAGTGGACGGCGAGTCTGACTCTCCTTTCACACTACAAGGTAAACTTATGTCTACCTGGCAGGGATTGGCAGAAAGTGATGAGAATACGGGCATCGGGGATGAAGAACGAGCAGTCGATAAACGCAAAGCTGACTGCCCGTCAACGCTTGTTGCTGGCGCTACTGAATGCGCTCGGCGGCTCAGCCAGAAACCTCGATTTCCAAAAGGTTCTCTTCCTCTACTGCCAAGAGCCTGACGCGGGCAAACCGTACGACTTCGTTCCCTACAAGCGGGGTGCATTCTCATTCACGTCGTATGCCGACCGCCGCAAGCTGATTTCCTATGGACTGATTGAGGACAGCGAGCACCACTGGAAACTCACCGATGCGGCTGGAGCGACGGAGTCCGACATCTTCCTCAAAGGCTTTGTGGAGAGCCTGGATGGACTCCAAGGCGACGAACTGATAGCCGACACCTACAGGCGCTTCCCGTACTACGCAATTCGAAGCGAGATTGCTGAGGAGGTTTTGAATGGCGACGATGCTGCGCTCGCCAGGATTGAAGAGGAGAAATCAAGGACTAGTCCGTATCCGCTTCAGACAATCGGTTATGAAGGGCGATCCTTGGAGTCCTACCTTAACCTGCTTATTCAAGCGGGAGTAAATGTCCTTTGCGATGTGCGGCGCAATCCGATTAGCCGCAAGTATGGGTTTTCAAAGAGCACGTTGGCCAACGCCTGTGCAGGAGTCGGGATTTGGTATGAGCACTTACCGGAACTCGGAATCGCGTCCGACCAACGCCAGGCGCTTAACTCGCATGAAGACTACGATGCCCTCTTTGCGAAGTATGAACGTGACCATCTTCCAACGCAGGATGAGGCTCTCACGAGAATCCAAGAGTGGATCGAGAATGGAGCGCGAGTTGCGTTGACTTGTTATGAGCACTTGCCCAACCAGTGCCATCGTCACTGTGTAGCCAAAAAGTTAGAGGCCATGTCGCAAAGCCGATTGGAGGCGCGGCACTTGTGAGGTGGCATGGCAAAGGAACGTGTTCTCATCACAGTAAAGACATATCCGACGCTCTCCCGCAAGTACGGTGAGACCGTCTGCACGGCTGGAATCCGAGAAGATGGCTCGTGGGTTCGGATGTATCCCGTCCCATTTCGAAGACTGGAGGAAGCGCAACAGTACTCAAAGTACGACTGGGTTGAATGTGACTTGATTCGCAACACGAGCGATCCGCGCCCGGAATCTCTTCGTCCGACCGACGCCGCACAATTGGTTCCGGCTGGACATATCGGAACCGACCACCAATGGCGAGAGAGGCGGCAACTGTTGCTCAGGACTGCCAAAGTGTACGACCGATTGGACGACTTGATCGGGGAAGCCAAATCGAACACGACTTCGCTGGCGGTTTTCAAGCCGTCCAGGGTTCTCGACTTTACTTGGGAGCAAGAAGAACGCGTATGGGACGCCAGAAAGCTCAAAGAAATGAGAGGGCTTCATAGCCAGCTTCACCTGTTTGAAGATAATGAGTGGCGCAAGACCTTCCAAGTCATTCCGAAATTGCCTTACAGTTTCTCGTATAAGTTTGAAGATTCCACGGGAAGGCAGAGTGAATTGCAAGTGCTAGACTGGGAAGCGGGAGCCCTCTTCTGGAATTGCCTTCGTTCTACCAATGATGATGAACCCGCGGCTCTAGAAGGGGTAAAACAGAAGTACTTCGATGAGTTTCTCAGCAAGGATTTGCACTTCTACCTGGGGACTACTCAGCAATTTCATTTCGTGGCGCCAAATCCTTGGGTCATTGTCGGAGTCTTGCCCATCCCGCATGAAACTCAGGATCGTCTATTTGACTTCTAATGAACCGCCACTGAGTTCGAGTATTGCGCGACAAAAGCCAAGTTCCAAGCGCGTCCACTTCGGAGTGTTAAGCTGCCATCGATACTTCGGACTCGTTCCGAGTTCTCTGGTAACATCCTCGTGATGTCGCTTGACGCTCGCTTCCACGCGCAGCATAGCCTTGATAAAGCCTCGGTCTCAGTCATCACGCAGGCCTTCATGGTGATGGTGTTCGGGCATGAGGCTCCGGGTTGTTCGCCAGAGGATGTGGCTCACGCCAAGGCTCTCGGCTACTGGCACGATGACGCATTGTTGACCCATGACGAGGCTGTAGCTCGATGCATTTCGGCGCGTAACGCGATCGATAGGGACGAGTTGGTCCGGGGTTTCATCTTTGGTCTTGCGACAAACCGGCCCGATTGGTGGGCTGCGCTCGCGAGCTATGGCTATGCGCGGCATCTTGCTGTTCACAACGCCACGAGCACGGGTATGGACGATGCGTGCAGCACTTGCGGACTGGCCCCGACCCAGGGCTCGAACATTCCCTGGCAAGTTAACGGACAACTGGCCGGCATTCTCCAGGTGGGAGCGCGCCCCAATATCATCAGTGCCACATCCGCCCTGCTCTTTGCTTCGACCTATCCCCCTTTCCCTGAGCCCACTCCAGAGGATCTATCGCCACTGATCACCCTGCTGGATCTCGTCAAGGACTCGCCTCCGAAAACGACGGCGCCCAAGCTTGCAAAACTCATGAAGGGGGTTTGCGGAAAGTCTATCGAGCAAAGGCTCAACATTGTCGAAGCGTTGTCGGTCCTTGGCATTCTGGCTCCGCACTCAGACAAGGCGACCACGTACTTTGAGCACTTTTTCCCGTTCGATGACACTCAGATCGGCAATGTGCGAACCGACACCGAGTATCCTGCGCTAGCCTGGAACTCGGACCATGGGGTGAACGCAGATGCGGTCGAGTATTGGTTCGGACGGTTCCTTCGTTGACGATGTGCAGGCCCCGCTTGATTCGCTCGTGCGCACTGATAGAGATCCCTATCGGGCAGAGCAATCGGCTATACTCTGTCGGCCCTCGCATTTTGTGCCTAGCGTGGATCTATGACTTATCTACTTAACGGGGGAGACCCCTATCGAGATGTGCCCGACGGCACCTTTATCGGCTCGGATTTGGCTCTGGCTAACCTAGATGCAATCACGGGATTGCATCTAGGAAAGGACACCAAAGGTCTATCGAGAGTGGTAGGCTTGGATCGCGTTAAGTACTTGTCGAGCTCGCATTGGACTCCCGCAATCGCCGAGCTTGCCCGGAGCTTTCCGAACTTGGAGCGCTTAGAACTTTACGGGATTAGGGGTGTACCCGCGGGCACTGGACAGCTTCCGCGCTTGAAACTCCTCTCGGTATACGCTTGTTCTGGGCTCGTCGATTTCGAGCCATTCGAGCAGTGTGTGGCCGTGGAGACTTTCTGGATTAGTGGTTGCATCCACCTTAAAACATTGGACAGGATCGATCGCATGAGAAACCTCACAGAGTTCGCGATCACGGGTTCCCCGACCAAGACGGGCACGATTCCCACGCTTGCTCCCCTGTCGAGTTGTGCAGAATTGCACTATGTTGCTCTCGCGACCCGAATCGAGGACAAGGACATCTCGCCGCTTCGCAATCTCTCGATGCTGAGATACCTCTGGCTTCAAAACCGCTTCAAGCATGATCAGTATGAAGCAATACTGGCATCGTGTCCTATGCTTGAGGCTATTGAACTGCACAACGGAACGTTTGACCGGCTCAAAGGTTTCAGAAAGGACGAAGAGTGAACTTGCTGCAGCGGTTCAGCGCGAAGCAGCCCTACTTCTAACTGCGTGCACTTCGGTGTACCAGCTCTTCGTAGTCACGCCGGACTTCTGCAGCGGCTTACGGGTGGTTCAAGCGTGCCTCGCCAGACCCAAGGCCTTGAGTACCTCCCCGAGCGGTTTTCCTTATGCCTTTGTCGCGAGACTGCCAAGGAAGGGCGACGTGCCTCCAGTCGCCGGTCTGGCGGCACGATGACCGAGTGTTCTTTTCCTCCGGCAATGCGCCGCCGATGTGGGAGGCACGGCCGGCTCTGCCGGCCCGCGTTCCCGCGTCGACGATCCGTCGAAGGAGATGGAGGGCCCTCGAAGGTAAGGGATGTGATCGGCCCAGGTGCCGGCCGGGGAACCGAGACGCGGTCAGTCCGACCGCGCGTCGGTTCCTGTGAGGTCGTCGAGCATGGCTCGAACGCGCGCGGCGATCTGGTCGCGGATCGCGCGAACGTCCTCGATCGATTGACCGGCCGGGTCTTCGAGTGCCCAGTCCTCCGTGACGAGGAAGCGCGCCGGGCACGCCGAGGCGTCGACACCGCACCCCATCGAGATGACGCGATCGGCCTCATCGGCCATCGCTTGGGTCAGCATTTTCGGGGCGTGACCGGTCATCGCGATGCCGAGTTCGGCCATCGCCTCGACTGCGACGAGATTGAGATCCTTGCCGCCGACGGTTCCGGCGGAGCGCGCGACGACCGGCAGGCCCGACGCGGCGGCCAGCGCGTTCGTCAGGGCCTCGGCCATCTGCGACCGGCCAGCGTTATGGACGCACACGAAGAGCACCACGGTGGGCCTCACGAGCAGCACTCCTTTCCACAGCAGTCCGGCTTCTCAGCTCGAATGAGGGCACCCATGATCCGGCCGTCGAGGTCCGCGCGCTCCTCCGGCGTCAACGCAAAGATCGCGGCGGCCGCACAGCTGTCCGCTTCGAGGTCGGCGAATCGGTAGCGGCGCGTCGGTTCGATCGTGGCGTTCACGAAGCCGGCCTCGGCAAGCAGGTGGAGGTAGTCGCCCTTCTCGAGCGCACCGGCCACGCACCCGACGTACGCTTCCATGTCTTTCCGGACGCCTTCCGGAAGCGTGCCTTCGACCACGACATCCGAAACCGCGAAGCGCCCACCCGGCTTGAGCACGCGGAAGGCTTCGCGGAGGACCTGCGGTTTGTCACCGGAAAGGTTGATCACGCAGTTCGAGATGACGACATCGACAGAGGCATCGGGCAGGGGAATCGATTCGATGTGTCCCTTGAGGAACTTCACATTCGTCGCCCCAGCTTCGGCTCGATTCCTCTCGGCAAGGGCCAGCATTTCGTCGGTCATATCGAGACCGTAGGCGAATCCGGATGGCCCGACGCGCCGAGCCGAGAGGAGGACGTCGATACCGCCTCCAGAGCCGAGGTCGAGAACGGTCTCGCCCTCGGACAGCGAGATGAGTGCGGTCGGGTTACCGCAGCCGAGCGAGGCGAGGAGCGCGGCATCCGGCACGTCGGCCGCTTGGTCCGCATCGTAGAGGTCGCTTGAGATCGGATCCGCGAGGGTTCCGGATCCGCCGCAACAGGCGGCACCTCGGCCGTCGAGAACCGTCTTGGCTGCGGCACCATACTTGTCGCGCACGATGGTGCGGAGATCCGGGTTGGGTGTGGGTTCGTTCATGGGTTGGCTCCTTGAGGGGTCGGGCAACACGCGGGCTCCTCAGGCTCGAGGGCGAGCTTCTGCAGATAGTCGGCGAGTTCCTGGAGTGCCTTGCTTCGAAGGGTGCAGATGCGGTGTTTGCCCCGCCGCTCGATCTGGACCAGACCGCAATCGGCGAGTTCGCGCAAGTGTTGGGAGACGGTGGACGTGATTTGATCGGCCCCGGTGATGTGGCAGCAGATTTCTCCCGCGCTCGGGCCGAGGACACCGCCCCGGGAGTCGATTGCGACGGTGCTGCAGCATGTTCGAGCGAGGAACTCGACAATGTGGAGCCGAGTCGGGTCGCCCAGAGCTTTGAAGGCCTTTCGGTAAGTTTCGTTCATCGACGAAATGATTGTGGCACACATTTCGCCATATGCCGAAATAAACATAGGCCTCGTGCGCAGGCAACCGGGAGGGGGGCCGACGAACACAGGCCCGCCGCGAAGACGCCGTTCAAGATCATTCGGGCTTACCGCTTGTTCGTTTGCTTCAGGATGGCTGTCAGCTCGACATCGCGACCCGTCGCGATGTCCGACGCGCTCGGCGTCACGAGGAGGTCCGGGACGACGCCCGCATCAGGCTGCGGAGTCCGCGGAAACTGGCCGATCAGCGGGATGTCGATTTCGATTCGCGAATTGGGAAGCGTCAGAAAGAAGAAGCCGCCGCCATTGATGCCGCGCCGACTGCCGCCGGTCGGGCGTCCCACGAGGGTCCCGAGGCGGAGCTGTTTGACCTTCAGGGCGAACTCGAACGTTGCGCTGCTGTTTTCTGGCCCGACGATGACGAAGACTCGACCGGTGTACGGTCTACCACTCGGTTGGATGACCGCTGCAATCTCGTCTCCGAGGCGCCGAAGTCGAAAAAAGCCCCGGTCCAACGGCGTGACAGCCCCTTTCCAGTCATAGAAGCTTGAGTCCCAGGTCGTGAGGTGCGGACGTAGCGATGGTGGTACGGCTTGATAGCGTGTCCGTCGCTCGTACTCAGGACCACGGGCAGGTGCGCGGACCAACCGCCGCAGAATGAGGTCCCCTACGGCGTTGCCGCCTTCATTCCCCCGCAGGTCGACGATCAGGTTCGGCACCGATCTCTGGACGAGGTCGTCGAGCGTCGTGTCGAGCCAGGCCTGCCAACTCCACTTCGACTGATAGATCGCCCAATCCGGCATCGACAGAAGGGCGGTATCCGGGCGGGGAAAGGTGAGCGTCCACAGAGGTCGTGACGGATCAGCCGCCTCCTGGGTCGGTTTCTTTCGCGATCCCGGCACGAGCTCGGCGACCACCGTCGACGGGCTGCGTCCGGGTGCCTCGATCTTGAAAGTCCGGCTGGCTGCGGTCGGCGGAAACAGCAGTGGATAGAACACGTCGAACGCTTCATAGGCGGCGCATCCCGTGACTTCGAGGTTGGCCACCCGCTTCGCGTCGTTGCCTCCGTCCGCTCGAGAGAAGGGAATAAGCCGGGCCAGGATCGTGCGGGTGGGGACGCCGTCGATCGCCTTGACGCGGGTTCCGCGCGGGAAACGGTTCCCGTTCGAGAGGTCCCGGGTCACGACGATCTCACCGCCGATCCAGACGAAGCAGAACGGCACTCGATTCGGGCGTTCGTGGATGCGGCGTTTGACCGCGTCCTCCTGGTTGAAGAAGTTGGCGTAGGTGTGTCCACACTTCAGCGAACCGCAAAAGTCGGAGATTCGGAGATAGACCTGTTCGAGCGTGGCACCCCGAGCGAAGTCGCGCCTCATCGCGTCGAGCCTCGCTTGAACCTGGGCCGGGGTTTGGTATCGGTACACCCCGGGATGAAGTCTGAGGGCCTGCTCCAACACGTTCAGGTCCTGCTGCAGGCCTGCCGCTGTGGTGAGAGGTTGACGTGGATTCGATGGAGGCAGCAACGCAACGGCGACGAGGACTCCAGGGACGACCATCGGGCCGAGTCTACCGCTCCGCACTCGAAGCCGAAGGTAGGCCCAAAGTCGCGACCGCAGGACGCCGAGCCGGAGTCGGGGGTCCAAACCTCAAGCAAAAAAAACGCCCCCGCGAAAGTCTGCGGGGGCGTTTCCCTGAAGAGTCCTTGCGGCCCTTCGGAGAGGGAAGGAGGATATGCGTCAATCAGTAGAACGCCGGGAGGATAGGCGCTGTTCCATCGCCCCCTCCGGGTGGGCGATCGTTGATCCGAACGGCGCAATGCCTTGGCAGGAATTCCTAGGCCCATCCCCGAATCTCGCGTTATCCAAGTGCTTCGCGAACCCGGTGCCGCGTCTGCCCCGGCACTCACGCCGCGCCGGATTCTCCGGCTTTACTGGCCACTCGCCCTGAGTTGGCTGATGATGTCGGTCGAAAGTCCGATCTCTGTCGGCCTGATCTCGCGGCTCCCCAACGCCGAGGTCCATACCGCCGCGTTCCTGGTCCTCATGGGTCTCGCACTCTGGATCGAGAGCCCCGTGATCGATCTGCTCGCGACGTCGACGACCTTGGCCTCCAACTCGGAGAACACGCGCCGCCTCACCCGGTTCGCGCTCACTCTGATGGCGTGGGTGACGGTCGCTCACGCGGCGGTTGCCCTCACGCCTTTGTACGGTGTCGTGACCCTCGGGATTCTTCGGCTCCCTCCAGAGGTTGCGGAAGCCGGGAAGGGGGCTTTCGCGATCATGATCCCATGGAGCGGCCTGATCGGATGGCGCCGCTTCCTGCAGGGTCTGATGATCCGTCGACATGAAACGCGCCTCATCGGAGTGGGCACGATGATCCGGGTAACGACGATGTTCGGTACGGGCACCGCGATGTACATCGTCGGCCGATCCGCCGAGTTCGATGTCAACAGCGTGAACCTCGTCGCGGTCTCGTTGATTGCCTCGGTGGCGAGCGAGGCGCTGTTCATCCACTTCGCTGCTCGTCGGGCGTTCCGCGAAGCGCTGGTGACGCCCGGCGTCCGCGATGCGGAACCACTGACCCTGCGGCGGCTCGCGAAGTTCCACTTCCCCCTGACGGTGACGACGCTCGTGAATCTCACGGCGATCCCGATCGTGAGCGCTGCCCTCGCGTTCTCACCGGATGCGGTCCTCGCGCTTGCCGGATGGCAGGTGGCGCTCGCGCTGCTCTCGCCGCTCCGCACGGTCGTTTTCGCGCTGCCCGAGGTCGTCATCACGCTCCTGCGGGAGGCGAATGCTTACCGTGCGCTTCAGCGATTCTGCTTTGCGGTCGGTGCCGCGATGACGTTGGTCGGCTTCGCGTTTGCGGGGCTCGGCCTCGATCGGCGCTACTTCATCGACGTTCTCGGAACCTCACCGGCCGTGGCCGACGTCGCTCACATCGCAGTGATCGCGGGGGCGGCAATGCCGATCCTGAGTGCGATGCAGTGCTTCCTTCGGGGAGTCCTGACTTACCGTCATGTGACGGTTGCACGCCTGACCGCGGTCGTCATCGGAATCGTCGTGCTCATCGCGAGCCTCGTCGCGGGAGTCGCGTTCCGGACGCCGGGAGCGGTGTTGGCCCCGATCGCGGTGATGCTCTCACTGGGTGCCGAGTACGTCGCTCTGGCGCTCATGGCGCGGAGTCGGGGAGGAGATGGAGGCGCCGAGCGGATTCGAACCGCTGAATGAGGGTTTTGCAGACCCTTCCCT